>Ga0064013_1002_pt1 | contig 364991 bp, 308 predicted proteins | sample CrowatWCoCulture_FD_61583 | JGI IMG/M metagenome (GOLD analysis project Ga0064013, IMG submission 61583) | Marine cyanobacteria communities from the University of California, Santa Cruz, USA, analyzing cyanobacterial DNA methylation -... | ecosystem: Host-associated > Microbial > Bacteria >...
TTATGTAGTTAAGTTTCGTTATAATTGGTTCCTTAAAAGTACCGTTTGCACCTCGTTTATTCATGGCAAGGTTTTTACATCGTCCCATTGATAAGTTAGAAAAGATTGCTTTTTTAGAGGATTTTCTTTTAGCAGATTATGAAGCAGCATCAGGAACTATTTATACATCTGTGAGTAAAAAAGCTGTGGAAACTATGCCGAAAAAGTTTGCAGAAATTTCCGTCCCAACTTTATTAGTTTCTGGGGAAAAAGATATCATAATTCCTGCTGAAATGGGGCAGGAAGCAGCTAGGTTAAATGATAAAATTGAGTATGTAGAAATGGCAAAAACAGCACATTTTCCTATGTTAGAAGATAAGGAAACTTATTTAACTAAAGTAAAAGAATTTCTGAGTTTATAAATTATTGTTATTCCGATTAATAATTGTAATTCCGAGGTAGGAGTAATCTCTTTCATACCTTAATATTAATCTGTAATATTATCTCTCAACTTTTCTTTTAACCAGTGATGAAAACTAGGATGATAAAATTTATAATATGGGGTGTTTTCTTGAGTTTCTAGGTGTAAAAACTCTCGCCAATCCTCTAATATTATCTCAATATCATATTCATCTTCGTCTAATATTTCTGCAATGTTTTCTACAGAAATAAATAATTCTTTTTCTAACAAACACTCTAAAGTTTTTAAACTAAGTTCGGGTTCTTTTTCAATTGTTTTATTCATAATATTCCAATGTTCTTGATAATATTTGTCTAAGCTTTCTGGTAAACTTTCAGGAGATAAGTTGGGGTGTTTTATTATTTCACTCACATACATAAAATTGCTTTCATTTTTGTTTACCCTGAGAGAAGCCGAAGAGTCAAGTATTTGTAATTTTTCTTGATTATTAGCATAAGTTTTAAGATAGTTTTGAATGTCTTTTTTATTTTCTTCGGGATAGTTTGATAAATCTAATGTTTGTGATGGAGTTTCTATCAATAAACTGGATTTATTGTTAGGAAAAGGACGACGGATAAGGATAAAATAGACATTTTTGGGGAGATAACGGGTAAATAGAGAAGGTTTGCACCTCTTTTGTATTGGTTTAAATCGAGTCTATGACAACCATCAATAATGATAATTAGGGGTTGTTTTTGGGGTAATTTATCACTGATTTTTTGTAGTAATAATGAGAATAAATTATCATTATTTTCTAATTCATTATCAATTTGATCTGTTTCTAAACTAGATAATATTTCCAGTAATTGATTATTGACTATTTCTAAGAATGTTTCATAATCTCCCAGTTCATTATTCTCCCCCCCTTAATAAGGGGGGTTGGGGGGGATGAAAATTGTAGTAAACAACGTTATTATTATTGTTGAAATATTGAGCAGCGATCGCACTTTTTCCGCTTCCTGGTTCACCAATAAGTGTAAAATAACCTTTATCGGATTGATTGATAAAGTTATCAATAGCAGAAAATACAAATTTACGCCCCACAAAATTACGGCTTTTTGCTGTAATAATAGTTTTAAAATATTCAGGATGTCCTCTAGTATTATTGATAGTTTTGATTTTAGACATGGTTTTATGTTTAAATAATTATCATTCTGAAGAACTAAAAAGATGTTCATAATAAATCAACTAATCTATAAAACTACTGATAACTGATAACTTATTATTAATCACTGAAAGAAGAGAACTGATAACTGATAACTGATTATTAATCACTGAAATAAAATGAACCTTTCCCGAACTATCTCCAGCAACAATAGTTAAACTATTGGGAGAAACTGCACAGGAATACATAAAACTATCCCCTATAAAAGTAGCGATTTCTTTCCCTGTGGCTAAATCCCACAATTTCAGGGTTTTGTCATAAGATGCAGAAACCGCTTTTAAGCCATCTGGGGTCACCGACACTGCTGTTACCCAGTCGTTATGACCGGTGAGGGTCAATAGTTCTTGACCTGTAGCTAAATCCCACAATTTCAGGGTTTTGTCATCAGATGCAGAAACCGCTTTTAAGCCATCTGGGGTCACCGACACTGCTGTTACCGAGGAGTTATGACCGGTGAAAGTACGAATGAGAGGACTATCGGGGGTGGTTAGACTGGGAGTTAGAGGACGTAACCAAGTCTTTTTACTGTTGCTATCTTCTGCATCTTTCAATAACTTCTCAATGTCGGGATAATTAAAACCCTGTAATCTTCCCCATAACTGTCCCACTAACTGGGTTGGGTCTTTACTTACAATATGGGAGGACAATTGTAAAGTTCGTTGAATAAATTTGAGGATTTTTAGTTGTTGGGGGTTTAGGGTTTCTTCTGCTACTTCATGAATTAAGTCATAATCCCTAATTAATGCTTCTACCCCAAACTTAGGATGATTAATTTTATCTTCTAAAAAATCAAATTTAGTTAACAGTTGGTAATAAACAACTTTATCTTGAAATTTAGGACTAATGACAAGGTTTTCTACACTAGCTAAAAAATATTCTAGCCTGATAGGACTATCGTTATATAGGTTATAAAATTTTCCCATTTTTCATGTTTTCAAAAGTTAATTTTTTCTATGTAGTTGATTTAATGCCAATTATCCTTGTAAAATCTCAGAGATTTCCGAATTGCGATATTCAGACTCATTTATACTGATGACAACCTCTTCAAATATTTTTCTATTTTTATCCAATTCCTTTTGTTTTGTCAAAAAATCGGTAAAACTCTGATGATAAATTCTATATCGTATTTCTCCTTGAGATTTTTCCTTACTTAAATATTCTACCCACTTATCTAATACTTTATCAATCTCTAAGCATTCAATATCCTTAAACTCGTCTTTCTTTTGCACAATTTCAGTAATAATTTTGCTTGTGGGAGCTACTTTACTTTGAGATAAAATAAAAAGTACAAAAACTTCTAGTTCTTTATTTTTTCCCTCCATATTCATTCTTTGCCAGTGAGTATAATAATATTCTTCTAACCCAATGGGAAAATCCTCTAATTCTAAGTTATCATATTGTCCATTAGCGATCGCAGGGAATACATAGCGTAAATACATGAAATTATTTTCACTTTTCTGGGCGACTTTCTCAATAAAAGTTAATTGAGAAATACTTCTATCTTGTAGCCATTTTTGCAATTTATCCTGATCCTGTTGATCCTCTTCTAAAAATAAACGAATATATTCTCTAACATCTTGGTCATTCCATTTCTGATATTGTTTTTCTCTTAAATCTAATGTTTTATAGGGAGTATCAGGAGAAGTATTTAACCGTTTATTTTCTAGATTATAAGGTCGTCTTGTTAGTAATAAATAGACACCATTAGGTAAATTTTTTGGTAAATCTAAGAGATTACTACTGCCTTCTTGTTCCACTTCATCCAAAGCATCAACAACAATAATTAATTTTTGATTTTCTGATAACTTTTCACTTGCTTTTTGTAATAAACTTCTTAAATCAGCATTCTCTTGATTTGGTAATCTATAACGTATAATTAATTGTTGTCGGATATTACTTAAAAATTGTTCAGGTTTATTTTTTCCTTCAGTGGCAATATTAAAATAACAAGGAACTTTTCTAGATAAAATATACTTAGAAGCAATAGCACTTTTCCCCATTCCTGCATCCCCAATAACAGTAAAATATCCTTTATTGTGACTGTTTATAAATTTATCAAACTCCTGAAAAACAAAACTTCTACCACAAAATAAACCCGTTTTTTCTTCAATTAAAGCCCTAAACTCAGTGGGAATAACATTAAAATCCCAATCAGGATAAACCCCCTCAATTTTAAACTTAGGCGAGGTTGTTTTTTTAGCATAAGATATAAAGATGTCTGAAAATTTTTCCAATTCAACGGATAGTTCAATATTGGACTGTTCTATATCTTCTTTTAACCCAGGTTCCTTCTTTAAAAATCCTTTGACTTTATTTAAAAAAAGTCAAAGGATCGTTGTTAGTATAAGCTTCCAAAAAATCATTTTTAATCTCGTTCTCTCTGAGGACTGCTAAAATAGCATAACATTCAGATACACTATAATCTATCAAAGCATAAGTATAAACAGTATCCACATCATCACTAATTTCCGTAGGAGATAAACCTAACTCCTGTAAAATCCTATTAATGGCTTCATTTTTTTGCCCTTGTTTATATAAACTATTAGCAACTTCAGGCAAACCTTTTATTAAAGCTAATATCTTAGAACCTGTGGTAATAAAGTCAATCATAATACTTATTGAAATGATAGGAGTAGGGTGGGCAGTATATCAGCTTACCATCACTTTATATTAAATCATATTTTCTATAGATAATTCAATCTAAGTAAAAGCAAGACTTGATATTGTCACTGTTCCATAATTTTTCTTGAAATTAGTTCATATTGTTCATTAATAGCATACTAATAACTATTCCCCACTTTTGCTTAATATATCTAACATAACAGGAGAGAGATTTTTTCCTAATTGTCCACTGCGAATTAATTCAGCATAAGTATCAGCTTCAATATCTAATAACTTGTCTTTAAGTTGCTGCATAGCAATAGACTTTAGTTGAGGATATTCTGTTTCAAACTTATAAATTTTCTCTTCTATTGATTTTAACTCTCCTTTGACTAATTCTTGTTCATAGCGATAAAATTCTGAGTCAATACTAGGAGATTCATCTAACTTTTTAAAATAGTCCATAACTCGTCCAACAGCAGTTTTTCTCGCCAATAACTCCGAATATTCCTGACGTAAAGGTTGATCCCCTACTAGGTTTAATTTTTTCAGTACCCATTGTGTGGTTAACCCTTGAATTAATAAAGTAAATAAAACCACACCAAACACTGTATCAATAATATCTTGTCTTCCATTTAAAGAAACTGGTACACTTAAAGCTAAGGCAATGGAAACAGAACCCCTTAAACCGCCCCACCAAAGTACAGTTTGTTCCGGTAAGCTGATATCAACTTTCGTGAAAATATTACTCAAATTTGCCAGTCCAAAAATAGAAATCAGACGAGTCACTAACACAGCAGTAATAGCTATGGCAATAATACCTAAATTATCACTTAAACTACTAAAATTAATCTGGTCACCAATCAATAAAAAGACAATCGAATTAACAAAAAATGCCAAGAAATCCCAAAACTCAGACACTAATAATCTGGTTCTGGGGTTCATACCAATACGAGACCCGAAGTTCCCCAAAATAATTCCCACTGTTACCACAGAAATTACCCCAGATCCTCCCAATTCTTCGGTGATTAAATAAGTCCCATAAGCAGAAACTAAAGTTAAAGATTGCTCAACCAACGGCAGATCAAAACGTTGGGTTAAATAGGAAATCCCAAAGCCAACTAAACAACCTACTCCAATACCAATACCCACAAACTTGAAAAAACTAACTACTGTATCCGTCACAGAAAAAACTTCCGTTCCCAACGGTATTCCTACCAATAATAAGAAAGCAACAACCGCCACACCATCGTTAAATAAACTCTCACCTTCCATCAAAATTGTCAACTTTTTACTGGTTCCCAACTCTCGAAATAAAGCCACCACAGAAACCGGATCTGTAGCCGATAAACTTGCCCCCACTAATAAAGCAATAGGTAAAGTTAAACTTGTCAATTGACTCAAAGCCAAAGCAATACCAATCACCGAAATAATGACCCCGATCACCGCAAATAAAACAACAGGAATCCAATTTTCTTTAAGCGATCGCCAGCGAATATTCCAAGCAGCTTCAAACAATAAAGGAGGCAGGAAAATCTCTAAAATCAACTCAGGAGAAAGATTAACCAAACGAACATCAACAAAAGCTAATCCTAAACCAACAATTACTAATAAAAGAGTGTAGGGAATTTGTCGAAACCAAGAAAAAATACGGGATAAAGTGGCTACACTCAAAGAAACCGATAAAACTACCAAAAATTGTTCTAAATTTTGCTTAATGGCCGCATCAGCAGCAGTAGCTTCGAGACTCATAAGATACTCCTAATTATTGATATTTGAGAAAGATTGCTATATTAAAGACGAAACCTATATTATCCGTCCACAGTGGAGAAGATGTCTCAGTCAGTGTCTACCTGGGGAGATACACCCCTAACTAACCCACCCACCCCACAACAACTTTATCAGATGCAAACCCATCTAGATTTAGTCTTGTTGGCCAGCGAATGCCTAATTGCCATAGATTCGGATATGCTGTTACAAGCAGCCCTTTATTTAGACATTGACACAACTTTAGTCGAAAAGATAAAACTGTGGTCAAACCGAGACACAATTGAAACAGATCCTTTACAAAGCTTCACCCTGGAAGAATTGCGATCGCTAATCCTGATTATTTGCTATATTAACCAACAATATAAAGAGTTGGTCCGCCGTGCTGTCAACCTCCTAGAACAAATGACGGCACAAGATAAAGATCCTGCCAAAACCACCCTATTAGGCAACTATTTAGAAAAATTTCGTTACTTTCACCCAAAAAAACCTAATGAAGTCAACCTTTCATCGGAACAATTAGTACAACTAGCATGGAAACTATTAATTGATTTATTATTCTACAGTGGAGACAATGGCTACGATCGCTTATGGTTGGCTCTACTTGATTATAAATCTTGACTCAAACCATATCTTTTTTAAACTAGCCAATTTATAGATGATGTTATTTAATAATACCCCTTTACAAACTTATACCCCTCCTACCTGTACCCTGAAATTATGGGATAAACCCCCTCTATTCTCCCGTTGGGGAGAATTAGTCTCTTTAGATAAGATTCAATTTGAACTACAATTTGATGATCCTCGACTCTTAGAAGAAGATCAAGTCACTGTTAAAGGCGATCGCTTGCAACTAGAATTATTACGCAACGTTGTCCAAACCTATGTTAAGAAGTTCCTTCATCAAACCACCTTTGACTGGCAAAAGTCTCCAGAAACAGAATTATCTACTAGCCAACCTTACCATCTTCCCTCCCTATCTCCTCAAGGCTTACTCACCCATCATTTGACTTTAGGATCATTAGCCTCTCAAGCTTCTCATCAGTCAGTTACCCTCACCGTTTCCCAACTGTTTGACTTAGTTAATGCTCTCGAGGAGTACCATAACACTATTGTTACCCTAGCCGATCCCAAAAGTACCCCTTTAAGAAAAAGTTTCAAGGTTTGGATAGCAACTGGTACAGTAGCAGTCTTAGCTATTTTAATTCCCACAGTGGGGGTAAAGTGGTTTAGACAAGTAATCTCAACAAATATGGGTGAAGAGGATGTTAGAGAAACCACCGAAAATCCCCTATCCTTTTTGGATGTGTTACCCCCCGTACCACCACCCCCAAAAACACCCCTTCCGACCCCTTCCTTAGCCCCTAAATTGGCTAGTCGAGACCCTTTGCCCCCCCCTGGAAAAATTGACCAAGGAACACCCCCACCCCGTAACGCCAATGTTGCTATTCAAGCCCCTCCTTTACGGGTACTTCCACCACCACCAGCAGCCCCTCCGGCCCCTCCTAAACCTAATACCACTGCTTCCAATAGCTCAGTAACCGTTGAACAAGTTCCCACACATCTTCTCCCTAATGGAGAAACCCCCATTGTTATGCCAGGGTTACCCCCAGAAAGGGTTGAGCAACTGATTCAAAACCCCACTTTACCCACGCCCCCAACCTTACAGGCAAAAACTCCCAATAGGAATAACACACCCTATATGCTTTCTGAAACTGCTCGGGAGCAAAATCAACCAACTATTCCCGACGAGTTATTGTCTCCAGAATCTAAAATTATTCCAAAACCACCCCCAGAAACCACCCTTCTCGATGCCATTCCCCAAGTTGCTCAAGTACGCCAATATTTTCAGGAAAGGTGGCAACCCCCTGAAAATTTACAACAAACCCTAGAATATCGTTTGATTGTTCAAGAAGACGGTTCTATTCAAAAAACTATCCCTTTAGGTCGTTCTGCGGCTATTTATCTTTCTCAAATTCCTTTTCCGTCCCCTGGATCTGAGTTTGTCTCTCCCCTGCAAACCCCCAATAATCAAACTATTCGCTTAGTTTTAATTCCTAATGGCAAGGTTAAAACCCTTTTAGAGTAAATCGGGTGAACTAGCGACTCCCAAAGTCGTAGCAAAGGTACGGCTTTGGCTTGGAATAGTTTGCTATCGATTAACGATAGAACAATCAAATAGTTGAAAAATCTTAGCAGTAACACCAGTAAAAATAGCTTGAACTTGATAATCAGGAAGTACATCTCCTGAAAAGTCTCCTGTATCAGTGTCAAAAGACCATTGAAGCTGGCCATAATAAAAACCATGAGCTTTAATTTCATTTAGCTGAGAATTTGGGTGCATAAGACTCTTAGTAAATTTTACCTCTAACAAAATGCAATGACACTCCAATGCACTATGGTGTCTAGGAAAATAAAAGCTTAAATCGATAGAATAGGGGTCAACTAAGCATTGAGTATCTGCATCAGTTAGCCAAGGGTTTAAATCAACGTCAGCTTCTGGAAATTCTGCTCGAAACAAAACCCCTATTTGAGCAATTTTGCGGGTTAACTCAAAACTGATTGCATGGGTAGTTGCGTTCATAAATGGCCTCGCTTCAGATCACAATTCATAGTATTTCTTAATAAAGGAATAACTGTTGTTGAGTTTTTTTAGGGAATATCCTTTGAATTAGGGTGGGCTAAACTGGCTAAAATCTTGAATTGACAAGATTAATCAAAGCACTGACTGAACCAGACTAACCGCACTAAAGGATAACCTTATTGAAAAAGATTCTCTTGACAAGTCTCCTTATTGAGAGTATATATCAATAAGGAGCAATTTTAACTTAAAGATTTTTAGGAGATTGTCATGAGCAGATACGCAGAAGAACTGAGAACCACAGCAAAAGCAATGGTAGCCAGAGGAAAAGGCATTCTGGCCATGGATGAAAGTAACGGCACTTGTAATAAACGCTTTGATAAGCTAGGCATTCCCACAACCGAAGAATATCGTCAAATCTATCGCTCCCTGATTTTGCAAACCCCAGAACTCTCAAACTATATCAGTGGTCCGATCCTCTATGACGAAACCATTCGTCAGACAACCCCAGATGGAGTTCCTTTATTAAAAATAATCACCGATGCAGGGATGATTCCGGGTATTAAAGTAGATACAGGGGCTAAAGATTTAGCTGGATGCCCCAACGAAAAGGTAACAGAAGGACTCGATGGTTTACGGGATCGTATTGCCGAGTATTATAGTATGGGGGCGCGTTTTGCTAAATGGCGGGCAGTGATCACCATTGGTAACGGCATTCCCAGTCGTGGTTGTATCAAAGCCAATGCCCATGGTTTAGCTCGTTATGCTGCTCTTTGTCAAGAAGGGGGTTTAGTTCCCATTGTTGAACCGGAAGTCTTAATTGATGGGGATCACACCCTGGAGCGGTGTTGGAATGTGACAGATGAAACCCTCCATGAAGTATTTAATCAGCTATATACCCAAAATGTCGCCTTCGATCAAATGGTGTTGAAGCCCAGCATGGTTATCTCAGGAAAAGATTGCCCCCAACAAGCCAGCGTTGAAGAAGTAGCCAAAGCGACGATTAGTTGTCTATTGAAAAATGTGCCAGCGACAGTGGCCGGCATTGCCTTTCTCTCTGGAGGGCAGTCAAAGGAACAATCTTCAGCACATCTTAACGCCATGAATCAGATGTTTGGGGATCAATGTCCTTGGCCTGTAACCTTCTCCTATGCCCGTGCCATTCAACAACCGGCTCTTGATTATTGGGCAGGAGATTCAAGTCGCATCAGCGGAGCCCAAACTCGTTTACTGAAGCGAGCTCAGTGTAACGGCGCAGCCAGCCTGGGTGAATATTCCAGCGAAATGGAAAAAACCTTAGCAACAGTCTAGCAAAGACCCTAAGCTGTTGATCTCACAGGGTGACAAGTCTTTCAAAAGGCTAGGTTGAACAAAATCGTTTCGCGCAGTCCCCATCTAAAATTTTTAATTTAGCTATCCGCCGCGAGAAGCCCGACGCTGTATTGTCTGCCGAGTTTAACAATCGCTCTCTTCAATCAGCTTCGGATGAATCGCGGACAGGTCAGCACCTTTGACACTTGACAAAAAAGTAAATACAATTAAAACAGTCTAATCGACACCTGGAAACAGGATCAAAAGTTAAAGGGCGAACCCCATCGCTCTAGTCAGTGGAGTGTCACTGAAGTTATAGATTGATATCAGTCAGTTATGGAGCGAATTTCTGCCCTAGGTTTGGATGTTGGGAAAAAACGCATTGGGGTGGCAGGATGCGATGGCACAGGGTTGATTGCCACAGGTTTAACTACCATTGAACGTAAATCATTCCCTCAAGACGTACAACAACTGCAAGCATTGGTTACCGAACGAAATGTACAGTTATTAGTAGTTGGTCTTCCTTACTGTATGGACGGAAGTATAGGGTTTCAGGCCAAACAAGTGCAAAAATTTGCCAAACGCATCTCCAAAGCCCTGGAACTGCCCGTAGAGTACATGGATGAACGCCTTACTTCCGTTGAAGCAGAAACCCACTTAAAAGCTCAAAAAAAATATTCCCGCCACAATAAAGGCCTAGTTGATCGCCTAGCCGCCACCATTATTTTACAACAGTGGTTGGATCAGCGTCGTGCTTCTTTCGTTTAGGGTTGACATTGTTATGAGCTTGTGCAATACTGAAGTGTAGCATTGGAAAATGCGGGTGTAGCTCAGTGGTAGAGCGTCACCTTGCCAAGGTGAATGTCGCGCGTTCGAATCGCGTCTCCCGCTCTTTAAAAACCCCGTAGTTAACTACGGGGTTTGAGTTTAGGGACAAAGTTCAACAGTCCAATGGCCAGAATGATCACCTCGAGAACAGGATTGTTGACTTCCTGCTTCTGTTAAACCCCATTTACCGGTAGACTGATCGAACTCAAACTTGAGTCGGTAACGTATTCCTTGAACAGAATCATCAGGTAAATTCATCTGGGTTAAGAACAAAGTCCTTTTAAAGCCTTGTTGTTCAAGAACTTCAATTTCTTGAGAAAAATTTCCTTCAACCGCTTCCTCTTTATTACCAAATAAGTTTAAGGCAATGGTTTCAGGTTCTTCTGCTGTTAATTCCCCGTCCAGTTGAGCAAGATCCAGGGGACGGTAAGCTTCCTCCTTACCCAAAGGACCATTCTGGGCGGTACAACCCATAACCATTGACCAGAGACTCAACCCTAACCCTATAGATTGTAAACGATATTTATTCATTGATGTTTTTCTTTTTGTTGACATACTCCCGTCGACGGAGTCGAGGGATTCTAACACCTCACGATGCTAGTTTTCTGCTTCGTCCCCCACCAACTAGAGCATCGTGACCGATACTCCCCGTCGCTCTGAGTCCACAGACATTTTTGGGTCCCAACGCCTCTGAGGTTTCCTCAGAGGACGCAAGCCGACCCGCTACCATCTGCCCGACGGCGGCTATGCCTCTATTTCTAACTACTTGACTAGTGCAGCTTGGCGAAAGTAATCCACCAGATTTTTACAGAAACTTTCGTGACTAGCCACGACAATGTGTTTCAATGAAACTAACGGACGAATCTCGAAGTTGATGTCCATGATAAAAGCATTGCCAATTAACCTCTCCAACCTACAGAAAACAGTACTCCAACAAATAGTGAGAGGGACAACAAACCCCTATCGCCTTGTTAGACGAGCCAAGCTAATCTTAGCCGCAGCATCAGGAGAGAGCAATAGTTCGATTAGTCGAAGATTAGAATTAGACCGAGTACAAGTGCGTCAGTGGCGATCGCGATGGTTTGAGGAGAGAGAAAAACTGAGTGCCGCCGAAGAACAACAGGTAACGGAGAAAGCATTAATGGTCTTGATCAAAGGAATTTTAAGCGATCGCCCAAGACCTGGAACAACAAAATCCTTTACGGTCGAACAAGTAGTCCAGATTGTAGCGATCGCTTGTGAAGAATGTGAAAAATCAGACAGACCAGTGAGCCATTGGACACCTTCAGAGTTGGCGGATGAAGCCATAAAAAGAGGAATTGTCGAAAAGATTTCCCCCCGTAGTGTGGGGCGTTTTTTAAAAAGAAGCGACATTACAACCACATCTCGTTCGTTACTGGTTAAATACCAAAATTGATGATCCCTTAAAATTTAAAAAGCAAGTCAAATATATCTGTGAACTTCATCAAGAAGCTAAAACTTTGTTAGAACAAGGAATTCATTTAATTAGTACAGATGAAATGACAGGGATTCAAGCTCTTGAGAGATTATTTCCGAACAAAAGAATCAAGCCTAAACAAGTAGAAAAAATCGAATTTGAATATGAAAGACACGGAACTTTAAGCTTGATTGCGAACTGGGATGTGGCAAGAGGAAAAGTTGTTAGTCCCTCTATTGGACCGACAAGAACAGAACAAGATTTTTCTGAACATATCCAGAGAACGATTAAGATTGATGAAAAAGCAGAATGGATTTTTATTGTAGGGTTTGCTGAAAAAGTTTCTCCAAAATTTATGCCACTTTTGACCAAGAATTTTCTGACAAATCAATAAGTTTTAGTACATAAAAATTGTTTAAAGTATAATCAAAATTAATGAAAGGCGGTTTGATAAGTTCCCCTGTTCTATTATTAGTAAATAAGGACAAAAAAAGCGACAAAAACTGCCTCAGAAGTTTAGAAAGATTGACAACAAAAAATGTAATAGCAATAGATGTAATGGAGGTTTCAGGTAGTTTTGTTATCACGAGATTTAGGCTAAATCTTCGTTTAGCTTGTCCAAACTTTCCCTCAATAGCATTACGGAAGCATTCATCGGAGTGGGCTTGTTTCTTTTCTTCTTCACTGACATTTTTCGGAGGTCTTCCTAACTTCGGAGCACTGATTCTTATCCCTCTTTCCTTACACCAATTTCTGTTTTCCCTAGTTCGATAAATTTTATCTACATGGACGGATTCGGGATAATAGCCAAACGTTTCTTTATACTTTTCTACTTGTTCTTTTAAATGACAAGATTCATTGAAGTTTTCCCAACTTATTTTGTCTAGAAACACATAGTTATCTACACAGCTTACTGAGAGTTTAGCTCCAAACTCTATTGGTTTTCCTGCTTTTCCCCTCACTATTGGACGAATATGCGGTTGAGTTAAACTTACAATTCTTTGAGGAACACTCTGGGTCTTATTCTCCCACATTGACTGTTGTTGTTCATAAACTTTTTTGATAGTCTCTAGACAATTTTTCTGTCTTTTACTCAGATTTTCCAGGGAAGCCCCAGCTTGAATTAAGTCTTCTATATTTCCTAAATTTTTCTTAAGGTATTTTAACTGTTTCCCGATAGCTTTTCTTCTTTCTTGATAAGATACTTTTCGTTTTTTAGCTACTTTTAAGTATTCCTTTCTAGCAATTTTTCTAGAAGTTCTCGGCTTTTTTCTCAATTTTACTCTTAATGGTTTATAAAGATTATCTATTATTCTTTCTGTCTCAATTCTGGCTTGATTTAATATGCCTAAATCCGTTGGGTATTTGATGTCTGCTGGCGCACAAGTCGCATCTAAAATTAGTTTACCTTTATTTTTTATTTTTTCTCCTTTTTATTGGAGACAATCCTTTTTTTTTACTTCTTTATCACTCTTGTCTATTTCTCTTTTTACTATTTTTTTATTGATTTTGTTTATCAATTCTCCATCAATTCTTTTCCTAAAATGAACTAGCATTGAAGATTCCAGTGGTGGCTCTTGTTGATAACAATTTAAACCTATAAAGTATTGTAGATAGGGATTTTCTCTAATCTGTTCTATAGTTTCTCTATCACTTGTTCCTAATTTTTCCTTAATAATTAATGTCCCTAATGCCATTCTAAATAGTTTGGCTGGCGCACCTTTTTCTGCTGAAAAAAGTTTAGCATATTCTTCCTCAAAATCATCCCAAGGTATCAACTCTGCCATGATTACCCAACGATTATTGGGGGACAATTTGCCCTCGAAAGGTAATTCAAATTTTTCTGGGGGCGGTAAAGGTTGCTCCTCTTTTCGATACATTTGTTCTTGACCAACAACTGGGAGGTGTTTCTACCAATTATAGCGGTTTGTAGCCGACAAAGCTGATCTTTTTTGCGATCGCGAATATGGGTGTAACCTTTTAAAGAATAGGGTTTTGCTTTTATTCAGCAAACCCTATTGTAGATAAACTCAACACTCATAAATCGGAAAGCTTAGTCAAATTAGTAGCAGAAAGCTGTGGAATTACTATTGATTTGGGGAGAAAAGGAAAGGAGGGGATTTTGCAATCTATGGACAGCAGAGCAGATTTTTTATCAGATGAATCTCATCGAATTCGCTTTGTTTATATTCCCAAACATACATCGTGGCTTAATCAAATTGAGTGTTGGTTTTCGATCTTAGTCCGGCGTTTACTCAAAAGAATTACTGTCCGTTCAACTGAAGAACTATCCCAAAAAATTCTCAATTTTATTGATTACTTTAATCAACATTTTGCTAAGCCGTTCGTTTGGAAATTTAAGGGCTTTAAAGATCATAAGTGACTGGTGGATTATTTTTGCTAAGCTGCACTAGTATTTTCTTCTTGCTGGGTTTGATTAGAGTTTTGAATCCAAGGTTTTTCTTCCATCCTGTTTTGGCAGAGTGGTGTTTCCCAGTAGGGTATGACCTGATGTTGAATCCAAGGAAGTCGAATCCTGCTTCTTCCATCTTTCCATTAACTTTTACATCCTTTAAGGTGTGGCAAATTCTGGTTTTAGATGGCTTGATTTCAAGTCCGACTTGTTCTAACCACTGTGCAATCAGTTCTTTACATTGTAGAATAACGTCGTAGTCCTCATGGAGAACTACGAAATCATCAGCGTATCGGATGATTCTGGGTTTATAATCCCAGTTTGTACTTCCATCTTTCCTACGTTTTGTACGGGGAAAGTGGTTTACTATATCATCTATCATACCGTGTAGTGCAATATTAGCCAATAACGGACTTATTACACCCCCTTGAGGTGTTCCTGATTCGGTTTCCTCAAATACGCCTTTGTCTAATACACCACATTTCAACCATTGTTTGATGATTCTTTTGATGTTGTATGAGCAATCTACTTTGGACAGTAGGTGGTCATGGTTAATCTTGTCGAAGCATTTTGCAATGTCGGCATCTAGGACATATTTTGCCTTAGAGTTTATGACTGTATATATTCTCTCTATTGCGTCATGTGCGCTTCTGCCTGGGCGAAAACCATAAGATGTTCCCTCGAATTGGGCTTCCCAGTATGGCTCTAGGGCTGATTTAACCAAGGCTTGCATTACTCTATCTTTCATGGTTGGTATTCCCAATCCACGTTTTTCCTCTCTTCCAGGTTTAGGAATCCAAACCCGTCTGAGTGCCTTGGCTTTGTAACCTTTTAACCTTAGTTCGTTAACTAGCTTTAGTCTTTGGTTAGGTCGTAATGACTTTTTCCCATCAACTCCAGCAGTTTTCTTACCTTGGTTGTCTTGGGTCACTTTGCGGATGGCTAAGAGCTTTGCGTAATGTGACTTTAACAGTAACTTCTGAAGCTGTTTAGCTTTGACTTTATTACCTGATTTAACAGCTTGAAATATTCTGGTTTGAAGCTTGAACACTTTTCTCTGAACTTTTGCCCAGTTGATTGTGTTCCATTCTGGCGTAGTCTTGTTTATACTCGCATTCGACATATTTACCTCTAGTAGAGACTATTTCTTCTAATTAACCAGCAATACGTCAGCTTATCCATACTCATTACAAGTAGGCATTTGCTTCTTATTGCTTCTCACATCCATGACCCTTGCGCTTAAGTTTGTCACTACTTACATCATCGACCTGATGGTAAGAGCAGTCATGGACTTAATTCGTTCCGTTGGTTTGGGTATATCGATTTTAGGTTTCATCTTTCCCCCAAGTTACTTTTAGGAATCTGTGTGGATAGCATAGGCAGACTTCCACTTTTCACTTTGTTCTTTTGAACGCAGCCTGTCAAACAGATTTGGCTACTTGCTTATTTTTTGAGGGTTCAAGTCGATGATTCAACGTAATGTTTAACCATAATCGATTGACTCGGGAAACGGCTTATCATGCTGTTTCATGACGGGCTTCCCTTTTAACCCTGCTTCCATCCTGAATTTACTAAGTCCAAAACGGAGGGTTATGTCGTTCCTCTCAGGATTGCTCCCTTGATTCCGAGTGTGGCTCCTTTAGCCAACAAACCAACAGTTATTCTGTTATACAGGTACAGAACGAGCTACACGCTTGTACTTAGTACAGGCTTTCTAGCTCAACGAATCACACACCTACAAAATAACCAGATGCTTTTCTAACCACCCTAGCTTGCTTAACTTCAAAGCCTTCTGGTATCGGTCGAGATAGTCTCCACTTAACCCATCCTAGTTTGGGAAGCTTAAGAGCATCATTTCTTATGGGGTCTTTCCCTAATTGTGGAAAGACAAAAGAACGCAGACGATACTTGTTCTTAAAGCGAGGGAAACCAAAGCCCCTGGCTCTCATGTCATCCCAAGCTCTGTCCAAAGTTCTTAAAGTTTGCTGAAGAACTTGAGAATGAACGGTCTTTAACTGAGGATATTGCTTTTTAGCATCGGTTAGTTGCTTGGCTTGCCTATGGTAATTTGGGAAAGGGGCATCAGGAGATATGATATATTCACAATTGAGGGAGCAAGCATTGATAGGGGACTTACAGAAAAAGACGGGCAGCGCAAAGCTCCCATCTTTTAAGTGGGAGATGTAGCGCAACACGGGTAATTTATTGCCCGTGAATATTACTTAACAAATGTAGCAACATTTATTAAGTATGCTATAATGAGGGCATGATAACGATGACCTACGATTTCAAGCTCAAACCTAAAAAGTCTCAAGTCCAGATGATTGAGATGTATCTTGAAACATGCAAAAAAGTCTATAACTATGCACTTCGAGAAAGAAAAAATTGGGTAAATAGTCGTAAGTCTCCTATCAATTTTTGTTCCATTCACTCAGAATATATAATCAGTCCGAATAAACAACGACCTACCTATAATTCTCAGTGTAAATCTTTAACTGATGCCAAGAAAATCTATCCTCAATTAAAAAAAAACCATTCACAAGTTTTGCAGCAAACCCTAAGAACTTTAGAAGCTGCGTTTGTAAATATGTGGGAAAGAGGTTTTGGTTTTCCACGTTTTAAGAAAAAAATGAGAAGTTTTCTCTACCCATCAGTTAAGCAAGAATGGGTGGGTGATGGATGGGTAAAACTTCCCAAAATTGGGAAAGTAAAAATGAGGATGTCTCGACCTATCAGTAATGGGTTTGTGTTGAAACAAATCAGGGTAGTTAAACGAGCATCAGGATATTTTGTACAGTTAATTTATCAGTTATCTGTCAATATTCCCGAAACACCCATACAGGGATATCCGTTAGGGGTAGATATTGGACTTGATTCTTATTTAGCCACTAGCGAAGGGGAATTAGTCAAAAGGCCTCGGTTTTTTAATCAACTTCATGGCAAGTTGAAATCACTGCAAAGAAGGTTAAAGAACAAGAAAAAGGGGTCTAATAATTGGCAAAAACTGCAAACTCAAATAGCTAGAGTTTATCAAAAAATCCACGATACTAGAAAAGACTGGCACTTTAAATTAGCCCATCATTTATGTGACCAAGCTGGCATGATGTTTGTTGAGGATATTAACTTCAAAGCTTGGGCTAAAGGCTTGTTTGGTAAGCATACATTAGATGCTGGTTTTGGTCAATTTTTCAACATCTTGTCGTATATTTGTTGGAAAAGAGATGTCTATTTTCTTAAGGTAGATAAAGATTATACCAGTCAAATTTGTCCTAATTGTAATACCCAAACAGGCAAAAAGAATCTTAAGAATAGGATTCATAATTGTCCTAATTGTGGATATCAAACAAATCGTGATGTAGCTGCTAGTCAAGTAATAAGAAATCGAGGTCTAGTAGCGGTGCAGCGCGTGAATGAAATAGCTTCTGGAGGCGTTCTGTCGGAGTCAATCTTTGATTGGCGCTGATTCGAGCCTTTGAGAGAAGAATCTCCTGATTTTAGCGTAGCGGAATCAGGAGAGTGTCAATAGAGGCTCACCAATCTTTGCGCTGCCTTAGGGCAAAATTCCAGACAGAAAGACAGACATCAAGAGTTTGCTCGATGATAGCAATCTGTTCAGGAGTCGGTTGCAGTTTATACTCGTAGGTCATGGTTAGCATGGTTCTATTTTAGCTTACACAAGTTAACTTAGTTTGTAAAGTTTGTTTAAAGAAGCTAAAAGCGGAGCGAACTGTTCGGAGGTTCCCTCCGAACCAGCACGCGCACCAAGCATATGTTTGTTGGTGGGATTTTCATCCCATCGGTAAAACCGAGGGTCTTCAATCCCACACTTTAAGATAAGACACATATATTATCTCACTCCCAAAAATTTATGAGTTTGGAGACTCATACGCCATTGAGGATGCTTGAGAATGTAATCAAAAATTAAGGATTGACTTTCGGGGGTATTCCATTCGGGTTGTAAGTATTTAATGGCTTCACGAGGAACCTTTTTTGCTTCTTCTTCGGCCCAATGTAAGTCCTCTTGGTTAGCAATAACAATTTTTAATTCGTTAACCTGAGAATAGATGCTTTCATGGGGAAGCTTAAAAGGTTTGGGGGAAAAAGTTACCCAGTCAAACTGGCCAGTAAAACTATGAGATCCTGATGTTTCTAAATGAACCCGTAACCCTAACTTTTTTAACGCCTTGGTTAAGGGGAATAAGTCATACATTAGGGGTTCTCCTCCTGTAATGACTACCATAAAAGGGTTAGCCATCTTAGATACTTCTGCTAAGATTTTAATAGACTGTTGGGGATATTTTTTGCTCGTCCAGGACTCTTTTTGATCACACCAAGGACAATGAACATCGCACCCGGCTAAACGAATGAAAAAAGCATTTACCCCAGTCCAAGTGCCTTCCCCCTGTAACGAGTGAAAGGTTTCTACAATAGGATAAGTGATTAATTGGGAGGCGATCTCTTTTTGGCTCACTGACGCTAAACTATTCATACACTATTCCTAACACTCCTGACAATTTTAACGGCTTTTTCTGTTTTGCTATGAAAGATCATTGTTATCAACGCTTATTTACCTTTTCTTTGCTGACACTCGGTTTAATGGCCTGTGAGTCTATTGAACCCATAGCTATTCAAAAGATTCCTATCACTGAAACCGAACCTGCTAACCCCCCTCTTAGTTTAACCGATCCTGCCTTTCTGCAAGCTCTCGAAGAAGCCACTTATAGAGAAATTAATCAATATCGTTTATCTAAAAATTTACCTCCCTTAAAACTTAATCCTCAAATTAGCCAACAAGCTAGAATTCATAGTGAAAGAATGGCGGCTGGTATTATTCCTATTAGCAATGAAGATTTAGAACAAAGATTAAAAATTATTAGTCTTAGTACACCTCATCAAAAAGGCTCAGAAAATTTAGCCACACATAATAATAATTATAGCCCTGTAAAAGCAACTATTAAACAGTGGACAGATGACCCTGAAAACAGAAAAAATATTGAAGGTAAATATGATGAAACCGGAATAGGTGTAGCACAAAATAGCAAAGGAGAATATTATTTAACACAAATTTTTATCAAAGAAAAACCTTCTATTATTACCCGTTCTCCTGAAATCGGTAATAGTCTCGAACCCTGGGACAATCCCGACCCCTTACTCAGCAAATCTGGTCAAGATGGTCAATTTTTAATTTCTCTAGAACAAGAAATAAATAGGCGTGTTAATCAATATCGTCTCTCAAAAAATTTACCGCCATTAACAATGAATGCAGAAATTAGTTATGTTGCTAGACAACATAGCCGAGATATGGCTACTAAAAACGCAACCTTCAGTCATGATGGTTTTGATAATAGGGCTAAAGCCGTGGGAAAAACTATCCCTTATCGCTCTTTTGCAGAAAATTTAGCTTACATAAAAGGGTATCCTGACTTAGCTGAAGTCGCTGTTAAAGGGTGGATAAATAGTCCCGTCCATCGTAAAAATATGGAAGGTAATTTTAATTTAACTGGGGTCGGTATTGCTAAAAATTCTGATGGAGAATATTATTTTACTCAGTTATTTTTATTACAACGGTAAAATAATTAATAATTAATAGTTAATAGTGAATAATTATGGTTTGATAGTGGTCACATTTTTGATACATTATATGTATAGCACTACAAAAATTAGTTAGGACATTAATGTAAGGTGGCCAGTGCATCGGCCTACGGGGTTGTGCAATTGTGTCAAAGTCAAACACCATAATGCGTAGTGCTATAGGATATTTACATTGAAGTCAGGAACAGCCTAGCATAATCATCCTGCTGGCGACTGTCTATGACTCTTATTAACAACCTAGAAAGGTATTTTACTACTACATCCAACAAAAATTATGAATCCAACTATCAATAAAGTCAAAGAAGCCTTATCCCATTTAGATATTATTACCGATACCCATCAAGTAACTAAATTATCTCTTGATTATTATCATTTTAGTCCAATTTTAAAGGAACAACTGCAAGACAAACGAGGAGACATAGTTATTCGTCCCACCACAGAAGCAGAAGTCATAGAAGTTGCCCAAAGCTGTGTTAACTATAAAGTTCCCTTAACCGTTAGAGGTGCCGGAACAGGTAATTATGGTCAATGTATTCCCTTAGAAGGGGGTGTAATCCTAGATACTACAAAAATGCAACAAATTCTTTGGTTAGAACAAGGGGTTGCTTGTGTGGAGCCTGGGGTGAAAATGGCCGCCTTTGATAAACTGGCCAGACAAACCGGTTGGGAGTTGCGTATGGCCCCTTCTACCTACCGTACTGCCACCATTGGGGGGTTTATTGGTGGGGGTAGTGTGGGGATGGGATCTGTGAACTATGGACAGTTACGCGATCGCGGTAATGTTCGCGCTTTACGCATTGTCACCCTAGAAGATGAACCCTGTTTAATGGAGTTACGAGGGGATGAAGTGCAAAACGTTAATCATGCCTATGGTACCAATGGTATTATTACACAATTAGAAATTCCTTTAGCTCCTACTTATCCTTGGGCGGAAATTATCGTTACTTTTGATGATTTTATGCAAGCTGCGAGGTTTGGTCAAGGGTTAGGAGATAGTGATGGTATTATTAAAAAATTAATCACGGTTCACGCTGCCCCTATTTGTGGTTATTTACATCATTTAAAAGACTATTTACCCGAGAATAAACACGCTGCATTATTGATGATTTCTGAATATGATTTAGAGGCGTTTAAGGATTTAGTCTATGAATATAAGGGAGAAATAACTTATCTAAAAACTGCCGAAGAAGCGAGTAAAGGGGCTAGTTTATTAGAGTTTACTTGGAATCATACCACCCTTCATGCCCGTGCCATTGATCCCAGTATTACTTATTTACAAACCTTTTATTTTACTTTGGATAATGTTGAACACTTTTATAATCATTTTGGGGATGAAGTGATGATTCATTTAGAATTTTTGAAATTTCAGGGTAAAGTTATTCCTGGCGGTTTACAGTTGTTTCATTTTACAACAGAAGAAAGGGTCAATGAAATTATCCGTTATCACGAAGAAAATGGGGCCGGTATCGCCAACCCCCATACCTATTTATTAGAGGGAGGAGGACGAAAAACAATTAATTCTCCCCAGTTAAACTTTAAAAAAGAAGTTGATCCCTACGGTTTAATGAACCCTGGTAAAATGACAACTAATTAATTAATGGTTCTTGATAATAGGATTATACTTAATTCAAAATTATTAAACTATAATGCTAATAATTAGATAATTATTAGCATTATAGTTTAAGTGTGGAGCAAATTTCTCAAGTTTTAAATTTAGGAATTGAGAAAGTCAGAAACATGACTGATAATCATGACTGATAAAAATATTGCTCAAGTTGTTAGAAATAACCTCATGAGTAGGTAGGCGTAATTAGATATAAAATAGAAAGGTTTGTAAGTATTGGGTTTGGCTTTGATTATGACTATCTTTATCGTCCTAAAGGACTGACTACAACATTAGTATAAGAAAATGTTACAAATTCCCCACAACCCCTAAGTAATTTTGCTAAATTGGACATTGGATATATCTGCATCTATTTCAACTATGGCTCTAATTGTCCAAAAATACGGAGGAACCTCCGTCGGGTCGGTGGAACGGGTTCAAAGCGTTGCCCAACGCATCCATAGAACCGTTCAACAAGGGAATACAGTGGTTGTGGTTGTCTCTGCTATGGGCAAAACCACAGATACTTTGGTTAATTTAGCACAGGAAATTACCGCCAACCCTTCCCGACGAGAGATGGATATGTTACTGTCCACGGGGGAACAGGTAACCATTGCCTTGATGACTATGGCCCTACAAGAAATAGGACAACCAGCTATCTCTCTAACTGGCGCCCAGGTAGGTATTGTCACCGAAGCCGAATATAGTCGGGCCCGTATTCTTTCCATTAAACCCGATCGCATCAAACGTCATCTTGATCAAGCTCAAGTAGTAGTTGTAGCAGGGTTTCAAGGGGTTAGTTCCCGAGAAAATTTAGAAATCACAACCCTCGGCCGTGGGGGATCTGATACCTCCGCAGTAGCTCTCGCTGCTGCCCTGAAAGCGAATTTTTGTGAGATATACACCGATGTTCCTGGAATTTTGACCACAGATCCCCGTCTCGTCCCCTCAGCGAGATTAATGGAAGAAATTACCTGCGATGAAATGTTAGAATTAGCTAGTTTAGGAGCAAAAGTTCTGCACCCCAGAGCCGTAGAAATTGCTCGTAATTATGGGGTTAGTTTGGTGGTACGTTCCAGTTGGAGTGATGCGCCGGGTACTCGTGTAGTTTCCCCCATCCCCAAACCCAGATCCTTAGAAGGTTTAGAAATTACTAAAGCAGTGGATGGGGTAGAGTATGACGGAGATCAGGGTAAAATTTCCTTGTTACGGGTTCCCGATCGCCCAGGTATTGCGGCCCGTTTATTTGGAGAAATAGCCCATCAACAGGTAGATGTAGACTTAATTATTCAATCTATCCACGAAGGCAATAGTAATGATATTGCCTTTACTGTGGTCAAAAATATCTTAAGCAAAGCCGAGGCAGTAACAGAAGCGATCGCCCCTGCTCTGCGGAGTACCCCTTCTAACCCCACCGAAGCAGAGGTAATGATAGAAACAGGGGTGGCAAAAATTTCTATTGCAGGTGCTGGAATGATTGGCAGGCCAGGGATCGCAGCAAAAATGTTTAAAACCTTAGCTGAGGCCAATATTAACATTGAGATGATCTCTACCTCAGAAGTGAAGGTTAGTTGTGTGGTAGCCAAAGAAGACGGCGATCGAGGCATAAAAGTCTTATGTGAAGCGTTTGATGTGCAATTATCCCCTAACCCCGTCGCTTCCCAAACCGTGGCCTTAGCTCCTCCGGTGCGTGGTGTGGCCCTAGATATGAAACAGGCACAAATTGCTATTCGTCATGTTCAGGATAAACCAGGTATGGCGGCCAGCATTTTTGGGGTATTGGCTGAAAATAATATTAGTGTGGATACCATTATTCAATCTCAGCGTTGTCGTATTTTAGCAGGAAAGCCCACCCGTGACATTGCCTTTACTGTAGCTCAAGTCGACGTTGAAGCGGCTTGTAGAGCTTTAAATAACCTTTCTGATGGCTTTGATCAGGTGGTAATTGATGAAGATATTGCTAAAGTGAGTATTGTGGGTGCTGGTATGATCGGACAACCTGGGGTTGCTGCTAAGTTTTTTGGGGCTTTGGCTCAGGAAAAGATAAACATCAAAATGATTGCTACTTCTGAGATAAAAATTAGTTGCGTAGTCCCCAAAGAAGAAGGGGTAAAGGCTTTAAAATATGTTCATGATGCTTTTGAGTTGGCCGGTGTCGAAACAGTGGAAGTTCCTGCCTAATATCAACTAAAATAGCTCAGAATATTCTTGCAAAACTTTAGTTACAAATTTATGTAACTTTTCTCTAGCAAGGGGATTATTATTAACGGGATAATCTGGACTACTTAGGTGACTTAATAAAGGAAGCACTTCTGTATCTAAGGCCGGTTTAAATAGGTTAATAGGATACAACAAATCTGAGGTTGAACGGACATCTATCAACAGTTTAGGTGCGAATAAGTGTGAATAAATCTCCTTTTCTTCAGTCATATCCACTAAACATAATGGGCGCACCCAACACAACTGACGAGATTCAACAACCTGAATAACCTCGCAATAAAGACGATGGCAGTGATCAGTTAAATAAACAATTTGTTGAGGAGTAAAAAGGCAATTTTCACCCATTATCATTCTTGAATAAATTACTTTTATTGATTGATTACGCTCTCAGATTCAAGCATCTCACGGAAGCGAATTTCATCACGGTGAGGATCGGAACGACTGACTTGTACATTAAGGCGATCGCCCAAAGATACCGATCGCTCAAAACGATGAGGTAATTCTAACCCTAATTCTTCCAAGAGGATCACCCCTAACCCTTCGTCTTCCCGTAACCAGCGTAAAACTAACCCTTGCCAAACTTCATCAGCGTTACGGCGTAAAAATTCTAAACCCCAATAACGGTTTGTTTGTCGTTCAAGGAAAGACGCTTCTTGAGCAGAAAGAGTAACACTATATAAAATTTGCTGCATAACATCCAAAGCAAAAGGTAACTCATCCCCCCTCAGATGGGCTTTAATTTGAAAATGGGTCAATAAATCTGTATAACGACGAATAGGAGAAGTTACTTGAGTATAACTATCTAAGCCTAAACTAGCATGACGACTGGGCAGGGTTCCCATTTCGCTACGAGGCATACAACGGCGCAAAGCACAAGCCCTCACAGGGCCAGGAGGCAATAATAATAACTCTTCTTCTGGAGGTAACTCTGGTTGAGGTTGTCCTCTAAAGGGAACAGGTATACCATGTTCACCACAATAAGTTCCTGCAACTTCTCCGGCTAAAATCATCATTTCCGCCACTAATTGACGAGAAATAGATGTTTCTAATAATTCAATACTAATTTCTTCATCAGACTTCACCTTAATAATAGCTTCTGGCATTTTGATGGTGATAGAACCCTGAGACTGTCGCCACTGGTGTCGTTTTTTAGCTGCTTCTGCCAATACTGCTAACTCTGCCTCGGCGGTAATGCCCAACTGTAGCATTTCATCCACATCATGGTAGGTGAGGCGATAGGTTGGTTTAATGAGACTGGCATGGATAGAATAATCCACAACAGCACCCTCACTATCTAAAATAACCCCAAAGCTTAAAGCCGCACAGAGTTGACCTTGACATAAGCTCATGGGTCCTGCGGCCAACTCCAGAGGAAACATGGAGATCATCCCTGTGGGTAGATAAAGGGTTGTACTGCGCTTCCTCGCTTCTAAGTCTAACTCATCCCCTGGAGTCACTAAACGGGTGGGATCGGCGATGTGTATCCATAACTTGACTTGATCGTTTTCTAGATACTCAACACTCAAACCGTCGTCAATTTCTTCTGTACTTTCATCGTCAATAGTATAGACTTTTAGACGGGTCAAGTCTAAGCGATCGCCATCAGCATCTGGGGGTAAGGTTTGTACAGAAGAAGAAGCCACATCTAACACCTTTTGAGGAAAATTGACAGGATAAGAGCTTCGCTTTAAAAAGAGGTTTTCGTTGGGACTCCACCATTTCAAAGCCACGAGTAATTCAAAAGCTGAATCAGGGATTGTTTTGTGTCCTAGTTCCTTGAGTAAGTCTTGAGCATTACGATGACTTTGCTCTGGTTGTAAGACAAATTTTTCTAATGATTCTAACCGACTGCGATCGCTCTGAGTCCATTCTACCCCTTCCCCGGCCATTGCTTGTTGAATATGCTCAAAAAAGATTTCTTTTTCTTGTTGCCGTTGTTGTTGAACTTCTAGTTGATGTTTAATTTCCTCTACTTGACTGGGGGAACGGGGTTCATAATTATCTCCTTTTTTCTTAAAATATATTTTATCCTCAGATAGTAAGCGATGTGCCGCATAACAGAATTGTGGCGTTTGTTCGGAATAGATAAAGCTGGCTAAGTCTGCTGCTGTTACCCCCTCACCATCTTCTACTAATAATTCCCAGGCTATTTCTAAATTAGATGGATCAAGGTAAGGTTGAATTTCTTGGAGAAATTGAGAAATCTCATCGCTATTGTATGGGCCCCCTGGCACTTCATAATCCACTCGTTGGGGTCGTAGTTTGTGGGAATTACCTTGGCCGTCAATAACCATCCAATCTTTTTTTCCCTCTGGACGATCAACTACTGCCAGACGATATTCTCCATTGAGTCTAAATTCAATTAATTTACCTTTTTCCACCCGTTTTGTGCCTTACTTGCTAACATTTTCTCTCACTATTGTTATAGTAACCTTTTTTACATTAGGTATCGGGGTGTATATTGGGGCTTTGGGGGTTAAGTTTTTTATAGGATGCTTACCCCAAATACCCAACATTAGAGTCATGGTTAAGCTTCTTTGTTGACAAAGGGCAGTAAAGCTAAGAACCTAGCCCGCTTGACCGCAGTAGTCAAAGCCCGTTGTTGTTTGGCTGTTAACCCTGTAATACGTCTTGGCAAAATTTTACCCCGTTCGGTGATAAATTTTCTCAGCAGTTCAGTATCTTTATAATTGATGGGTTGTTTAGGAGGAATGGGGGATAAACGTTTACGATAGTAACTCATACTTGACTTTTTCCTGATTTTGTGCTAAGCAATTATTTAATTTCTTTGTGGACGGTGTGGGCATTACAGTGGGTACAGAACTTTTTCAGTTCTATTCTTCCTGTGGTGTTACGACGGTTTTTGGTGGTGGTATAGCGACTAACCCCGGGTGATCTCTTTGCGATATTTGTCCGACATTCTGTGCATTCTAGGGTGATAATCAGTCGAACCCCTTTTTTACTAGCCATAATTTAATTTAGCAATTTACTCGATTAATTTAGATTTACACACAAACAGCCATTATCCCATATTTTAATTAGGATAGCAAACTAAGATACAAAAGGGACTATAACGACTTAAATCTGCGTTATAGTCAAAAATATGGCTAATTTTTACGCAACACAGCGAACCATAAACCTCCAACACCAGCAGTAATTAGTAAACTGTGGATAGGAGAGATCGGGGTAGAGCTATAGTGTAAATCCTGTCTTAATTCGTAACTAATATTTTCATAATCTACACCATCTTCTGTCACAGGAACAATAATAACTTCCCCGTGACCTTCATCTATAATTTGTACTTCCCAATCTCCAGGAATAGAACTATCAGGAAGAAAAGAAAAACGCCCCTCTTCATCGGTTCTAGACTCTAACCAAGGTTCATCAAAATTATTCGGTGCATAAACATAAACTTCGGCCTTTTCAGCCACTTCATCGGTGCTATAAGTAGTTTGAAATTCTAATTTATCATTCAATAAATAGTTAGTTAACATAGTATGAGCTAAAGTTTGGGAGGGGATTCCCAGGACACCGAATAAGAGTGGTAAAGCAAAGATTAGTTTTTTCATCTAACTAAGACTCCTCAGAACGATTACAATAAAGTTAGTCATAATTATAGCAACTCTCAAACATGATTTAAGTGAGGACTTCTCACTCATGAGTCAAATAACATAACACAACTGATAACCAGAGAAAATCATTGATTATCTTATGAGACAAAATTAAGGTAAAATTTAGGTGGGATTGTCAATTAAACCGTTTAATTTGTTGGTTTAGCTTTCCTTTTTAACCATTATCGGTCACTGATAACTGATAACCGTTCACTGTTCACTAACTGTAGGTTTCAAGATTAAATGAAAGCCATGATGGTAGTGGGAACAACCTCCCACGCAGGAAAATCCTTTATTACCACGGCAATCTGTCGTATTTTAGCCCGTCAGGGTTGGCACGTTACCCCCTTCAAAGGGCAAAATATGGCATTGAATGCCTATGTTACCACCAGTGGGGGAGAAATTGGTCATGCTCAAGCGGTACAAGCTTGGGCGGCAGGAATCAATCCTAGATTAGAAATGAATCCTATTCTGCTAAAACCCCAAGGAAATATGACCTCACAAGTTATTTTAGGGGGAAAAGCAGTAGGAGTTACCACAGCAGTTGACTATTACGAAAAGTATTTTGAAAAGGGTTGGAATGTCATCACTCAATCCCTAAAAAGTTTGGCAACAGAATATGATTTTGTGGTTTGTGAAGGTGCCGGAAGTCCGGCAGAAATTAACCTTAAACATCGAGACTTAACTAATATGAGAGTGGCTAAGTATCTTAATGCACCTACCATATTGGTTGTCGATATTGATCGCGGTGGGGCTTTCGCTCATGTGGTGGGAACCTTACAATTATTAGAGGAATCGGAACGGGCTTTAATTAAGGGAATTATTATTAATAAGTTTCGAGGACAGCGATCGCTTTTGGATTCGGGGGTTGAATGGTTGGAAAATTATACAGGAATTCCTGTTTTGGGGGTGATTCCCTGGCGAGATATTTCTTTTTCTGCGGAGGATTCTTTAGATTTATTAGAACGACCCAGGAGAGGAGAAAACGAAATTAATATAACGGTTTTACGATTACCTCATATTGCTAATTTTACCGATTTTGAACCTTTGGATGCTGAAAAGACTGTCTCATTAACTTATTTAGATTTAAAGGATAATTTAGGTTATCCCGATGCAGTTATTATCCCAGGGTCGAAAACTACCATCAGTGATTTAATTGCTCTACATGGAACTTCTATGTCCAAAAAATTACAAGACTATGTAGCAGCAGGGGGGGTTATTTTAGGCATTTGTGGTGGCTTTCAAATGTTAGGAAAAATGGTGCTTGATCCCGAGCAATTAGAAGGTAATAATATTTCTTATCCAGGACTCAATTTATTACCCGTTGAAACAGTTATAAGTGCGGAGAAAATTATTCGTCAACGTCAAACTTGTTCTGTTTATCCCCATGCTGGATTTCTAATTACTGGATACGAAATTCACCAAGGTATCACTCATATAGTTGAAAATACAACTCAACCGAATAGAACAAATATTCATGGTCTATTTGAAGATAGCAGTTTGGGAATTGTCAACGATAATCAGTCTGTTTGGGGGTGTTATTTACATGGTATTTTTGATAATGGAGCTTGGCGAAGAACTTGGTTGAATTATCTGAGAAATCGTCGAGGTTTATCTTCCTTACCCACAGGAATTACTAATTACAGAGAACAACGAGAGGTCATTTTAGATAAATTGGCCGATATTGTCGATGAATTTGTTGATTTAAGCCCTTTGTTAAATAAATAATTATCTTTGAGGAATATTTTATGAAAGTTACAGTACGATTTTTACCCGACGACGTTACCATAAACGCTGAAGCAGGAGAACCCATGTTAGAAGTGGCAAAACGAGCGGGTATAACCATTCCTACTGGTTGTTTAATGGGTTCTTGTCATGCTTGCGAGGTAGAGTTAGAAGATGGAACTCCTCTTTGTGCTTGTATTAGTGCCATTCCCCGAGGCAGCGACTCTGTAACCATTAGTTTATACAGTGACTTAGGCTGGTAAACAGCCCTTCCCAGATGGGAGAAATCTTTTTAATAATAAAAATTTTTTGTCAATCCTTTAAAACAAAACTTTACAGTTTCGTAATATTTTGTTACATTGTAGGTGTAGCAACTTATTACATGGACTTTTATGATTCCCATCCCACAGCCTCTTAAAAGCAAGTCAGAAGTTTCCGATCTTAAGCAACGCCTTGACTGGGGTGAGCCTGCCCTAACCATCATTGATATCAGAGATAGAGCAGCTTTCAACAACAGTCATATTACTGGAGCTACTTCTTTTCCTATGGATGAGCTAGTTAATAGAGCTTTAAATAACTTTGAACTCGAGCGCGATATCTATGTCTATGGCGCAACAGAAAAAGAAACTGGTTTAGCTGTAAATAGACTACGTGGTGCTGGTTACGAGAACGTAGCCCAGTTAGTAGGTGGTTTGAAAGCTTGGAAAGCCGCCGGTTATCCCGTCGAAGGATAATCGACAACAGTTACATTAATTTTATTAGTCATTACAGGATAACCTACTTTAGATAATTCGTCCGGGGTAGGTTATCGCTTTGCTCGAAGTAGGAAGTCAGAAGTCAGAAGTTGTTTCTTTTATTGTTTCGGGAACTGATTCGTTGAGCCGTGCGTAAGATTTGCCCGGCCAGAATAGCTGCCCCAAAACCATTATCAATATTGACCACACCGATACCGGTTGCACAGGAATTTAACATAGTTAATAAAGGAGCAACTCCCCCGAAACTGGTGCCATAACCCACACTGGTAGGTACTCCAATCACAGGACAATCTACCATACCAGCCACTACACTAGGTAAGGCCCCTTCCATCCCTGCTACTACAATAATCACATCGGCTTGAGCTAATAAGTCTCGGTGACTCAATAAGCGGTGAATGCCGGCAACCCCCACATCCCAAAGTTTTTGGGTTTGAAAGCCACACAACTGCGCTGTAATAGCTGCTTCCTCAGCCACAGGTAAATCAGCCGTACCAGCCGTTAGAATAGAAATGACTCCCGAAGCCTGAAATGAGGTTTGTCCGCTTTGTAGAGCGCAAATACGGGCAGTGGGATAATAAATGAGAGAGGGTATCTCCGCTTCCAGTTGTTCTGCGATCGCTGCTTCGATGCGAGTAGCCATCACCACAGGAGAATGGCGGGCCATGGTGTTCATAATTTGTATAATTTGTTCTGGGGTTTTTCCTGGCCCCCAAATGACTTCAGGAAACCCGGTTCTTAAGTGACGATGATGGTCAATTTTAGCAAAATCGGCCACAGGTTCAAAATTAAGGTTTTTCAGTTGTTCGAGAGCAGTTTCTGGGTTTATTTCTCCTCTGGAAATGGCTTTGAGGAGTTCTTGCAGCGCGTCAGGGTTCATTCAAAAGCTATTATTTAGTCTCCATTGTTTATTCTAGTTTAATTGTGTTACCTTAAGTACATCTATGCTAAGGGATTAAAATCATGACAACCCTAAATCCCTCTTCTGATCTTATTTATCTTCCTACTGATATATGGAGTGATGAACCTCCTTTGGAAAGCGATCTTCATTTACAGCAAATTATTCTCTTGTTAACCTGTCTAGAGAGTTTTTGGTCAGAGAGAAATGATTATTATGCAACGGGTAATCTGACCATTTATTATAATGCCGAACAACTGAAAAAACGAGATTTTTGTGTTCCTGATTTTTTTGTGGTTTTAAATACGGAAAAACGACCTCGCAAAAGTTGGGTTGTTTGGGGAGAAAATGGACAATATCCCTATGTGATTGTAGAAATACTTTCAGATTCTACTGCGAAAGTTGACCGAACGAAGAAAAAAGAACTCTATCAAAATATTTTTCGTACTCCTGACTATTTCTGGTTTGACCCTGTTAGTTTGGAGTTTCAAGGATTGAGATTATTTGAAGGTATATATCAACTTATAGATAGAGATGTTTTGCCGTGGTTGAAAAGCAAAGAAAAATCTTTTGAAAGCTATATTAATACTTTATTGAGAGCTTCCATACAAGCTCTCAATAAAGTATTAATATTAAAAAATAATTGAGTAGGGGTCAACGGCCGTTGACCCCTAACTATAGTTTCTATAGGTTAAAAATTAATTTTCAATTATCATTCTCTATTAAATCGCCCTAACTAGAGAATATCTGCTATTTTGATACATAACCTAAAATATCTCATCTAAACAATGAAACGTCGCCACTTCCTTAGTAATACTGCATTAGGTGCAACCACTGCCACCGTTCTCAGTTCCTGTCAAACCCAGTCCACACAAGGAAACGGGACAGGAGATAGCTTACCTAACGTTCGCTGGAAAATGCAAACCAGTTGGCCCAAGTCCCTCGATACGATTTTTGGTGGGGCCCAAACCGTCTGCGATCGCGTTAAAGCTATGAGTGGGGGAAAATTTGTGATTACCCCTTATGCTGCCGGGGAGATCGTCCCTGGGTTAGAAGTGTTAGACGCAGTGCAACAGGGAACCGTGCAATGTGGCCATTCTCCCAGTTACTATTATGTGGGGAAAAATCCCGCTTTGGGCTTCGGTACTGCCATGCCCTTTGGTTTAACCGCCCAACAACAAAACGCCTGGTTTTATCATGGTGGTGGCTTGGAAACCATGCACAAAATCTATGCAGATTTTAACATTATTAGCTTTCCTGCTGGGAATACGGGGGCGCAAATGGGGGGATGGTTTAAACGCCAAGTTCAGTCTGTTAATGACCTCAAAGGCTTAAAAATGCGTATTCCTGGACTGGGAGGGGAAGTTATGACCCGGTTAGGGGTAAATGTGCAAGTCTTGCCTGGAGGTGAGGTTTTCCTTGCTTTGGATACGGGGGCGATCGATGCTGCGGAATGGGTTGGCCCTTATGACGATGAAAAATTAGGTTTAAATAAAGCAGCCGACTATTATTATTATCCTGGTTGGTGGGAACCTGGGGCAACTTTAGACTTACAAATTAATCGATCTGCTTGGGATAAATTACCACAAGAATATCAGGCAATGTTACAAGCAGCGGCCATGGAAGCTAACTTAAATATGTTGAGTCAATACGATGCACAAAATCGGGTGGCACTGCAATCTTTACTGCAAGGAGGAACACAATTAATTCCTTATTCTCAGGAAATTTTAACAGCAGCGCAAACTATTGCTTTTGATTTATACGAAGAAAATTCCAGTAAAGATGCTACCTTTAAAGAAGTTTATGAATCTTGGAATAAATTTAGACAAGAAGTGTCACAATGGAATAAAATCAATGAATTAAGTTACGCTAACTTTGCCTTTAATCAAAAATAATTTAACCATGAAACTTGTTGTAATTTTCCTCCTCAATTTACTTTTGATTTTTGCCTCTCCTCAACCAACTCAAGCAGGTGAAATAGCTGATCGATTAGCAGCCTATCCTAATTGGAATGGTAAGCTGAATATTAGTCAAACTGACACAGATTTAATCTATCCTGAATGGATTGCCGGAACCTGGACAGCTACCAGTATTTTGAGGGAACAAATAGCTCCTTTAGCCCCCAAAGTTGTAACCCCAGGCTTTGAAAAAAACGAAAAATACTTAAACCAACCATTTACTTTTAAAGTCCGTTTTCAACCACAAAAACCCTCAATTCCCAGTATCCTCTCTCTCTCTTCTTTCTCCCCTAAAAAAAATTTAATCGTTGCCGATCGCACTTTCAATGGAGAGAATATTGCTAAAGCTTATCTGGGGGATGAGGAAGTTTTATCGGTTAAGGTGTCGGAGGATAATCCCAATCGTCAAATTACCTTTTTAGCTGATGATAATCAACTGATTTCTACCATAACAGGTCGCAGTCAAGAAACTCCCAATTCTCAAGAATTCTTAACAACAGAAATCACACAACAACTGTTTCAAAGACCGACAAGTATTTATCTCAATGAAGTTGAAACCACCACAAATTATCAGTTAATTACTTCTAACAAGGTAACAGCGAAACAAGTAACAGCTATTTATTTATCGCCCGAAGATCCTGAATATTTTAAGGCCATTAATATTCCCGTTGCTTTGTATGAATATGAATTAATTTTGGAAAAATGATTCACATAATTTAATACAAAACAACTGTACATTCTAGTAGAATTATAATTAGGGCAACTGATAACTGGTCAACAATAATTATTGACCAAATTCTAAGCGAGCCTGTTCTACCATTTCTACTGTAATCTCGTCTGAGTTAGCTGCTCTGGCTAAGTCTTCGATTCTTTGACGGGCTTGAGTTCTAACAAAAAATGGAATATTTTTCAGTTTCTTTTCTGCGTCTTGAGTCCAACGGGGACTATCTCCAAATTCAAATTGATTCATAATCTTGGAGGGAATTGCTTGATTATTTATCTTTGACATCTATTATAACATTATTACTAGAAAAGCTTACAAGTTATTGGCTAATAATTAATAATTCTTAAATTTTCAATCATGAATTTTGATAATGAACAGTGGGCCTCTATCTATAAAACCTTTGAGAAAATCTGGGGTTATCAAGAATTTCGACCCCCACAGAAAGAAGTTATTAGCTGTTTATTACAAGGCCGAGATGCTTTAATTGTCATGCCAACAGGGGGAGGAAAATCTATCTGTTTTCAACTTCCTGCTTTACTAAAAAAAGGTCTAACCCTAGTTATTTCTCCCTTAGTCGCTTTAATGGAAAATCAAGTTAATGAACTAAAAAATAAACAATTACCCGTTGAATTATTACATAATGAAATACCTAAAAAGCAAAGAAAAATGACCTTAAATAAGATTAATAAACAACAACTTAGATTATTATATCTTTCTCCTGAAACCTTATTAAGTCCTCCAGTTTGGGAGTTAGGTGATTTCCGAGAAAGCTTTTCCCATAGGGGGTAATAGCTTGGACTAAAGGCTTTCAAGAAATAAAAGGGACAGAGAGTTAGCGGATCTTGGTACACAACTTTAAAATTTCATAATTGGCTTGTCTGAAAAAACAGAAGAAATAGATTAAAATGAAGAGGTAAAAAGATTAGAGAGAGTAAATTGAAGCTAAAACAGACAAATCATCCCTTAACCCCGTCGATGGTCGATGATTTACGTTTAGCAGCCTCAAAAATGACGGGAGCAGAGCGTCGTTCATTTCAAGCTGAAATGTGTCTCAAGTATTGTGGAGGAAGTGCCAGACAAACCGAAATAGTGTTTGGTTGGGGGAGAAAAAATGTTCAACTTGGATTACATGAAAAACGAACTGGGATAGTGTGTTTAGGATTACAATCAGTCAATAGTGGATGTAAAAAATGGGAGGAAAGATACCCAATAGTTGCCCAATCATTGAAAGAAATAGCCGAAGCTCACGCACAACAAAACCCCACATTTAATAACCCCATTGCCTATACAAGATTAACGGCGGCTGAAGCCATTAAACAATTAAGAAATCTAGGATATAATGGAGAGGAGGTTCCTGCTGCTTCGACAATGGCAGATATTTTAAATCGTTTGGGCTATCGATTAAGAAAAGTGGTAAAAGGTAAACCTAAAAAAAAATCTCGGAGACGGACGCTATCTTCGAGAATATAGAGAAAAAAGATAGAAAAAAAGACCCTTCTGTGAAACGTTTAAGTATGGATTGTAAAGCAACTGTGGAAATAGGAGAATATTCACGTGGCGGACAAACCAGAGGTTATAATCAAGCTCAAGATCATGATATGGGAACTAAAGAAAAATACGTTCCTTGTGGGATTGTAGATGAAGAGACAGGGCAACTTTATGTAACTTTTGGAAGTTCTTATAAAACGAGTGATTTCATGGTAGATAACTTGGAGCAATGGTGGACAAGTCTGAGTATAACTGAAAAGCAGCAACTAGAGAACATCCAAATTAAAGTTGATAATGGAGCAGAAAATAGTGGAATAAGAAGGCAATTTTTGAAGAGAATGGTAGAGTTTGCCGACCAAACTAAGAAATCTATTCAATTACTATATTTTCCTCCTTATCACAGTAAATATAATCCCATAGAAAGATGTTGGGGAATTTTAGAGAGGCATTGGAACGGAACACTTCTGAGAAATGCTCAAACGATGTTAGCTTGGGTAAAAACTATGACATGGAAAGGCTTAAATCCGATAGTTAAGTTAAGTAAAAAAGTTTATCAAAAAGGCATTTCTTTAACGAAAAAAGAGATGAAGGAAATTGAGAAACGTTTAGAACGTAATCCTCACTTACCTAAATGGGGTATTTTGATTAGACCCAGTTAGTCTAAAAAGTTAATAAGAGTGTAAAATTAAGTGAATTTCTTTTTTAAAAATAGTCAAAGCTAATTTAAAAGTTAGCGTATTTCTTTCTTTTAGATAGGGAGGTTTTTGTTCGCGGAAAGTATCCGCGAACAACTTTTTATTTTTCCCTTTTCGCTTATTTGAGATGTTCTACAAACAGATTCTGAGAATGGGTGGGAAACTTTTTCTTGGAAATCACCTTATTAATTAAACCCCATATTGAGATCAACGGATTGATTTTAGATGAAGCACATTGTTTAGTTCAATGGGGGGAGACTTTTCGCCCTAGTTATAGTCGTTTGGGGGCAGTGAGACAAGCATTATTAAAGCATAAACTGTCCAATAAAAAAATAGCGATCGCAGCTTTTACAGCAACGGCAGATATTAAATTACAAGAGATTATCAAAGCTAGTTTAAAGTTAAAAAATTCACAAATATTTGCCATTAGTCCTTATCGTAATAATCTCAAATTAGCCGTAAGAATTGCTTGGACTCTCCGTTGTCGTCGTCATCTACTCCTAAATTTTATTAACAAGCAACAAAAAGAAAGTGGTCTAGTTTATATTCGTTCTCGGAAAGATAGTGAAGAATTGAGTCAATGGCTACAAGAATTAAATTATAAAGTGTCTGCTTATCACGCTGGTTTGAGTGCTTTAAAAAGGCGACAAATTGAAGACCAATGGTTAGAAGATAAATTACAATTTGTTGTTTGTACCTCTGCTTTTGGTTTAGGTATAAATAAACCTGATGTTCGTTGGATTGTTCATTATCAAACTCCTTTTTTATTATCGGAATACTTACAAGAAATTGGACGAGGAGGAAGAGATGGCAAGAAAGCAAATACCCTAACTTTAATTAGTGAACCCACAGGATGGCTTGATCCCACTGATCAACAAAGAAACCAATATTTTCTACAACAATTACAAAAAATTACCAACAAGTAAAAAATCATTTTCATCAAATACCAAAACAAGGAAACATAATGAATCTTAAAGAAGACAATCCAAAAATTGAAAGAATTTTATCTCTGTTATATCGTTGTAAACAACTTAAATGGTTAGATCCCTTTAATTATGAATTAATCGCAGATCTATCATCTTTTAAAATTAGTAAATTAAGCAAGAGATATCAACAAGAATCACAGCAAATGAAGCAATATTTAATGACTCGTTCTTGTCGTTGGCAATATATCTTAAACGCTTTTGGATTTACCCAAGAAGCAAAAGGGTTTAAATGTGGACATTGTGATAATTGTTTAAGAAAACCCTAATCAATGATATTCTACAATAATCAGTTAATTAGGGTTTGCTGAAAAAGTTTCTCCAAAATTTATGCCACTTTTGACCAAGAATTTTCTAACAAATCAATAAGTTTTAGTACATAAAAATTGTTTAAAGTATAATCAAAATTAATGAAAAGCGGTTTGATGAGTTCCCCTGTTCTATTATTAGTAAATAAGGACAAAAAAAGCGACAAAAACTGCCTCAGAAGTTTAGAAAGATTGACAACTAAAAATGTAATAGCAATAGATGTAATGGAGGTTTCAGGGAGTTTTGTCATCACGAGATTTAGGCTAAATCTTCGTTTAGCTTGTCCAAACTTTCCCTCAATAGCATTACGGAAGCATTCATCGGAGTGGGTTTGTTTCTTTTCTTCTTCACTGACATTTTTCGGAGGTCTTCCTAACTTCGGACCACTGATTCTTATCCCTCTTTCCTTACACCAATTTCTGTTTTCCCTAGTTCGATAAATTTTATCTACATGGACGGATTCGGGATAATAGCCAAACGTTTCTTTATACTTTTCTACTTGTTCTTTTAAATGACAAGATTCATTGAAGTTTTCCCAACTTATTTTGTCTAGAAACACATAGTTATCTACACAGCTTACTGAGAGTTTAGCTCCAAACTCTATTGGTTTTCCTGCTTTTCCCCTCACTATTGGACGAATATGCCGTTGAGTTAAACTTACAATTCTTTGAGGAACACTCTGGGTCTTATTCTCCCACATTGACTGTTGTTGTTCATAAACTTTTTTGATAGTCTCTAGACAATTTTTCTGTCTTTTACTCAGATTTTCCAGGGAAGCCCCAGCTTGAATTAAGTCTTCTATATTTCCTAAATTTTTCTTAAGGTATTTTAACTGTTTCCCGATAGCTTTTCTTCTTTCTTGATAAGATACTTTTCGTTTTTTAGCTACTTTTAAGTATTCCTTTCTAGCAATTTTTCTAGAAGTTCTCGGCTTTTTTCTCAATTTTACTCTTAATGGTTTATAAAGATTATCTATTATTCTTTCTGTCTCAATTCTGGCTTTATTTAATATGCCTAAATCCGTTGGGTATTTGATGTCTGCTGGCGCACAAGTCGCATCTAAAATTAGTTTACCTTTATTTTTTATTTTTTCTCCTTTTTATTGGAGACAATCCTTTTTTTTTACTTCTTTATCACTCTTGTCTATTTCTCTTTTTACTATTTTTTTATTGATTTTGTTTATCAATTCTCCATCAATTCTTTTCCTAAAATGAACTAGCATTGAAGATTCCAGTGGTGGCTCTTGTTGATAACAATTTAAACCTATAAAGTATTGTAGATAGGGATTTTCTCTAATCTGTTCTATAGTTTCTCTATCACTTGTTCCTAATTTTTCCTTAATAATTAATGTCCCTAATGCCATTCTAAATAGTTTGGCTGGCGCACCTTTTTCTGCTGAAAAAAGTTTAGCATATTCTTCCTCAAAATCATCCCAAGGTATCAACTCTGCCATGATTACCCAACGATTATTGGGGGACAATTTGCCCTCGAAAGGTAATTCAAATTTTTCTGGGGGCGGTAAAAGTTGCTCCTCTTTTCGATACATTTGTTCTTGACCAACAACTGGGAGGTGTTTCTACCAATTATAGCGGTTTGTAGCCGACAAAGCTGATCTTTTTTGCGATCGCGAATATGGGTGTAACCTTTTAAAGAATAGGGTTTTGCTTTTATTCAGCAAACCCTAATTAGCATAGGCAGAAAGACGCATTTTGAACTTAACATCTCAAACAACTTCCCCTTGGTTAGTTCCCTTGGGTAAGCATCATCAGGAAAATAAGCTTTCTCTATTCTGCTTTCCACCAGCAGGTGCAGGTTCGCTATTTTTTCGCGATTGGCCAGCAACTATACCAGATAGCATCAATCTTTGGGCCGTCAGGTTTCCTGGGCGTGAAAATCGCATCAAGGAGCCTTTAATAACTCGCTGGGGCGACTTAATTGAGCCATTAGTACAAGAAATTTATCCTTATAGTCAATCTCCCTTTGTATTTTTTGGTCATAGTTTAGGGAGTGTAGTTAGCTTAGAAGTTGCTCATCAGTTAGGCGATCGCTTCGGTTGTTTTCCGCAATGTTTGGTAGTTTCGGGGAGAAAACCGCCCCATATACCCTGCGATCATAGAGACTCTCAAGCATCTGACGAAGACTTAATTGAGGAATTAAGAGCCGATGGGGGTACACCAGAGGCTGTCTTACAGGAGCCTGAATTAATGTCTATAATATTACCTATTTATCGGGCAGACTTGCAACTTCATGAAGAATACGAATATGTCTCCGAAAAATCATTACCCTGCCCCATTTTAGCACTTGGAGGAGAAGCTGATGAGGGAGTCAGTCTTGAAGAATTAAGAGAGTGGGAAAAATATACACAGCGAGGGTTTAAACTTCGGAGTTTTCCAGGAGGGCATATGTATTTAACTGAGGAAAAAGAAAGGTTTGCAGTTATTAAATCTTTAGTTGAGTTTATGAGGATCTAAGACTCAAAACAAGTAACCTAAAATAAAATAATAAAAGCTCACGGGGTGACAAGTAGGTTGAAAAGTAAGTCCAGAGCGGTTTTTCTCTGTTACCCGACCCTAAACAATTGTCGGCAACCAGAGAGCTTATTGAGAATGAACGATAATGATAATCATTTGCAAATGGGGGGAAGACGTGGCATTTGCCACGTCTTCCCCCCCAAACAGGGCAATCGCATTAAAATCTGAGATGCGTGATCCAGTAAAGATTTTAGAGTTTCAGTACAAATGAACGGCGATCGCGAAACCTCTTATGCAGTCAGCTTTTCAAAAATTAAATGCGATTGCCCTGCCCCCCCAAACTGTTTTGATGCGCGAGCGTCAACTCCTAAAAGAGAGAAAACAATCCGATTTTATGCTAATAATAATCAGATTGTCCTTAATCGTTTTATAACTTAAATCATGAGCTTTTTAGCAGTTTATGAATCTCATTTTACCAAACATTTAACACAAACACAGTTCGAGGCTTTTAGAATTTTACTGTGGTTGCTGACAGTACATAAACAGGTTAGAATAGAAAGGTTAGCAGCTTGTTTTCCTTTACCAATCCTTTATCAAAGTCGTCGTAAACATATCCAGAGATTCCTAGTTTTGTCAGCTTTAGCCATTCCCAGATTCTGGTTTCCTGTGATTAAAGCTATTATTTGTAAAGAATTTAAGACTGGCTCTCGTCTGATTATAACAATTGACCGAACCCAATGGAAAGATAAAAATGTTTTCATGGTTGCTGTTATCTGGAAAAAGCTGGCTTTACCCATCTATTGGACACTTTTAGGGAAAAGAGGAGCCAGCAGATTATCTGAACAACAGGCATTAATTCAACCTGTTCTTTGTCTTCTAAAAAACTATGAGTTAGTCATTCTTGGAGACCGAGAATTCCACAGTGTTAAATTAGCTTATTGGTTGAAACAAAAAAGTAAAAAACAAAAGTTATTCTTCGCTTTTCGTCAGAAACAAGGTACAAACCAGAAAAAAGATGATGAAGATTATCAAACTTTTTCGCAGTTAGGAATGAAACCTGGGATGAAGATGTTTTTAACTGGGGTTTCAGTCACTAAAAATAAAGGGTTTGGAAACTTTAATGTGGGAGCATATTGGAAAAAAAAATACAAGGGCAAACAGGAAAAAGAGCCTTGGTTTATTCTTACCAACTTAGACAGTTTATCAGAGGTCTTGAAAGTCTATCGAGCCAGGGCAGGTATTGAAGCTATGTTCAAGGATTGTAAGACAGGGGGTTATAATTTGGAGGGAAGTAAAGCCAATAATAAACGACTAAATTCCTTGATTTTATTAATAGCGATCGCTTACACTGCTACTTCTTTAAAAGGCAAAACATTTCGACAAACCAATCAAGGAAAATATATTGCTCGTCTAACTGAAAAATCAAGACGTGACCGAAGACATAGTAATTTTTGGATAGGACTTTATGGCTCTCTTTGGATTCACGCTTGGGAATTTTGCTCTGATTTTATTTCAATTATGATGAGCAATAATCCCCAGAAACTCAACAATTATAAAAAAGGGTTACAAGCCATGTCCATAATAGATAAGACGGCTTAATTCCCCTATTTTATCTTAACATAAAATAACCAGTGGAAGATGATTTATTTTAGATGTAACTATCCAAAATAAACCAATTTTTATTATTTAATAAAAACTAATATTGCCCAAGGGGTTGATTTTGAGCATGAACCCTGTGGGGGGGAGGACGGTGTAACCCTCCTCCCCCCCACACACACGGCAAGAATGATTATCATTATTGTTTATTCTCAATAAGCCCTCTAGTTTTTGACAATTTATAGAGCGATCGCCACGGCTGAAACCCTCTTTCAATCAGGGTTTTAACGGGCTTGTCACCCCGTGAGTAATAAAAGTTTCATATTTTACTTGACTTCGGTAAAATTACATCATTGAGTTCTAGATATTGGGAGAATAAACCATCAATACTTGCTAGTTTGGCTTGAGCAACTAAGGCTGTTGCAATGATAATTCTATCAAAAGGATCTTTATGAATAGGAGATAAGTTGACAGCACAAGAGACAATCTTTGGCGTTATGGGAAATAAACTGATCCCTGATGGTGTTAAAGCTTCTTCCAGCCATTTTTCTGTCTCACAAGGTAATTGTAGTCTGCCACGTTTTTGAGCAAGTGCGATCTCAAAACAGGAAACCGGGGACACTCCTACTTGACTAGCAGTTTCTATCTTTTCTTTCCATTGCAAAGGAAAACGATCAAACTCCAAGTTAATCCACCAAAACCAGATATGAGTATCCAGAAGAATTATTTCAGACATTCCCAGTCTTGATCATCTACTATAGGACTAATGATATCACCGAATGTTTTTCCTTTCCCTGCAATTGTTGCTGAGGGAGTTCGATTTTTCGATGATACTGTAGTTTGTTCTAGCACTGTTACTATAATACGGGCTGATTTAACAGATGGTGCCTCTGTTAACCATTTTATTTGACCATTTTCATAAATAGCTTGATATGTGTTTGACATGGTATTGTCCTATTGACAGGGGAGATGGGCATAATAATATTATGCCCCTACAACATATAAATTTTATAATTCGTAGGGGTTTAACACTGTTAAACCCAACACGGTTAAATACAACACCATCAAACCTATTTAATATTAAAACCATTATTAATAATAGTTTTTGTGGGTTACGATGGATTAAAAATTGATCCGTTAGTTTCATGATTTATTCCCATCTAACCCACCCTACGAACTAGACTGTACTAGCCAAATTAAAGAAGGTTGCATCATGAAATTCTGATAAACCAGAAGGATCAACAAAACTCACGACATCCCCAACAGATTCAAAAATGGAAGTACCCCCTTCGCTTAAAATAATCTCTTCAGCAGCAATATCTACTTCTAACTCATAACCCAGAAACTGAGCGGATAACTCATCATTGAGCAAAGTATGGTTAATATTCTGAATGCCGCCAACATTTAATTCATCGTCAGCAAAAACCAGTCCCAATGCTTCACTTTGGAAATCACTATTTGTCAATTCATCATAAGGATCAGAGACAAACACATCATAGCCAGCAAATTGACTTGTGGTATTGGTGGTACTATAACTTCCAGAGAAAACAGAACCATTTCCTACATAAATATCCTTCTGATTGAAACCACGGCGAATCTGATAACCTCCGTGTATAGCACCGTCATTATTTTCATCGGTAGCAGCACTAAAAATAATTCTTTCTTGTGGGATGTAATAAAAGGTTGTATAGAAGTTGCCATCGTGTTGAAATTGGGTTTCACGAGTTATCTGATTGTAGGCAATGGTTGCTTGGGGAGTTGCGGTGGTATTTCCCATTGCATCAATTAAAAGAACTTCTGTTGAGTTCATTCCGTTAACAACAGATACCATGCTTTCTTGGAAGGGGTCATACATTCTTGTGGAAGGAAGAACAGTAGAACTGATATAAGCACCTTCACCGCTATCATTATCTAAGAATAATTCATGATAAGATAAATTCCATCCATTATTGGTTAAAACTCCATAGCGAATGTTATTTCCTGGTGATTGAACTCAAAAAAATCCCCCACTCCAACTAAAGTCAATTCTCACCAGTTGTCCATTATAATTGCGCAATTGGATATAACCAGCCGTGGGATCTCCTTCATCCACAGCTATTCCATTTTGTTCCCAATCACGATTACTGCTGAAATTATACCCTCCTGCCATACCTGGTGCAGTAGCTTGATGAAGGATGCGATCATTATATATCGAGATAAAATTAGGATCCCAAGATGCTTGAGAATCAACTAATGCTTGCTGATGAGCAGCAATTTCATCTTGATTAAGAATACTCGAACTTAAGTTAAAATTGTCACCAACATGAAAAATCTTCAAAAACTGTCCATTTAATTGCGGTACAGATAATGTCATGGTTTAACTCTCCAATTTTCAATAATTAACTTTTGCTTTTTAGGCTTAATGCTTGATTTTTCTAGGAAAAGTTAGGGAACTTTAATTTGCTTTTATATTAGCATAGCTTTTCTTTTTAAGACCTGAATTGTAACACAGTCTTCTAGACTTTAAAATTAAACCTATGATTAATAATTGTTGTGGTGGGTTACGATGGATTACAAATTAATTAGTTAGTTTGAGCATTTATCTCCAAGATAGGCATAATATTATTATTCCCCTACAAAACATCAATTTGATGTATGGAAAAGTTAGTAGTCAAGGCTTAAGCCTTCATGATGACTATATTTCTCTTCCTCAAGGACTAACTACAAACTTACGTTTATTTGTGCCTACCTACTTAATAATTACATGATAACTGATGTTTTTTGTTGTAAGTAGGAGTTTCGCATTGTACATTATTACTACAACTGAAGCCCGAAATTCCGTTGTTTGAGGGAATTGGCGTTGCCAAAGGCACTCGCGGAGCGAGACCGCAAATAAAGCATCCAAAAACCAGAGTGAGTCAGAAAATTGTATCTCTTGATACTTTTAATATCGGATGCACATTTCAGATTTTCTGTCAATGCGAAACTCCTAGTAAGTTAATAAATAGGGGTTGACAAGTTCCGCCCCGTAGCCGTAAAATACTAAAAGTAAGCTTCATAATCGAAATCTGTGCAATTTTAAAATTTGATTTAATATTTTCATTATGAGACATATATCATTAAAATGATAATATGAAGACAGCTAGTGCAGCTTGGCGAAAGTAATCCACCAGATTTTTACAGAAACTTTCGTGACTAGCCACGACAATGTGTTTCAATGAAACTAACGGAAGAATCTCGAAGTTGATGTCCATGATAAAAGCATTGCCAATTAACCTCTCCAACCTACAGAAAACAGTACTCCAACAAATAGTGAGAGGGACAACAAACCCCTATCGCCTTGTTAGACGAGCCAAGCTAATCTTAGCCGCAGCATCAGGAGAGAGCAATAGTTCGATTAGTCGAAGATTAGAATTAGACCGAGTACAAGTGCGTCAGTGGCGATCGCGATGGTTTGAGGAGAGAGAAAAACTGAGTGCCGCCGAAGAACAACAGGTAACGGAGAAAGCATTAATGGTCTTGATCAAAGGAATTTTAAGCGATCGCCCAAGACCTGGAACAACAAAATCCTTTACGGTCGAACAAGTAGTCCAGATTGTAGAGATCGCTTGTGAAGAATGTGAAAAATCAGACAGACCAGTGAGCCATTGGACACCTTCAGAGTTGGCGGATGAAGCCATAAAAAGAGGAATTGTCGAAAAGATTTCCCCCCGTAGTGTGGGGCGTTTTTTAAAAAGAAGCGACATTACAACCACATCTCGTTCGTTACTGGTTAAATGCCAAAATTGATGATCCCTTAAAATTTAAAAAGCAAGTCAAATATATCTGTGAACTTCATCAAGAAGCTAAAACTTTGTTAGAACAAGGAATTCATTTAATTAGTACAGATGAAATGACAGGGATTCAAGCTCTTGAGAGATTATTTCCGAACAAAAGAATCAAGCCTAAACAAGTAGAAAAAATCGAATTTGAATATGAAAGACACGGAACTTTAAGCTTGATTGCGAACTGGGATGTGGCAAGAGGAAAAATTGTTAGTCCCTCTATTGGACCGACAAGAACAGAACAAGATTTTTCTGAACATATCCAGAGAACGATTAAGATTGATGAAAAAGCAGAATGGATTTTTATTGTAGATCAACTCAACACTCATAAATCGGAAAGCTTAGTCAAATTAGTAGCAGAAAGCTGTGGAATTACTATTGATTTGGGGAGAAAAGGAAAGGAGGGGATTTTGCAATCTATGGACAGCAGAGCAGATTTTTTATCAGATGAATCTCATCGAATTCGCTTTGTTTATATTCCCAAACATACATCGTGGCTTAATCAAATTGAGTGTTGGTTTTCGATCTTAGTCCGGCGTTTACTCAAAAGAATTACTGTCCGTTCAACTGAAGAACTATCCCAAAAAATTCTCAATTTTATTGATTACTTTAATCAACATTTTGCTAAGCCGTTCGTTTGGAAATTTAAGGGCTTTAAAGATCATAAGTGACTGGTGGATTATTTTTGCTAAGCTGCACTAGTTTGTCAAGACGAAAAAAATAATTTTTTTGTACTATTCAGTAAACAGTGTAAACCAAGACGGGGACTCGTTTATAAGCAGGGGTTTGCGATCGCTTATCGAGATGTGCTTTCATCAAGATATTAGCTTCAGGATAGAACATTAACGCTGCACCTTGTTTAATTTCACCGCAAATAATCTCAATATTGTGCAATTTTCCTCCATCTCCTTGTACTGTTACCCGTTGATGTTCATTTAAACCAGCTTTATGCACATCATCAACATTCATTAAAATACAATAACGGTGAGGCATATTGCGATAGGGATCATCGTTACGATAGACTACCGTGTTATGTTGACGATAACTGCGTCCAGTAATTAATGCAACCACCACCCCAGAAAAGGGTTGAGACACGCCAAACTCTTTGGGTTGGGGTAAAGTAATGGTGGGTAAGGGTGTTTCCTGCATGATAGCTTTACCTGACGCTGTGGGAAACTTAGGTTCTGTAAAAATGCGTCCTGAAATAGTAAATTCTTCTTCTGTTTCGTCTATCTTGGCAATTTTTTCGTAACCCGGAATGGTTTCAGAAATAAGTTTTCTCACATAATGAGTGTCTTGTAACTTGCGCCAGTTTACGGGATCATCTCCTAAGAGACGATGGGCTAATTCTGTGATAAAGTCTATTTCTGAGATAAGATCGGCGTTTTTTAGGTGAGTTTTCCCCTCATCATTCAACCTAACAAAATTATTCCCCGACTCAACAGTAGTTTTATGGGGGTTTTCAAACCTTGCATAGACAGGAAGGATAATAGTATTTTCTGCTGCGAGGCCGTGAAAATGTCCTAAGTTGGGTTTTGTGGAGAGATATATAACGGTTTCGATGTTATGTAATGCGCGTTTTGCTTGGGTTAAGTCAGGGTTAGCTGCATAAAGATTTCCTCCCAAACATAACAAAGTATCCACCTTGTTGTCATCTGCTGCATCTATTAGCGATCGCGCGTCATAACCTGGGGTACGATTAAGCGATCGCCCTAATAACCTTTCTAATGCTTCTTGGATCTCTTTTTTGAGGTTGTTGGTAACTCCCATAGATCCAAAACCTTGGACGTTAGAATGGCCACGAATAGGCATTAACCCTGCACCTAATTTTCCCACATTTGCGGTCATTAATGCTGTGTTAGCAATACTAAAAATAGTTTCCACACCGTGTAACTGTTGCGTAACACCCATGGCCCAAGCAAAGACAACACCTTTTGCATTGCTGATGAGAGTTGCAGCAGTTTCTATGTCTTCTTGGGAAACACCACAAGTCTCTGTTATAGTTTCCCAGGAAGTTGCTTGAGACTGTTGTAGAATAGTCTGCCAATTTTCTGTATAATTTTGCAAGAAATCTTGTTTAACTAAACCTCTTTCTATTAAAGACTTTTGTATCCCCACAAAGATAGCGAGATCGCTACCCGGATCAGGTTTTAAGAATAAAGATGCAATATTTGATCCCGAGATGAGAGACTTAACGGGAAATGCAGGAGAAGCGAACTTTTTTAACCCTATTTCTTCCACGGGGTTAATAACGATAACTGTCCCCCCGCGATCGCGTATTTTAATTAACTCATTCATCAGACGAGGGTGGTTTGCTGGTGCATTGGAACCCACCAATACCACACATTCTGATGCTTTTAAGCTTTCCAAACTGACTAAAGATGTCCCTGTACCAAACACGGTTTTTAACCCTACTGCTGAGGCACGATGGCACAAATCAGAACAATCTGCTAGGTTATTAGAGCCAAGCGATCGCATCATCAACTGTAAGAGATAAGCTGCTTCGTTAGATGAACGTCCGGAACTATAGGAAGCAATGCGATCTGAAGGTTTCTTAAATGCTGTTTCAACTAAGTTATAAACCTCATCCCAACTAATGCGTTGATAATGACTGTCCCCCTTGCGTAGAATAACAGGGAACGTTAAACGGCCGAGTCTATCTGCTTCTTGAGAGTTTAACTGTTGTAAGTCTGTGAGGGAATATTGTTCAAAAAAGTGGGGTGTTATTCCTGGTTGTAACTCGGATGATATTGCTTCGACACTTTTAACACACCGTTGTAGGGTTTCCCCGACTTCATTACTAAACCCACCTTTTTGGCCTCCGGTTCCCCACGCGCAAGATAAACAAGCACTTTTGTGAAATAGGGTTTTCCACAGTTGCACCCCATCAGCAGAAAGAGTGTAGTTGGCCCAGTCTTCTATTAAGGGTAAACCACCGCCCATTTTTTTGCCAGGGTGAGGGGTTAAGGGGTTGTTGTCGGGTTGGTTGGTGTTGTCCACAGTTAATGAATAATATTTGGACAAGAATAATTTTGAAGATGTCCTCTAATTATAGAGACTTTCTGGCGTTTATTTATCAATCGTTAAGATCATTTTATCTCAAAACTCATTGTAGGGTGGGTTAGACGGCGATAATTTAGGTTATCACAAGAATATAAAAATCCGTCGTAACCCACCATCTTCGTTAACATAATATATTACCATTTCCGTGTAATTACTGATAGAAAAATTTGTTACTGGGGAATACTTAGTGTGTAAGGAAAAAGTTATTTTTCTTCTGTTAATCTAGTCATTTAACTTAGGTAATATCTGTATGTCTCGCAATTTTTTATTCAACTTAACTACTCTTATCACGGGAACCACTGCTGTATTATTTCTGAGTCAAACTAATATCGCTGAAGCAGCAACCATTGAATTCTTTAATTAAAGTGATTTTGCTAATGCTGCTGGAGATTTAACGTTAATTGATTTTGATTCATTAACTCCTGGTAATGGGGTAATAACAGGAAATGAATTTATCAATGAAGGATTAAGTATTGTTCAAAGAGATGGTCAACCAATTAATGTTATTAGTACATCCTTCTTTTTTGGTGGAGGATTTAATGATAATCTATCAGAAAACTATGACTTTATTTTAAGTAACTGCTCACCGCAACAAAAAAGTCTTATTGAAAAGCACTACAAACAACATCAGTTGAGTCAACAAAAATATAAGCCCTGTGATTTAGCGTAAAATTTAAGCTAATTTATTACGGCTATTTTAATGACTAACATTCCCAGAATCAAGTCTTTTTAAAACCTCAAATAAAAACGACAATATGAGAAAAAAAAGAATAGTAAAATAGTTTTTTGTTAGCGGATATTATCCGCTAACCCTGTGTATTTTTGTGCAGAGAGATAGGGGGATCAAGAAAAATCTATCCCCCATCGGCTCCGGAGCCTTTTACATCTCTAATCCTGGGGGACTCCGACCAGCTAATGAAAATAATTCGCATAATTGGACAATGGCATTTTGCCCCTGTAATCTCATGGTCTCTAAAAAACTGAACATTTGGGTGACTAACTCTGCACCCCAGTCGCTTCTTGCTCCCCACTTACTTTGCGGTGAATGACAATGGGACGTAAAGCTCTCTCAGCATCATTATTATCTGGTTTGACTTCAGGATAAGTTAGAAAGGTGAACCACTCTTCCCAATGACGTTTGAGACGGTTAATCAATCTTTGTGCATCATAAGGCCATCCTTTTTTGGGAGTTGCTTTAAAAATCTTTTGCAGTGAGTTCTCGACTTCTGTTCTTTTGGAGCCTAAGTCTTCAAGGGTTAAATTTCGAGCATGATAATGACGATAATGGATACGGGCGGTTGCTAAAACTTGCTGTACATCGGCAGCAAATTCTCGATTCGCTTGAAAACGACTGGTTTTAAGGGACTCTAACTCTCGTTCTAAATGTGCCAGACATTTCTGTTTGGCCATCGCACTTTGTCTAAAGTAGGCACTATAGCAGTCACTGGTGAGGATGCCCTTAAAATCTGCTCCTAACAATTTCTCGACTTCTGCGGAGCTTCTAGTGGGAGCCAACATCAACACACAGACCTCATTTGATGTGGCTACCCAAACCCAATACTTGATGCCATCGATGCAATAACTGGTTTCGTCAACACATCGGATTCCTGGCTGCTGGATGTACTTTAACCACTGTTGGGTCAAGGGTTCTAAACTTTCTTGAAACCATTTGTGCATTTTGGCAAGGCTCCCTTGAGAAATGGGAATGCCAAAGACATACTCTATAAAATGTTCCTGTTTACGCCATGTAAGATTACCCCCATAGCCAAGCCAGCCCACGATGCTACTTAATCGCGCCCCATAACTGAATCCTTCTTTAACTCCCAATGGAACAGGACTGTAATCTGACCATCCACAACTAGGACATTTATAGAATCCGCGACGATATTCCCTGATTTCTATGGGTTGGTCTACTACTTCAGCCACTTGCTGGACTTTTTCGGGAACTACTTCATCTCGTTCCACTGAACCCCCACAAACAGGACAGTTTTCTAGTTCTAAAGGGACTATCTTATCGGGCTGACCAAAACCATTACGGGTCTTCCCTGGGTGGTCATATTTTGGTCCGCGTTTAAATCCTTTTTTGCGTTTCTTTTTGTCAGAAGGCTTTTTTAGTGTGTCTGATGATGGGGGGACTGAACTGTTTTTTGAGTTACGGTTTTTTAGCTTATCTCTCTCTTCTTTCAATTTTTCAATTTCTTGCTGTTGTGTAGAGATTTGTTGTTGTTGCTGGTCAATCAGTCTTTGTTGAAGAGATAACTGTTGTTGTGCCTTGACTAGCCACTCAATCATGAAGACATTGTTCGCCAACTGTTCATCGGCGATAGCTCTAACTAGCTTTGAATCAATGGTAGCATTTGTGGTCATAACCCCCACTATACATAAAAATCCCCGATTTTACCTTTATGTTGTCAAGACAGATTCTTTATTGCGGTGAGCAATTACTATTTTAACAGATCCATCATCTGCTGCTGGACTTTATATCGGAAATGTTGGATCAGGTTCAAATAGTCCAACTCAAGTACAATTTTTGAGTAGTAATGGTGATGTAATTGCAGAAGAAATTTTTACAATTAATAATCCTAATTTAATTGGAACAGATTTTGATAATCGAGTTTTTTATGGAATTACTAGCAGTGAAGCAATTGCTATTATTCGGACAATAGAACCTGCAAATGATAGAGATGTTATTGTTTATGATGATGTTCAATTTGCAACTAATACCGAATCTGTCCCTGAATCATCTAATATGTTAGGAATAGGTTTTATGGGGTTATTAGGAATATTTTTTATCTTTAAAAAAAGGAAATAATAGTATAATAAGGGTTTAATTCTATTAAACCCTTATTATACTAATTCTTGAGATTCAAGAACTAATTTAATACCGGCAATAATTTCGTTAATTCGTTCTTCTGAAAGTTTCCCAATCGGATCACTAAGCAAACGTTTATCTACTGTAAAAATCTGAGAAACATTAACAACGCTTTTTTCTGGTAAATTCCCTTCTTCTTCATTCAATAATACATTACCAATCGCTCTTGCTCGTCTTAAGTTTGTGGTTAAAGCACAAACAATAACAGTTCCAATTTTTGACTGATTAAGAATGTTATTTTGAACAACGACGAAGATAAGCAGGTTCAGATCCGATAGGTTGTCCTAAATCAATCCAATAAATTTCTCCTTGAAAAATTGTCATAATTATTCAGATAATTTACCCTGATGAAATCGCATTGCTTCTAACGTTTCAATTTCCGATTCATCTAAACCATCACTATAAGCATCATCCCAACTTTTCATTAATTATGCTGCTTTTTTCAAGTCACTTAATGGCAATTGTTCAGTTACTTTTTTAACTAACCATTGTTTATCTTCAACTGAATAATTACGCAATTTTTTTTCAATATCCATAACTTGGTTTGACGGCATTTAATTAATTCCTATTCTTCAATAGTTTTTCTTCTACTAATTATAACATACTAATTTTAATGTGTAATGCTATACTGAGCAAGACTTGTACTGAGCTTGTCGAAATATGCTCACACTACTATTTTAGGATATAATGAACATAAGTGTAGTTGAGCCAAAAATATGTATAGTCAAAAAGAATATATTGAACTTTTAAAACAGTTTCCTCCTCGTCCAATTAAATCAGAGGAAGATTTAGAAGCAACTCAAAAAATAATTAATCAATTATTAGATAAACCTCAATTAACAGCAGAGGAGTCTGACTATTTAGATGTGTTATGTATGCTTATCTATGACTATGAAAAAGACCTAGATATAGTTCCTGATATGGATCAAATTGAGTTATTAAAAGTCTCATCAAAGGAACATAAGTTAAAGCATAATAAGAAAAATAGCATGGCCGCATTAAGAAAAAATACAATTAATCAAGCATCAGAATTTGACCATAATTCATGGTTTTTGTCAAACTTATCAACATGAGAGAACTTATTTTTATTGATACTGGATTTGTGATTGGGTTAATTTATGAACAAGATCAGTATCATCAACAAGCAATTAACTTATCAATCAAATATGAACAATATTCCTTTGTAACAACTGATGCAGTTTTATTAGAATTAGGTAATGCAGTTGTTCGTAATTCTAAACCGAAAGCAATTAAAATCATTGAAGACTTTTATACTTCTGATAATGTCAATATTGTTAATTTAACCCCTCAGTTATTTGACGAAGCATTCAATTTATATAAACAATACGAAGACAAAACTTGGGGTTTAGTTGATTGTTTATAATTTATCATAATGTGGAAATTAAATATCAATAAAGTTCTAACCTTTGATAAACATTTTTCTCAAGCAGGATTTAATATTTTGACAGAGTAAGAGACTTTTTAATACTACCAGTTGCTAAATGATTGTCAAAAAATCTTTTTTTATAAGCAAAGGACTTTCAGTTATACCTCGGTTAACATATTCTATAAAAGAGTCTGACTTAATATTAGGAAGTATCTTGCTATATTCAATAATAATATAACTGTTTTGCTCCAAATAATAGAAAGTAATATTATTATTTTTCCAGATCCAAAGTTCAGGAATACCAATCTGTTGATAGCTGGATTTTAAGACTTCAATATCACCACTACTAAATATTACTTCAACTACTAAATCTGGTAAATCTTTATCAACAGAAAAAGCATAAGCAATATCAGGTTCTCTTCCTGTTTGTCCCGATACATTTAATCTTGTCTGTCCAAAAGGGAAATCTTGAAGCTCATATTTTTCACAATAAGCAATAATTAATCGGTTAATAATTGCAGAAATTCTTTCATGATTTCTTCCTGGGGACACAATTGTTATTTCTCCATTAAAATAGGAAACTCGATAACATGAATATTCTTGAGAGTCAAATTTTTGGTAATCTAACCAGTTTGCACCTGTAATAGTTAGTATTTGATCTTCTTGAGTAAATTTATCACGATTTAAGGGTAAATTAGCTGTAATTAACATAAGTTTTGTAAGTCATAAAGTTAGTAAGTAAATTGATAGTTAGCAGTCTGCTAACACTACTATTTTAGGATATAATTAACTTCTAAAAATAAACATCTTCATAAATCATAGAAACAGGACAAGAAAAGTCAATAGATTTTAATAATAGTTCATCATTTTCTTGATAAGAGTGAAGTTCCCAAAACCCGTTACTATTCAGTCTAAATACGTCTATATTAATCTTTTGCGAATCAATCAAAACATATTCTTTTAAACTATCAATTTGACGATAAAACTTAAACTTATTCCCTCTATCAAATGCTTCGGCACTAGGGGATAACACTTCAATAATTATACAAGGATGATAAACAATTAAACGTTCTTGTTTATCCCTTGCATCACAAGTTACCATAACATCAGGATAAAAGAAATTTCCTTGTTGAGAAATACCCAGTTTTACATCTGTCATTTGGACTTTACAACCTTTACCCCGTAGATGAGATTTTAACTCTGTCGTGACATTAATCGTAATATCATTATGTATAATAGTTCCCCCTGTCATAGCGAAAACTTCCCCATTAATATATTCATATTTCAGGGTTTGTTTTTCTTCCCATTCTAGGTATTCTGTTGGAGACAGATAAAAATCTTTATTAGCAATCATTATTTACTCTCAGATTGGTTAAAATTAGTCTTAATTCAATACATTGATTTTACCTTATTTTTTGTCATATAATAGAAGTAAATACCCCAGAAATATCATTAATTAGGATTATAACCCATGAGTCAGACACCCATTAACGTTACCTATTCATTAGAAGAAGTTCTCAAAGAGATAAATAACAAGTTAGACAAGATGGATGCTAAATTTGAAGCTAAGTTTCAAGAAATGGATACTAAATTTGAGTCTAAGTTTGAGAAAGTTGAAACGAAATTAGAAAAGATAGAAACTCGACTAACTAACTTAGAAGTAGGACAAACTGCATTAAAAAGCAATGTAGAAAACCTTCAAGAAACTGTTAGAGACATTAAAACTGTCCAAAATACTTTAGTGCAGGAAGTTTCTGACTTAAAAGGAGCAAAATCTTTAATTATTCCCATTATTGTTGCTGTGGTAACTGCCTTTTTAACCCTGTTAGTGAGATTAATTCCTAATTTTTCGATTTAATTGCGATAGAATAGACTAGGTTATTTGTTATCACCTATATTAGTTTATGACCACCGCAACACCTGTCAAAACCAAATACGAAGCTATTATCGGACTAGAAACACACTGTCAACTCAACACCAACAGTAAAATATTCTGTGATTGTTCCACCGAGTTTGATAGTCCCCCCAATACTAATGTATGTCCTGTTTGCTTGGGATATCCTGGAGTATTACCGGTCCTCAACGAGGAAGTATTAGCCTCTGCTGTTAAACTGGGGTTAGCGTTGAATGCGAAAATTGCTCCCTATAGTAAATTTGACCGAAAACAATATTTTTATCCCGATCTCCCCAAAAATTTCCAAATTTCTCAGTTTGACCTCCCCATAGTCGAACACGGTTCCCTAGAAATTGAATTAGTTGACAAAAAAACCAAAGAAATCACCCGTAAAACCATCGGTATCACTCGCTTACACATGGAAGAAGACGCAGGAAAACTCGTCCATGCAGGAAGCGATCGCTTAGCAGGATCTACCCACTCCTTAGTGGACTTCAACCGTACCGGTGTACCCTTATTAGAAATAGTCTCAGAACCGGACATCCGTACTGGACAAGAAGCAGCCGAATACGCCCAAGAATTACGCCGTATGGTCCGTTATTTAGGGATCAGCGATGGTAATATGCAAGAAGGTTCCATGCGCTGCGATGTCAATATTTCTGTGCGTCCCGTGGGACAAAAAGAGTTCGGGACTAAGGTAGAAATCAAAAATATGAACTCCTTTAGTGCGATCCAAAAGGCGATCGAGTACGAGATAGAAAGACAAATAGAAGCAGTGGAAAACGGTGATCCTATCTACCAAGAAACCCGTCTATGGGATGAAAGCAACCAAGCAACTATTTCTATGCGGAAAAAAGAGGGATCTAGCGACTATCGCTATTTTCCTGAACCGGATCTCCCTCCCTTAGAAGTGTCTAAGGAACGCTTAAACTCCTGGAAAGAAGAATTACCGGAACTTCCGGCCGAAAAACGCCAACGTTACGAAGAAGCTTTTGGATTATCCGCTTATGATGCGCGGGTATTGAGTGACGATCGCGAGGTAGCTGAATATTACGAGTCTGCGGTTAACACTGGGGCCGATGCGAAGTTAGTGGCCAACTGGGTGACACAAGATATTGCAGCTTACTTAAACAATAATAAGTTAAGCATCACTGAAATTGCCCTCAAACCAGACAGTTTAGGGGAGTTAGTACAACTGATTGAGAAAAAAACTATTAGCGGTAAAATTGCTAAAGAAATTCTCCCAGAATTGTTAGAAAAGGGTGGATCACCTAAAAAAATTGTGGAAAGCAAAGGAATGACCCAAATTTCTGATCCAGCAGAAATTGCAAAAGTGATTACAGCTTTGATGGAAGCTAACCCTTCGGAAGTAGAAAAATACCGGGGAGGGAAGAAAAAGTTAAAAGGTTTCTTTGTGGGACAAGTAATGAAACAAACCGGCGGATGCGCTGATCCAAAATTAACCAATCAATTAGTTGAAAAACTGTTGAATGGTTAATTAAACTGGTAAGGTGGGCATTGCCCACCCTACATTTTTTTGACTATCGAAAACTATTCCCATTTCAAAATAGGGTTATAATTGCTAATACATCAATCACATCGTTTGGAGTGATAAAAGCATAATGTATTATTTCTGGTAATTGCTTTTTATAGATATCATAAGTTTGTTCATGAAACCATACTAAATATTGTGAGTTTTTGATTTTAAATAAAGGCCATTTGTTAAAATTTTCTCTTTCATTCAAAGTTTTTAATAGATAGCTTTCATCAGTATTACGATATGAAATAATAGTATCAAAATTAATTATTAAAGATGGTAATATATTATCTTCTCTTGTCATGACTATAGTTAAACCGTCTCTAGTATCTTTTAACTCTTCTATATAAAGAGTATTAGGAATTCTTTCGATAGGTTTCCATTTAATCCATTTTTCTTGTTGCATATACTTTTAATATTGACTAATTATCGAACATTGAATTACATCTTTTCAGCAAAATCAATATCTAAGATGAATAGTTTAACTTGTTCATTTTCCCAAGTTGCTATCAACAACTTATGTTCATTTAATCCTGTCATAGCTGTAATTTCTATTCCTAAGTCCATTTTCCCTCTGTAGTTTCCGTATCTATCTAATAATAATAACTTTCCTTTTCTGTCTGCCAATGTGTAACCCCAAGCTTCACCGATAATAAAGTCAGGTAAAAATTCTAGAGGAATTCTTGTTATGTTTAAAGGATTAAGTTTGATTAAAATTCCGTAATTTGGCTTGACAGTTTCAACCCCAAATAGTTAGTAAGCATTGGTATTATTGGGGGTTAACTCAGAGATTAATAAGGAAAGAGAGAAACCTTTAATAAAATGTCTTCGACGGTTAAATAAATAGAGATAAGTTCGTTTATAGCCTTGAGAAAGACGAGGAAAAATTGCGAGTCCGTAACGCTTATCTAGGGATATTAATTGAGAAGGAAAAGGACAAGGTTTAGGAGACTTAAGAATAGATAAAGTTGTTAGATTAAAAATTTTAAATTCAGCACTAATTTCATTACTCTTGGGTTTAGAAATAGTAGCTAACCAATCTCCTTCAACATTACCAGAAAATTTTAAATCTTTGCTTTCTAGTTGTAAAGAAGGTTCTACTTTTTTAAATGGTATATTTTCTGAAAAATAGTGAAAGTAATATTGACAAGCTTCTGCTTGTTTTTCCTTAGTTAAAACTAAATATCCTTGAGACAGTAATGTTAGGGACTCTAGAGACTGTTTCAAGTTAATTATCTCTATTTTTTTTGAATCTTTAGATAGTTTAATAAGTTGATTTTGACTACCTAAATAAACATGATGATTGTTATTAATCATAAGATTAATTTTATGACAATCAGCTATCTTTAGAAAATCATTACTCTCAAAAGTTAAATCTGATATAGTCGTTAATGTAAATAACTTAGTTTTTTCTCGATTAAACTTGAGTTTTGCTTTAGCTATCTGGATAGCTTCTAACATTTCCTGTGCCGAGAAAAAACGCCTTTTGGGTAATTTTTCTAAGGCTTTAATAATAATTGCTTTTAAGGGGTTGGCTACTGTATCAGGAATATTAATTCTTTGATTAAGGTGGGCTAACATTAAATCCCCAGGTAGTCCAGAAAAAGGTCTTTCTCCTATCATTAATTCATAGAGAAGAATCCCCACAGAATAGATATCACAAGCGTAAGAATATTTGCCATAAAATCGCTCAGGTGCCATATAAGCAGGGGAACCTGTATAACCACTTCCTTCCTTATTATTACTACTATTTTCAGTAATTTTAGCAATACCAAAATCCGTTACTTTTGCCACCCATTTATCTGCAGTTAAACTCAAGAGAATATTTTCGGGTTTAATATCACAATGAATAATATTTTTTTTATGAGCTTGTTCTAGTCCTGCTAAAATATCAATCACTAAATCAAGACACAATCTTAAACTTAAATCAGCAGGAAAATCCATTAAATCCCGAAGGGTTCCCCCTTCACCATAATCCATTACTAAATAACGACCTTGACCATGATATTCAAGACCTTTACAAGCAACAATATTGGGATGACGCAAACTAATTAAACAAGAAAATTCCCGTAAAAAACGATTAGTAGGGAACCCTTTTGGTAAACTTTTCAGGGCGACAAATTTCCCTGTTTTCCGAGAAATGGCAAAATAAACTCGGCCAAATTGTCCTTGGCCAATCTGCCCTAAAATACGATAGTTAGAACGATAACGAAGATATCTAATCATCGCAAATATAACTCTACTTCTGTTTGCAAAATACGCACATCATATTGCCATAAATAATTTTGTCCTAACAGACCTGTACTATATCTGGGTAAAATAGCCACTTCTAAATTTTCTGCTTTTGCCTGTTGAATGGCAACAGAACGAACGTATCCTATGGGGGCGTTTGTTACGCTACCATCGGCAACACGAAGGGGTTGATTGCCAATAAAAACAATGTTTAATGAACGGGCAATTTCTTCGGGAACACAGACAATACCTGCTCCAGTGTCTAGTACCATATCACAGGTAACACAATCATTGAACAGGACTTCAATAATGGGGGTTCCTCCATGTCGGGATTTAATAGGAACTCGAATAATTCGCGATGCTTCTTGTTTTTCTCGTTCAATTTTCCTTTCTATTTCTGCAATTTTGGCCTGTAATTTTTTATAGTTGAACTGGTTTCCTTGTTCGAGGGATAAACTAATAGCCCGACGATAATTACTGATAGCTTCCTCCCAGTCTTTCAGCCCTCGATAAATATCTCCTCGAACCCGATAACATTCTGAGTTTTCGGGGTTAATATACAAGGCGTTGGCTAAGTCTTGAAAGGCCGAGTCCAAGTCATTGAGTTGTTGATAAGCTTGACTGCGTAAACAATAGATTTCTGAGGTATCTCCCCATTCTGTCTCTAGTAAAGCCGAAAAATCGGCCATCGCCCCTTCAGCATCGTTCAACCAAAGGCGTATTTTTCCCCGTTGTAGCCGTAAATTGAGGTCATTGGGGCATAATTGTAAGGCGAGGTTAATATCAGCCAAAGCTGCGCTATAGTTGCGTCTTTTGGCTTGTACTAAACCCCTTTTTGCCAAAGCTTCTGCATTTTTGGGGTCAAAGTTGAGTAACCAGTTGAGGTTGTTTAAGGCTGCCTCATGATCACCACTTTCGGCACCTACACTGATTTTTTGGAAAAATTCCTGAGATTCTTGGAAAGATTTTTGCTCATTGGGGATAAATTGCGGTCCTAATGCTTTAAGCTTATCCAGACAAGTTTGTGCCTGTTTTTTATCCCCTTGATCTAGATAACAATGGGCTGCTTGTTTGTAAGCTGAGATCGCCCCTCTTTTATCTTCTAGTTGAGTACAAGCGTTGCCTAAGAGTTGATATCCTGGGGCAAAGGTGGGGTTTAACTGCACAGATAATTGCGCGCTAGTCACTGCTTCCCCAAAACGCTGTAAATTCACTAAAGCTAGGGCTTTGGCGTACCATAGTTTAGCTTGAGAAGGATCAGCGTGTAGGAGGGGATCTAATTTGGCGATCGCTGCTTCATAGTAGTGCAGCTTAGCAAAAATAATCCACCAGTCACTTATGATCTTTAAAGCCCTTAAATTTCCAAACGAACGGCTTAGCAAAATGTTGATTAAAGTAATCAATAAAATTGAGAATTTTTTCGGATAGTTCTTCAGTTGAACGGACAGTAATTCTTTTGAGTAAACGCCTGACTAAGATCGAAAACCAACACTCAATTTGATTAAGCCACGATGTATGTTTGGGAATATAAACAAAGCGAATTCGATGAGATTTATCTGATAAAAAATCTGCTCTGCTGTCCATAGATTGCAAAATCCCCTCCTTTCCTTTTCTCCCCAAATCAATAGTAATTTCACAGCTTTCTGCTACTAATTTGACTAAGCTTTCCGATTTATGAGTGTTGAGTTTATCTACAATAAAAATCCATTCTGCTTTTTCATCAATCTTAATCGTTCTCTGGATATGTTCAGAAAAATCTTGTTCTGTTCTTGTCGGTCCAATAGAGGGACTAACAACTTTTCCTCTTGCCACATCCCAGTTCGCAATCAAGCTTAAAGTTCCGTGTCTTTCATATTCAAATTCGATTTTTTCTACTTGTTTAGGCTTGATTCTTTTGTTCGGAAATAATCTCTCAAGACCTTGAATCCCTGTCATTTCATCTGTACTAATTAAATGAATTCCTTGTTCTAACAAAGTTTTAGCTTCTTGATGAAGTTCACAGATATATTTGACTTGCTTTTTAAATTTTAAGGGATCATCAATTTTGGCATTTAACCAGTAACGAGCGAGATGTGGTTGTAATGTCGCTTCTTTTTAAAAAACGCCCCACACTACGGGGGGAAATCTTTTCGACAATTCCTCTTTTTATGGCTTCATCCGCCAACTCTGAAGGTGTCCAATGGCTCACTGGTCTGTCTGATTTTTCACATTCTTCACAAGCGATCGCTACAATCTGGACTACTTGTTCGACCGTAAAGGATTTTGTTGTTCCAGGTCTTGGGCGATCGCTTAAAATTCCTTTGATCAAGACCATTAATGCTTTCTCCGTTACCTGTTGTTCTTCGGCGGCACTCAGTTTTTCTCTCTCCTCAAACCATCGCGATCGCCACTGACGCACTTGTACTCGGTCTAATTCTAATCTTCGACTAATCGAACTATTGCTCTCTCCTGATGCTGCGGCTAAGATTAGCTTGGCTCGTCTAACAAGGCGATAGGGTTTTGTTGTCCCTCTCACTATTTGTTGGAGTACTGTTTTCTGTAGGTTGGAGAGGTTAATTGGCAATGCTTTTATCATGGACATCAACTTCGAGATTCTTCCGTTAGTTTCATTGAAACACATTGTCGTGGCTAGTCACGAAACTTTCTGTAAAAATCTGGTGGATTACTTTCGCCAAGCTGCAGTAGCCTAATTTTATATCTTCTAAGGCTTGTTGATAACTCATTTTCCTGAGGATTAAATCATCACTTTGGGATTAGTTTGATCGGATAAAAATTCCGTCATATTTTCAAATTTTCTCAATTCTCCTTGTGCAACTTTTAAAATTTGTGGCTCTTTTTCTATCCATTGATCATTAAAAGAGAGGATGACAGATTCTAAACTACTTCTATCTAAATTATCAGGAATTTCATCAAAATATCCCAAAGTAACATGAGCAGTTAAAAGATATTGTTGCTGTATTCCTAAGCCAATTAATTGTTTATTTTGATAAATAGTACGTCTTAATTGATAAATTTTATCATAAGATAATTCATTACAAGGTACTAAGCCAACAACCAAAGCGCGAGGAAAAACTAATAATCCTAAAATTTGCCACTGACTTTCACCTTTTTCCAAATCAATTTTTTGATAGGTTTCAAAACTTTCAGTAATGGCTTTTTCTAGTTTTTCATCAAAGTTTTGCTCAGATTTAATCCCATTAAGATAATTATCTTCCCAAATCAAATCAGCAAGGGTTAAATGGAAACTTTCCGGAGGAAGAGGAATTAATAAATTGGGGGCAATTTTTTCGATTAATTGTTGTTGAATTAGGTTTAACTGCTCATAGAATGATTCGTTAGTGGTATCATCTTGGTAGGGAGGAGTGAGGACGGTGTAACCTGGAAAAGACACGGGTTGTCTCTGTTGAAATTTAGGAGATTTTTGGATATTCTTAAGTTGATTTTGATAACTGGTGGGTAACGTAAGGGAAGCTACCCTGTTGACATACATTTGATAGGTTTCGTCCAACTTAATCGCCTCTCATTTTGTCACAATACTTATCCTTTTATTTTGCCCGATCTTGTCACAATTTTTTATAAAGATTTATTGACTTTAATTATGGCAGTTTATTTCTTTTGGGGAGAAGATGACTTTGCGCTCGCCCAACGGGTGCAACGGTTAAGAGAAACTATTCTCGATCCTAACTGGATACAGTTTAATTATCAGCAAATTTCAGGAGAAGACCCCAAGAGTACCATTGAAGCATTAAACGAAGCGATGACCCCTGTATTTGGTATGGGAGGGAAATTAGTTTGGCTGGTTAACACATCCATCTGTCAACAATGTCCTGAGGAAATATTAACACAATTACAGCGTATTTTACCAGCTATTCCTGATACTTCCCATTTGTTGTTTACAACCAGCAAAAAACCTGATAAAAGATTAAAATCGAGCAAATTAATCAAACAATATGCAGAGGTTAGGGAGTATTCCCCTATTCCCCCCTGGAAAACTGATGAACTAATAAAAAAAGTAAAACAAGTTGCCCAAGAAATCGGTGTTAAATTAACTCCAGCAGCAGTGGAATTATTAGCAGAATCTGTGGGGAATAATAGCAGACAATTATGGAACGAACTAGAAAAATTACAGCTTTATGGACAACAAGCAAATCAACCCTTAGATGAAAAAATTATTGCTACTTTAGTCAATGCTAATGCCCAAAATAGTTTACAATTAGCCCAAGCCATTCGGCAAGGAAATCAAGGAGAAGCCTTACAATTAATCGATGACTTATTATCGAGAAATGAACCAGCATTAAGAATTGTTGCTACTTTAGTCGGTCAGTTTAGGACTTGGACTATTATTCAATTAAAATTAGAAGGAGGGGAAACGGATAATAAACTAATCGCCAAAGCTGCTGATATTCCTAACCCCAATCGTCTTTATTTTTTACGGAAAGAATTACGGGGAGTTTCTGGTCAAAGATTATTAGCTACTTTACCGATTTTACTAGATTTAGAAACTCGTTTAAAACGAGGTCATAACCCCTTAGAAACACTAAATATTAAAACAATAGAATTATGTCAATTATTTAAAATTAAGATATAATTAAATTTAGTAAAAATGGGGTAAAAGGGGTATAATAGAAGTGAAAACTCAAGGCAATGGATGAATTGTTTCGATTTGTTAACCATTTAAGGAATCATTATGGCCAAAGAGAAAGTTATCCAATTTTTAGGTGAGGCTGCTAAAAATCAAGGTCTTAAAGATAAATTACAAACCATCAAAAGTCAAGATGAATTAACTTCATTAGCCAAAGAATTGGACTTTGGACAAGAAAGTTTGTTAGCGTATATTTTACGCTAAACTAAAATCCCAAAATATCGGCTCTGTATCAGTCAATAAAATTGGCTGACAAATAGGGCTAATCTATAGATTCTGAGGAAAACTAAGGAGCTTTTAAGTTTTCAGTTGATTTTTTGCTCCCTTTCTTGATAACATCATGACGAGTTCGTGGGGCTTTTTTGTAACCTTTAATACGTCCGGAAGAAAAACCTCGACGTTTGGGAAATTTGGCGAAAGTCCCCAAGGTCGTAATTATTCTTGAAAAGTCTCTTTGAACTAGACTAGGGGTGATTTTGATGGATTTATTAGTCTTCAAATACTGTTCCCAATCACGGGGTAAAACCACAGCTAATTTTCTGGCAGCCCACAAATTTACATAAGAAAGAAGTGTTAGTTTAAACCAATTTTCTTCATGATGTACATCGGGAGTTAAATAAGATGTCATCAATAATCTTTGTTTACCAAATCGAAAAAGATGTTCCATGTCATAACGTTGTCGATAACACTGATAACAATCAACTAAACTTAACTCATCGCGCCGAGAACCAATAACAATAAGCCACATAGGTTTCCAAATACTATTTCTTTCTTGATCTCTGACAACAATCTGGAGTAAAGTAAAGGGGTGATTGTTCATTTTATAGTTTTTAGTTCCTCTCATTAACATCTGTTTCCATCCCGAAATAGTCACTGTTAATTGACGACCTTTTTTCGTTGTAAAGGGAACATGATGAACTTCATCAGGTTCAGTCCAAGTTTGGTCATCTTTAAGGTCAAATTTATCCCCATACCAACGGGGATGTCCCGAAGTTTTGGCTTGATTTGGGTCCCGAATAAATTGACGATAAAAAACTCGGTCACTTCTAACTCTTGTAATAGTAACTAGGTCTTCATGCTTAACTTGTTCCCCAATAAAATCCTTTTGGCTGTAGTCACTATCAGCCACTAAGACAGATAATTTATCAGAAAATAAAGAACTTTGCCAGATTTTTTTTAGTTGTTGATTGCCTTGATTTACTCCTTTATGTTTAGAGGGGACTCGCTCTCCTGATAAGGGGACAGCCCAAGGGACTTTTTCTGTGTCTATTTGGTCAGGTAAAGCGCAGACAACGGAATAACAATGTCCAATATTAATGGGTTTATTTCCCTTAATTGGATTGGGGTAATGAATAAAGGTTTTATCCGCTAACGTTTCGGCAAACGGTCGTGGACAGGGAGTTGTGTCAATACCAAATAAGTTATAATGTTTTGAAGTGGGAGGAATTGTTCTCGATACCGCTGAAAATAAAGTCTCAATTCTCTGTTCATAATTAGGGTCAGTTTGAGTGGGTAAAACTCTTGAATTCCTCTATATAAACTGTTATAATCTCTTCTAAATAAAGGATTGAGAGACAATTCAACGACTGAGTGAGCTTGTTGGTTACTGGAGAGGGCATCGAGTAATTCTATAATAGTTTCTTTTCTAGCTTTTAGTCCTTGGAAGAGGTTAGACCTCCACACCAGGAATTCCTCGACAGACGTAGCCGTTTCATTTTTGGTCATCTTTAAAATTTATTACCTTATAAATTAGCGGAATATATACGCTAACATCAAAAGAGGTTGTTTGTTACAGTTAAGGCTAATGTCATCACATTCCGAACTTAAGACCAGTCAAGATGTCCACCTGAGAGCCAAACAAATTAAGAGTCTAATTCGCTCTCTTAAACAGAAAACAAAGAAAATTGAACGGGAAGGGGAAGTAGCACCAGCTAATTGTCATATTATTCGTTATCAGGTTAATCGAAAGGGAACACTCTACTGGTATTATAAACTACAGGCTGCTGAATCAATTTTTCCTATGGCCACTAATAATGAGAAAAAAACTAAATATAAATATTTAGGACGAGCCGGAAGTTCTGCTCATATTGATGCTGTAGAAAAACTCACTAGGAGAAATCTCATTGATGAATTAGAACGAGTCATTCAATCTCTAACTGAAAGCTACTTAGATATCTATATTGGAACCGAAACTGAATGAAGCTATTTAATATTTAAAATCCCCTAAAAAGATGGAAAGAGAGTTTTTAAAATCACCTTAATTCTCTATTTTAGCTCTGGAGACATGTTTCGCGTAAAATTTACGCTAACAATTGTTTTTTATCCAAAGTCCAATTATTCGGTACACTTAAGAATAAGGGAAAATCTCTGCCTCCAAGCATGAGCATTTCCCAGACAACGCAACCGCTACTAAAGCTTTTAGGCTTTGAAAAACTTGAAACGCTGTAAAGCCAAAGGATAGTTTTATGAAGTTTTAAAAGTAGGGAGCAACCCTGATCACCCAACAGCTAATAGTTCTTGTTTGGAGACGAGACTAACTGTAGAGGTGTTGAAGGAGGTTGCCGTCTTCATTTTACCTAGATTTAGTGTAAAATTACAACACCAAGATGTCATTTGTCATGACAAAATTTAACTACTTACCCGAAAATTCGAGCTTTGAGATTGAAAAAAAAATACAACCCCTGGCTTAAAAGCAAGGGTCAGGAGTTTGCATATTCCTTATTTCAATCATCAGCAATCCTTTAAACCCAGATTCCGCACTTCAAAAAGTAGCATTAAATACTACAAGCCTGGGGTTAATAATTAAGTATAATTGCTTAAGCTCTTGAAGACAAAAAAGTGGGATAATTGCTTAAGTTGTTTCCTCTGTAAAAAAAGAGCGAAAAATGTCTTATTTAGAAGAAATACAAGTTAAAAATTTAGACTATTTAGGGATAGTAACTGGTTTAATTGATGAAATAGGAATAGTCAAAATAATTAATAATAAATTAGGAATAGATGTTAGAGAAAAAATCTCAGCAGGTACAGTAGTTAAGTCTATTTTAATCAATGGACTAGGATTTGTTTTAAGACCTCTATATTTATTCAGTCAGTTTTTTCAAGATAAAGCCATTGAGAAATTGTTAGGAGAAAGAATTAAACCTGATTACCTTAATGATGATAAAATCGGGAGAGTAATGGATGAATTATATAAATATGGACTAAATGATATTTTTATTGAAGTAGTTTTAGAAGTAATTAAAAAATTTAAAATAGACCTTAAATACTCCCATTTAGATTCCACATCATTTCATTTAGATGGAGAATATAAAAGGGAAGAAGATAAAGAGAAACAGGAAGAAGAAAAAATTATTAAAGAAAGACCAATTTTTATTAAGAAAGGATATTCTCGGGACCATAGACCAGACTTAAAACAATGTGTCTTGGATTTAATAACAAGCCAAGATGGAGATATTCCATTATTTGTGAGAGTAGGAGATGGAAATGAATCTGATAAAGCTGTATTTGGAAAAGTTTTAGTAGAATTCAAAAAGCAAATAAAGTTTGATAGTATCATGGTTTGTGATAGTGCTTTATATGGTCAAGAAAATCTCCAACTAATCCAACATTTAAAATGGATAACGAGAGTTCCAATGACCATAAAAAAAGCAAAAGAATTAGTGCAAAATATAGAGGTGGAAGAAGTAAAAGATGAAGATAAAGAAAAAAGAAGTGACCTAAATTTAGAAAGTTATACCTGGAAAGAAGAAATTGTTACTTATGGTGGAATCAAGCAAACTTGGTTAATAGTCTTGAGTGAAAAAAGACAGAAAAGTGATTTGGAAAAACTAGAAAAACAACTTTCCCAAGAAGAGAAGAAATCCCAAAAATTTCTTAAAGAAATACAATCTGAAGAATTTGAACATCCTCAAGCTGCTCGATATAAATTAAAAGCTATTAATAAAAAATTGAGATTGTTGGAAATAAAAGAAGTTGAACTGATTGAAACTTACTCGAAAAAAAAGGAAAAGATTTATAAAATGATTAGTCTGATCATCAAAAAAGATGAAGAGATAAGTAGAAAGACTAAAGAAGCAGGAAAATTTATTTTAGCAACTAACTTAGTAGAGGAAAATAAATTAGAAGCTAGTGAAATTCTGATAACTTATAAAAACCAGCAATCTACGGAAAGAGGATTTCGATTTTTGAAAGATCCCTTATTTTTTACTGATAGTTTCTTCGTTGAAAAACCAGAAAGAATAGAAACAATGTTATTTTTAATGTCTTTGTGTTTGTTGATTTATAACTTGGGGCAAAGAGAATTAAGAAATTGTTTAAAAAGAGTCAAAAAAGGAATAAATAATCAAGTAGGGAAAGTAACATTGCGTCCGACTTTGAGGTGGATATTTCAATGTTTTCAAGGTATTCATTATGTGATTTTAAACGGAGTTAAACAAATTGTAAATTTAACAGAAGAAAGGCGTTTTATATTGAGTTTATTACCTGCATCTTGTGAAAGATATTATCTATAAATTGAATTGGATAAAGCAAAAATAATAAAAGAATAAGAGTCTAATGATATCAAATGAGAAGAGGAAACTCTCCTTCGTTTGTGCTGAGTCTTGCTAAGTTTTCAATGAGTATAAATCTTCTTAATTTGATTATTTTTCCTAAAAATTTAATGAAAAGAGAAATATTCTTGCCCAGGTATGATTTTCGGACTTTTTAAAACTATGTATTTTTTTATACTACATTTTGAAGTGCGGAATCTGGGTTTAAAGCGTAAAAAGTTTGACAAATATCTGACTTCAGAAGAAAAACAAGAATTCATAGTTAAATTGGTAGAGAAATCCGAGTTAGTAAAAATTCAAGAAGTTATTGATGTTTGTCGTGACTCCAAAGACAATAAATTCCTTGAAGTTGCTGTGAGTGGGCAAGCTGATTTTATAATCACTGGAGACAAAGATTTGTTGGTATTAAATCCTTTTAGAAATATTGGTATTATTACTGTCAATGAGTTTTTAATCAAGTTCACTAACTCATAATTACCCTTATACGACATCTGTTTCATCTGTGTATCGCCATCGTTTCCTTACTGTTAGATATTGCTATTAAGAATTCACCCCTATACCAGCAAATTCAAGTACAAATCCCAATCCGTATCTTTTTAGTAGATCCATTGTTCGAGCTTGAAGGAGCGAATCTGAGTGATCTTCTCCTTCTAAAGATCCTGGGAACGTCCTAGGACTTTCTCAGGTTCCAAGGTTGACAAAAAGCCTGTTATAACAAGATCATAGACACCTTACCCAATTTGATAAATATGAATTTTTTTCTCTTCAAAGATCCAATTTTATTTTCACCGGTTCCAAGGGAACGGTTAAGAGTTGGTGGAAAAAGGAGCTAGAATAAGTAGTAATATTATCGAATACTAAATAGTAGTACCATGCAGTCGCAAAAATTATCCATTTCCTTGTCTCCTACCCTGACAAGGTTTATCGAACATTACAAGATAGCTAAAGGGTACAAATCTCGCTCTGAGGTGATTTCAGTTGCCTTGAACTTATTGCAGGAAAAAGAACTATTCGAGGCTTATAGAGAAGCGGATAGTGAGGTTGACGAGGCTTGGGATGTGACCATTGGGGACGGATTAAGCGATGAAACGTGGTGAGATTTATTATGCCAACCTCAACCCGTCTGTGGGGTCTGAAATGTCTAAAAATCGTCCTGTGTTGATTGTCAGCAATGATATTAATAACCGTGCAGCTTCTACAATAACGATTTTACCCATCACTTCTAATGTGAGTCGAATTTATCCCTTTGAGGTGTTTCTATCACCGTCAGACAGTGGTTTACCCAAACCGTCTAAACTTCAGGCGCAACAAATACGAACCATCTCCAAGCAACGTATAAATGGGGGTGTGGTGGGTTTATTGAACGAGACATTAATGCAGTCGGTTGACGCTGCCATCACCCTACATCTGGGACTAAACAACAACCGTTAAACGTTTTGTTCAACGATATGTAAATCAGTTTGTCCCTTGGTTTCCTTTATGGTTTATCCTAGTTTGTATGACAGATTGTTGAACATATCAATAACGATGAGTGAGACGAAACCCAATCAAACCTGGATAACCTCTAAGAGCATAGCCATAGCTGCTCGAATCCCCCATAACCTCTATAACCAAATAGAAGCCTACGGGATGACTAATTTTGCCAAGGGTGAGGATAAATATGATAAAACAGCGACCATCATTGATCTCATCACCAAAGGCTTAGGATTTGATAGTGTATCACAATCAGTTCAACAAAGTGTTAATCAAGTTGACGTTGAACAACTTGTACAACAGACTGTTAGACAAGAACTAGAGAATACTGTTAATCAAAACGATATACAAAACGTCAAACAGGAGTTATTAGATTCTGTCAAACAACTTGTTCAACAATCTGTTAATCAATCCCCACAATCATTGGAAGAGGCGATTTCCCACCATCCCACGATCCAATCGATGCAAACCCACATAATGAAGCTGGATAGTTATCTCGATGGCTTGACTAGAGCGATCCAGGAGATTATGGAAGTTAAGGCTGTTTCAGATCCCATCCCTGATGATGTGCTACAACTCAACTCAACCTTCACCAGTGAAGTCACCTTAATATCTAGTGAGGGGGAAGAAATTATTACCCGTGCTCCGGAGCCATCGTCAGATCCCCCATCAGCCCCGTCAGAAAACAACAATTATCTTAACCCCATTGATTCCGATACCACAGAGGCCATATCTGACAATGAGGAAACTCAACGATTCACCGATAAAGAAGTACAGGCAATTTTAAAGCAGAAATACAACATCAGAACCACTCCCCAAACAATCAGCAAGTGGAGACTTAAACAAACTCAGCCACGGGAACGCAATCAGATTATCTTTGATCATTTCAAACCTGATGGCGATCGCTGGCAACCACTTCAATAAAGAAAAAGAAAAATCCTACAATATCTTATTGCCACAAGATCAACTACTATTTTATTTTTTGGAATCCTATGGCCCTCTTTCGTCTCTATATTTCTTCTACTGTGTCCTCAGTTTGACAAAATATGGGCTATTTTTTCACTGTCGACTTTTGCCGGCCTTAAGCGATTTTTGGCGACCGATTTATATGGTATTCTTGAACTATTAAAAGACAAAAATTGGATTTATTGAATGATTTAGATTATATCAGTTTAAGATAGCTAATTTTTACCCTATTTTTTCTTTTATACTTTGAATAGCAACGGTTTTTAAAAATAAAAACCGACGAATTATTCCTTCATGTATCGGGTTTTTCCTGTGCAGTGTGATAATGATTGCCCTGAAACCCTTGTGAATTGCGACTTTAATAGATTTAATGGGGGTGTAATGGTTGAAATTGAAAAGTTGAAGGAAGACTCTTGATAGATCCCAGATTCCGCACTTCAAAAAGTAGCATTAAATACTACAAGCCTGGGGTTAATAATTAAGTATAATTGCTTAAGCTCTTGAAGACAAAAAAGTGGGATAATTGTTTAAGTTGTTTCCTCTGTAAAAAAAGAGCGAAAAATGTCTTATTTAGAAGAAATACAAGTTAAAAATTTAGACCATTTAGGGATAGTAACTGGTTTAATTGATGAAATAGGAATAGTCAAAATAATTAATAATAAATTAGGAATAGATGTTAGAGAAAAAATCTCAGCAGGTACAGTAGTTAAGTCTATTTTAATCAATGGACTAGGATTTGTTTCAAGACCTCTATATTTATTCAGTCAGTTTTTTCAAGATAAAGCCATTGAGAAATTGTTAGGAGAAAGAATTAAACCTGATTACCTTAATGATGATAAAATTGGGAGAGTAATGGATGAATTATATAAATATGGACTAAATGATATTTTTATTGAAGTAGTTTTAGAAGTAATTAAAAAATTTAAAATAGACCTTAAATACTCCCATTTAGATTCCACATCATTTCATTTAGATGGAGAATATAAAAGGGAAGAAGATAAAGAGAAACAGGAAGAAGAAAAAATTATTAAAGAAAGACCAATTTTTATTAAGAAAGGATATTCTCGGGATCATAGACCAGACTTAAAACAATGTGTCTTGGATTTAATAACAAGCCAAGATGGAGATATTCCATTATTTGTGAGAGTAGGAGATGGAAATGAATCTGATAAAGCTGTATTTGGAAAAGTTTTAGTAGAATTCAAAAAGCAAATAAAGTTTGATAGTATCATGGTTTGTGATAGTGCTTTATATGGTCAAGAAAATCTCCAACTAATCCAACATTTAAAATGGATAACGAGAGTTCCAATGACCATAAAAAAAGCAAAAGAATTAGTGCAAAATATAGAGGTGGAAGAAGTAAAAGATGAAGATAAAGAAAAAAGAAGTGACCTAAATTTAGAAAGTTATACCTGGAAAGAAGAAATTGTTACTTATGGTGGAATCAAGCAAACTTGGTTAATAGTCTTGAGTGAAAAAAGACAGAAAAGTGATTTGGAAAAACTAGAAAAACAACTTTCCCAAGAAGAGAAGAAATCCCAAAAATTTCTTAAAGAAATACAATCTGAAGAATTTGAACATCCTCAAGCTGCTCGATATAAATTAAAAGCTATTAATAAAAAATTGAGATTGTTGGAAATAAAAGAAGTTGAACTGATTGAAACTTACTCGAAAAAAAAGGAAAAGATTTATAAAATGATTAGTCTGATCATCAAAAAAGATGAAGATAGGAGTTACGCATTGACAAATTAACTTAAATATGAGTAGCTTTAAAGAGAGACAACGATCGCTAATTATTAGAGTCATTAAAATTGACGTAATAATAACAATAACTAATCTATAAATTAGGCTGATAATTTCAAATTTATTTGCTCTAAAATAAAATTCCGATTAACTTCAATAGACAATTCTCTTTGGAGTTGATACCAATTATCAATTAACTCATTAGCTCTCATTAATTCAAGTTTAATAAAAGCCCGTAAAGAACTAAAGAAATGGGTCAATATAGCTTCTGATTTTCTGACTATAAATTTATTGATACCACATAATTGTTTGAGCGCACGATGGTAACATTCAATAATCCAATGAGTTGTTTTCAACAAAGTAAATAGAGTTTTATCTGTTTCTCTTAAGTCTTTATTTTCTTTGTCAAATAAAATATAAAAACGAAGCATCCCGTTTTTGAAATGTTTCTTAAATACTTTAACTTCGCCAAACTCTTTTAAGTAAACAATTGTCCCATTTTCCTCTATTTCTAAGCTTTCAACGGATTGATATTGTCCTTTAACGATTGATACTTGTCGATTTTTAGCTATTCCTATCATGAAACCTAATTCTTGTTTTTTCAAAAATTTAAGGTTCTCTTTAGATGAATACCAACTATCACCAGTTACATAAATTGGCCTCAGTCCCCAAGCTAAAACTTCCGATAGCATCATCCGAAAATAATCATTTTTAGACAGATCATCTTCTTTATCATAAAGTCGATAATTTAGAGGGAGTGAAATTCCATTAGGGTCAGTATATAATAAAGTAACTAAATTAATTCCTTTGATAGTTTTATGTTTATTTCCTGACCAGAAATAACCAATAAATTTACTTAATTTAGGATTACTATAAAGTTTTTCAATGACTGTATCATCAATACTTAAGGTTCCCCCCACTCAGTTCAATGTGCTGTTTAAATTCATTGAATAAATCAACAGGTTTATAGCTTTCTCTTAATAAAAAACGGTTAACACTATCATGAGATAAATCCTCAAATATCTCGGATAAACGATTACAACCCGAATATTTGGATTCAGCAATTAAATAGTAAGTATAGAGTTCTAAATGACATTTAGCCGTTGATTTCTTCGTTATAGTTCGGATATCTACCTCCAGTTCTTATAATCCTCTCTATTTTATCAGTTTTTTGCTTTTTGTTAACAGCGATCGCTTTCTCTGTTTGGACTATGCACATTGTAAACCATCTGTCAATGCGTAACTCCTAGAAGAGATAAGTAGAAAGACTAAAGAAGCAGGAAAATTTATTTTAGCAACTAACTTAGTAGAGGAAAATAAATTAGAAGCTAGTGAAATTCTGATAACTTATAAAAACCAGCAATCTACGGAAAGAGGATTTCGATTTTTGAAAGATCCCTTATTTTTTACTGATAGTTTCTTCGTTGAAAAACCAGAAAGAATAGAAACAATGTTATTTTTAATGTCTTTGTGTTTGTTGATTTATAACTTGGGGCAAAGAGAATTAAGAAATTGTTTAAAAAGAGTCAAAAAAGGAATAAATAATCAAGTAGGGAAAGTAACATTGCGTCCGACTTTGAGGTGGATATTTCAATGTTTTCAAGGTATTCATTATGTGATTTTAAACGGAGTTAAACAAATTGTAAATTTAACAGAAGAAAGGCGTTTTATATTGAGTTTATTACCTGCATCTTGTCAAAGATATTATCTATAAATTGAATTGAATAAAGCAAAAATAATAAAAGAATAAGAGTCTAATGATATCAAATGAGAAGAGGAAACTCTCCTTCGTTTGTGCTGAGTCTTGCTAAGTTTTCAATAAGTATAAATCTTCTTAATTTGATTATTTTTCCTAAAAATTTAATGAAAAGAGAAATATTCTTGCCCAGGTATGATTTTCGGACTTTTTAAAACTATGTATTTTTTTATACTACATTTTGAAGTGCGGAATCTGGGATAGATTAAAACAAGTCAGTTTCATCTTCGACTTACGGTTTCAAAACTTTTTTAACATCAAGGTTTCTCGCTTGTGCGCTGATTCCAGGGAACCGTTCCCAGAGCAAAAATAAATCCCAATCACGATCATTATCATTATCATCCTTTCGATTTTCTTTATCTTATAGTAATCTTGTTCTGAGTAGTCAAAGGTAGTCAAAGGCCATCACTCAAGTCAGGGTCAAATTCAGAAATTGACGAAATAATTGGCTATCAATAGCAGTTTCTATAAAAATGGAGACAATCATTTTTAATCTTTTAAAATAATCTTTTAACCTGATTTTAGCTCTTAAATCGCTATCGATATTTTTAAAAATACCATCATCACAATACGACCTTTGATGACCTTTGACGAAAAATGCCCTTCAAAAATATCTAAAATGTCCGTACTTTCATGAGGTGATTAGAGTTAGGAATTAGCCAAAACTAAGGGGAGAAGAAGAAGAACCAGCAGGCTTTATGTCATACAGTTGCTATTTTCCCAATAACTGGATTTGCTGCTGGTTGGGGGGAATTTCCCCCCAATCCCCCCTATTTTACCATTTAATGTTCTCTTTATCTTGTTGAAGGTTGCTCAATATTTTCAATCGTATAAGAGCCAGAATATGGTTAATCATTTGTGTCCAATGATGATGAGGCGTTGATCTGAAGCTGGTGAAATTGTTCTTGAATTTGGGGAGTTAACTCAATTTCTGGTTCTACTGTTTCCCGCTTTGATAAAGTTTCCTCGATTTGCTTAGCCGAAGCTTGCCCCAATTGGGCGAGAATATTCCCAAATTCTTGATTTTGTTGCGCTCTATCAATTTCATCCATTACAACCATTGTATAGTTAGAAGCTACTTGACGAGTTAAGGCATAAACAATGTATTGATTCAGGGATACGCCTTCGTCTTCTGCTAAATTAGAAAGCTGTTGATGTAGTGTTTCTGGTAATCTCAAGGTTAATCGACTCATATTTTTTTCCTATTGGTTGACTAATTTAACAATAAATTCAGGGGGAGTCATCACCTGTAACCCCAATGATTGTTGTGCTTGACGAAAATCTCGAACATTGGAAGTAACGACTATGGCATTCGCATTCATGCCACAATCAACAACTAAATCATCTCCAGCATCGGGAGAAGTGGGTCGCCAAGAAAAATAGATGGGAGTAAATTGTGCCTTTTGGAGCAAAGTCCCTACAATGGGTTTAATATCTAACCATCGGGCAGGAGACAGCTTACGAGATAAAACATCAACGTATTCTATAGCTAGAGCATTAGAAATGTATACATCAAATAACTCTGCTAACCAACCATCAATAATTAATCCCGCAGAACCACCTTTTTTGGTTAAGCCCTCAAAGACAACATTGGTATCGATGACTACTGATAGTAAAGATGATTGAGACATGACACTATTATAGCACTGTATATGGTGTCATGTCTCTGGTTGGTTGATCCCCATAATCCTAAAAGATGAATAATTGGATATTTATTAACGTCCTCGTCTCCCTTTTCTTCTCTGTGATGATTGATTATTTTTCTGTTCAAGTTCTCTAAGTGCGTCTTTCATCTCAGAACCCGTAAATCTTTCTACATCTTTTTGGGTTAACCCAGGACTGTTTTGAGGTAAGTTAATACACTCCCATTGTTGGTTTTTGTGTTCATAAACCCCAACAGATTGGGCAATCATTTTATAGTTACCTTCTCCATTTCTAATGGTTAATCTTCCTTGACTATATTCTATTAAGTTATCTTTGGCTGAATATCTAACGGTTTGATTGGCTTTTAACCATCGATAAGCAATAGGTGCTATGCTTAGAGTGTATTCTTGTTGCTTTTGTATAACATCAGGAGAAAATTCAGGGGTCAAGGGTAGGGGATTCATTAAGGCTTTTTCTTTGTCTAATGTCTCTGATGATGTATTAAGAGTGTTTAACTTAGACTGATTAATTAAGGTGTTTTCTTTGTCTAATGTCTCTAATGATGTATTAACAGTATTTACTTTAGACTAATTGATTAAAGCTTCTTCTTTGTTATCTGATGATTCCTGGATCTGATGGATTTTAAGTAATGGTTCTTTTCTGACTTCATTTTCTTCATGGGTTAAATCTTCTGTTGATTTGTCATTAATTAATGTCCTAATAGGTTGATTAGTTAGCAAACTTTTAGTATCATAGTTTAAAGAAAATTTGTTTTTATTCTGCTTCTCTTTTCCTAATGGTTCAGTATCTAATTCTTTGGGTAAATAAAGACTTAAATTAATCTCTGACCAGTTAATTAATTGTTCTGGGGGAAGGGTAACTTGTTGATGGTTAACGGCATATTCCATCGCTTTTCTATCCCGTTGAGGGTCACAGTTAACTCCTCGCTGACTAATTAATTTAGGGAAGCTGCCGTTATGCAGTTTACTCCCCCTGAAAGGTTTAGCCCCCTCGATATGGTAACTTATTCTTTTTCTACCAGTGGCTGTGATGATGGGTTTTACATCGATGCCTAAATGTTGCAGTCTCCCTATAAATAGGGTCATGGTGGGTTTATCTCTGGTGACGGCATCGATGGCTGCTTGTAATTTAATGGAAATAGGAATATCTGGAGGTTGTGGCTGTTTTCCTGTCTGATAATCCTTCAGTTGTCGTTTATCTGAACTTCCCCTTTGACAAAACCCGATAACGTATGCTGCATGAGGGATACACCGAATTAGCTAGGGGTTATTAATGGGTACAAACAGAAGAAATGCTTAATAAATCTAATGCCTTTTGTTGCACTTCAGTAGGTCGAGTTATCTTGTCAAAAACGTATTTTCCACTCTCTAAAGAACACTCAACTGTGTTCAAGCAAATTGTTCCCAAATCTTCTAGTAAAGTACGAAAGCTGTGAACTGGTAAGTTATCTTCGGTGCGTTTTTTTCTATCTTTAGCAACAGCAGAATTACTACGACGAGCTTTTATGACATCCTGATAGTTATTATCAATTTCTTCATCTTCAAATAATAAAGGGGCTAATTTTTGTTTTAAATGCCATTCAACGTAATAAGCCAACATACATAAGAAAATATGTGCCTTAACTCTGTCTCCCTTATAATGATAAATAGGACGCACTTTTAAATCAATAGATTTATAACAACGGAAAGCTTCTTCCACCGAAGATAAACTTTTATAAGCTTTGACAACTTCAAATCCATCCATTAGAGTTTCATCTACAGAAGTTCTAAGAATATAAACCCCGTCTAGAGCAATTTCTTGGTCAATCAACTCTTGTTTACGCTCATAAGTAAATCCTGAATCTGTGATGTCTAAATTATAGTATTTATTGATTTTATACTTGTTTAATAACTTAGCCACCCTTAAGGCTATTTTATCCGCTCCTTTCAAAGCTCTTTTTTCCCTTTTGGTGGCTTTGATAATTAACTCAAATTGTTCTTCTGCTATTTTTAATAGAGCTTCTCTTTGTTTCCTATTTTTAGCAGCAATCAAAGGATTTCGACAAGCAATTAATCTTTCATTTGGGTAATCTTCGCTTTCAAATTCAACGAGATTAACTTCATCAAATAATCCTAGTTGAATAGCCTCTACTTCGGCTAATTTTCTAATGCTTGCCTTAGTTAAGCCACTGATATAATCCAATCCTTCTACTGCTTTCACCAACTCTTCAATATTTGAAGACGTTAAAATACCTCTATCTGTCACCCACACCACATTCTTAACCTCAAATCGTTTCCTAACTTTCTCTATTTGACTTTCTAATGTGCTAGTATCCGAGGTGTTTCCTTCAAAAACTTCTACAGCGATAGGACAACCATTTTGGTCACAAAGTAGTCCAAAGACTATTTGGGTTTTTCCCTTCTTCTTATCTCGATTATATCCATATTTTCCTAATTCACATCCGTTCCCTTCTAGGTAGGTTGAGGTGACATCATATAAAACTAATGAGCCATTATTGAGATGAAGACTAGCTAATTTATTTTCAATTTTCTCTTGTTTATTGACTAACCAATCCAAAGCATCATAGAGTTCGTCTTCATCAGCTTTTTCTAAGTTTAACACTTTTCCTAAACTATTACTAAAAGTTTTCTCATGAAATCCTCTGGCTGTGGCTAATTTAGATTTAGGATTGATAATTCTCGCAATTATCATACCCAAAACTAAGTTTCTAGTTCGAGAAGAAGTTTTGGCAATTATCTTATCTAACCCTAACTTTTTAATGGTTTCTAATATAACCATCACATGACCATGAGGACGACTTCTTATCACCTCAAAATTATCGGGTATCGTTTCAGTCATTGAAACTTTCGCCCCTTTTAATACCAGTTTCATATTATCAACAACTTCATCTGGCAATGTTGATAGATTTGCCAGGGTTCTTTTTTTGACTCTCTCTCCTTCTCTGTAAGATTCACGAAGCAGAACAGCCGGGGGGGAATTTCTATTCGGAACTCGCTCTATATACATGACTACTATTTTAGCAAATAGAGAGAATCCCTGTCCATTAAGATATGTTACCATATACATGGGTACAGCACCGGAGTCTAATCGCTGTATCCCTTCATAGATAAGGGTTTCAAGGCTCTATAGTAGATATGTATGGGGGAAGTTCAGTTCTAAAGGTGCGCCACCATTTTTGTTCAGAAAAGGCACACATCAAATCAATAGATTGAAGATGAATCCTATTCTACGGTAGAAATATAAGAATTAGTTTTCCTCGTGGGAGCAGTTGTGGTTCATATATGGGAAGAGTTAATGTTGGAGATACTTTTCTTTTAAGTTTAGCTAGAGAACAACAATTAATTATTGAAAGAAAGACATCTCATGACTATTCTGTACAAGCTCCCAATGGGCAATATTTAGAAGTTATTCAAAGATTTCCTAACAATCAAAATCAATATTGGACAGGTAATCAATCAGGAGATTTTAGAGTAAATGTAGCAAGTGTTCCCCAAGGAATGCAAATTGATATTAAGTTTTGTGCTTATACGGGAGAAGGTGCATTATAGGGTGGGGATAGATTCGGTTGAATCTTCAATAGCGATCGCTGCTTGCTGAATAAAAATAAATCTTTTAACAAAATTATTGGCAGAAGTCCCCACCTATAAATTCTCAAAAAATATCAACATTTTAGGTGGGGACGGGGCTTATAAAATCTGCCGCGCGACGGCAGATACAGCCCCTCATGAATGCCAATCCAAAAAATAAAGGGCGCAGCCTCCGCTCAATCTGATCTTTGTGCTATGATATTAGCGATCACTGAAATAAATGATAATGTACAAGGCATATAAATTTAGAATTTATCCTGATACTGAGCAACAGCAAGCATTAGCCAAAGCTTTTGGTTGTTGTCGATGGTATTGGAATTATTCTTTAGAATTATGCCACAAAACTTATCAAAAGACGGGAAAAAGCTTGAGCAGGGGTGCTATCCAAGGTCTCCTGCCAGGACTGAAAAAAGAATATCCTTGGCTGAGTGATGCTTATTCTCAGTGTTTACAATTTGTCGCCTTAAATCTCTCATGAGCTTATCAAAATTTCTTTGATAAAAGAGCAAAATTCCCTCGATTCAAGTCAAAGCATGGCAGACAGTCCATGAGCTATCCTGCTAATGTTAAGTTTGAAGGAGACTATCTAAAACTAAATCGAAAAATCGGTAAAGTTTATTGTCGTAGTCACCGAGATTTTGAGGGAACTATTAAAACAGTTACTATCTCAAAAAATAGTGATGGCAAATACTATGCTTCAGTTACAGTTGATGATGGTCTAGAGAAACCAGAAACCTCAACAGAAGGTGCGGAATGCACCGCCGCTTGCGACTCGGATTTTAAATCCGAGTCGGTCGGCGGTAAAGCCATCGGGATAGATTTAGGATTAACTGATTTTGCTGTGACCAGTGATGGTTCTAAATTTGATAATCCTCGACATTTAGCTAAACATCAACAGAACTTAAAGCGTAAACAACAAAAGTTATCTCGTAAACAAAAGGGAAGTAATACCCGTGACAAGGCTAGAAGGTTAGTAGCTAAAGTACATTCTAAAATCTCTAGATGTAGGGAAGATTTTCTGCACAAACTATCCCGTAAGATAGTCAACGAAAAGCAAGTTATTGCTGTAGAAAATCTCAATGTCAAGGGAATGGTTAAAAATCACAAATTAGCGAAAGCTATTAGTGATTGTGGTTGGGGAATGTTTTGTACAATGGTGAAATACAAAGCAGAAAACGAAGGAAAAACCTATATTGAAGTTGATAGGTTTTTCCCCAGTTCTAAGACTTGTCATGTCTGTCTAAATCAAGTGGAAAGTTTGCCTCTTGATATTAGAAATTGGACTTGTGAACATTGTCAAACCACCCATGATCGTGACATAAACGCATCAATAAATATTAGAAATGAAGCCTTACGGATAATCTCGTTAGGAACTAGCGAGACTGCCAATGGAGGGAATGTAAGACGGCTAGGGGGTAAGATTTCTTGCCTCTTAGACGCAACTCCCAATGAGATTGGAAGCCCCAACTATATTGCTTGCAATTAGTTGGGGTAGTTCACACATACAAGTTTATATAATTATTTTTTGAACAGTTAATCTATGCCACGATAAAGATCGGCGATCGCAAATTCAAGATCAATACTTTGTAAAGTTACCAGATCACCTATCTCATAAATCGTTGTTTCCCAGATCCCCATAGCATTACGGCGACGACATTCTAAAAGCTGCCTTTCTTGACTAATTAAGACATATTCTTCTAAGGTTTCAATTAGTTGATAATCTTTGAATTTTTCCCCTTGATCAAAAGTAGCTGTACTCGATGAAAGAACCTCAACAATTAGTTTCGGGTAACATTTAAGATAACGATCTTGGCGATCGCGAGGATCACAGGTTACAAAGGCATCAGGATAGTAATAAAAATCATCTTTATAGTGAACTTTTACATTACCAGAATGAAAACGACAGTCTTTAGAGTCCCCTAAATGTAAGTTAATCAGAGTTAATAAATTAAGGGCAATGCGATCGTGGTTATCTGTACCGCCAGCCATTGCATAAACCAAACCACGTCGATATTCATGGCGGATCTGACTCTGGCGTTCGATATCGAGATATTCTTGAGGGCTGATGTAGTGGGGAACGGCGATCATTTCTGTAGAAGCCTTTAAGTACGACTATTCTAGCTATATTATATAAAGTTCATCTCAAAATTATGATATTTGGGGTACAATGGAGGTTGGTGTCTTTAAAGAGAAAATATTAAATTAAAGTGCTATGGCTAAAAAAAGCATGATTGAGCGCGAAAAGAAGCGCGAGCGTTTAATTGCAAAATATGCTGAAAAACGAGCAGCCCTTAAGGAAGCTTTTGAAAACGCAGAAGATTTTGAAGAAAAAATCGAGATTCATCGTCAAATTCAACGTCTTCCTCGTAATAGTGCGCCTAGTCGCCATCGTAACCGTTGCTGGTTAACCGGTCGTCCTAGAGGCTATTATCGTGATTTTGGCTTATCTCGTAATGTTCTCAGAGAATGGGCCCACGAAGGGTTATTACCTGGTGTGGTTAAATCAAGTTGGTAACCAATATTATCAATGAATAATGGATAATTATTCATTCGGTTGAAAATCTCTTGTTTAATATAGATTCTACTGGTTGATTATCCATTATGGTGTATTCAGCTTTGGCCACAACAGCGATCGATGCCTAAACTATGGATGATTAGATCGCTGACAGCGTTGGCCACAGCAAACTCACTGAAAAAGCTTTCTGTAAAGTCAAAAGCTTGCATTTCTGTGACAATAGCGATCACTAGACTACCAAGATCGTTTTCCCCTTCAAGTCGTTGACGCACAAAAATTCGCGCGGCTCGTTGAGAGATTATTTCATTAACCTGTTCAGGTATAAACTCTCGATTTAGCCAGTTTTGCAAAGCAACTTGTAGCCACTCCCCTTCTTGTTGGGGATCACGAATAGGGGGTAAAGTAATAGCAGGAATAGGTTGAGCCGTCATAACAATGGATTAAGTGCAGAAAATCAAGGATGGAATTTACAGAAAATGTAGACCCCATTATACAGGGATATGCCCAAGGTTACTTTTTAATGGGGGATGAAAATAATGTATTGGGATGGTATTCTAGTCGTCAACGTGCCTTAATCCCCCTAGATGAGCGTTTCCGCTATCCAAAATCCCTAAAACGAGTTTTGAATCAAAATATCTTTTCTGTGGCTATTGATCGGGATTTTATGGGGGTTTGTCGTGGTTGTGCGGATCGCCAAACCACTTGGATCGCACCTGAACTTATTGATATCTATTATCAGCTACACCTAGCAGGATACGCCCATAGTTTTGAAACTTGGCAAGGGGATGAGTTGGCAGGGGGAATTTTAGGGATTACCCTTGGTGGTGCTTTTCTCGGGGAATCCATGTTTTTTCGTATCCCTAACGGCTCAAAAGTGGCTATGGTTAAATTAGTTGAACATCTTAGAGGGAAAGGTTTTACCCTCTTTGATGCTCAGTTGCAAAACGAGCATTTAGCTAGATTTGGCTCTTATTTAGTGAGCGATCAAGAATATCAAAAATTGTTACAAGAATCTTTAAATAATCCCTGTATTTTTGTTTAAACAAATTAGAGTTTGCTAGGTTGTGTTTGACCCTAATTCTGATTGCAAAAAAAGGAGTATATCTTTTGACTTATTATCGTTTTTTGTCCTTGAAAAAGTGGCATAAAAAAGGAGTCTAACTTACGGATACACTGGGATTCTTGGTAATTACACTCAAGTTTCTTTAGGGCGGAGAAATATCGAAAAAGCTAGTTGTAGGGTGGGCAAAAGGGAGAACAGATTAAATGTGATGATTAGCCTAAAACTTTGCCCACCATCCCCTTATCTGTTTCATTTAAACCCTATTGGTGGGCAGCCATTAAATTCTATCTGGTAAGATAAAATCAACTGATGCTGCCCACCCTACGACTACAACTTACGGCTTGGAGAAATCTCTAAAAAGTAAGATTTTAGATCTTATCTTGTCAAAGCTGGTGTAGAAGAACCCAAAATATCTAATTTTTCTAACACAGATTTTGTCGAAACAACGTGACGACTTAACCCTAGTTTTTCTGGTTTAATCCCTAGAGATAAAGCCACTAATTGGGGTAAATGTAAAATAGGTAACCCAAGTTTTTCTCCCATAACTTTCTCTACTTCCGGTTGTCGGGAATCTAGGTTTAAATGACAGAGAGGACAAGGGGTTACGATACAGTCTGCTCCTGCTTCTATGGCTTCTCTTATATGGGTTCCTGCCATTTTAAACGATTCTTCTTTAGCATAACTTGACAGTGGCCAACCACAACATTGTGTCCTTCCTCGATAATAAATAGGGGTTGCTCCTACAGCACGAAAAACATTTTCTAAAGATTCTGGTTGAAATGGGTTGTCGTAAGGGAGTTTGTCCTGAGTTCTTAATAAATAACAGCCATAAAACCCTGCACATTTTAATCCTGAGAGCTTATATCTTACCTGATCAGCTAACCTATCTAATCCATAGTCACCCACTAAAGCCCATAATAAATGTTTAACCTCGGTACTGCCTTTATAGGGAGAACAATGCTCTTTTTTCAGAAATCCGTTGACTGTCTCAAGATAAGCAGGATCATTATTTTTGGCTTCTTTTAACCGTTCATCAACATGACCAATCACCCCTTGACAGGTACTACAATGGGTTAATAAAGGGAGATTTAGAGATTCTGCTAAAGCAATGTTACGGGCGTTGACGGTATCTTCTAGTAGTTGAGAATCTTCTTTATAGGTTCCGGAACCACAACAGGCCGCTTTTTTTAGTTCGATTAATTCTATGCCTAAAGCTTCTGCTAAAGCTTTTGTTGATAAAGACAGTTCACGGCAAGCTCCTTGAGCCACACAGCCTGGATAATAAGCGTATTTTAACATTTAATTTTCTGGATGGAATTTAACTATATATTATAAGTGTTTCTCGTGCTTAAGAATCCCTAGATGGGGATTCTTGAGCAAATTAGGTGTAATCAACCAAACTCTTCCCCTTTGCTTGTAGTAGGAAGGGATAAACAATTGTCAACCTGTTGATATAACTTATCGGTATCAAGATTTTGTCCGATAAAAACCAATTGATTTTTAGGAGTCCCTTTCCATTCTTCATCTTCCAGGGAAAAGCGTTTACCACTCAGGTGAAAAATATGACGTTTCTCACTTTCATTAAACCATAAAATGCCCTTAGCACGAAAGACATTAGAAGGTAACTGATTATCTAGAAAATGTTGAAACTTCCTAATAGAAAAAGGTTTATCGCTCTCAAAAGAAATGGAGGTAAAACCATCATTCTCTAAATGGTGGGAATGGTGATCATGGTGATGATGATCGTGCTGTAACAGCAAGCTCAAATTATTATCCCAGCAAAAAAATAGCCGGCAAATTCCGGCATAATTAGGGTTTGCTGAAAAAGTTTCTCCAAAATTTATGCCACTTTTGACCAAGAATTTTCTGACAAATCAATAAGTTTTAGTACATAAAAATTGTTTAAAGTATAATCAAAATTAATGAAAGGCGGTTTAATGAGTTCCCCTGTTCTATTATTAGTAAATAAGGACAAAAAAAGCGACAAAAACTGCCTCAGAAGTTTAGAAAGATTGACAACTAAAAATGTAATAGCAATAGATGTAATGGAGGTTTCAGGGAGTTTTGTCATCACGAGATTTAGGCTAAATCTTCGTTTAGCTTGTCCAAACTTTCCCTCAATAGCATTACGGAAGCATTCATCGGAGTGGGCTTGTTTCTTTTCTTCTTCACTGACATTTTTCGGAGGTCTTCCTAACTTCGGACCACTGATTCTTATCCCTCTTTCCTTACACCAATTTCTGTTTTCCCTAGTTCGATAAATTTTATCTACATGGACGGATTCGGGATAATAGCCAAACGTTTCTTTATACTTTTCTACTTGTTCTTTTAAATGACAAGATTCATTGAAGTTTTCCCAACTTATTTTGTCTAGAAACACATAGTTATCTACACAGATTACTGAGAGTTTAGCTCCAAACTCTATTGGTTTTCCTGCTTTTCTCCTCACTATTGGACGAATATGCCGTTGAGTTAAACTTACAATTCTTTGAGGAACACTCTGGGTCTTATTCTCCCACATTGACTGTTGTTGTTCATAAACTTTTTTGATAGTCTCTAGACAATTTTTCTGTCTTTTACTCAGATTTTCCTGGGAAGCCCCAGCTTGAATTAAGTCTTCTATATTTCCTAAATTTTTCTTAAGGTATTTTAACTGTTTCCCGATAGCTTTTCTTCTTTCTTGATAAGATACTTTTCGTTTTTTAGCTACTTTTAAGTATTCCTTTCTAGCAATTTTTCTAGAAGTTCTCGGCTTTTTTCTCAATTTTACTCTTAATGGTTTATAAAGATTATCTATTATTCTTTCTGTCTCAATTCTGGCTTGATTTAATATGCCTAAATCCGTTGGGTATTTGATGTCTGCTGGCGCACAAGTCGCATCTAAAATTAGTTTACCTTTATTTTTTATTTTTTCTCCTTTTTCTTGGAGACAATCCTTTTTTTTTACTTCTTTATCACTCTTGTCTATTTCTCTTTTTACTATTTTTTTATTGATTTTGTTTATCAATTCTCCATCAATTCTTTTCCTAAAATGAACTAGCATTGAAGATTCCAGTGGTGGCTCTTGTTGATAACAATTTAAACCTATAAAGTATTGTAGATAGGGATTTTCTCTAATCTGTTCTATAGTTTCTCTATCACTTGTTCCTAATTTTTCCTTAATAATTAATGTCCCTAATGCCATTCTAAATAGTTTGGCTGGCGCACCTTTTTCTGCTGAAAAAAGTTTAGCATATTCTTCCTCAAAATCATCCCAAGGTATCAACTCTGCCATGATTACCCAACGATTATTGGGGGACAATTTGCCCTCGAAAGGTAATTCAAATTTTTCTGGGGGCGGTAAAGGTTGCTCCTCTTTTCGATACATTTGTTCTTGACCAACAACTGGGAGGTGTTTCTACCAATTATAGCGGTTTGTAGCCGACAAAGCTGATCTTTTTTGCGATCGCGAATATGGGTGTAACCTTTTAAAGAATAGGGTTTTGCTTTTATTCAGCAAACCCTAATTAGTTATAGGAAAGCCAGAGATTAAGTCGGATGACTTAACCCTTGGGATCTTGATTAGAGTCGGGAGACTTGGGGTGAATCTGTTCTGCTTCGGGACAGTCATCAGATACGAAAATTTCTGAGTTGTATCTGGGAACAGAAGCTAATTTTTGGCTAACTGAACCAATACTTTCTAGTCTCACCATTTCTTCCCAAGAACTTATTTCTTCGTCCTCTTCGGTTTCATAGCGAATGGTCACTAAGTCCCCTTCTAGAGAAACAATAGTCGCACCTTCGATCCAACGTTGCTGATCCCGCAAGAACAGACAAACTTCTCGGCCCTCTGTACAAAGTTGATAAATCTTGCGGTGTAGCATAGCTATCTCCTTAGCAGGTAACAATCTTTGATGACTTTACCTTAACATTAAAAATCCTCTCTAGGCTACGTCACGAAGACGGTTTTTGGTAAAAAATATTGCATCATCTTGAAGGTTGGGTTTAAACAGCAAGCATAATCAGCTTTCTGGGGGATGATTGCAAAGATGGATGGATTTTAAAAAGACAAAAACTAACTTAATCTTCATCCCATGCTTCAACGACTAACACTTCGCTGACGGGATCTTGCATTGTAAAACCAAACTCTAATAGTTCTTTTTTCCAGTAAGACCAGTCATTTCCATAAAGAAGGGCTAACTTCCAGATACTGTCACTGGGTTTCAGAACGTTTGATCCTACCAGGGAGGAAACTTTGCGTTGAAACTTCATCATAGGATGAGCTACTTTATTAGTCATAGACTCAATTAATTCATGTTTACTAAATTTTACAAATGCTCTGGTGAGCAACACTTCCCCTGATGGGTTGCCGTTTGGTTAAATCGTAGATATTTATCCGAGCAGGTGATTTGAGAAGTATTTTACACTTCTTCATTTATAACTGATTTCTTGGATTTGCGCAAGTCTTTTTACTCAAAAGTTCGGAAATTACTACTCATATCTTTGATTCACGACTGATATTCCGATGCCACAATCATCGAGCCAATACCCCGATCTGTAAAGATTTCCAAGAGAATAGAGTGGGGGATACGACCATCAATAATATGGGCTGCGCGAACCCCTTGAGCCAGCGATCGCACACAACAATTTACTTTCGGGATCATCCCTCCACCCACAATACCCTGGGCGATTAAGTCTCTAGCCTGTTTAATGTCTAGTTTCGTCAAGAGTGTATTGGGGTCTTGATAGTTTTCTAGAATACCTGCGGTATCGGTCAACAAGATTAATTTTTCTGCCCCCAAAGCGGCGGCTATTTCCCCAGCCACAGTATCCGCATTAATATTATGAGCTTGTCCTGTTTCATCGGCTGCTACGGAGGAAATAACGGGGATATAATTATTATTCACTAAAGCGTCAACAATTTTGACATCGACTTTGCTCACCTCTCCAACGAAGCCAATATCTTCTTGATCCACACGACGGGCTTTAACTAAGTTACCGTCTTTTCCGCATAGTCCCACACCTTTGCCACCAGCTTGATTAATTAAAGAGACTAATTCTTTATTAACCCTGCCCACCAACACCATTTCCACCACATCCATTGTGGCAGCGTCAGTTACCCTTAAGCCGTCTTTGAATTGGGGTTCAATGCCTAATTTCCCTAACCAACTGTTGATCTCGGGGCCGCCACCGTGAACAACCACAGGATGGACTCCTACACAAGCTAGAAAAATAATATCCCGAATGACTTTATCTTTGAGGGAACTATCTTTCATGGCAGCCCCTCCATATTTAATAACGAACGTGCGTCCAGCGAATTGTTGGATGTAGGGAAGGGCTTCGCTTAAAACTCGGACACGGTTAGCATCGGCTTCTTGAATATAGTCGTTTTCGCTACTCATAAATTGGTCATAACTCATATAGCCTTAAGAATGATAGCATTGTTAAGGCTAATTTTGTCGGGAATGTAATTATAAAATATTATTAAATTATTTTTTGGGTTTAAAAATAGTCAATAAAATAAAGATAAAAAAGAAACAATTGTGAACAGGAAAATATCACAAGAATGGTTAGGTTTAATGATTGGCAATTCTCGACTTCATTGGGGATACTTTCAGGGAGAAATTTTACAAAGGACTTGGGATACTGTTCATATTCAAGAGTATGTTAAGCCTTTAGAATTACCTAACAATTTTCTTGGTTTTTCTCTGGATAATTCTTTACCTTTAATGATTGCTTCTGTGGTTCCTTCTCAAACTCAACTTTGGCAAACTTATCAAAAGTTTAATCTAGTTAGGTTAGATGATGTACCCTTAAATAATCTTTATCCAAGTATGGGCATTGATAGAGCTTTAGCTGCATTAGGTGGGGGAGAAATGTATCAGTTTCCTTGTTTAATTATTGATGCTGGTACGGCTTTAACTTTAACAGGAATTGATGGCGATCGCACTTTTATCGGTGGGGCTATTTTACCTGGGTTAAAATTACAATTTGATTCATTGTCAACCAAAACAGCAGCTTTACCTAATATTAGTTTGCCCAAGAAATTAAGCGATCGTTGGGCTAATAATACAGGAAATTCTATTATTAGTGGTATTTTATACACAGTTTTAGGTGGTATTAAAACCTTTATTGATGATTGGTTAATCAAATATCCTGAGAGTAAAATTATTTTAACTGGTGGCGATGCTACTCAATTATATGATTATTGGCAACAAGAAAATTATGAACAATTAGAACAAATAATAGTTGATCCTAATTTAATCTTTTGGGGAATGCGATCGCTTTATGTTTCAGGTTTGTACTTTTAAGAGGTTATCTATTTTTAAGGATGATGAAACGAAAATATTTACTACATTTATTTATCCTGACTTTAAGTTTATCAATTTTCTTGGGTTCTGTTAGTTCTTCTTATTCTCAAAATACTACTTCTAACTTTTCTAGTAAGCAAGTGGTGGTTAATGAGATTAAAGGATATGCACAGCGTCATGTTGATAACAATGAGAACATGAAAACTGAGGTTCTTATTGAGCTTTATCAGGATAATACTATTGGACTGACAAAAGTTCAAATTGCTGAGATTTATGAAAAGGAATATGCTCGACTAAAAGAAGTAAAACAAACAAATAGTAATAGTATTTGGACACAATTACCTAAAGGTTTATATGGATGGATTGTTGCTGGTATTCTTTTAATTTTACTAATCATTCGAGATTTAATTAAGGAGTGTATAAAAATATCAATAAAAAATCTAAGTAACTGGGTCTATAAGCAATTTTCAGGAACAGCTTTTTTTGAAGACATTGCTCTCAAACGTTATCGTCAAGCTTTGATTGAAAAATATGAAAAACTCAAGATTCCTTTTCGTCCTAATTACCCTTTGAATATGAGAACAGTTTATGTTCCTTTGAAAGTTTCAGGAAGCAAAGAATATAAATTAATTGAAGTTGATCATGCACTTAAAGATTATAAGCGTTTTGTAATAAAAGGTGCGCCTGGTTCTGGTAAATCAATGTTTTGTCGATATTTATGTCTGTCTTATGCGGAGGGTAAATTAAACGATTTATAGGATAAACCTATTCCTATTTTAGTGGAATTACATAGTTTAAAAGAATCTAAGCTAACTGTGGAAATATTAGAAAAAAAATTAGTACAAGTCTGTGCTTTAAATGATTTTCCTAAAGCAGATCGCTTTATTACTGACGGTTTGAAAAAGGGAAGATTGTTTTTACTATTGGATGGATTAGATGAAGTTAATTTTTCTCTTAGAGCAGAGGTTATTGAGATTATAAAAACTTTTATAGATACTTATGAAAAGTGCCGAGTTATTATTACTTGTCGTACAGCAGTTTATCATAATCAATTTTTTGATGTTGTGCAGCAAACTTTAGACATAGAAGATTTTAGGGATAAACAAATTAGAGATTTTCTCAAAGCATGGAAGTCTCAAATGTCTCCTGGAAAATCAGTGGAACAACTCATAGAACAATTGCGAAAACGACCAAAAATTATGGAGTTGGCAAGAAACCCTTTATTATTAACCATGATGGCTTATCTTTATACCGATACACCTTTTATTTTGCCTCATTCTCGTATCGAATTTTATCAAAAAGCAACGGAGACTTTACTTGAACTTCGGGATCAAATAAAAAATATACGTAATGAATATGAAGGAAAGAATAAAAGACGTATTTTACAATCTCTTGCTTTATATCTTTCTAATTTTCAACAATCAGATCGTCGTGAAATATCTTATGACACCATAATAAATAAACTTAAAGAAGTTCTCCCTGATCTTAATTTAAGTCCCAGTGACACCAACCCTATTATCAAAGAAATTTGCGATCGCAGTGGTTTATTATTACGTATTGACGGAGGAGAAAATTATAAGTTTGCTCATCTTAGTTTACAAGAATATTTTGCAGCAGAAGCATTAAGAGAGAAAGAACAAGAATTGATTAATAAGTTTAAAATTGATACAGTTGCATGGCGAGAAATTGTAAAATTATGGTGTGGTTTAGCCACTGATACCACTAACTTAATTCGAGAGGTTTATGAAAAAGATCCTTTAGCAGCGTTGGAATGTTTAGCAGATGCTCAAGTTGTTGATGAAACTTTAGCAAAAAAAATTATCGAACATTTTAAGCAAGAACTTCTCCATCAAGAAGATACAGAAAATATTGCCAAAGCTTTAGCTGCTGTTGCTGCTGATTATCGTCCCAGAGGATCAGCTTTATTACAGTTTCTAGTTGATATTATGAATGAGGATGATAACTCTAGTCATAAACAAGCAGCAGCGAAGACATTATCTTACACAAATTTACCTCAAGCAGTGGATATTTTAGCTAAATACTATGATAAACCCCATTTATTAGAAGTTCGTCAGGAATTAATTAGAATGGGTGACTTAGCTGTGTCAACTCTAGAATCTATTGCTATGGAAAATTGTGTCGAAGCAATGGATGATTTAGTGGCTATTGGAACCCCTGATGCTGCTGATACTTTAGAGAAATTCCTGCATGATCCTCAATTAAAACAACAAGCTGCTTGGCGGGTGACTGCTGTTTTAGATAAACTTAAAGAAGATGAAAATATCAGCGATCGCCTTTAATTTTTCTAAGAGACTGTTTGTCAAGTGAATCGATAGAGAATGGTAGGGTGTATTAGCGTAGCGTAATACACCAAAGAACAGCATTGTGGTGCGTTACGGCATAAAAACAGTAGAGAAATCACCCCAAAAATTATAGTTTGCGCTTAGCGCACCCTACTTAATATCTTTTTTAGGAACAATCTCTAATAACATGATATAATCTTAGTCAATGTAAGAAAAATCCATTAGTTATTACTACAAATAAACCGGTTTAATTAAACATAATTTCAACAGTTCGTATTGCATAACATATTTATCCTGTTTTGTCAAGATATATTTTACAAAAGTTATTTACAGGTAAAAATGAACTATAAAAAATGAAATTTAAAACCTTGAAAATTTGTAGGGATATCAAGACAAAATATTAATGAGATAACGAGGTAATCACTATTACAAGGGGGAAGCCTTATTTTTGGATATACTTAAAGCTCATCCTACCTGAAATATTTATAACACGAAAATAACCAAAATGCAAATATCAGGCAAATTTAGTTAAAATCTGGCAAAATCGATCAATCATTAAGTTGTGTAACGAGAGCAATTTTATTTAAAAATATCATAATATTACTAGAAAAGCATAATCTTTCATTATATAAAATCAGCTAACTAAATATTTCTGTTTTTATAACGGATAGAAAATTGAGATTGACTTATGATATGTAGATAAGAACACTATAGCACTAAGCATTGCGGTTAGGACGTTAATTAGATTCCTCGTTCCTCGGAATGACAATTAAAGATACAAAAAATGTCCATAGCTTATTTTTATCTTGCTATATTATAAGCCATCGAACTGATAGAAATCATGAAAATTAATAGTTTACCGCTATTTAATAGACGAAGACGCAGACAAACAAGAGAATATTTATCTAATGAAGATTATAGATAGATTTTATAAAAGTCTGCATTATGATTTGATTCTCGCTATTCTCGTAACTGCTCACCGCAACAAAAAAGTCTTATTGAAAAGCACTACAAACAACATCAGTTGAGTCAACAAAAATATAAGCCCTGTGATTTAACGTAAAATTTAAGCTAATTTATTACGGCTATTTTAATGACTAACATTCCCAGAATCAAGTCTTTTTAAAACCTCAAATAAAAACAACAATATGAGAAAAAAAAGAATAGTAAGATAGTTTTTTGTTAGCGGAGATTATCCGCTAATCCTGTGTATTTTTGTGCAGAGAGATAGGGGGATCAAGAAAAATCTATCCCCCATCGGCTCCGGAGCCTTTTACATCTCTAATCCTGGGGGACTCCGACCAGCTAATGAAAATAATTCGCATAATTGGACAATGGCATTTTGCCCCTGTAATCTCATGGTCTCTAAAAAACTGAACATTTGGGTGACTAACTCTGCACCCCAGTCGCTTCTTGCTCCCCCACTTACTTTGCGGTGAATGACAATGGGACGTAAAGCTCTCTCAGCATCATTATTATCTGGTTTGACTTCAGGATAAGTTAGAAAGGTGAACCACTCTTCCCAATGACGTTTGAGACGGTTAATCAATCTTTGTGCATCATAAGGCCATCCTTTTTTGGGAGTTGCTTTAAAAATCTTTTGCAGTGAGTTCTCGACTTCTGTTCTTTTGGAGCCTAAGTCTTCAAGGGTTAAATTTCGAGCATGATAATGACGATAATGGATACGGGCGGTTGCTAAAACTTGCTGTACATCGGCAGCAAATTCTCGATTCGCTTGAAAACGACTGGTTTTAAGGGACTCTAACTCTCGTTCTAAATGTGCCAGACATTTCTGTTTGGCCATCGCACTTTGTCTAAAGTAGGCACTATAGCAGTCACTGGTGAGGATGCCCTTAAAATCTGCTCCTAACAATTTCTCGACTTCTGCGGAGCTTCTAGTGGGAGCCAACATCAACACACAGACCTCATTTGATGTGGCTACCCAAACCCAATACTTGATGCCATCGATGCAATAACTGGTTTCGTCAACACATCGGATTCCTGGCTGCTGGATGTACTTTAACCACTGTTGGGTCAAGGGTTCTAAACTTTCTTGAAACCATTTGTGCATTTTGGCAAGGCTCCCTTGAGAAATGGGAATGCCAAAGACATACTCTATAAAATGTTCCTGTTTACGCCATGTAAGATTACCCCCATAGCCAAGCCAGCCCACGATGCTACTTAATCGCGCCCCATAACGGAATCCTTCTTTAACTCCCAATGGAACAGGACTGTAATCTGACCATCCACAACTAGGACATTTATAGAATCCGCGACGATATTCCCTGATTTCTATGGGTTGGTCTACTACTTCAGCCACTTGCTGGACTTTTTCGGGAACTACTTCATCTCGTTCCACTGAACCCCCACAAACAGGACAGTTTTCTAGTTCTAAAGTGACTATCTTATCGGGCTGACCAAAACCATTACGGGTCTTCCCTGGGTGGTCATATTTTGGTCCGCGTTTAAATCCTTTTTTGCGTTTCTTTTTGTCAGAAGGCTTTTTTAGTTGGTCTGATGATGGGGGGACTGAACTGTTTTTTGAGTTACGGTTTTTTAGCTTATCTCTCTCTTCTTTCAATTTTTCAATTTCTTGCTGTTGTGTAGAGATTTGTTGTTGTTGCTGGTCAATCAGTCTTTGTTGAAGAGATAACTGTTGTTGTGCCTTGACTAGCCACTCAATCATGAAGACATTGTTCGCCAACTGTTCATCGGCGATAGCTCTAACTAGCTTTGAATCAATGGTAGCATTTGTGGTCATAACCCCCACTATACATAAAAATCCCCGATTTTACCTTTATGTTGTCAAGACAGATTCTTTATTGCGGTGAGCAATTACCTATTCTCTTACTTATTTCTTTTCTAGCTATTATTGGAATGTATAGTTTTGTTAGGCTTAATGTTAATATTTTTATTCGTATATCAGTTATTTACAGCTTTATTACACTTGTTTTGTTTTGGTTGGATTTTGGTAAGTATGGTTTTAAATTTACATTAATTAAAAGAGTAAAAAAAATAGTGATAAATTAATTGAGATTATTGGTTGGATTATTTGTGCGATTATTTGGGTTATTCTTGTGGTTATTGGGGGGATAACTGGGGTGAGTATGATTATTAGTATGATTATTAGTATGATTATTGTGGTTATTATTTCTGGGATTATTGAGAAAATTATTGGGAGAACTATACAATCCTTGAAACCTTTGTTTCTGTTAATTATTCTGTGTTATCCTTTTATATCTGTTATTTATTTTGTTCATTATACTCTTATTGATTTGTTATTTTTGGGAGGGATACAAATCTTGCTATTTTGGTTAACTATCTTAGGAATAGGTGGGACAGTTTACTGGAGAGTAAAAACCCTTGACTATGAAGCGAAAAACCCGTTAAAAGGAATATTAGATAATACAATCAATAATTAGATGAAATATTTGAACTGTTAACTGATAACTGTTAACTGTTCACTGATAACCGTTCACTGATAACTGTTCACTGATAACTGTTCACGACCAACATTGATATACTATGCTTATAAATTGCTATTATATTGAGGGATAAATTTAGCCACTAATGCAACCTACCGACCCCGATCAGTTTACCGAACAAGCCTGGGATGCGATCGTAAAATCCCAAGAAGTCGCCCGACGCTTCAAAAATCAAAACTTAGAAGTTGAACACCTGGTTTTAGCCCTTCTAGAACAGGAAAAAGGCTTAACTTTGCGCATTTTAGAACGGGCTGAAATTGATGTCCCTCGGTTGCAGCAACAAGTGGAAACCTTTACCAACCGACAAGCTAAATTTGCCACCGTCGAGCAGCTATACTTAGGCCGAGGCTTAGATATTATGACCGATCGCGCCGAAGCATCCCGTCAGAGTTGGGATGATAAATACATTTCGGTGGAACATTTATGGGTTGGTTTTGCAGAAGATGAACGTATTGGACGAAAATGTTTACGCAGCTTTAACCTTGATCCTCAAGACTTAGAACAGGCCATAAAATCAGTAAGAGGCAGTCAAAAAGTCACCGAAAAAGATCAAGAAGATCGTTACGAAGCCTTAGAAAAATATGGTCAGGATCTCACCGAAGCGGCAAGAGAAGGTAAGTTAGATCCAGTCATTGGTAGAGATGAAGAGATACGCCGAGTAATTCAAGTTTTATCCCGTCGTTCCAAGAATAATCCCGTTTTAATTGGAGAACCCGGTGTGGGGAAAACTGCGATCGCCGAAGGTTTAGCACAAAGAATAATTAACGGAGATGTGCCAGAATCTCTCAAAAATAGGCAATTAATCTCCCTAGATATGGGTAGCTTAGTAGCAGGGGCAAAATTACGGGGACAGTTCGAGGAACGTTTACAGGCCGTGATGCGAGAAGTAACCAACTCCGATGGTCATATTATTCTCTTTATCGACGAACTGCACAACGTCGTAGGAACCGGTTCACGGGAAGGCAGTTCTATGGATGCAGGGAACCTCTTAAAACCCATGTTAGCACGGGGAGAATTGCGCTGTATCGGTGCAACCACCCTGGATGAGTACCGTAAGCACGTTGAGAAAGATCCTGCCCTAGAAAGGCGTTTTCAGCAGGTCTATGTTAAACAACCCTCCGTGGATGACACCATCTCTATTTTACGGGGACTCAAAGAACGTTACGAAGTGCATCACGGGGTGAAAATAACCGACTCTGCTTTAGTTGCTGCAGCCACCTTATCAAACCGTTATATTACTGATAGATTCCTCCCCGATAAAGCCATTGATTTAGTAGACGAAGCTGCTGCAAAATTAAAGATGGAAATCACTTCTAAACCAGTGGAATTAGAAGACGTAGATAGACGTTTGATGCAGCTACAAATGGAAAAATTATCCTTAGAAGGTGAAGAAGAAAGAGGAATGTTAGTTGTAGACAAATCCTCCAAAGAAAGATTAGAAAAAATTCAACAAGAAATTAAAGAATTAGAACAAATACATGAAAAATTAGGTAGTCAATGGCAATCTGAAAAACAGATGCTAGAAGAAATCAATTCTCTTAAAGAACAAGAAGAGCAATTACGTCATCAAATTGAACAGGCAGAAAGGGATTATGATCTTAACAAAGCTGCTCAGTTAAAGTATGGTGAATTGGAAGGTTTACAACGACAATTAGAAGCAAAAGAAACCCAATTAATTGATATTCAAGCCCAAGGAGAAACCCTATTAAGAGAACAAGTTACTGATTCCGATATTGCCGAAATAGTAGCAGGATGGTCTGGTATTCCTGTTAACCGTTTATTGGGTTCAGAAAGACAAAAATTATTAGACTTGGAAGGCCATTTACATCAGCAAGTAATCGGTCAAGAAGAGGCAGTTTCAGCCGTTGCAGCAGCCATTCGTCGCGCTAGGGCCGGAATGAAAGACCCTTCTCGTCCCATTGGTTCCTTTTTATTCATGGGACCAACGGGGGTAGGAAAGACTGAATTAGCGAGAGCGTTAGCTGCATTTCTCTTTGACTCCCAAGATGCCATGATTCGTATTGATATGTCCGAATATATGGAAAAAAACTCCATTTCTCGGTTAGTTGGTGCGCCTCCTGGATATATAGGTTACGATCAAGGGGGTCAACTATCAGAAGCGGTTCGCCGTCGTCCCTATTCTGTTGTCCTTTTAGATGAAGTAGAAAAGGCACATATAGACGTTTTTAACATTTTATTACAAGTGCTTGACGATGGACGCATTACCGATTCTCAGGGTCGTGTCGTGGATTTCTGTAACGCTATCATCGTTATGACCAGTAATATTGGTAGCGAATACATTTTAAATTTAGCAGGAGATGATGACAATTATGAAGCCATGCGTAAGAAAGTTTTACAAGCATTACGGAAGCATTTTCGTCCTGAATTTTTGAACCGTATTGATGATTTAATTATCTTCCATACCCTCAAGAAACAGCAATTAAGAAGTATTGTTACCCTGCAACTTAAACGTATTGAAAAGTTATTAGAAGATCAAGGTATTGGCATAGAATTGAGCGATGCTGCCCTTGATTATATTGTCAATTCTGGTTATGATCCTGTATATGGCGCAAGACCTTTAAAACGGGCGATTCAACGGGAATTAGAAAATCCCATTGCTACCAAAATATTAGAAACGACCTTTGCTTCTGGGGATACTGTTTTTATTAATTGTAAAGATAATAATTTGCTGTTTGATAAGGAAAAGAAAGATGAGGAGGTTCCTAATGTTGAGGTTGAGGTAGTTTAAAAATTTTTCTATTTCTCAAAATCGACAAACCTAAAAAACATACACATTATTAAATATGAAAATTAGAGAGGTTATTAAACTAATTGAAAATGATGGATGGTATTTAGTAAGAACAAGAGGAAGTCATCGTCAATTTAAACATCCTAGTAAATCTGGATTAGTAACTATTCCAGGTAAGCTATCAGACGATATTGCTATTGGAACATTAAAAAATATCTTGAAACAAGCACAGTTAAATTTAGATACAAACTAAGGAGGTTAAAACTATGCGTTATGCTATTATTATTGAAAAAGCTAAAGGTAATTATTCAGCTTATGTGCCTGATTTACCTGGTTGTATTACCACAGGAAATACCATAGAGGAAATAGAAAAAAATATGAAAGAAGCAATTGATTTTCATTTAGATGGGTTAAGAGAAGAAGGTTTACCTATTCCTGAACCAACAACTTATTGTGATTATATTGAAGCATCTTAATTATTAATTATAAGGTGGGCAGTGCATCGCCCTACTAAGATTTATTATTCTTATTTTTAATATCTTCATAATTTCATACATATTAGTATATCTCAATCACTCTAGTTTAAGTAAATTGGTGTAATTACATAAAAATTTCTAAATTTGTTAGTTGCTCATGAGTATAATTTCGTAAAGTTATCCATATTCAATAAAATCATTAAATCAATAAACTTCCAAAATTCATCAATTTTTTGGCTTCTGAAAGTGTTATTTTTCGTTTACCTTGTAACACATCTAAAACAACTTTCTCACTATCAAATATCTCTAAAAAATATTGAGGAGATAGATTATCTTCTTCTATTAAAGCTTTAAGTAACTCAACCCCTTCTAATTTTGGAATAGGTTCAGAATTTTCTTCATACTCATAAATTAACATTCCTAATACTCTTAAATATTCTCTATCTTCTGGTTGGGTGATTTCCGAGAAAGCTTTTCCCATAGGGGGTAATCGCTTGGACTAAAGGCTTTCAAGAAATAAAAGGGACAGAGAGTTAGCGGATCTTGGTACACAACTTTAAAATTTCATAATTGGCTTGTCTGAAAAAACAGAAGAAATAGATTAAAATGAAGAGGTAAAAAGATTAGAGAGAGTAAATTGAAGCTAAAACAGACAAATAATCCCTTAACCCCGTCGATGGTCGATGATTTACGTTTAGCAGCCTCAAAAATGACGGGAGCAGAGCGTCGTTCATTTCAAGCTGAAATGTGTCTCAAGTATTGTGGAGGAAGTGCCAGACAAACCGAAATCGTGTTTGGTTGGGGGAGAAAAAATGTTCAACTTGGATTACATGAAAAACGAACTGGGATAGTGTGTTTAGGATTACAATCAGTCAATAGTGGATGTAAAAAATGGGAGGAAAGATACCCAATAGTTGCCCAATCATTGAAAGAAATAGCCGAAGCTCACGCACAACAAAACCCCACATTTAATAACCCCATTGCCTATACAAGATTAACGGCGGCTGAAGCCATTAAACAATTAAGAAATCTAGGATATAATGGAGAGGAGGTTCCTGCTGCTTCGACAATGGCAGATATTTTAAATCGTTTGGGCTATCGATTAAGAAAAGTGGTAAAAGCTAAACCTAAAAAAAAATCTCGGAGACGGACGCTATCTTCGAGAATATAGAGAAAAAAGATAGAAAAAAAGACCCTTCTGTGAAACGTTTAAGTATGGATTGTAAAGCAACTGTGGAAATAGGAGAATATTCACGTGGCGGACAAACCAGAGGTTATAATCAAGCTCAAGATCATGATATGGGAACTAAAGAAAAATACGTTCCTTGTGGGATTGTAGATGAAGATACAGGGCAACTTTATGTAACTTTTGGAAGTTCTTATAAAACGAGTGATTTCATGGTAGATAACTTGGAGCAATGGTGGACAAGTCTGAGTATAACTGAAAAGCAGCAACTAGAGAACATCCAAATTAAAGTTGATAATGGACCAGAAAATAGTGAAATAAGAAGGCAATTTTTGAAGAGAATGGTAGAGTTTGCCGACCAAACTAAGAAATCTATTCAATTACTATATTTTCCTCCTTATCACAGTAAATATAATCCCATAGAAAGATGTTGGGGAATTTTAGAGAGGCATTGGAAAGGAACACTTCTGAGAAATGCTCAAACGATGTTAGCTTGGGTAAAAACTATGACATGGAAAGGCTTAAATCCGATAGTTAAGTTAAGTAAAAAAGTTTATCAAAAAGGCATTTCTTTAACGAAAAAAGAGATGAAGGAAATTGAGAAACGTTTAGAACGTAATCCTCACTTACCTAAATGGGATATTTTGATTAGACCCAGTTAGTCTAAAAAGTTAATAAGAGTGTAAAATTAAGTGAATTTCCTTTTTAAAAATAGTCAAAGCTAATTTAAAAGTTAGCGTATTTCTTTCTTTTAGATAGGGAGGTTTTTGTTCGCGGAAAGTATCCGCGAACAACTTTTTATTTTTCCCTTTTCGCTTATTTGAGATGTTCTACAAACAGATTCTGAGAATGGGTGGGAAACTTTTTCTTGGAAATCACCTTGCAATATTCTTTTATTCAAAATAACATTAACTCTATTTTGAGTTGCCATTAATTCCTCATCATTTTTAATGGGACGAGGGGGAAACTCCATTACCAACTGTAAATAATAATTATTAGCTTCTTTTAAACCAATCGTCATTTTTCCAAGTCTCCTTACTATAGTTTGCGTGAGTTAAAATTTTATTGCTCAAATGTTATTAGATGATTATATAATAAAAAGAAAGTCAGACAAATAAAACAGTGGTTAAAACACCATCTAAACCTTTAATCCTAGAAGAATTTTTAATCCTTCCTGAAACAAAACCCGGGACGGAATTTATTAAAGGAAAAATTAGACAAAAACCTATGCCACAAGGAGAACACAGTTTATTACAAGGCGAACTTTGTGAAACCATTAATTTTGCAGCAAAACGACCACAAATAGCTAGAGCATTTCCAGAATTACGTTGTACCTTTGAGGGAAATTCTATTATTCCTGATGTATCTGTTTTTCGTTGGTCAAGAATTCCTAAAACTTCAGCAGGAAAAATTGCCAATCGTTTTGAAATACATCCTGATTGGTCAATTGAAATTTTATCCCCTCGTCAAAGTTACACGAGAGTATTAGAAAATCTGTTATATTGTTCTCAATATGGCACAGAATTGGGTTGGTTAATTGATCCCGGAGAAGAAAGTATTTTAGGGATTTTTCCCGAACAAAAAGTACAATTATTTCGAGGCAAGCAACAATTACCTATATTAACGGGAATTGATTTACAGTTAACCGTTGAACAAATATTTAATTGGTTAAAATTTTCTTGAATTTGATTATTTTTTGTCCCAAAGATGAAACTGTAAAGTAGTTTGATTTATAAATTTTCCATTTCTTGCTTAGCCCACTCTCTATATTTTGGATTAGGATCGAATTGGTGTATGTAGTTTAGAATTATTCGCTTTTCATACTTATTTAACGAGTTATTTGTTAAATACTCTTGTTTCAAGATTTCCATTGTTTCAACTTCTTTCTCAATATAAAATTGTTTATGAGCTATTTGTAATTCATTAGATTTATTAGTATTTTTTATATTCGGTGAAAATATTACAGATACTAGCATAGATACTGTAGCAACTAACAGAATAGTTAAAGTAGCTAAACCAACGAATTTGTCAAGGGATTCAGTCCGAGACATAGAGTTAAGAATTACTCTTGAAAATTCATCAGGAGTTTTCTTAGAAGAAGAAAGATTTGTATCTGTTTTTTCTGATGTTTTCTCTTCTATCTTAGGGTGTGGAGGAAATGAAGCCGAATGATAATAATAAGTACTATTATTATCTGTCCCTGCTCCTTGTCCTTGAACATCGATACAATATCCGAATTATATCATCTCAAATTATCTGGAGACTGAAACGAAGAATTACTGATCTTAAAAAATAAAATTGGGGGTGACCAGAAAATCAGGGGTGCAGGTTCCCCGCCTGTCTTGATGCAGTCGCTCCTTGATGGGAACCACCAAGACCGCGCTGCATCGCTTTACGGCGCACAGTCTAAGATTTTATGTTACACTCAGAGTACGCCAATAAATCTAGCGTCAAATGATAGTCTTAGAGTTTAAGATAAAAGGGAAAACAAAGCAGTATCAAGCCATCGACGAAGCCATCAGAACATTCCAATTTGTTCGCAATAAGTGCTTGCGTTATTGGATGGATGGTCAAAAGGTTAATCGTGCCGAACTATATCGGTACAATACTAAACTGCGATCTGAATTTTCTTTTGTTCAAGACCTAAACTCTCATGCTTGCCAAGCTTCTGTAGAAAGATGCTGGTCATCTATAGCTAGATTTTTTGATAATTGTAAAAAACAAATCCCTGGCAAAAAAGGTTATCCACGTTTCAAGAAAAATACTCGTTCAGTTGAGTATAAAACCAGTGGATGGAAACTTTTAGACCCGAAACATATTGAGTTTACTGATAAAAAAGAAATTGGTAAACTCAAGCTAATTGGAACTTGGGATTTAGCTTTTTATCCTCAAGATAAGATCAAAAGAGTTAGGTTAGTGCGTAGAGCAGATGGTTATTATTGTCAATTCTGCATTTCTGTTGATATCAAAGAAGAATTACCACCAACTCATCAAACCATTGGTTTAGACGTTGGTTTAAAGGAATTCTATACTGATTCAATGGGGCAAACTGAACCAAACCCTAGATTTTATCGTCAAGGAGAAAAAAGATTAAAGTTTCATCAACGGCGTATTTCTCGAAAAAAGAAAGGCTCAACCAACCGTAAAAAAGCCATTAATAAACTTGGTCGTAAACATCTCAAAATAAGTAGGCAACGTGAAGAACACGCTAAGAGACTAGCGCGTTGCGTAATCCAATCTAACGATTTTGTCGCTTACGAAGATTTGAGGATTAGGAACCTAGTTAAAAACCATTGTTTGGCTAAGTCAATTAATGATGCTGGTTGGTATCAATTTAGAAAATGGTTAGAGTATTTTGGAAAAAAAATGGGCAGAGTAACTGTTGCAGTTAATCCTGCTTATACAAGCCAAATTTGTTCTAATTGTGGGGCTGTCGTTAAAAAATCCTTATCTACAAGGACTCATGTTTGTGCTTGTGGATGTCGATTAGATAGAGACGAAAACGCAGCCATAAATATTCTTAATCGAGCCTTGGGTACTGTAGGGCATACAGGAACCTGGATCTTAGATCCGAACACTTCAGGAGATTTGTCCTCTACTTTTGTTGGAGCAATCCTGCATCAGCAAGACGAGTCGTTGATTGAAGAATCCCCGTGCCTTTAGGTCGGGGAGTGTCAAATTAACCCACATCACACCCCCTACACCAACATATTTATTGAGGACGATTACCGTAGAAAAGTTGCATACTTTCCACGGTTAAAACTTGGGGAGGAGTTGCATCGGGAGGATAAAGAAAATCAACTTCAACCTTTCTTTGTTCCCCTGGTTTCAAATTAAATCTCACCAAAGGTTCTCCTTTTTGTCCTTGTCGCTGTACTAGATGAAAGAAACGTTCTTGAGGTTTTCCCTGCCGATCTTCATAATTCACCTGTACTGTTCCCCGAAAGAATACTTGACCTTCGGGACGACGGGAAAAGATTAGGCGATCGGCGTATTCATTTTTCTTAAAAGGAGTTTGCAAGGTTACAGCAACGGTTTGGGGTTGATTAGTTTTATTAACCAAAGGCAAAGTTAAACTATAGTGTACCCCATAGTTACCATGAGCTTTATAAGCAGTATCAGGATAACGCACTAACATGGGTGCGCTTTGTATCTGTCGAGTGCCGTGGGTTCCGGTTGTTACCGTACTTAGGGGATAAGAAAACGCCCCACCTCGTCCAGGAATACTCAGGTAAGGTTTATCCGCTCCATCGCTCAGTGTTGCTTCCCATTCCGATCCCACAGAAATACCAGCAACACGGCCATAAATGGTTTTATCCCCATAGTCAGTATCTAGGGGGGTGGGGGCTAAATCTCTGGGATAGATTAAAGCGCCTTGGGTGATAATTCTTCGCCATTCGTTGAGGTTGGGTTGTCGATAAGAAATCTTGACTTTTTCTTTGTCCCCTTCCTGATATTTAATTTGTTCTGGAACTTCATACAGGGCTAAATTAGCCATATAAAGTGGTCCATCGCTATGTACCCGTAAAAAAGTTGAGCGCGCACCACTGGGTTGAATGGGGAGGGCAAACAACATCCGACTTTGGTAAGGTGGAATAGAAATAAGACGGGATAATTCTTTTTGGTTAACCCCTCGTAAAATGTCCCCCATTAAACGGGAACCCGGACCGGAAAAAACTTGCCCCGATGGATCTTCAACGATAGGAGGAAGATTAATGAACGGTGCATCAGAAGAGTTAATATAACTGATTCCTTGCTTGATATTGACCATTATGGTCTTAGAGGTAGGGTTATGTACCAAAAGACCTTGATAAAGGGTTTTATTCCCTTGAGCCGGTCGGGAAATATGATGGGTGAAAACGTCAAAACGGCCTTCTACCGCATGATTGAGATGCGCTCTAGGGTTTCTTTTGCCATTAACAGGAAAGGTGGATAATAAAACCCCTTCCCTAGAAACAACTTCCGGGCTATTGCTATTGAAAACTAAAACATCATTGAGTTGCCCAGGTAAAGGGCGTATCTCTTGAGGTTGAGTGATAAATTGAGGGTTCCTTTCCCTGTAGGTCAAAGGATAGGAGGCTGTTTGTGCGATTAGAAGTGGTGATAGTAATGAAAGCATAGATATAAAACCAGCAATTTTAAAACAGAGTTAATTATTTTAGCTTTTTTTTAGATTGCCGTCATTGAGGAGTAATTGTCAATTCATAGATAGAAAAGAACCAAAACAGGATAAATTGGTTCCCATTACTTTTGTAAATCGCTCTAGGCTAACACAAACTTTCGTTGAAGGGTCAGGATCGTTCCATTGAAATTTTGAATCTTGACTATAGGGGGTGACTGGGAGACGTGGTGACTGGGTGACTGGGTGACTGGGTGACTGGCAGTGTGAGGATCCTCGGGACACTCACTCAACCAAAATATTTAGACACCCACTTGAAAAGTGCGATCTACTTACCCATACCCAACTGCTGAGCTTTCTGATAAACTTTTCCTTCCGTTAATAGGGAGGGTGCAATAACCACCTCAACTTCCTGCATTTCTTTGAGATCCTTGGCTCCTAAGGTTCCCATACTGGTTTGTAAGGCTCCTAATAAATTATGGGTGCCATCGTCTAATTTAGCAGGGCCGGTGAGAATTTCCTGGATGGTGCCTGTGGTTCCCACATTGATACGGGTTCCTCTGGGTAATACAGGGGAAGGGGTGGCCATACCCCAATGATAATCCCTGCCAGGGGACTCGGCGGCACGGGCAATGGGAGATCCGATCATCACTGCATCGGCACCACAGGCGATACATTTACAGATGTCTCCCCCGGTGACAATACCTCCATCGGCCACCACTGGAACATAACGGCCTGTTTCTCGTTGATAATCATCCCTGGCCGCTGCACAGTCTGCGATCGCAGTTGGTTGGGGAACTCCTACCCCTAACACTCCCCGAGAGGTACAAGCTGCCCCCGGACCAATACCGACTAAAAGGGCGGCTGCTCCTGCTTTCATCAAGTTTAAAGCCACTTCATAAGTAACACAGTTACCAAAAATGACAGGCATGGGCATTTCTTGGCAAAATCCCTCTAAATTAAGGGGCGTAATCGATTCTGGGGATAAATGGGCCGTAGATACCACCGTTGCTTGTACAAATAATAGATCCGCTCCGGCTTCTGCAACAATATTTCCATATTTAGATGCACCGGCAGGGGTTAAACTGACTGCGGCAATACCACCGTTGTTTTTGATCTCAATGATGCGCTGTTTAATTAATTCTGGTTGAATGGGTTTTGCGTATAGTTCCTGCATTAACCCCACAAACTCAGATTTACCTACGGAAACAATGCGATCGAGAATTGGCTTAGGATCTTCGTAACGAGTTTGAATCCCTTCTAAATTAAGAACACCGATCGCTCCTAAGTCTGAGAGTAACCCGGCCATTTTCACATCCACCACACTATCCATAGCACTAGCTAAAATGGGGATGCTCCGTTCAATACCACCAATAGTCCAGGAAGTATCGGCTAAACTAGGGTCTAAGGTACGATTGCCAGGTACAAGAGCGATTTCGTCTATCCCGTAAGCACGTCGGGCTGTTTTGTTGCGACCAATAATAATATTCACTTCTATATTCCATTCCCTAAGTATTAAATTAGGCTACCAAATTTTGAGGGTTTTGGGAAAGGGGTTCGTCTGCTAATGTTGATTTTAGGAACTATAATAGTCCTAGAAAATCTGATTAGTAATCAGTGCAAATCTTTGGTGGTGTGGGTAAGTATTATGAAAATAAACAGTTCTCCGAAGCGACGGGACTATGGCTTACAATGTCCTAAAAAGTTTAAACTTCACAGAAAACATCATTCTTGGGTGGGTTGGGGTGTCGGTGTTGTTTTGTTGGGACTTGGTGGGGGAACGGTTGCCGGGGGTTTATTGGTGCAACAAAACCTGACTCCTATGGTTGAGCAGCAACTTAGCCGTTTTCTTAATCGTCCTGTAGAGTTGGGAACATTAGAAACATTTTCTTTCAATTATATTCGCTTTGGTTCTACGGATCTCTTATCTACACCAACTGATCCGGCTAAGGTGTCTATGTCAGCTTTGAAAATTTCTTATAATCCTCTTAGCTATATTATTAATGGAAAATTAGAAATTGAAGTAACTGCTATCGAACCTTCTGCTTATTTAGAACAAGGTAAAAACCGTGATTGGTTAGTAACTAAGTTTAATAAATTAAATCCTAATAGTCCTGTCCGTTTCAAACATTTGACTATCGAAAAAGGTCAAGCTATTGTTGTTTCTCGTTCTGCTGAGGGGGAGAAAGAAGATCCTATAAACTTACAAAACTTATCAGGAATTATTCAAGTCATTCATGAGAGGAGAGAAATAAAATTTCAAGTAAATTCTCAGATAGTTGATAGTGGAAAGTTAAATGTATCTGGAGTATATGATCGAAATGAGAAAGCTACTAATTTATTGGTTAGGGGAAACCAAATCAATGCTAATAGAGTTAGTCAAATTTTGCCTATTCCTATAGAGTTAAAATCAGGTAAAGTTGATGCTAATTTAGAAGTATCATACGGCAACAAAAAAATAAAAAATTTACAAGGTGTCGCTAGGTTAAACCAAGTTAGTACGAGAATTAAGGGTTTACCTCAATCTTTAGTTGCTGAAGGAAACTTAATGTTTAAAGGTAGAAGAATTAAGTTTGATGAGGTTACTACTAATTTTGGAGAAGTTACAGGTATTGTTAAAGGAAATATTGATTTAGATGAGGGTTTGAACTTAACAGCAAATACTCAAGTAACTTCAATTAAAGATGTTTTTAAAACTATTAAGCAAGACCCAAAAAATATGTCAGTATCTGGCAAGGTTGAAGGAGATTTAAAGGTTATAGGGGGCTTTAAAAATCCGCAGGTCTTCATATCTTTAAAGAACAAAGATAAAATAAGAATTGATCGGGTTGATTTTAGTAATGTAAAAGCAAATTTAGGGATCAATAAGCATCAAATTACTATTAATAGTTTTCAAGCTGTTCCGACAATGGGTGGACAAGTAATAGGAAAAGGCAATATAAATCTTAATTCATCTTCTCGTTTATATTCTATCGATATTGAAGGTAAAGGTATTCCTACAGCTAGTTTGGCTAGTCTCTATGAAACAGATATTCCTAGCTATATTCATCAAGTTTCTACTCGTGTTAATTTATCAGGAAATCTCCAGAATAATACAAGTTTTAAAGCCAGAGGTGATGCTAATTTCCAAGCAAAAAGCGGAACAATAAAAGCCGAAAATTTTAGTTATAGTAATGGTGATTGGGGAGGAGATGTTATTGTTTCAGGTATTGATGTAGATAATTTTAATCTTCCTATTAAAAAGGGTAAAATACAAGGCAGATTTGCTGTTTCAGGAAACAGTAAAAAAACAATTAAAGATAGTTTAAAAGCCAATGGAGAATTAACAATAAAAGTTAATAATGGTTTTATAAATGCTAAAAATATACAATTTTTCCAAGGAAACTGGCAAGCTAAACTAGGGGTAAAAAATACTGAAATTAGGCAACTATTGCCTAAAACTGGTTTACAAGGTAGATTCAACGGATTTTTTGATGTTGCGGGTAATCTAGAATCTAATCTTAACAATATTCAAGGTCAAGGTCAGGGAAGTTTGACCATAGGTGGAGGAAAAATTGTTGCTAATAATCTTTACTTAAATCAAGGTAAATGGTCAACTGAGATAACGAGTCAGAATGTTGATATTAAGAGTTTAACCAATAAAGTACCTGCAAAATTATCGGGAAAATTAAACAGTAATCTAACTCTAACAGGAGATATTACTCCTGAAACTTTTCTAAATAGTATTGAAGGAAAAGGTAACATCACATTATCCCTATCTCAAGGGGCGATCGCAGCTAAGGATCTCACCATTACTCAAGGTGACTTTACTACTACCTTGATCCCTACTTCTCTCCCTCTAAAAACAATATCTACTAACTTAACTGGAAATTTAGCAGGAAACTTAGAGATTACAGGAAAATTAGACAAAATATCCCCAGAATATATACAAGCTAAAGGAAACTTACAATTTAGTCAAGGATTACCCTATATCAACCGTTCTCTAACCACAGCTATACAATGGGATGGACAAAGATTAATTTTAGATGAGATCACAGCATCGGGGTTAACAGCAAAAGGATGGTTAGACGTTGATTTAAAGAACAAGAAAGGTATATTATCATCAATTAAAGGATTTTCTTTCGATATTGACGGAAAAAGTTTTGATATAGCTAGTTTTCCCTTATCCTTACCCGTTGAAAATGTAAACTATTCAGGAAAACTAGACTTTAAAGGGGCGATCGCCGGAACACCTCAAACCCCTAATATTGAGGGAGAAATGGCGTTAGTTAACTTAAAAGTAGAAGATATTACTTTCGAGCCTGTAATAAGCGGAAATATTCTCAAAAATCCCGAAAAAGGACTAGAATTAACTTTAAAGGGGACAAAAGACCAGATCCATTTGCAACTTGATCCCCAACTCAACCCCCTTACTGTAACTATTAAACAGGAAAACATAGATTTAGTCGCTAATAAAGAAGACGATCGTTGGAAAATAGATATTAGTTCCCTTTCCTTACCTATTATCCAAAAAATTGCTCAAACAAAGCTCAAAAATAATCCTTTACTCCTGCAACCCATGACAGGAAAATTATCCGGTCAATTTACTTTAGACTTAGATAGTGGGGCGATGGCCGGGGAAAAGGTTGCTATTCTCAATCCCATTGTAGGGACAATTCAAGCGAAACAAATTGAGGGAGACTTTCACTATGTAAACCAAACCTTAGCAGTCAATAATACTAAAATTTCCACTCATAACAGTCAATACGACCTAAATGGACAATTTAAACAAACCCCTAATGGTCCAGAAATAGCAGCTAATGTGAACATTAATAGGGGTAAACTCCAGGATATTCTAGAAATACTACAAATTTTTGATCTAGAAGACCTAAAACGGGGATTAAACCCCCCAGAATACGCAAAAGCAGCCGATCTTTATCAAAACGATCATAGTTCCCAGACTCCTCTGTTTCAAGTAGAAACAGCAAAACAGTCTCTTGGCGATCGCCTAGAAACCTTCGACCAAATTACCAAATGGTTAGGAAAAAATAAAGAGGAAAAACAAGAAAATAAAACTTTACCTGAGTTAGAACTGTTAAAAGGAGACTTTTCCGGAAAAATTGCCGTAAATATTACCCCAAACACTGGATTAAAACTAAACTTCGATCTCATGGGACAACAATGGGAATGGGGAAAATATCAACTCACCCAGTTTCAGGCCAAAGGAAACTGGAAAGAAGGAATGTTGACCCTAGAACCGTTTAATCTACAATTAAAAGATAGTGTAATTCAATTTGTCGGTCGTATTGGCCAGACAACCCAACAGGGACAGTTACAGGTAGTAAATATTCCCCTAGAAACCCTGTCACAAGGGGTTAACCTTCCCTCCCTTGTCACCTTGGGAGGAAAACTTAACGCCAATATGAACTTAGGGGGAACCCGTGACAACCCTCAAGCATCGGGAAAATTAGCTATTGAACAACCTAGCATCAATCAAACTCTGTTAGACTCTACTCAAGGACAATTTACCTACGAAAAAGGTCAATTTAACTTTATCGCAAGTAGTATTCTTGATCGCCAGAGTGAACCCTTGACCATAGAAGGAACCTTTCCCTACATTTTCCCCTTGGCCAAAGTGCAACCCCAAAGCGATCGCTTCTCCCTCAAGTTTCAGGCCAGAAACGAAGGGTTAACCCTACTCAATATCCTCACTAGAGGACAACTCGCTTGGTTAGGAGGAAGAGGAGAAGTACAATTAAACTTATCGGGAAAAGTTGACCCAAAACGGGGTATTCCCTATGAACTACAAGCAGATGGTTTAGCCCTAGTTAAAAACGCCACTATTGCTACCAAAATGATTCCTAAAAGCCCGTTTCAACAGGTTCAGGGCAAAATTTTCTTTGACTTAGATACCATTGCCTTTGATAGCCTACAAGGGAGTTTTAGTGGTGGTGAATTTAATATTAATGGTTCTTTACCCCTATTAAAACTAACTCAAAATAACCCATCTGTAACCGTTCAGATGAACAATATAGCCCTTAACCTCCCGCAAATGTATCAAGGGGGGGTACAAGGAAATTTGAACATTGGTGGCAGTGTATTTAATCCTGAAATTGGGGGAGAAGTCAATCTATTTTCTGGACAAATTTTACTCAAAGAAAATGGGAAGAAACCTCGGTCAAACAAGGCTTTATTTGGTAGCACAAAACTCAATAATTTGCAAGTAAACTTAGGAGAGAACTTGACCATAAATCGTTTGCCTATTTTAAACTTTCTTGCCACAGGAAATTTAGCCTTAAACGGAACATTAGCAGAACCAAAACCAACAGGAACTATTACCTTAGAAAATGGTCTAGTTAATCTCTTTGCCAGTCAGTTACGATTAGCAGGAGGGAAAAATAATACCGCACAATTTATACCAGAAAAAGGATTTGATCCTTACTTGAATATTAAACTATTTGCCTCTGCAACAGAAACCACACAAAATACTGTTAATATTAATCCGAATTCTCCAGAAATACCAGATACTTTTAGCGCAACTAAAAATAGTTTAGAGACAGTAAGAATCAAGGCAAACGTAGAAGGATTTGCCAGTAAAATTACTAAAAGAATTCAATTAAGTAGTCAGCCCAAACGAAGTCAACAGCAAATTGTCACCCTTTTAGGAGGAACTTTTCTTAATACATTAGGCACAGGAGAAACCACACTAGGATTAGCAAATTTAGCAGGAAATGCAGTCTTAGGAACTGTTCAAGGGGCAATTGGCGAAGCATTAGGATTAAGTGAATTTCGGATTTTTCCTACTCCTTTAATTAACAAAGAAGACTCCCTTGATACCTCTAATATCGGTTTTGCCGCCGAAGCTGGACTCGATCTAACAGAAGATTTTTCTCTGTCCATTCAAACTATTGTTAACGGCGATAGTCCTCCCAAGTTAGGTTTACAATACCGTATTAATGAGAGTACAGTTATTAGAGGATCTAGTAATTTTTCTGATGATAATCGGGGAAGTATTCAATTTGAACAACGATTTTAAGAGATAAATTTTCTTATGGTATCCTGGTTTAACAAAATGCCTGGTCGTGCCTATTTATTGATTGGAGTGATGATATTCGGTGTGGCCAACTCTGTCACCCGTAAATTGACAGAAATAGGCGCAGAAAATCTTATTGATGGTCGTAACCCTATTTCTTTGTGTAATGTCTTATTTGTAGGAAATTTGTGCGCTTTAATAGCTTTGATTGGAGTTTATTCTCGTCAACTAAACCCCACAGCTTTTCGTCATCTATCCTCAAAAAATTGGTGTTATTTGTTGTTAGTAGCTTTATTATCTGGTGCTTTGGCACCGGGTTTATTTTTTAGCGCCCTTGAGCAAACAGCAGTCAATAATGTTATTTTAGTTAGTCGCATTGAACCCCCTTTAATTTTATTATTATCCGTTATATTTTTACAGGCCAGGGTTAATAGTTGGGTAGTAAGTGGTGCAATTGTATCAGCAGTTGGGGTTGTCCTCACTGTAGTTTTACAACCCCCTGGAAGCGAGATGATCCAGATGTCAGCTTTTCAACTAGGAAGAGGAGAGTTAATGGCAACCGCAGGAGCAGTATTTTCAGCGATCGCTAATATTATCAGTCAAGTGAGCTTAAAAAATGTACCCTTGGGGTTATTTAATGTAGTGAGAACTGCATTTTGGACAATTATTTTCTTTGCGATCGCATGGTATTTATTTGGGATAGAACATTTCATGGATGTATCCTCCCCTTTGCTGTGGAAATGGATGGTTTTTTATGGAACAGTTATCGTTGTTATCGGCCAGTTATCTTGGTTTGCTGGTTTAAAACGTAGCAACGCTTCTGAGGTATCTTTAGCTAACTCTTTCAACCCCATTGCCGGTGTTTTAGCTGCTTTTTTTATTTTAGGAGAAACCCCAACAGCAGCGCAATATATAGGAGGTTTAGTGATTTTAGGAGGAATTATTCTTAATCAAATTGGAATTGTTAGAGAAAATAAGTTACCCTCAAAAACCAGTGTTTCTTCATCCGTAGGGTTTAAAGGAGTTTAAGGATTTATTATAAGTTCGTAGTGAAGGCTTTAGCCATCAATGTAACTGTTTTTTTGTCCTAAAGGACTTACTACATACTTATATTTTGAACTTTTCAGGAACGAATTATCAACCTATCTAAACTATTTTCTAAGTCTTGGGTTAAGGTAGTTACAGCTTGACGACGGCTTTTTTTATAGGCATCAAAACGATCACTAAGCGAGATAGGATCACCCACAGTTATCAAGGCTTTTTGTTTACCTAGTTGGGGACGAAAGAAAGGATTTTCCCCTTTGATTTTTGCGACAACATCCCACAATAATAATACGGTATCCGCAAATCTTTCCGCACTAGGTTTATCCTTAACATAATAACCAGTTACTGCCACAAAAGACTCCACTAAACGCATATGCCACATTCTTAAACTCGCTTCTTCAGCAATGCGATCGCCTAAACCTTTTTCCACCGAAGATAATTTATTTATCTCCTTAAAATCATCCCGATAAATATAGTCCCATCCCGCTTGTTCCAAACGACGACAGCGATCAATTACGGTTCCTTTTGGCTTAAGATTAAAATAAGTTTCTGCTACTTCTAAGCTAGTATTGAGTAATTTTTGTAACCTTTCTTGTAAGGTTTGCTCTGAGTTATTTCCTAAATTTTGATGATAAAATTGCCTATAAAAGTTTTCCATTACCACTAAAAAATGTTGCCCTAATCCATATAATCTTTCGTACAGTTTTGGTGTTTCCAAGGAATGATTGTTAGAAGAAATACCAGCATCTTTTTCCAACTGGGTTAATAACTTTTCAATTTCTTGCCAAGGAGGAGAAACATAGAAATATTGAATGCCAATAGGAACAAGAAAAACCGCTTCTTTGCGGTTACTTTTACGTAAATCTTCTGCACACCAAAACCCCAATTGAGAGATCCCTGGTTCCAGGGGACTAATAATTTCATTATGCCCATTGGTTGCCCCTTCTGGTGCTGCTGAAATAGGGAATTGACTATTAACAAATAACTCTCTTGCTGAACGTAAACCAGGAATATCTAACTTACCCCTTTGTATGGATGTTCCCCCTAAATTAGAGTATAACCAACCCACAGTAGAACCTGCCCATAGAGGAATCCCTCGATCATACATAAAGTGGGAATGAAGGGGATTTTCTAAACTAATTTTCTTTTCTTTAGCCACCTTTGGCAACAGTGTCCACACTAGATGTCCCATGCAATAGGGATCGTTAATACTGGGGTGACGAAAAGCCATTAAAAAGCGAATTTTTTTCTCTTGAAATTGTTGATATAAATAGGCTAATTGTTCAACATTATTACCTTCAATTTCTTGAATTGTGGTTTGCCATTGTAACCATAAAGGTAAACAATTTTTGACACCACGGTAAAGCCAGGGGTTAAAATTAGGGGGAATATACTCTAAAGGTGGTTGAGCATGGATTGAGGCTTGATTCATTTTGTTATTTTATAATTTATCGAGTTTAGACCTGATATCATCAATTTCAGCTTGGGAATTTTTCTCTTTTAATTTGGCAATTTCTTGTTCTACTTTTTTATTATTTTCTAACTCCCTAAATTTACTTTCTAGAGGATCAGAAAATTCTCCAATTGTAGTAGATTGTACTTCTAATTCTAAGATTTGTTGATCAATTCTCTCAAAGAGATTATCAGAATTGTAAGGATCAAAATCTCCTAAAACTTCGTGGAGTTTTTGGGAGGACATAGCAGAACGAAGTCGGGCTAAATAAAGACTTTTTTTGGCCTTAGCTTCCCGTTCTTTATGTTCAATTGTTCTTAACTCATTTTTCAGTTTTTGAATAATCTCATTTTGTTCTATAAGTTGGCTTTGAATACTATCAGCTTGTTGTTGATAAGATTGACGTTTAAATAAAGCTTCTCTCGCTAAACTTTCGCCGCCTTTGGCCATAGCTAACTCAGCCCGTTCGTACCAAGTTGCGGCAGCTTTTTCATAACGAGATAATTGACGTTCTGCACTTTTATGGGTTGCGATCGCCTCTGCCAAAGCCCGACGCATAGCAATCAATTCTTGTTCCATCTTACTGATGGCTTCATCTAATAATTTTTCGGGATCTTCTGCCTCATTAACTAAACTATCCAGATGACCCCGAACAACCCGACCGACTCTTTCTAACCATCCCATTCTTGTTCTCCTAATCTTCTTTTATAGTTTCTAATAACAGTTTACCAAGTTTCTTAGTCTTAAGTAATCAGAAAAAGTTGTTAATAATAACGATTACTTAATATTCATACTGGGTGAAACCTGGGAATCTAAAACCTCTCGTTGTTGCATTTGTTCCAGATATTTAACTTGTTGGGGTAATAGTTGTGAGGGAACTTGATTGATCCCATTTTGCATTTCTAAACGGGTTTTATGATTAAATCCCAAGGGAATATCACTTTGATTATTTTCTTCCATATTTAATTGTTGTTTAATAGACTGACGAACTTGTTCATTTTGGGACACAGGTGGGTTATTTACCGGAGGTGCTGGGGGTTGAATGGTTACAGAGGGAGGTTGAGGAGCAGTTTGTGTTAACTGTTGTTGCATCACTTGACAAACTTGTTCATTTTGGGACACAGGTGGGTTATTTACCGGAGGTGCTGGGGGTTGAATGGTGACAGTGGGAGAGGTTGCCAGTTGAGGAGCAGTTTGTGTTAACTGTTGTTGCATCATTTGACGAACTTACTCATCTCTCGAAAGCAGTTGACTACTGATGGGAGGGGGTGGGGGTTGAATAGAAGAAGGAAGGGGACGAGGAATTTCTGCAACCGGAATAGTAGAAGCTAAGGGGGCAGTTTTAGGGGGTTGAGGAACTTTTAGAGGGGTGGAGATTTGAGGTTGTAGAGAAGGGGGGAAAATGGCGTTAGTCAGGCTTAAAGGTTGATTAACGTTAACCACATTTTGAGTTGGTCCCGGAGGTAGAGGAGAGGGTTTCTGGAGTTTTTGAGGAGACTGGGGAGAAATACAAGGATTAGAAACCGTACTTAGTCTGTCTAAAGTGAACTTATCCGGGGACTTTTTGGCAATATTAAGACTGTTGGGGATGGATATGTCAGGGGAAACCATTTCTAGGTTAAGGGTTGCTGTAGGCGATTCTGGAGGGGTTTCCTGTAGTTTCCATATCTGTACCCCGACGATGGCCAGATTAGACAACAAAATTAATGAAAATGATCCCAGTCCCCAACTGGTAGATAGGGGTGTTAACTTTTGTTCTAACCATAAGGATAAAGACTCATTGCTTCTTCGTTGGATAGGTTGGTTGGGTTCTAAAACCGGATCATAAGTCAAGTTAATTATGTTTTCATCTTCATGGTATGAGGAAGTATTAACGGGCATTTCTGCAATTATTTCTGCATCAATGGGTTCTTCTAGGAGTTTATTGCTTTGGTATGGGCGATTATAGCTATTATCATCCCAATTTAGTTTATTATGAGAATTCATTATGATTTGGATATTCTTATTAGCAGGTTATATTATGTTTAGGTTTAACACATTCTACTGTTAGTTATCATCTACACATTCTCGAACGGTTTCAATTTTGTTCAATTTTGTTAAATCAGGGGAGTCAGCCGGTAAATATCATATTTTACCAATTTCTCCTTAAGTTTTTTTCTGGTTATTCCTAGTTTTTGGCAGGTAGATTTATTTTCTTCTTCTGTTAAATAGTTTCTAACAAAGTTATCTAAACAGGGGATGAATCCACCCGTTTAGATAATATTGAGAATGTCTGTGGATTTATCCGAGGAATTCTTAAACAGCAGCTAACTCACGTTCAGGACGTTTGCTGTTGCGAATACCCTCGATCGCTTCGGCATAGTCAGCAGCTTTAAAAACAGCAGAGCCAGCAACAATAGCGTTAGCTCCGGCTTCGAGAACCTGCCAAGTATTGTTAGGCTTAAGTCCACCATCTACTTCAATCCAGGGATCTAGACCCTTCTCGTCGCACATCTGACGTAATTTACGGATTTTAGAGACCATTTCAGGAATAAAGCTTTGACCCCCAAAACCAGGGTTAACACTCATAATTAAAACTAAATCACACAATTCGAGAACATACTCAATTAAGTCTAAAGGAGTAGAAGGATTGAGAACTACCCCTGCCTGTTTCCCTAATTCACGAATTTGACCAAGAGTCCGATGTAAATGGGGTGAGGCATTATGTTCTGCATGGACAGAGATAATATCGGCCCCTGCTTTAGCAAAATCAGCCACATATTTTTCGGGTTCGACAATCATCAAGTGAACATCGAGAGGCTTTTGTGTATAAGGACGAATAGCATCAACGATTAATGGTCCAATGGTGATGTTGGGAACGAAACGACCGTCCATAACATCTACATGAATCCAGTCTGCGCCAGCTTGATCTACAGCCTTAATTTCAGCGCCTAAACGGCTAAAATCAGCCGAAAGGATGGAAGGGGAAATAACAGTAGATTTAGTCGATTGAATCATATTAATAGTGTTCCTCTAAATTGCATTGCTTATGCCAACAATATTAACAAAGTATGTCACATCCTCCCACGTCAGAAGAAAGTCTTACTTTTGAGAGGATTTCAGGCTATCATAAATCAAGTTTGGGAGTTCATCAACTAAGCTTCTTATATGTCTAGTGTTACTGTTACGGTTCCCGCCACAACCGCCAATATTGGCCCCGGTTTTGACTGCATTGGTGCAGCCTTTAGCCTCTACAATCAATTTCAGTTTACGAAAAACCCAGAAGCAGACACCGATCTAACTATCACAGTAACAGGAACCGAAGCCCATCGTATTAAAGGCGATGGCAGTAATTTACTCTATCAAGCCTTTACTCACCTATACCACCATCTCGATAAAACACCCCCAAAAATAGCTATTGACATCAAATTGGGAGTCCCCCTGGCCAGAGGGTTAGGAAGCTCTGCTACCGCCATTGTTGGTGGGCTGGTGGCTGCTAACACCTTAGCCGGTCAACCCCTTTCCACAGTAGAAATAATGGAATTAGCTATTGATATAGAAGGCCATCCTGATAATGTAGTGCCGGCCCTATTAGGAAACTGTCAATTATCGGTGGGAGAAGCCAAAGACTGGGAAATTTGCCCTATTCCTTGGCACCCTGATATCATACCTGTGGTAGCCATACCCAACTTTGAATTATCCACGGAAGAAGCCCGATCTGTCTTACCGAAAACTTTACCCTGTGGTGATGCTATCTACAATATAGCCCGTATGGGGTTATTGATCAGAGCTTTAGAAAGCGGTAACGGACAATGGTTAAGAAAAGCCATGGCCGATAAACTTCATCAACCCTATCGCCAAGGACTGATTGACGGCTATGAATTTGTGCAAGAATGCGCCCTCAACGCCGGGGCTTATGGCATGGTTATTAGTGGAGCAGGACCCACATTATTAGCTTTGACCAGTCATGAACAGATTCAAGGGGTTGAAAACGCCATGAAAAATGCTTGGGCGCAACTGGAAATAACAGCAGATGTGCGTTCTTTAGCCATCGATACTCAAGGAGTAAAGGTAGAAATGCCGTGAATATGATACAATGGGAGGGGTCAGTATCCATCTTATTCAACATAAATATAGTCAAACACTGTCATCTATGGTAATATATAATCTGGGTAGATTGGGTTTTTAAGAGTCGATGACATCTGAATTGTTAAGGTGAAAGTCCTTCTGGGGTGCGAAGTCGGTAAACAATCCGACTCTATAGGTACTAGAAAGCAGATCACATCAGATCGAGATAATCAAGAAAAATAAAAAACCAAATCTACTCCCGAAAAAAGCAGTCCCAAATGTCTAGGACTATGGGATAGAGGGCTTTGTAGTTAACCCAGTAAGGGTAACACCTGCAAAATAAGGATATGTCATATTTGACTATATTTTTATGAACTATAAGACTTCACAACCTACCGAGGAACTCTCGGAAAGTTTACGCCCAACAGCCTGGGAACTTGTGAAAACAAGATAATAACCATCCTGATAGGGATACCTCAAGAATCTCCTTAATTTATTAAGGATAGCGTCAACTAAGTGGAGAGTTGGTACTTTGTGCTGCAACGTTTTAGACAAGATTTAAAAAATGATTTAATTGCTGGCCTATTAGTGGTTATTCCCCTAGCAACAACTATCTGGTTAACCATTACTATTGCCACTTGGGTTGTTAATCTTTTAACTCAAATTCCCAAACAACTTAACCCTTTCGACGGCCTCGATCCAATTTTAAGTTCTGTTTTCAACCTCAGTGTGGGCTTAGCTGTGCCTCTGCTATTTATTTTAATTATTGGTTTAATGGCCCGTAATATTGCTGGCAGATGGCTATTGGACGTAGGAGAACGGATTTTACAATCAATTCCCTTAGCTGGTGCCGTTTATAAAACCCTAAAACAAATATTAGAAACCCTTTTTCAAGACTCTAAAAGTAAATTTCGGCGTGTGGTAATGGTGGAATATCCCCGTCAGGGGGTTTGGAGTTTAGGGTTTGTTACAGGTACTTTAAGCCCCTCTCTACAAACCCATTTAGAGAAACCCATGTTAAGTGTGTTTATTCCCACCACTCCCAACCCCACATCAGGATGGTACGCCATTGTTGCTGCTGATGATGTGATTAATTTGCCTATTTCCATCGAAGATGCCTTTAAAGTGTTAATTTCTGGGGGTATTGTCAGCCCCAATATTCCCAACCCTGTTCCTCACCTATCTCAACCCAATAAGAATAATCCTACTACTATGGATGCTTCTTTGACCGAAAAAAGCGGAGCCGTAGAAACGACAAAACCTTCTCAAATCTAAAAATTTAAGTTATTTAACTGCTTATGCCTCCTCGTCAGCAACCTCGTCGTATTTCCCGCGAACTAGCCCTATTGAGTCTTAGTCAAATTAAAGGAAACCCCGAAAAACTAGAACAGGTTGACCTTAGTGAGCTAACTTTAGCCGCTATTCGTACCCTGACTAGCGAGGTACAAGATACCTTAGAAACCGCATCGGCAGAAGTCAAAAGGGGACATAATCAACTGTTTCAGTCCGAAACCCGTGCCACCACTGTAGAGAGTGCGAAAACCATGATTGAAGACGCTCTCACCCTAACACAAACTGCTATTAATCGTTTAGCCAGTGCTGTAGAATTTCCTGAAATCGTTCAACTAGCTACTCAACACGAAGTTCGACAATACGCCATTGAACTTATCGCAACAGTTGCCCGACGGAGAAACGACATCGATCAACAATTAGAAGTGGTGTTAAAAGATTGGCAATTAAAGCGTTTAGCCAAAATAGATCAAGATATCTTACGTCTTGCTGTGGCAGAAATTTTGTTTCTTGATATTCCCGAAAAAGTCGCTATCAATGAAGCAGTGGAATTGGCCAAACGTTATTCCGACGATGATGGTTATCGTTTTATTAACGGGGTGTTGAGACGATTTACAGACCAGATGAAACAAAAATAACAGCTTAGTTATCTTCTTTTTTGTCCCGTAGTCGTTCCAGTAAGCAACGTAAATGGTTTGTACTATTGGTGGGCATTCTGGGAGATGGTAATTTATCGTTGGGCCAATTTGATAAATCAAAACAAATACATATGGGAGAAGGAACACCAGTCATTGTTATCGGAATGGGTAAGTGGCAGCGAGGGCAGTCTATAAGTTCCCAAGCAGGACTTAATAATTGTTGTATAGTTTGATCTGTTCCTTCTAAATAACAATCAGCGTCAGTATAAATGATTTTTTGCCAACATTCTTCAAATTCCGTGGAATAATGATGTTCTTTAAAAATTACTTGGGGATAAATCCTTTCTTGTCGTTTGGGACAAACGACACCTTTACCCAATTGAAACCAATGGGCAAGATATTGTTTAACCTGTTCAGTTGAAGCCATACTCATTAGATTGTGCCGAGATTATGCGACCTGATCCTATGCTAACGTTTTCCTTGAGCCTTCTATGGAAGAAAAAATATAGATTAGGTTCGATGATTAATCAACTTATTTTGTTATTGTTAAGTTAAGTAACAATTATTAGTCTCTTTCTAACTTTCCTATGGCTGTTTTCCCTAACCCACAGTTTAAAAAATCTGTCAAGTCCTCAAGAGAAAATGATGGGAGTTTAGTTCTCAAACTACTCCCCTATCTTCGTCGCTATCCTAAGCTATTGTTGTTATCGGTTAGTTTATTATTACCCTTATCAATTTCTGGGGCGATCCAACCTTTGATTATTGGACAAGCAGTATCGTTGTTACGTCAAGAAAGCACTTGGCCTTTTTTAGAACAATTATCCTTAGACAAAGGATTACAATTTTTAATTATCTTATTATTAGTAACAATTATTATCCGTTTAGTTTGTACCTCTTCCCAAGGATTTATTGTTCAGAAACTAGGGCAGAATATCACAGCAGATATTAGAGATGATTTATTTACCCATGTTATTTCATTAGGAACCAGTTTTTTTAATCGAACCCCCATTGGGCGTTTGATTACCCGTTTAACCAGTGATGTTGAAGCATTGGGGGGGGTTTTTGCTAGTGGGGCTATTGGGGTTATTAGTGACGCTATTTATATCCTGCTGATCATTATTACTATGTTCACAGTTCAGGCACAGTTAGCCTTGATGCTGTTATCACTGATGCTACCTATTGCCGCATTAATTGTATATTTTCAGGAACAATATCGTAAAGCAAATTATCAGTCTAGGGAAAAACTATCGGAACTAAATTCCATGTTACAGGAGAATTTAGCCGGAATTAATGTGGTTCAATTATTCCGAAGAGAACAGTTTAATAGTGAGTTATTTCGTGTTATTAATAATGATTATCGTCGGGCAACTGATAAAACAATCTTCCATGAATCGGCGGTTTCTGCTACATTAGAATGGGTTAGTTTAGTGGCGATCGCTGGAGTTCTTGGCTTAGGTGGCATCTTTATTATTAATGATAATATTACCTTTGGAACTTTATCAGCTTTTATTTTATACGCTCAACGTCTGTTTAACCCTTTACGTCAATTTGCCGATAAATTTACTATGTTTCAGGCAGGTTTTACCGCCATTGAAAGGATTAGTGAGTTAATGAAAGAACCCATTGAGATTAAAGAAAGTGACAAAAATATTCAATTCTTAGACAGTGTAAAATATAGAGATAAAATTGGAGAAATTTGTTTTGATAATGTTTGGTTTGGCTATAAACCTGACGAATTTGTTCTCAAAGATTTAAACTTTACCATTTCTCCTGGTGAAAAAGTAGCTTTAGTCGGTCCAACAGGCGCTGGTAAAAGTTCAATGATCCGTCTTCTTTCTCGTCTCTACGAACCAACAAAGGGAAGAATTCTTATTGATGGAATAGATATTAGAGATATTTCCAAGAAAGAATTAAGACAATATATAGGGATGATTTTACAGGAAAGCTTTTTGTTTGCCGGAGATGTGAAAAGAAATATTACATTGGGGGAAAATTATTCCTTAGAACAAGTACAAGAAGCTGCCAAACTAACCAATATTAATCATTTAATTGAAGAACTACCCCAAGGTTATCATACCCAGTTAAGAGAAAGAGGAACGAATTTATCTGGGGGACAAAAACAATTATTAGCCTTTGCCAGAGTAGCGATCCGCAACCCCCATATTTTAGTTTTAGATGAAGCAACAGCAAGTTTAGATGTACAAACGGAAGCCTTAATTCAAGAAGCTTTAGAAAAATTGTTAATCAATAGAACAGCAGTTATTATTGCCCATCGCTTATCAACTATTCGGGATGTGGACAGAATTTTTGTTTTGAAACAAGGGAGAATTATCGAGTCAGGAAATCATCAACAATTACTCGATAAAAAAGGGTTGTATCATAGTTTATATCAATTACAAATGATGGGACATAAAGAAAGTATTGGTAATTAACTAATCATCATTTTTCCCAATTAAGTCAATAACAGCATTGATTAAAGTATCATCATGAAAACTGCTTTTTGTTAGATAATAATCTGCCCCTACTTCTAACCCTTGTAATCGATCCTCTTCTCGATCCTTATAGGAAACAATGATGACAGGAATCGATTTCAACTGCGGGCTACTTTTGATATTATGAACCAATTTAATTCCGTTCATACGGGGCATATCAATATCACTAATAACTAAGTCATAATGACCAACACGAACTGCATTCCACCCTTCCATGCCATCAACAGCAATATCAACCTTATAGCCCTTATTTTCTAACAATTTTCTTTCCATTTCTCGAACAGTAATCGAATCATCAACCACTAAAATATGTTTGCTAGATTGATGCCAAGCAGTCTCCTCTTTAGTTTTAACATGATTAATAGAAATATTGGCTAAAATCTTATCAAGAGAACGGACTAGATCCAAAACATCGATAATTAAAATCGGCGAACCATCTTCTAAAAAAGCAGCCCCAGTGATATCTTGAACTTTACCCAAGCGAGGATCTAGAGGACGAACCACTAAGCTTTTTTCCCCCAAAAAGCGATCAATAACTAAGCCATAACGATTCGTTTGATCACTAACAACAATAACCGATAACGGTTCCGTTGGCGTAGAATTTGAGGTTAATTCTAACACTTGTTCTGCCCTAACTAGGGTTTGCTGAAAAAGTTTCTCCAAAATTTATGCCACTTTTGACCAAGAATTTTCTGACAAATCAATAAGTTTTAGTACATGAAAATTGTTTAAAGTATAATCAAAATTAATGAAAGGCGGTTTAATGAGTTCCCCTGTTCTATTATTAGTAAATAAGGACAAAAAAAGCGACAAAAACTGCCTCAGAAGTTTAGAAAGATTGACAACTAAAAATGTAATAGCAATAGATGTAATGGAGGTTTCAGGGAGTTTTGTCATCACGAGATTTAGGCTAAATCTTCGTTTAGCTTGTCCAAACTTTCCCTCAATAGCATTACGGAAGCATTCATCGGAGTGGGCTTGTTTCTTTTCTTCTTCACTGACATTTTTCGGAGGTCTTCCTAACTTCGGACCACTGATTCTTATCCCTCTTTCCTTACACCAATTTCTGTTTTCCCTAGTTCGATAAATTTTATCTACATGGACGGATTCGGGATAATAGCCAAACGTTTCTTTATACTTTTCTACTTGTTCTTTTAAATGACAAGATTCATTGAAGTTTTCCCAACTTATTTTGTCTAGAAACACATAGTTATCTACACAGCTTACTGAGAGTTTAGCTCCAAATTCTATTGGTTTTCCTACTTTTCCCCTCACTATTGGACGAATATGCGGTTGAGTTAAACTTACAATTCTTTGAGGAACACTCTGGGTCTTATTCTCCCACATTGACTGTTGTTGTTCATAAACTTTTTTGATAGTCTCTAGACAATTTTTCTGTCTTTTACTCAGATTTTCCAGGGAAGCCCCAGCTTGAATTAAGTCTTCTATATTTCCTAAATTTTTCTTAAGGTATTTTAACTGTTTCCCGATAGCTTTTCTTCTTTCTTGATAAGATACTTTTCGTTTTTTAGCTACTTTTAAGTATTCCTTTCTAGCAATTATTCTAGAAGTTCTCGGCTTTTTTCTCAATTTTACTCTTAATGGTTTATAAAGATTATCTATTATTCTTTCTGTCTCAATTCTGGCTTGATTTAATATGCCTAAATCCGTTGGGTATTTGATGTCTGCTGGCGCACAAGTCGCATCTAAAATTAGTTTACCTTTATTTTTTATTTTTTCTCCTTTTTCTTGGAGACAATCCTTTTTTTTTACTTCTTTATCACTCTTGTCTATTTCTCTTTTTACTATTTTTTTATTGATTTTGTTTATCAATTCTCCATCAATTCTTTTCCTAAAATGAACTAGCATTGAAGATTCCAGTGGTGGCTCTTGTTGATAACAATTTAAACCTATAAAGTATTGTAGATAGGGATTTTCTCTAATCTGTTCTATAGTTTCTCTATCACTTGTTCCTAATTTTTTCTTAATAATTAATGTCCCTAATGCCATTCTAAATAGTTTGGCTGGCGCACCTTTTTCTTCTGAAAAAAGTTTAGCATATTCTTCCTCAAAATCATCCCAAGGTATCAACTCTGCCATGATTACCCAACGATTATTGGGGGACAATTTGCCCTCGAAAGGTAATTCAAATTTTTCTGGGGGCGGTAAAGGTTGCTCCTCTTTTCGATACATTTGTTCTTGACCAACAACTGGGAGGTGTTTCTACCAATTATAGCGGTTTGTAGCCGACAAAGCTGATCTTTTTTGCGATCGCGAATATGGGTGTAACCTTTTAAAGAATAGGGTTTTGCTTTTATTCAGCAAACCCTAACTAAGCCAATATTTTGATTCTTCAAGCTAAAATATTGTCTATTTTCAACGGAATGAATATCATCAAAATTCAAGGTTAAAATTTGGTCAATTCGAGACAGAGGAAAAGCATAAGGTTCTCCAGCAATTTCCACCAATAAAGTACGAATAACCGATAAAGTTAAAGGCAGTTGAAAATGGAAATTCATGCCCTGTCCAGGTTTAGAAATAGCCTGAAGATTACCCCCACTTCTTGAACCATAGTCTTAGCGATATTTAAGCCCACACCCCGACCCGAAATTTCTGTCACTTGATTAGCTGTAGAAAAGTTGGGTAGAAAAATAAATTCCATCAACTCAGCTTCGTTTAATTGCTGAGACATTTCCTCTGTTACCAAACCCTTTGTGACAATAGATTCTCGTAAATTATCCAAGATAATCCCTTTACCATCATCAGAAATGGTAATAGATAACATTCCGAAACGATGGGTTGCTTCTAAATGAATGGTTCCTTCTGGGGGTTTTCCTTTAGCAACTCGCTCATCAGGAAACTCAATCCCATGATCGATGGAATTACGTAAAATTTGTGTTAAAGGGGCTTCTAATTTCCTTAGAATATCCCGATCAACCATAGTTAACTTACCAATAATTTCTAATTTAACCCGCTTCTTTAACTGTCTAGCTAAATCCCTAACCATACGGGGAAAACTACTCACTCCTTCTTCAAAAGGACGCATATGAGTACCAATCACCTCTCTATACAAACGATCCGATAAATTAAAAGAACGATAACTAAACTGTTCTAAAGCATTTAAGCGATCGTTGAGGACTTCCCCTTGAGTTTCTACTTCCAAGCTAAAAAGATCCAACATAGAAAAATCACTCAAGTCCATTTTTTCGTTCACAACTTACCTCCTAAAAAATACTGTGAAGTACCCTATTATCGATTATGCTAAACATCCTGGCTTAGTGTTTGACGAGCTATCATACAGTCTTGGGTAATTTGGTTTTTCAGAGCATCCAAAGAAGGAAATTTTTGCTCCGAGCGTAAAAATTTTTCCAACTGAACTCTTAAGAAAGTTGCATATAAGTTTCCAGACCAATCCAACAAATGAACTTCTACTGTTGGCACTTGACCATTGACTGTAGGACGACTACCAATATTAATCACACCCTTAATTACTTCTTCTGTGGCTAAAATAACACGGACACAATAAACCCCACGACGGGGTAATAATTTATCGGCAGGAATTTGGAGGTTAGCAGTAGGAAAACCGATAGTTCTCCCCACTTGTTGTCCTCTAACTACCATCCCTTCTAATGAGTAAGGATAACTCAACATTTCTTTTGCCTGTCTAACATTGCCAACAGCTAAACATTGACGAATTCTCGAACTACTAATGCGTAAACCACTCTCTCCACTGACAAGAGTTTTTAACTTGGTAATATAGACGAATATTCCCAAATTGTTGGCTAATTCTTGTAACATTTGGGCATTTCCTTCTCTCCCCTTGCCAAAACGGAAATCTTGTCCCACACTGATATATTTTACATTAAGTTGCTTGACTAAAATATCTTCTACAAACGCTTGTGGTCCCAGAGAGGCTAGACTGCTATCAAAAGGTAAACGCACTAATTGTCTGATCTTAAGAGACTCTAACCGTTTGACCTTCTCTGTCAGAGGCGTTAATAACTGTCTGGTTTTACCAGTAAAAAATTCTTGAGGGTGGGGAGTAAAAGTTACAAGGGTGGGGATATACTCCGCCTCAAGTTCTATAATTGGCTTGATAACTTGTCGATGTCCTAGATGGATACCGTCAAAGTTGCCCAACGCAATGGCCGTTGGTGTTTTAACGTTGCTAGTTGATGATGTTACCCACACAATTACCTACTAATTCCTCACTCAAACCAACAAAACTTCCTGTCATAACTCAATATTGAGTTATGACAGGAGAAAACATCAACCGTGATTAGGCTTTGATTGTTTCATAAACTTCAATATACTGTTCTACGGGCTTCCGCCAAGAATAGTCACAACGCATTCCCTGAATAGCTAATTTATTGAATGCTTGGCGATCGGTGTACCATAGCTCTAAGGAACGGTGCATGGCTGATTCTAAGGCTCCGGGATCGGTTTGATGGAAGACAAAGCCATTGCGCTCTTCGGGCAGATGATTTTCGTCATTGTCGTAGTCAAACACTGTATTAACCAGGCCACCAACCCCACGCACAATGGGAACAGTTCCATATTTGAGGGAAATCATTTGGGTTAGGCCACAGGGTTCATAATTACTCGGAACCACCATCATATCTGCCCCGGCATAAATGAGATGGGATAATTCTTCATTAAAACTCAGTTCAAGATGTACGTCAGGATGATCATTTAAACGATTTTTTGTCTGCCAAAACAGATTTTTTAAGTGGTCAGAAGTAGCTGATCCCAATAGAACAAACTGTGCGCTCCGCCTCAGAGCGTACTCTAAAGCATGGAGAACTAAACCCACTCCTTTTTGGTCATCCAGACGACCAATATAGGCAATGATCGGTCTATCTTTCTCCTCTAACCATAGCCGTTCTCGTAATCCTTTTTTGTTAAGGTCTTTTAATTCAAAATCATCTGGACCAAAGAGCATCGAAATATGCTCATCTACTTCTGGGTTCCATACCTCATAGTCTAAACCGTTGAGAATACCTTTAAACTTATCTTGATGAACGGCAAGGGTATGACCTAACCCATAACCCTCATTGCTAAAACGGGCTTCCCAAGCATGGTGAGGAGAGACTGTATTAACTGCATTAGAATAAACGATGCCAGCCTTCATAAAATTAATATGATTGGGGATACTGCTATCTTTGAGGCGATCGGGACTCAGATAATAACCCTCATTATTCAACTGAGTTGCCCCTAAAATACCAACACTACCCCCTCCTTGATGTTTAAAATTATGGATGGTGTAACAAACCCGTTGACCATCCATGCCACGATATTTATACTGTTCAAATAACATCACAGGTAGCAGTCCCGTTTGCCAATCATGGCAATGAATAATCTCAGGACGCTTATTGTGCATACACATATATTCTAAAACCGCTCTACTAAAGAAAGCAAAGCGTAAGTTGTCATCATTGTCCCCATAGTATTTGCCTCGGTTAAAGAAATTCTCATTAGAATGAGGTTCAATAAAGAAGCAGTTAAGTCCATGAACTTTACCACCCAACACAGTACAGCGGATGGAGCCATTGCCCCAAGGTACTGATAAATCATCATAGGCTTGGTGTAATCCCGAGATATGGTCATAACGCATACAATCATATTTGGGAAGAATAACATCTACAGCATGACCCTGGTTTTCGAGTTCGCGACTCAGCCCGAAAACAACATCACCTAAACCCCCTGACTTAATGACCGGGGCGCATTCCGAGGCTACTTGGACAATATACATAATGGCTTCTTACTTTGATCCCTCTTTATTTATATCGGTTATTGTATCAATTCTTAATATGCCACAAGCAATGTGTCAACTCTTTTCAAGAGAATAAATAGGTTACATTAAGAACACTACTGGTGTGATTAAGAAGTAATAGTATTAATAATACATTAATCCCACAGGCTTCTAGCCGTGGGAGTGTCAAGACACCTGAGTTTTATTGTTCTTAACTAACTAGAAAAAGCTCTTCTAAGGGTTGCCAACGAAAATATCGTTCTCCCCCCAGTTCAACCACAACTTTCAGGCGAGGTTCTTGTTGAGGTAAGGATACTAAGTATTCTAATTCTGCTTTGGAGAGAATATAACCCTCTATAATCCATAAAACTAGACCTTTTGAGCGAGGAGATAAACTTTCCAGTTGATAAGCGGCGATGGGTGGCACGAAATATACAGGGCCAACTGCCGCATCTTGAGCAATGTCCTTTTTTCCTAAATGGGGAGGCCGTACCCCATGAATTCCCATTAAATAAGCACCCACATCCCCTAAACCTCTAGCAGATAGGGATAGACTCTCATAACCATTAGTGCGTAAGCGTCTTTGATAGCGTCCTTCATACCCTCCTTCTAAGGGAGCATAAACCCCTAATGTACCTGACTTTTCTAGTGCGCGAACAAATCCTTTTCCCGTGGTTAACAGTGCCATCTTATTAATATAACGATTATATTGACATATTCCCTCTCGATTATAGGGGAAGGACTAGCAATGTGGAGAAGATTCAGTCCATAATTAAGATTGAAATCGATTAAGCCCAAGACAAAAAGTCCATCTATGGGTTAAAGTCAGATAAGAACTATTAACATTTTTTCGGAATCAATCCTTCCTAAGGAGAATAAAATACTATGCTAACCTTAAAAGTTGCTGTTTACATCGTCGTGGCCTTCTTTGCTGCCTTGTTCATTTTTGGTTTTCTTTCGAGTGATCCCACTCGTAACCCTGGACGCAAGGACTTTGAATAGAACTTTTTGTGCAGATGTCACAAGTGTTCATTCAATAAGCTCGAGTCTAGATATGTTAATTTAGGTGAGTAAAACGATAGGGGCGAGATATGGCTCGTCCCTGTCTCGTACCATTTAATCACGCTGCAGGTAGCCACTAAACCATTGAGCTTGATACTGTCAATTTTAAGATGGCCCCATTCGTTCAACCACCTAATGTCCCAGTCTCCATGGAAATAGTTGTTTCTCCCCATCAGGAACAGCAACGAACCCCCTCGGTAAATTCTCCAGCTAGACCCAAAGAAATCACCAATGCTAAAAGTTTATTAGCCCAATTATCATCTGAGTTGTCACAGGAACCTGTAACCCTCCCACTAGCAGAGGATGTTCCTGCTTCTGCGCCAGAGGTAGTTGAATTTTATTTATCAGCACCAGAAACAATCTCTGATCAAGATGTTACCCCTCCCTTGCCTCATAGGGGACAAAGTGCAGACCTTTTGGGTGATCCCATTACCACAGGAAAAATGCGCTCGCCTCAGTTAACCCCCTTTAAACCTAAGGCTCAACAAGGTTTCTCGAAGACTATCCGCTTAAAGGGGCAAGGGGTTAAATCCAGTCGTTTACTCCTCAAACCCCGAGGAAGGCAAACGCAACCCTTAGAGTTATCCATCACCCCCTCCTCAAATTTGGCTCAGGGACAAGTGGGAAATTCTAATGCTACACCCAGTGAAGTAGTACCAGTGATCGAATTAGTTTCCGATCGCCAGGAATACGACGCGGAAAGGGAAGTAGTTTATGCAGAAGGGAAAGTAATCATGCGCTTTGCCAATGGGGTTTTATTAGCAGATCGCCTCTGGATAAACCTTCCGGATCAATTTGCTGTAGCCGAAGGCAATGTGGTTCTCGATCGCGGAGAACAAACCCTAAGAGGAGAAAGATTCGAGTATTATTTTGTTCAAGATAGTGGGGTGATTTTTGAAGCCAATGGAGAAATTTATCAACCTACCACAGGTCAAGACTTTTCTCCCACTTTGCCCACATCTGTCGATAATAATTTAATTCCCAATCGAACCCTCAACGAACGCCTGGCCCTAGAACAACCCCTACAACGCATTACTCAAGCCCAAGGTATCAGTTATTCTTTTGGGGTCTCCTTTGGAGAAGAAAATGCTCAGAATATTGGGGCCAACTTCGGACAAGGAGCCGGGAGGCAAATTAACCGCCTTCGCTTTGAAGCCGATCGCATGGAATTCGATTCTGAAGGTTGGCAGGCCACAGACGCTCGTTTGACCAACGATCCCTTTTCTCCCCCCGAGGTAGAAGTACGGGCAGAAACGGCCACTTATCGGAATATTGCCCCCTTAGTCGATGAATTGAAATTGACTAATTCACGGGTGGTACTCGATCAAGCTAATTCATTTCCTACTCAAGATCGTTTGATTTTCGACCGACGCGATCGCCAACCTGGGGTAATCGGTTTTGGGTACGATGATCGCGATCGCGGAGGTCTCTTTGTAGAAAGGGGCTTTAATGTCATCGACACCGAAACTGTCAGTTGGCAAGTGACCCCTCAGTATTACCTACAAAAAGGGTTCTCCCCCGAAGGATTGACGGTTGATGATCGCAATACAGATTTATTTGAGGAAAATAAGGACGATATTGACGTAGTTAGTCCACCTACCCTGGGTTTTGTTAATGAATTTAACGCTAATTTAAGTCCACAAACCACCTTTTTTTCGAGAACCTCCCTAACCAGTCTAGAATTTGGGGACATTGAAGATCGCTTGCGGACAAAAACCTTTGTCCAGTACCGTTTTGGTGAAACCATCGCTCCCTATGATGTGAGATTGGAATACAACTATCGCGATCGCCTCTTTAATGGCTCTTTAGGGTTTCAAACCGTTCGCAGCAGCGTAGGGTTACTCCTAATTTCCCCTCAAATTCCCATCGAAGAAACGGGAATACAGGTGAGCTATCAAGGTTCAATTCAAACCGTTAATGCAGAGACAGATCGCCAAAGTCTTTTAAATTCCGACTCAGATGATCGTCGTGTGAGCTTAACCAGAGTTCAAGGAGCAGCGTCTTTATTTAAACCTTTCCTGTTGTGGTTTGGCCAAGCTTTACCTCCTACTCCAGAAGAAGGCTTAAAATATACATCAACCCCAGTGTTACCCTATTTAGCCCTATCTATTGGCGTAACTGGTGTTACCAGTCTCTATGGCAACGGAGACTCCCAACCTTCCCTTTCAGGCACCATTGGTGTATCTGGACAGGTTGGTAATTTTTCCCGACCTTTCCTGGACTATACCGGGTTTAATCTCAGCTTTAGTCAGGCACTGCGGGGAGATCCATCTCCTTTTTTCTTTGATCGTTTTGCTGATTTGAAAACCCTAACCTGGGGCATCACCCAACAACTATACGGTCCTTTGCGATTTGGGGTTCAAAGTGCCTATAACATTGATACAGATCAAGAAATTAATACGGATTTATATTTTGAGTACAGTAGGCGGACCTATAGCATTCTTCTCCGTTATAATACAGTGCTAAAGGTAGGGTCGATTTCCCTTCGCATTAGTGACTTTAATTGGGGTGGTAATCCAGGTCCGTTTGATGGTACTGGTATCCGTCCTGTTATTCAGGGTGTTCCGCGATAAAATCCCATGATATAATAAGAAGTTCGAGTCAAACAAAAAACAACTAAGCTTTAACTAGGAGTCAAAAGAATCAAAATGGTTAAGTTACGATTAAAAAAATACGGCAAAAAACGAGAAGTCAGTTATAGAATTGTGGCCATTAATAGTGCCAGTCGTCGTGATGGTCGTCCCCTTGAAGAACTAGGATTTTATAACCCTAGAACCGATGAAACCCGATTAAACGTTCCGGCTATAGTAACTCGCCTCAAACAAGGGGCGCAACCCAGTGATACTGTGCGGAGTATTCTCGAAAAAGCAAAAGTATTTGAACAAGTTAATGGTTAAATCGATTGACACTTCTAATTTATCTTATTCTGTCTCCCCTAATTACTTAAAACTCCTCTCATTTTTAATTGAACCTCTCTTAGATTCTCCAGATTCCCTGAAGATCGACTGCGAGGAAATTCCCAGTACAAAACGAGTTTGGATTAGATTGGCAGTGGATGAAGGGGACAAAGGGCGGATTTATGGACGGGGAGGACGAAATATTCAGTCCATACAAAATGTTTTGGCGATCGCAGCTAAACAGGTGGAACAAACCCTTTATTTGGAAGTATACGAAGAGTCCGAAGATAATAGTGGACGTTCCAGTTATAATCGACGCTCTGAGTCAAATCGCAAATTTGTACGCCGTCGTTCTCGTTCCCAAAGTCCAAGCGATCCTAAACTATCCATTCGCTCTCGTTGGCAAGAGAATCCGACAAACCCAAGCTAGGTTAACCGATGAAACCCGTTGACATTCTCATTCTTTCCAACGGACCAGGAGAAATTACTACCTGGGTTCGACCTGTGGTTAAGGCGTTAAGGACAGAATTGGGAACTGATCCCCAGCAAACGAGAATTTCAGTCATGTTATCCCCTTGCCCCCATAGTACAGGTCAAGAAGCTACTATCGCCAGTCGTTATCCTGAAGTAGATCGAGTCCAGTCCAGTGAGCAGTTTTTTTCTTTTCTTGTGGGGGGAAAAACTCGAGATGACTGGAATTGGCGAGAGCAAGGGGTGGTTTTATTTTTAGGGGGGGATCAGTTTTATGCTCTGATGATTGGCAAACGTTTGGGATACCGTACAGTGATTTATGCTGAATGGGAAGCGAGATGGTATCGTTGGTTAGACTATTTTGCTGTGATGAATCAAAGGGTCATCGAATCTATCCCCGGAGCTTATCGGCATAAATTGGCGGTTGTTGGGGATTTAATGGCGGATTTTTCCCCAATATCCTTGAATTTCATGGAAATGGCTACTAATCCAGTCATAGGAATTTTACCTGGCTCCAAGACCGGAAAATTAACCCAAGGGGTTCCCCTCTGCTTGTCCATTGCTGAACATATTTATCAACGGAAACCCCAAACTCGTTTTATCCTACCCATCGCACCCACTATAAATATAGAGACATTAGTTCGGTTTGCTGACCCTAAATATAATCCTTTTGTGATGAAAATGGGGGGTGTTAGTGGGGAACTAAAAAAAGAAAATGGAAAATATTATTTACAAACAAAAACAGGGTTAAACGTCGAACTAATTAGTCAATTTCCGGCACATGAAATCCTGCAGCAATGTTGTTTAACCTTGACTACGGTAGGAGCAAATACGGCTGAGTTAGGTGCTTTAGGTATTCCTATGATTGTGCTGTTGCCAACACAACAACTGGATGCTATGCGAACTTGGGACGGGATACCTGGGATTTTAGCAAATTTACCCTTTGTGGGTAGTCAGTTAGCTAAATTAATTAATGCCAGAGTGGTAAAAACGGGCCGTTTATTTGCTTGGCCTAATATCTGGGCCAAAGAAGAAATTGTTCCAGAATTAAGGGGAGAATTACAAGGGGAGAAGGTAGCAGACTTGGTGTTAGATTGGTTAGATAATCCCTCAGAGTTAAATAAAATTCATTATCGCTTATTAGAAGTTAGAGGAAAACCAGGGGCGGCACAGAAAATTGCTAAAATTGTTCATGAACAGTTGTCTCATAATAATTAACAATTCCAAGCTTTAAAGGGTTATGAACTTGAGAAAATGGCTAAGTTTAGTCGCCAGTGGCACTATAACAATTGTTTTCAGTATGATTCTTGGTTTTGGGGGGTTTGACGTTCTCTCGTCCCAAGCAAGTCCCATAGGGTACTTAGCCCAAACACCAGCACAGATCACGGCTGATAGTTTTGTGGCGGCCGCAGTTACTCGAACGGGTCCTGCGGTGGTTCGTATCGACACAGAAACAGTGGTTACTCGACAGGTAGACCCTTTTTTTGATGATCCGTTTTTCCGCGACTTCTTTGGTCAACAGTTGCGGCCACCCCGAGAACAAAGGATTAATGGCCAGGGTTCCGGTTTTATTATTGATGGTGATGGTATTATTTTGACCAATGCTCATGTGGTTAATGGTGCCGATAAGGTAACCGTTACCCTCAAAGATGGCCGAACTTTTAACGGAGAAGTCAGAGGAACCGATGAAATAACAGATTTAGCGGTGGTGAGAATTAAACCCCAAGGAAATACTTTACCTGTAGCACCTTTGGGGGACTCTAACAGTCTCAAAGTGGGTGATTGGGCCATCGCTGTGGGGAACCCTGTGGGTTTAGATAATACCGTAACTTTGGGTATTATTAGTACCATTGGTCGTTCAGCCGCAAAAGCCGGTATCCCTGATAAGCGTCTCGACTTTATCCAAACCGATGCAGCTATTAACCCAGGTAACTCTGGGGGGCCTTTGTTGAATAGTCAGGGAGAGGTGATCGGTATTAATACCGCTATTCGTGCCGATGCGATGGGTATTGGTTTTGCTATTCCCATCAATAAGGCCAAAACCCTAGAAAAAACTCTGGCTTCTGGACAAAAAGTACCTCATCCTTATATTGGGGTGCAAATGATTAATTTAACCTCTGAAATAGCCAGGGAAAACAACGATAACCCTAATTCTCCCATTATCGTTCCCGAGGTGGATGGGATCTTAGTGGTGCAAGTGGTTCCCAATAGTCCAGCAGAAAGGGCTAGATTACGCCGTGGAGATGTGATCGTGGCTGTTAATGGACAACCAGTGCAGGATGGCACCGATTTACAAAAAATTGTCGAAAAATCTGGGATTAATGCCAGTTTACGGGTCAAATTGTATCGAGGCGATCGCTTGTTAGAGTTGACAGTGAAAACAGAGCAATTACAAGGAGTATCTTAGCTTACCGCCGAGAAGCCCCGCACTGTACCGTAGGTCAGTGTCGGGATGATAGGCGGGTCAATGATTGGGGTTCGATGCCCCAATCATTGACAAGAAAGTAAGTCAACAATACAATAAAGGCAGTCTAACCGACACCACCGAAACAGGCTCAAAATTTAAAGGGCGAACCCCATCGCTCTAGCTAGTGGAGATATGCGTCCCTAGATTGCCCCAGACAATCAACAATGCTCAGAAGCTAGAAACGGGTAGAAAAATATTTCTGGATAAAAACTCGATACATTGCAGCCGATGGATAGTCGGTTGTGCTGACTGTGGAGGTATCTGGACGGGGATATGTGAATGGCAACATTTGTGTATCTAGAAAAGACCGATGAAACAGTAACGTCCTGTCGTGAGGTAGAGAGGTTCCCCGCTGTACCCACTGGATCAGCGTCGGGAGGAGTGTCACTTAGTTAATACTTTTGATTTAGGGGTCAACGGTTGTTGACCCCTACTTAATGTTAATATAATAATGATAAATAAAAGCTTAAATTAGTTTTACTTAGATTAAATATAATGGAATCTTCTTTTAAAAGAGTTCATCTAGAAACCTATAAAAATCGTTTTTTAGAATTTTTCAATTTACCTTCTTTTTCCTGGCGTTTTCTGCGGTTAGCGTCTATTAATATTTTATCTAATTTAATGGTTCCCATTGCTGGGTTACTTAGTATTACATTTTTGGGGCATTTAAAAGATATTCATCATTTAGCTGGAGTCACCTTAGCTACTATTATTTTTAATTATCTTTATCGTGCCTTGGGATTTCTTCGTACTTCCACAACAGGAATTACTGCCCAAGGAATGGGAAGAAAGGACTCCCAAGAAGTGTTATTAGTCTTACTTAAAAATGGCTTGTTAGCCTTAAGTTTAGGGTTAATTATTTTAATATTACAGTATCCCTTAAGATGGATTGGGTTTAGTTTAGTTAGTGCAGCACCTTTGGTAAAAGTTTCCGCACAAGCTTATTATGATACTCGTATTATAGGCGCGCCGGCTGTTTTACTTAATTTTGTCTTAATTGGTTGGTTTTTGGGAAAGGAACAAAGTGGTAAAGTTTTATGGCTTTCTCTTATTGGTAACGGTGCTAATGTTATCTTAGATTATTTATTAATTATTCGTTGGGGTTTAGAAAGTGGAGGTGCAGGTTTAGCAACTTCTTTAAGTCAGATTCTTATGTGTTTAATTGGATTATTATTAGTCGTAAAAGATATTAATTGGCAAGATGTTAAACAGATTACCAAAAGAATTTCATTAGAGCAATGGAAAGATAACTTAATGCTCAACCGTGATTTGTTTATCCGTACTTTAATTTTCCTCTCTGCTTTTTCCTTCTTTACTAATATTAGTTCTGCTATGGGAACACTAACTTTAGCGGAGAATTCTGTTTTATTGCAGATATTTTCTCTAGTGGTTTATTTTATCGATGGAGTAGCTTTTGCAACAGAATCTTTAGCAGGTAATTTTAAAGGACAAGGAACGAAAAAACAATTAATCCCCTTGCTTAAATTCTCAGGAATTCTCGGTTTCATATTTGCCTTAGGAGCAGTTTCTATCATAATTTTATTTCCACAAACTTTATTCGGACTATTGACAAATCACCAAGAGATTTTTCCTTCCTTAAATGCTCATGTTATCTGGTTGTTACCTGTTCTTAGTTTTGGTTCAATTGCCTTTATTTTAGATGGTTACTTTATCGGGTTAGCAGAAGGTGTTATGCTAAGAAATACAGCACTAGGAGCAACTTTCGTTGGTTTTGTACCTGTTGCTACTATTGCTTGGCATTACAATAATAGCAACCTATTATGGTTAGCTTTATCCTTATTTATGGTCGCTAGAGTTGTTTTGTTAGGATTAAAGGTTCCCAAAACTTTAGATAATTAATTGTCCATTACCCGTTATTGATTAAGAATTGATTGCAGACAAATTTATGAATGACTTAGCAAAGAACATTAAAAAACTAGATAATAAACTCTCAAAACGTCCCATAGCTCTTGATCCAGGGGGGTACTTTATTATTTATATCGACAGAGAAAATAGTCTCATCTGTACTAAATACTTTACCAATATTATTAATGAAAAAGGATTAGCAGTTGATCCAGAAACAGGGGAAGTTATTGCAGCAAGAGGTCAAAAAAATCGTACAGAAGAAACCCTTTTTACAGGACGTAGTGCTAAAGAATTGTGTGTCAAAGTGATAGAAGAAAATCCTAATTGTGCTATCACAATGTTAGATCATGCCGCTTATTTAGGAAGAGAATTCATGCGGGCAGAAATAGCGTTAATCCAAGGAACAGAATATATACAAGATTGATATATATTATTGATGGTTTAACCTAGTTTTCTCAGTTTTCCCTGACTTTGTGTTTTTTTGATGACACGATCGCTGATTTTTGAGTGATAAATGTGTTATCCCATAATCAGTAAACGAGGCGTTAATAATTTCAGTCTCTCGTCAATTGACAGTTTGTTTTATTTTCCTTAAACTATGAGCAAAACAGGTAAAATTTACTGTTTTCAAGCAGATTATCGAGCATCTACCCAGTTTGATGCCCATCAAGTTCCAGATTGGTTATCCCTAGAAGTTCACTGGCAAGGTTATTGCATCTCAACAGTTCCTTGGGTTGCTGATGTAGCCAGGGTTTTAGGTCTTTTACCCGTTGAGGATACGCCAGAAGCATGGATGAGTCATTTAGAGGAATTAGGGCTAAAAGGCATAACTCAGGTATGTTGCGAAGACTTCTTTGAAGACAGATTATATTGTTAACCGAAGGGGGCAAAATAGCCCCCATTAAAAAGACTTAAGAACTAACAGCCGGAAGGGCAATCCCTTCAGCCGCTTGACGGAATTGTTCAACCTGATCGCTATAATCGATCGGCAAAACTCCAACCACATTCTCATGGGGACGGGGGATGATTACCCAAGTTTCCAGGGTAGCTCCTTCAGTCCTTTCAATGGCATCAATTCCCGCTGCTATAGCGACTTTAACCTCTTGAACGTCTCCCCGAATGTTGAGAGTAAAACGCGCGCTCCCTGCGCGAATATAGCCGACGATGGTAATTCTTCCGGCTTTAACCATAGCATCGGCAGCGGCTAAAATTCCGGGAAAACCTTTTGATTCGATCGATCCAACTGCTTTTTGAGTCATAATTTAAGTCTCCTAAATAATCATTGATGGGATGCTTAACAATAGGAATAATTTTATGGTTAAAGGGGACAGTCCCTTTATGAAACGCGAAATTGTTCCACTGCTTCTGTAAAATCTAAGGGCAGAACTGAGAGCAGATTTTCTGGTGGGTTAGGGACAATGTAATGACTAGCTACTTTACCGTTGTAGGATTTTTCAGCCGCTTCTTTTCCTGCTTCCATAGAATTTTTCACCTCAGAAACGGGGCCACGAATTGCCACTAAAAATTCTCCACGTTCAGCTTTATCAAAATACACAATTGTCACCGTTCCCCCTTTAACCATTGCATCTGCGGCGGCTAAAACTGCGGGAAATCCTACGGTTTGAATAACACCAACGGCTTGAGGCATAAGGGTAATAATGGGAAAAGCATGGTTTTTCTTGCTCACCAATCATATCACGATAGGGATTCTGCTGTCAGACCCCGTCGTTAACGACGGGGTTTGGGTTCTGCTACACAAAACTTAACTAAACCTCTTTAATCTTACTCATAATATAAGCTATCATAGCATTATGAGCAAGTTATTATCAATTTCTGAAGCAGCTAAACTCAAAGGGGTTAGTACAAGTACCCTCAGACGATGGGAAGCCGAAGGAAAGTTAATTCCTCAAAGAACTGCCAATGGCCATCGGCGGTATGAACTGTCAGAACTTCTTGGGATAAAGAAAGAACTTTCTTATACCATTGGTTACGCTCGAACCAGTTCCCATGACCAGAAAAAAGACCTAGAGCGTCAAATTGAAGTCTTAGAATTATTCTGCGCTCAACAAGGATGGCAATATGAAATTATCAAAGATTTAGGAAGTGGGATGAATTATAATAAGCGGGGATTGCAAAAACTAATTCGTTTAATTGTAGATAATAAAGTAGAGCGTTTAGTCTTAACTCAAAAAGATAGATTATTAAGATTTGGCGGTGAATTAATATTTAGCTTGTGTGAGCATTTTGGCACAGAAGTTGTTATTATTAATAGGACAGAAGATTCAAGTTATGAGGAGGATTTAGCGCAGGATGTTTTAGAAATAATAACTGTATTTTCTGCTAGATCATATGGGTCAAGAAGTCACAAGAATAAAAAGATTATCGAACAATTAAGGGAGATTGCTCAGGAGATATAAAATATGCAGAGCTTCAGCAATTAATAATGAACAATTAATAATTAATAATTAATAATTACCTTTATCCTATTAATAGTGAACAATACGAAAACCAATATCATAAAGGGAAGTTAAGGGATCAAGTCTCCCCCGATAAGCGGAACGACATTTATGGGGAGAACAATTCCAAGATCCTCCACGAAGCACTCTTCTTTCTTCATCGGTATGGGTGATCCAAGTTTGGCCATCGTCAGGACAACCCAGATAATTTCTATGCCAAAGATCATCACACCATTCTCGTACATTGCCGTACATATCATAGAGTCCAAAACCATTAGCCACAGCAAAATAGCCCACAGGAGTAGTTTCCCGTCGATCTTCTCCCAATAAACCTTGACCATAAGCACCTTGGCTGCAAATTTTTCCTTGATATTCCCAATTTATCCCTGAATAGTTGGCTAGATCGGTGGTAATGGTTTCCCCAAAATGAAAAGGGGTGTTGGTATTAGCACGACAGGCGTATTCCCATTGCGCTTCACTCGGAAGATAATAAGAACGTTGACTATGTTGGGATAATCTAGCGCAAAATTCTACAGCATCATACCAAGATACTTTTTCAACGGGATGATTCGGGTGAGAAAAATTAGCGGGGTCCCCAAGAAGAGATTGTTTAATGGTGGGGAGTTGAGCAACTATTTTCCATTGTTGTTGGGTAATGAGATATTTACTCATCCAGAAGGGTTTGAGTGTGACTCGGTGTTGAGGGGTTTGAGAGGGGAGACACCCTTCTTCCGTCTTGAGAGAACCCATATAAAAGGTTCCCGGCGGAATGGCTACCATCTCTAAATGACAGTCATCTTCTAATGTTTCTAGAAAATATAAGGTTTTTTTATTTTCTCGTTGAATAATTTTGCCTTGGGGGTTGACTGTGACAACCTCGAATTCATAAGAGGATAGTTTAGTCGTCATGAAAATTATCAGATTAGGGAGTTTAGCTAAAATATTTTGATGATAATGCTGGTGGGCAATGGGTTTAAAAAATATAGATTTAATTCCTCCTCTATCTCCATTGCCCACCCTACATATTTAGTCCGATTGAACTAACTCGCTTGGGGACTCAGAGGTATCAAACACCAATCTTAATAAAGGAGGGGATAAAAAGGTGGTGGCAATAACCATCAAAACAATAGCTACATCAATAGAGGGAGGTAACGCCCCTGTTGCTGAACCTAACCCGGCAAAGACTAACCCAACTTCTCCACGGGGAATCATTCCAGTCCCGATACCAAGACGGTTAATTTTTTCATCGGTAAAGGCAAAGAACCCGGCAGATACTTTACCGACAATGGCAACAATAATCAAAAAACCAGCTATGATCAAACCTTCTCTATTAGCCGGAACCGAAGGGTTAAGAACACTGAGATCGGTTTTGGCCCCAATGGAGACAAAAAACACTGTTGAGAATACCACAGAAAGGACTTCAATAGCCTCAACTAAGCGTTCTCGTGCTGTGGTTCCTCCTAAGATTAATCCTGCTGCAAAGGCTCCCAGAATCGGTTCTAAACCCACAACTCCTGCTAGAAAACTGAGGAAAATAAACAGAATAAAGTAACCCATCCCTCTGTTGGGGGATTTTAATTTCTCTAACTGAGTAACAAACCAAGGTCCGAAAAACTGATTCAGGACAATGGCAGCTATCATAAACGCAGCCGCAATGAGGATTAGTGTCAGGGCTTTAACCACGTCCACTTCTCCTGTTTCCACAATACTGATGACCACTGCCAGGATGACAATGCCTAAAATATCATCGAGGATAGCTGCCCCTAAAATGATTTGACCTTCCTTGGATTTGAGAACCCCAAGATCCTGCATCACTTTGGCTGTAATACCAATACTGGTGGCAGTTAAGGCTGCCCCTGCAAATAATGCTGGTAAGGTGGGAACGTGAAACAGATAAGTTAGTCCCAAAAATCCTAAAACAAATGGTAGGGTTACTCCTACAATGGCCACACTGGCTGATTGAAAGCCCACTTTGAGCAATTCTTTTAAGTCAGATTCTAAACCGATCAAGAATAATAAAACCCCAACCCCAAATTCGGAATATTCATCGATGATCAGGGGAACGGGTTCCTCAAAAACGGCTTTAACTTGTTCTGGGGTGCTGTTGGAGAGGATCTCAATCAAATGGCTTAAAGAGGGATTAATTTCCCCTCCATCTAATACCACCAGATGTAATCCTGAAACCCCAATCACTACACCTGCAACTAAATTACCCAGTACCGATGGTAAGGCTAGTGCAGCTTATCAAAAATAATCCACCAGTCACTTATGATCTTTAAAGCCCTTAAATTTCCAAACGAACGGCTTAGCAAAATGTTGATTAAAGTAATCAATAAAATTGAGAATTTTTTGGGATAGTTCTTCAGTTGAACGGACAGTAATTCTTTTGAGTAAACGCCTGACTAAGATCGAAAACCAACACTCAATTTGATTAAGCCACGATGTATGTTTGGGAATATAAACAAAGCGAATTCGATGAGATTCATCTGATAAAAAATCTGCTCTGCTGTCCATAGATTGCAAAATCCCCTCCTTTCCTTTTCTCCCCAAATCAATAGTAATTCCACAGCTTTCTGCTACTAATTTGACTAAGCTTTCCGATTTATGAGTGTTGAGTTGATCTACAATAAAAATCCATTCTGCTTTTTCATCAATCTTAATCGTTCTCTGGATATGTTCAGAAAAATCTTGTTCTGTTCTTGTCGGTCCAATAGAGGAACTAACAATTTTTCCTCTTGCCACATCCCAGTTCGCAATCAAGCTTAAAGTTCCGTGTCTTTCATATTCAAATTCGATTTTTTCTACTTATTTAGGCTTGATTCTTTTGTTCGGAAATAATCTCTCAAGAGCTTGAATCCCTGTCATTTCATCTGTACTAATTAAATGAATTCCTTGTTCTAACAAAGTTTTAGCTTCTTGATGAAGTTCACAGATATATTTGACTTGCTTTTTAAATTTTAAGGGATCATCAATTTTGGCATTTAACCAGTAACGAACGAGATGTGGTTGTAATGTCGCTTCTTTTTAAAAAACGCCCCACACTACGGGGGGAAATCTTTTCGACAATTCCTCTTTTTATGGCTTCATCCGCCAACTCTGAAGGTGTCCAATGGCTCACTGGTCTGTCTGATTTTTCACATTCTTCACAAGCGATCGCTACAATCTGGACTACTTGTTCGACCGTAAAGGATTTTGTTGTTCCAGGTCTTGGGCGATCGCTTAAAATTCCTTTGATCAAGACCATTAATGCTTTCTCCGTTACCTGTTGTTCTTCGGCGGCACTCAGTTTTTCTCTCTCCTCAAACCATCGCGATCGCCACTGACGCACTTGTACTCGGTCTAATTCTAATCTTCGACTAATCGAACTATTGCTCTCTCCTGATGCTGCGGCTAAGATTAGCTTGGCTCGTCTAACAAGGCGATAGGGGTTTGTTGTCCCTCTCACTATTTGTTGGAGTACTGTTTTCTGTAGGTTGGAGAGGTTAATTGGCAATGCTTTTATCATGGACATCAACTTCGAGATTCTTCCGTTAGTTTCATTGAAACACATTGTCGTGGCTAGTCACGAAAGTTTCTGTAAAAATCTGGTGGATTACTTTCGCCAAGCTGCACTAGTCTGGCTGCTATTTCTTCAAAAAAACGACTAAATACATAGATTGAAAGACTTACTAAAGCGAGAGATACAGCTAGGGCTTTTCCATAACTCTCTCCTTCTGTAGCGGTGGCTAACAGCGATGGACTACACCACTGTAAAGCATTATTAATAAGCGATATGGGTTCTATCATGGGCTTTTATAAAAATGTTAAACAATTAATTTTGATAAGTTTTGCAGTCGGGAAAAACCCAATCTCTAAAGACTTCACTCTATCACATGATTGTTTAGCCCCCCAAACCCCGTGGAAAGTATCCCGGTTGGAAACAAGGGAAAAAAAGGAATAAAAAACATCCTTATCCTACAGTTAAAAAGACAGTAACTCGCCCATAAAAAGCCAAGAAGAAAACTGCTTAAAGTTTTCTATAAATATATTAGTTTTTTTAGATTTAGATTTAGAAGCAATGGGCAAGCATAACTCGGATCTTGGTCGTCGAATTAAAAGAGGATTGTTTAAGACTGCCAATAATCAAGTCATTAACTCAGATATTAATGGCAGTCTAATGTCTATCATAACTTTAACGATCTGGAGATTTTAGCTGGGGACTTTTGCTTAAAGAAAACTGCTAAGCCGTACAGACCAAAACCAAAAAGTCCTAAAATAGAACTGGACTCGGGAACAGAAATTTGACTATAAATAGGGTTTGCTGAATAAAAGCAAAACCCTATTCTTTAAAAGGTTACACCCATATTCGCGATCGCAAAAAAGATCAGCTTTGTCGGCTACAAACCGCTATAATTGGTAGAAACACCTCCCAGTTGTTGGTCAAGAACAAATGTATCGAAAAGAGGAGCAACCTTTACCGCCCCCAGAAAAATTTGAATTACCTTTCGAGGGCAAATTGTCCCCCAATAATTGTTGGGTAATCATGGCAGAGTTGATACCTTGGGATGATTTTGAGGAAGAATATGCTAAACTTTTTTCAGCAGAAAAAGGTGCGCCAGCCAAACTATTTAGAATGGCATTAGGGACATTAATTATTAAGGAAAAATTAGGAACAAGTGATAGAGAAACTATAGAACAGATTAGAGAAAATCCCTATCTACAATACTTTATAGGTTTAAATTGTTATCAACAAGAGCCACCACTGGAATCTTCAATGCTAGTTCATTTTAGGAAAAGAATTGATGGAGAATTGATAAACAAAATCAATAAAAAAATAGTAAAAAGAGAAATAGACAAGAGTGATAAAGAAGTAAAAAAAAAGGATTGTCTCCAAGAAAAAGGAGAAAAAATAAAAAATAAAGGTAAACTAATTTTAGATGCGACTTGTGCGCCAGCAGACATCAAATACCCAACGGATTTAGGCATATTAAATCAAGCCAGAATTGAGACAGAAAGAATAATAGATAATCTTTATAAACCATTAAGAGTAAAATTGAGAAAAAAGCCGAGAACTTCTAGAAAAATTGCTAGAAAGGAATACTTAAAAGTAGCTAAAAAACGAAAAGTATCTTATCAAGAAAGAAGAAAAGCTATCGGGAAACAGTTAAAATACCTTAAGAAAAATTTAGGAAATATAGAAGACTTAATTCAAGCTGGGGCTTCCCTGGAAAATCTGAGTAAAAGACAGAAAAATTGTCTAGAGACTATCAAAAAAGTTTATGAACAACAACAGTCAATGTGGGAGAATAAGACCCAGAGTGTTCCTCAAAGAATTGTAAGTTTAACTCAACGGCATATTCGTCCAATAGTGAGGGAAAAAGCAGTAAAACCAATAGAGTTTGGAGCTAAACTCTCAGTAAGCTGTGTAGATAACTATGTGTTTCTATACAAAATAAGTTGGGAAAACTTCAATGAATCTTGTCATTTAAAAGAACAAGTAGAAAAGTATAAAGAAACGTTTGGCTATTATCCCGAATCCGTCCATGTAGATAAAATTTATCGAACTAGGGAAAACAGAAATTGGTGTAAGGAAAGAGGGATAAGAATCAGTGGTCCGAAGTTAGGAAGACCTCCGAAAAATGTCAGTGAAGAAGAAAAGAAACAAGCCCACTCCGATGAATGCTTCCGTAATGCTATTGAGGGAAAGTTTGGACAAGCTAAACGAAGATTTAGCCTAAATCTCGTGATGACAAAACTCCCTGAAACCTCCATTACATCTACTGCTATTACATTTTTAGTTGTCAATCTTTGTAAACTTCTGAGGCAGTTTTTGTCGCTTTTTTTGTCCTTATTTACTAATAATAGAACAGAGGAACTCATCAAACCGCCTTTCATTAATTTTGATTATACTTTAAACAATTTTTATGTACTAAAACTTATTGATTTGTCAGAAAATTCTTGGTCAAAAGTGGCATAAATTTTGGAGAAACTTTTTCAGCAAACCCTAAATAACATTGCCATCTCCTGCTAGTGTATTTTCTTCATAAGAGACAAAAGATTCTGTCACATCAAAGAAACCGGGAATAAAAGAAAATGAAAGGGGAGGAGTATCTTGAGAAACGGAGAAACTTAAACCAAGAAAATCTCCCTCAAAAAAGGAAACTTCAGGGGGAACAGTGGCATCTGCTTTCGTAAAAGTAGAACCATTAAAGTTGACGAAAATCGTATCAACAGTCAAAAATTCGTCCCCAGAACCTGTTAGGGAAGCATCATCAAAACTGAAAATACCAGAATAGGTTTGGTTAAGTAAGGGGCCAGACGTAACCGTTCCCTCAAGGGTATATGTTACTGTCGCCCCCTGAGCGGTTTCAACAACAGTTGAGGTCAGGACAGTAGTGGCGATCGCCACCACTGAACCTTGGAAAATTAAGGAAGGGAAAGTTAAATTTTTCATGACAAAATCAGTGTAAAGATGAGTAAGAGTTAGATTGGCCTTAAAAAACAAAATTACTCGCTGAATTCAAATCAGCAAGAGCAACATTTTGAATTAAAGCAAAAGTACGAGCAGGACTAGAACCTGCGGAGCCATCTACATCAAGCATCAGGAAACTATGGCCACTGCGGGAGCCAAATCGAAGATAACCATCAGCAATAGGATCAGAGCCATTGTAGCCAAAGCTTTCTAGAACATCAGTTAAGACAATCTGATCCTCACCAGGGGTAAAATCTTGAATGCGATCGCCTGCATCCATAAGACTGGTGTAGACAAATTTATCGTTGCCTAAATTACCCCTCAAAGTATCGGGTCCCTGCATACCTGTGATCAGATCATCGGAGTCCGTGCCGGTCAGGACATCGCGGCCTGATGTACCTACAATTTCATTGACATCGCTAACATTGATAGTAAAGTCTTCAAAATACACCCCACCGTTACCATCAGAGGTTTGTACTCTGATGCTGTGTTCGGTTTGGGTTTCGTAGTCAAAAGAAACTGTGGTTTTGAGGACATTATCAACAATTTCAAAGTTATCATTGTCCGTATCCCCGAACCCTGGTACTAAGCTATAAGTATGGGTTTCTCCTGTATCTGGATCAACTGTGGAGAAAGTGCCTACTTCTGTACCAATGGCTTGTTCTTCTGCTACTGTATCATTACTCAAACTAATGTCAGTGGGATTTGCACTTAATACTTCAGTATTGTTAATCTGCTCATCCAAAGCATCACCAGTATTTTCGGCTACTGCTTCTTCAATGGATTTTGTACCTGCCCCAACTTCTTCTAAATCATTAGTGCTTTCCCCTAAAGCTATTTTTTGAACTTTAGCAAAGGCTTCTTCAAGTTCATTGGGAGATGAGTCAGCGATCGCTTCTTCAATTTTTTGATTCGCGGCTACTATGATTTGGGTTGCTCCGGTGCTTAAGGCAGAAACATCTACTCCTAAACCAGTGGCTGAATCATTGATGATAGTCTCTATTTGATCTACATTAGTTAAATTCAAGGTTGTATTAGTTTGGATTTGAGTGGCGATCGCATTTACCACTTGATCCACAATGGCACCGTTAGCTAAACCAGATGCACCTGCAATTAAACCAGTAGTTTGGGTAATTAAGTTTTGAACTTGTACCATTGCAGAAAAGGTTTCTACACCACCTAGTTCATTGTTATTAGTTGCGGCAATAGGATCAAAAACATTGATTCCCACATCAGAAGGAATTGACAAAGCATTGGTAATAGAAGTATTTGCTTCTTCTACTGTTAAACCTTGATCTACTAATTCAGCTACTACAGTTGTTAATAAGGTTATTACTGTGGCATCAGGAGTTGCTCGTAAAGGAGTTTCTAGGGGTAAACCAGTTGCTGTATCAATACCGCCTAATGCGACAAGACTGCCTTCATCAGGATCAATCGTTCCATTGAGATTGAGATCATAATCAACTAAAGAAAGACCATTAAAATTAAAGTCTCCATTGCCATCACTAATTCCTAGAGGTTCATCAACGTCATGTTCTCCATTGCCATTAACGTCTAAAAATACATTAGCATTAACAATGTAATTATCAATTACACGACCGACATAGTTACTAAAATCAAAATAACTTGCATCCTCTTCTCCAAATGAATCAGTGGCAGTAACTTTTACCCAATGGAATTGACGATCATCTGTTCTGGTTTGGAAAGTACGAGTACTAGGATCAAAGGCTAAACCTACAACAGGACCACTATTAAGATCATTGTCAATAATGTCGGAAGAAGTCCAACCAGTAGCCACTGGATCCCAAACGCCATTAACATAACGCCGATACCAACCACTGACATCATGAAGTTTTTCTGCTTTATAGGTAAGTACGTCACCTGGATCTGGATCAATAAAGGTATTATCGGCAAAAGTAAATTCAGAAATACCTAAGATTAAAGGAATTTTCGGTGTTACTCTTAATTCTTGACCTCGAATCGGTATATTTAAAGCTGGTGGAGTGTTATTTAATTCATTAATAATTCCCTCCACTGCGTTAGTTGTATCAACAGTATATTCAGGAGCAGTTGCTAGAGTAATAGTAATAGTTTCGTCCCCTTCAACCAAGTTATCGGCAATGGGATCGATGATTAAGGTTTTCGTACTCTCACCAACTCCAAAATAAATACTTCCTAAATTTCCTGCTAAACCTGATGCACCATCAAGAGTATAGTCATCATTAATAGTCGCAGTACCACCAATTTCATAGTTAACAGTTAAAATCCCATCGGTATTACCATCACGAGTGAAGGTATAAACCAGATTGTTATTACCATCTTCTAATACTTGGCTAGGAGATATGTCTAAAGTGATACCTTGTCCCAAGATTTCAGCCGCTTCATCGAGAAAAGCTTGATCTCCTCCACTTAAGAAAAAGTCTAAAGCCACTTCTTCCACTAAGGCTTCAGGAATACCTGCATCTCTAGCCGCTTGAAGTGCATCTGCCCATTCTTGTGGATCTATATCATCTTGAGTGAAATAGATAGGAAAATTAGGATCATCAAAAATAGGTGTTCCAAATAAAGATTCTTGTTGAGTTACACGCCAACTTTCAGCAAACACTTCATGTATATCTGCAAATGAGATATTAGAAGGTAATTGAGTGCCATCACGGAGAACAAAATCATTACTAGAAATACCGTCTGCATTTCCTAATAACCCTTCCATTTGATTGGCTCGGTAAGGAGCAGGATAAACGTTAAGGTTAATATGAGTTGATCCTTGAGTAGCAACAAAGCGATCGTCATCACCAGTAAAGAGTATTCAATCTGGTCCTGCATATCGGAAAGTATATTTGTTACTACTGTTACGCTCAATGATACTGTTACCAACATTATAACTTTGACCACTATTTAAGGTGATATTAACTCCATTAATTTGAAGTTTTTGGTTAGTAGGGTTATCCATATCATAGATAACAGTGTTACCATCCATTTCAGTTGCAAATGCTGTATTAACAGAAGCTCTGGTAGGGTTATAAACCCAAGGTTCTTGACGGGTTTGAATTTGCCAATCGCCACTACTGGATTGAATGAAGATAAATTCACCATCGTCTTGCATATCGTATCTTCTGCCATCAAAAGTCTTAAAATGCACATCTCCTTGACCGTAACCATCTATATATTGATTGATAGAAAAGATATGATTGGTACTAGCTCCCCAACAATCAGTGGCAGTTAGTTCGATTGTGATGGGGAAAGTTTGACTTGCTGGTGGTGTTCCCGTAAAGTAAATAACATCGTCATCACTATTGAATGCATTATCTTGAGAAAATGACAGCCAACCCGGTAGTGGACCACCACCCAATAATGTTGCGGTATAGTGCATTCCATCCCCATCGGGATCGATAAAGACAGGAGGTTGAAAATCATTAGGTGGATTATTTATATCTCCAACACTTACATCCAAACGCCATGTACCCGTTTGTAAAATGTTATTGTTAATTATAGGTGCATTATTACCAATAGGACCTACGCTCATCAAAGCTTCATTGACATTTAAACGACCTCCGCTCACAGTAATTCCACTTAAACCGGGTACTGGATCGGTATTATTCATTAATTCAGTAATGATTTGTGCCGGGGTCAAACTGGGATCTTCAGCTAATAGTAAAGCCGCCGCACCAGAGACATAGGGAGCCGCCATAGAAGTCCCACTGTTATATCCATAGGAATTTCCCGGTAAGGTACTCCGAATGTTAACTCCTGGTGCACCTAAATCTACAGTAGTTGAACCATAGTGAGAAAATCCAGCTTTATTGTCATTATGGTCAGTCGCAGCTACAGAGATAACATTAGGTTGGGTGTAATTAGCAGGATAAAATGGAGTAACATCATTGTCATTGTTAAAATTACCAGCCGCCGCCACAAATAAAACCCCTGCACTATTAGCCGCACCGATCATTGCATCAAATGCTGCATTGTAGCCACCGCCACCAAAACTGGCATTAACCACATCAGCACCATTATCAATAGCATATTGTAGTGAATTTATAATATTTGAAGTTGAACCAAAACCTCCAGCACTAAAAGATTTGAGTGCCATAAGACTAACATTAGGACTAACCCCAATCACCCCTGAATTATTGTTTCCTTCAGCACTGATCGTTCCCGCTACATGAGTTCCATGACTATGATCATCCCAGGGATCACTATCAGTATTGTGAAAGTCATAACCATAAATGTCATCCATATAACCATTCCCATCATCATCCATGCCATTACCAGCTATTTCACCTGCATTGATCCACATATTAGAAGCTAAATCTGGGTGATTATAATCTATTCCAGTATCAATCACCGCAACGACGATATCATGATCCCCTTTTTGCTTACACCAAGCCTCTGGTGCATCAATATCAGCATCGACAGTGCCACCGGTTTGTCCAGTATTGTGTAAACCCCAAAGATCATTAAAATCTGTATCATTAGGCAGTGCTGGGAGTGCATTAATAGATACTATATAGTCAAAAGAACTTACGTTTAATTGATTATTATTAGCTAAGTTGTTCTGGATTGGGACTAAATCAGTGGCTAAATCAAAATTTAAAATTCGCCATTGAGCAAAATCTTGGGCAAGACTACTTTCTGACGGTATTATATTTTCCACTGAGGTAGCACCATTAGCTGTGGCGATCGCCTGTATTTCTGCTTCCGTTACTCCCGCATTAAACTCAACTATAAGTTGACCAGGTTGATATTGTTGCCCTGTTTCAGGATCTATGGGGAATAAAGATTTACCAAAGACGACATGAGCTTGACCAGAACTTGTACCATTAGGATCTGCTTGATGGCTACCGATTACCAGATCACTGATGTTATCCCCATTAAAGTCACCAATACCACTTACAGAAATACCTGATTGATCCCCTGCATTAACTCCTTCAATGATTAAACTTTCACTAAGAGAAGCCATATTACCCGAATTTCTCACAAAATCTGCGATCGCCAAACACAGAAGCCTTACAGGAAGTGGGTTTGAACAGAGCGATCGCAGATTTCCCCAACCAACAGTCTATTGTCAGATTTTAAGTTAAAATCAACCCGAATTAGACAAAGATGAAAAGATAAATCAATCACTCATTTTTCCAAAAAAATTATTAATAAAATCTCTAATAGTACTAGATTGTTAGAATAAAATATGCTATAATTTAATTATTAAAGCAATTTACCTTAAACTGATTTAATGAGTCCCAGTCATCCCCGAACCCCTCGTCAAGTAATCAACTTTAGTAAACAGAAAGGAAAAGAAATAATCGCTAATTTTGATGGGGGACTAATCACTTCAGATGCGGGGATTGTCTGGATAGCTGAGTTGGATAAAAAACTGGGAATTACCGAGAAGTTTGGTAACTGTTTTCAAGATCATCGTCATCAATCTTATGTAGATCATTCCGTTCATGAGTTATTAGCACAAAGGCTTTATAGAATTATTTTAGGCTATGAAGATGTCAATGACCATGATAAATTACGTCACGATCCTGCCCTTAAGATCGCTTTAGAAAAGCTTAATGAACTTGAAGATAAAAAGGGATGGTTAGCTAGAAAAAGTACAATTAATAGATTGGAATATTGTCCTGAGACTATTCTCGACAAAAAAACGAGTCGTTATCATAAAATAGAACCCAACTTTGAAGCCATTGAAAAATCTTTTGTCGAATTTTTTTTAGAGTCTTATAAAAAACCTCCCTTAAGTATTATATTAGATATGGATGTCACGGATGACCAAGTACATGGTAATCAAGAAGGGGCATTTTTTAATAGTTATTATCACGGAGTATGTTATGCTCCTTTATATATTTTCTGTGGGCATCATTTATTAGTTGCTAAACTTCGTTCATCTAATGTAGATCCAGCCGATGGAGCCTTAGATGAATTACAAAGAATTATCGGACTAATTAGAGAAAAATGGTCAGAGACTCATATCCTAGTTAGGGGTGATAGTGCCTATGCCCGTGAAGAAATCTTCTATTTTTGTGAAAATTAGCCTTTAGTTGATTATGTTATAGCTATGGGAATAAATGGCGTTCTTAAGTTACGAGCGGATGATGTAATTGAAAAAGCCAAACATGAATATGAAAAAAAACTAGCTCCAATAACTGAATTAATGGATAGTTTATTTCAGAAAAAAGAAGATTTAGAAGAAGTTAAAAAATTAGTACCAATTTCTACTTGGTATCGCTCTATTCGTTATAAAACAGAAAAGTCATGGAGTTGTCAAAGAAGAGTAGTGACAAAAGTTTGTTATGGAAGTGATGGCTTAAAAATGCGCCATGTGGTGACATCTTTGCCCGCTTCAAAAATTCCACCCTCAAAACTTTATACAAAAAAATACTGTCCGAGAGGCGAGATGGAAAATCGGATTAAAGAACAACAATTAGACTTGTTAGCTCATAGAACTTCAACTCAAACATTTCAAAGTAATCAACTAAGATTATGGATACATTCCTGGGCTTATGTTCTCATAAATGCTTTTCGTCAACACTGTTTAAAAAAAACTTCATTGGCTAAAGCAACTGTGGGAAGAATACGTCTAAATCTTCTTAAGTTGGGAGCCAGAATAAAGATTAGTTGTAGAAGAATTATTATCGCTATAGCTAGTGCTTGTCCTTATCAAGATATTTTATCTATTGCTAACAAAAGAATTAAAACTATTCCTAATACTGGATAAGTAGAATAAGTTGTTTTTTAAAAAAGATATCTATCATAAGTTGTTGACTTACTGATACTTTTATTTAGCCTTATTTATCGTGGAGAAAATCAAAAGTTAATATAATTATTCCCTCTTAAACTCAATTTTTGGATAATCAAAGTCAATTTTTTTATTCATCTATATTCAAAATTTCTATTAGTCCTAAAAATTATCATTTTTCATCTCTGGATTGGGCTTTCAAATTAATTTGTGAGAAATCCGGGATGAGTGCCTTTTGTGCGATAGCGTCGGAGCGCAGTGAGGAACTGACCCGTAGCGGCACTAGGCATGGGTGGACAACTTTGCTCTATTTCGATTACAATGGTAGCTATTGTCATTTTTTGATTAGTAATGAAAGTACTTAGTTCTTTAAGAAGTGCAAAGACCCGCCATCGTGATTGTCAGGTTATTAGACGGAAAGGGCGTACTTATGTAATTTGTAAATCAGACCCTCGCTTTAAAGCGGTGCAAGGAAAAAAAAGTAAAAAAAAGCGGTACTAAACCTTTTGGGTGATAGGAGATATATTAGCCATAGTCTCCATACCGACTCTATCTATAAATGTGGTCAAAAAATGCTAGAGATGACTTTAACACTCATCTCTAGCTAATTCTTTTCTAACTTGCATTAATAATTCTCCTAAGCGATTTTTTCCTGTGTGTTGTTTCCCAATTCACCAATAATAGTCATAAGGGGAATTTTCGTAAAGATGTCTATTTTCCGTTGCTAACAAAATTGTTTGCATTTTGGGATGACTAAACTTTTTTCTCAGAGCATATAACATTACTTCTTCTTTAACTATTTCCAAATCTCTTCTTAAAGGTATTTGTCTAGTTTGACCGAATTTTTTTGCCTTTCCTGGGGTTTGAGCAAGACGGATCTTTTCTCTATATCCTCGATACTTTTCCCCAGAAAATTTCATGGCCTGAAAATAATGTTCTACCGTTGGCCAATATAAACCTTCTTCATCCATAAACCCAAATAGATAAAAATTTGATAATTCATACCATTGATTAGTTTTGCTGAAAAAATAGATTGGTTTATTCATAAGTCGATTATCCTTTAATTAATATTAAAAATGCCCAACATAAAATTGAAACTAATGCAGTTACAATAATCATCATACTAATTAGGGTTTGCTGAAAAAGTTTCTCCAAAATTTATGCCACTTTTGACCAAGAATTTTCTGACAAATCAATAAGTTTTAGTACATAAAAATTGTTTAAATTATAATCAAAATTAATGAAAGGCGGTTTGATGAGTTCCCCTGTTCTATTATTAGTAAATAAGGACAAAAAAAGCGACAAAAACTGCCTCAGAAGTTTAGAAAGATTGACAACTAAAAATGTAATAGCAATAGATGTAATGGAGGTTTCAGGGAGTTTTGTCATCACGAGATTTAGGCTAAATCTTCGTTTAGCTTGTCCAAACTTTCCCTCAATAGCATTACGGAAGCATTCATCGGAGTGGGCTTGTTTCTTTTCTTCTTCACTGACATTTTTCGGAGGTCTTCCTAACTTCGGACCACTGATTCTTATCCCTCTTTCCTTACACCAATTTCTGTTTTCCCTAGTTCGATAAATTTTATCTACATGGACGGATTCGGGATAATAGCCAAACGTTTCTTTATACTTTTCTACTTGTTCTTTTAAATGACAAGATTCATTGAAGTTTTCCCAACTTATTTTGTCTAGAAACACATAGTTATCTACACAGCTTACTGAGAGTTTAGCTCCAAACTCTATTGGTTTTCCTGCTTTTCCCCTCACTATTGGACGAATATGCCGTTGAGTTAAACTTACAATTCTTTGAGGAACACTCTGGGTCTTATTCTCCCACATTGACTGTTGTTGTTCATAAACTTTTTTGATAGTCTCTAGACAATTTTTCTGTCTTTTACTCAGATTTTCCAGGGAAGCCCCAGCTTGAATTAAGTCTTCTATATTTCCTAAATTTTTCTTAAGGTATTTTAACTGTTTCCCGATAGCTTTTCTTCTTTCTTGATAAGATACTTTTCGTTTTTTAGCTACTTTTAAGTATTCCTTTCTAGCAATTTTTCTAGAAGTTCTCGGCTTTTTTCTCAATTTTACTCTTAATGGTTTATAAAGATTATCTATTATTCTTTCTGTCTCAATTCTAGCTTGATTTAATATGCCTAAATCCGTTGGGTATTTGATGTCTGCTGGCGCACAAGTCGCATCTAAAATTAGTTTACCTTTATTTTTTATTTTTTCTCCTTTTTCTTGGAGACAATCCTTTTTTTTTACTTCTTTATCACTCTTGTCTATTTCTCTTTTTACTATTTTTTTATTGATTTTGTTTATCAATTCTCCATCAATTCTTTTCCTAAAATGAAGTAGCATTGAAGATTCCAGTGGTGGCTCTTGTTGATAACAATTTAAACCTATAAAGTATTGTAGATAGGGATTTTCTCTAATCTGTTCTATAGTTTCTCTATCACTTATTCCTAATTTTTCCTTAATAATTAATGTCCCTAATGCCATTCTAAATAGTTTGGCTGGCGCACCTTTTTCTGCTGAAAAAAGTTTAGCATATTCTTCCTCAAAATCATCCCAAGGTATCAACTCTGCCATGATTACCCAACGATTATTGGGGGACAATTTACCCTCGAAAGGTAATTCAAATTTTTCTGGGGGCGGTAAAGGTTGCTCCTCTTTTCGATACATTTGTTCTTGACCAACAACTGGGAGGTGTTTCTACCAATTATAGCGGTTTGTAGCCGACAAAGCTGATCTTTTTTGCGATCGCGAATATGGGTGTAACCTTTTAAAGAATAGGGTTTTGCTTTTATTCAGCAAACCCTAATTATTTTAAAGTGTTTATGAACAATTATTTCTTCAAAATCTTTTGCTTTCCCAAACGATAAGACTCCGCTTTAACTAATAATGATTTAGCAAATTCCATTGCATCATCTGAGGAATGTCCTCCTGTTAATTGTGCTAATTCCTCTTTTCTGGTTTGGATATTTTCTAATGCTTTTACTCTGACGACGGTTCTTAATTCGGGTAAACTTAATTGTCCATTTTCTTCGTTTTCTAGTTCCGATAATTCTTCAATAATTTGCTTTTCAACTCGGAAATGATTTTCGGCCATGGCCGCAACTAATGGTTGATGAGTGACACATAAAACCTGATAAGTTTCGCTTAAACTATGTAACTTTTCTGCGATCGCTTGGGCAACTTTTCCTGATACTCCTGCATCAATTTCGTCAAAAATCAAGGTTCCTGAACATTTTTCTGACTTAGCAAAACACGCTTTTAATGCTAAAAGAAAACGACTCATTTCCCCTCCAGAAGCGGTACGGGATAAGGGTTGTATTTTTTCCCCTGGGTTGGGACTAAAATAAAAAATAATTTGATCGCTGCCATTAATACTAGGATTACAAGGAGTTATCTGACAAACAAAAACAACTTTATCCATAGCTAAAGGTTTCAATTCTTTAACTAATTGTTTCTCTAATTTTGTAGCAGCTTTCTGTCTTAATAATGTTAATTCTTTGCAGATATTTCTTAATTCTTCTTCCGCAAGATTATATTCTTTTTCCAACTTTTCAATGGACTGCTCATCATCGTTTAATTCCTCTAATTCTGCGCTTAATTTCTGATAAAAACTAATAGCGTCTGCTAAATCTGGTCCATATTTACGACAAATACGCTTAATTAGATTAATGCGTTCTTCTACCTCTGTTAATCTCTGGGGATCTGCTTCTAACCTATCCCCATAACCGTTTATCTCTTTTCCTGCTTCTACAACCTGGGTTAAGGCTGATTTTACCATCTCTAATAATGGTTCAATCTCCGTATCATAGTCTGTCATATTTGTCAAGAGCATTTCTGCTTCCCCCAAGCGATCGGCGATCGCAGGTTCCCCATTATCGTCTTGATAGAGAAGTTGATAGGTTTGGTAGCTTAGTTTCTGCAACTCTACCACATGGGAGAGGCGATCGCGTTCTTGTTCTAGTTGTTGGAGTTCATCGGGATCGTTTAACTGTGCTTCATCTAGTTCTTTGATTTGATATTCCAACAAATCAAGGCGTTGTAATCTTTCTTGCTCTGATTTTTTACGTTTATCTAAAATTTTCTCTGCTTTCTTCCAATTTTCGTAAGCAGACTCTACTAATTTTCGTTGTTTGAGGATAGTATTACCCCCATAAAGATCAAGTAATTCCCGTTGTCGGGTTGCGTCCATTAGTTGGACAGTTTGACCTTGTGCGGTAATTTCCACTAAGAGATGGCGGAATTGTCCCATTAACTGTAAGTTTACCAGAACTCCATTAATTCGGGAACGGGAGCGCACAGTTGTCCCCGTTAAAGATAACTCTCGTAAACATACTACAGTACCATCATCCAGAGTATCAATTTCTTGCTGCTGTAACCAGGCTAACACCCTCTCATCTTCCTCAAATGTCGCTTCTAGGGACGCTTGTTGGGTTCCCTGACGAATGAGACGGTTATTAACCTTACCCCCTAAAACAACGTCGATCGCATCGAGGATAATGGATTTTCCGGCCCCTGTTTCCCCGGTTAACACATTTAAACCTTGACTAAACTGGAGGGTTAAGCGATCGACCAACGCAAAATTTTTAATCTGCAGTAAGGAAAGCATGGAGTTGGGGTTTAAGGATTAGTATAAGTTTATTCTTTAATCTTAAGCAATTTCCAGAAAAGTGCAACTTAAGCAAATCAGGATAATTATACGAATACAGTTGACTCAAATTTTATGATAGCGTAGATAATATTTTCGCATTTGTCAATCAATAAAACTATGTTATTAGAGTTAAAACGGTTTGATATTCCCCCAGGACAAAAAATTTTCTTAAAAGAGGTTACTTGGGATGAGTTTGAACAAATTTTAGAAGAATTGGGGGAACACAGAGGCAGTAAAATTGCTTATCATTATCACACCTTAGAAATTATAACACCGTTACTTGAACATGAACGCAATAAAGAAATCATTGGTGATTTAATTAAAACTCTTTTAATTTACAAAAAGTCAAAAAATCAGGAAGAAATAAAACAATTAAAGAGTTTAGGAGATGGGTTAATGAACAAATATAGCATTTCTCGCGTCTCACAAGGTACAGAATTTTCTAGTTTTAGGAGTTCGGAGTTAGGAGTTAGGAGTTCGGAGTTAGGAGTTAGGATGCGCGATATTAGGTGTACATATTGAGTGACAGAAATGCTATAAAGCATAATTGAATAACTGTTCACTATTCACTGATAATAGAAACACCATTACTAGATAATTGAGTTACCCAAAATTCCAAATTAGGATCTTCTATTTTTTCTCTAGCTATTTTTTTGATAGTTTCTGCCTCGGTTTGGGACTGACATAGAGTAAATACAGTTGGGCCTGATCCTGACATCATTGTTCCCAGTCCCCCTGCTTGTTGTAAAATATCTCTTAATTGAGTAACTTGGGTATATTCAGGTAAAACAACTTTTTCTAGATCATTGTGTAATAACTGTCCTATTTTTTCTCCATCTTTGTGACTGATTGCTTGTACAAACGAACCAGAATGAATATGAGAGCTACGAGACTTAATTTCTTCCCTATCATTAATATAAGTCTCGGCAAATTGTTGTTTATAAGTTTTGTAAGCCCAAGGGGTTGAAACAGAGAGATTATTATATTTAGCAAGAACAACCCACAAATTGTCTAAATCTTGAATAGCATCTAATTTTTCTCCTCTACCTGTAGCGATCGCCGTGCCACCACTGACACAAAATGGCACATCGGAACCCAACTTTTCCCCTAACTTTTGTAATTGGGGTATAGTTAAACCTAATTCCCATAATAGATTTAATCCAACTAACACCGCCGCCCCATCTGTTGAACCTCCTGCTAGTCCAGCAGCCACAGGAATTTGCTTATCAATAGTAATATTAACTCCGCCATAATTAGCGAATGCTTGGGTAAATTCTTCGCTCATTAATTGAGCAGCCTTATAAGCAATATTAGTGTTATCTAAGGGAACTAAAGGATGATTACAATGTAGATTAATTTTTTGAGTTCCATTAGAGCGAATTTCCAGGCGATCGCCTAAATCAATACTTTGTAAAATCATCACTAACTCGTGATAACCATCGGGGCGATCGCCGACAATTTCCAAATATAAATTAATTTTAGCTGGGGCAATTAACTGATAAGTTCTCATTTTCAGTTCGTGGGTTGAACAATGGATAATGGATAATGGATATAGGTTGAATTGTAAATTCAACTAGCTCCTGCTTTTTTTAATAATTCAATCACATCAGGATAATTATTATATTCTGCTAGAGACAGAGCAGTATAACCGCTATGATTTTTTTCATCTAAATTAACATTATCCCTTGCTAATAAGAGTTTAACCACATTAACGTAACCACGATGAGATCCCCACATCAGGGCCGTTGCCCCAGTTTGATCTGTTAAGGTTATATCTGCTCCTGCTGTCAGTAATAAATGTAACAGGGTAACATTACCCTCATCAGCAGCCTTCATCAACCCTGTGCGTCCATTAGGAAGTCTGGTGTTAGGGTTTGCCCCTCCATCCAATAAAGCTTGAATAATTTCTGAGTTGCCATTAGTCATGGCCAATGTTAGGGGAGTTTCCCCGTAATTTTTGCGGTTAGGATCAGCCCCATATTTCAATAATTCTTGCACTATTTTGGTATGGCCTTGTACCACAGCTAAGATCAGGGGTATATCTCCAAATTGGTTGGCTAAGTGAACATTCGCCCCGGCCACTAATAAAGCCTTAACCGCCTCTAAATGCCCCTCTACGGCGGCATAATGTAAAGGGGTTTCTGCTTCTTGATCTTGTTGGTTAACCTTTGCTCCTGAAGCGATTAGAGCTTGAATAATGGCTGTTTGACCTTCAGCCGCAGCTAAAAATAATAAGGTTTCTCCCTCAGCATCAGGACTATCGATGTCGGTTTCGGGGGTTAATAGGGATTGAAAAACCTTTAAACTGCCACAACGAATGGCAAAAACTAGAGCTTTTTCAGGGGTTAGTTCATCTTGAAAATTCGGGAGTAGGTGTATAATGTCGGGATAATCACCTTTGATAGCCAGTTTCAAGGCAGTATTACCTTGTTTATTCTGATGATAGATATCAGCACCAGCAGACATTAAATGGGTGACAATCTCTGTATGTCCTTTGTAAGCAGCGATCATCAAGGGTGTGTTGCCATCATCATTTGTTTGGTTAACCTGTGCTTTGGCTAAAATCAAATCTTGAACAATTTCAACTCGGTTAGCAGCTACGGCAAACATCAGGGCCGTTAAACCCGAAAAGGCTCGTTGTTGATTAACGTTTGCCCCGGCCAACAATAAACAATGTACAACTTCTCTATGTCCTCTCTGCGCTGCGTACATTAAGGCACTGGTATTTTGTAAATCAGTGCCATTGACGTGAGCGCCTTGTGCTAATAAGGTTTCTACGGTTGGACAGTCTCCTTGTCGGGCAGCGTTAACAAGTTGGAAATCAAGCGGTGAAACCATATAACCCTTTCCTTAGACTCTATTCTTATTATGATCGGCCTCTCAAGATGCCCATGTGGTGAAAACCGTACTTAGAAGAGGTTGCGCTTTTTAGCAATACTTTGTTGTATTTATTTACATAAGTTAATAAATATTTGCAAAGGAGAAAAATTTTATGTTAACCCTCGTCATTTCCTTATTAGTTGTTGGTTGGACTGCTGCTGCTGTAATTGGGACAGTGCGATTCGTTGAGCTAGAAAGCTGACATCCAAGTACATTACAAGGATACAGCGTGTAGCTCGTTCAAGAGCCTTTTAAAAGGTAATCCAAAGGTTAAATGACCAATCACCCTCCGAAGAGAAAACAAAGCCTAGAGCGCATTCTTTAAAAGGGGTAAATACGAAGGTCAAATGGGTAAAACAACACCCAACAAAGCAATAACTAATAAAGTTTACATAACTTAATTAGTTATTACCGAACTAGCTAAGTAGGGATAACCGAACAGCCAATGAACCTGGAAACTTGAATAACTGTTGGTTTGTTGGCAGAAAGGAGCCACACTCGGAATCAAGGGATAACTCATCCCAAGAGTGACGACGTAACCCTCCGTTTTGGAATTAGTAAACCCAGGATGGAAGCAGGGTTAAAAGGAGAACCCGTCATGAAACAGCATTTTGGAGTCGTTCTTTAAGTCAATCGGTCATGGTTAAACATTACGTTGAATCATCGTCCTGAACCCTCATGAATACTATAAGTAGCCAAATCTGTTTGATAGGCTGCGTTCAAAAGAACAAGGTGAAAAGTGGAGAGTTTGTCCCCTCATCCACACAGATTCCTAAAAATAACCTGGGGGAGAGAATTAGGGGTCGAAAAGGAAGTCACCTTCCTCTCCTCCCATTCCGAACCGTGCGTGAGACTTTCACCTCACACGGCTCTCGGCAATTAGTCCCTTGTCTAGGGTACTGTTAATACATCGTCTTTCCATTCATAGCCATTATAAGTGCCAATCATAGAGGTAGTCATTTTTGCTTTTGGCATCGTGACAGTGACGATGTAGAGCTTGTAGGTTGTTGTAAGTATCCTTTCCACCTTTCGATTTCGGGATGATGTGGTCAACTTCTATCAAGTCTTCAGGTGTGAAGTGTTGCTTGCATTGAGGGCATATACCTTTCTGTTTCTTTAAGAGTTTCGCAACCCTGGCTGGTGTCCCAGTATATGTACCTCTTCTTTTGCTCCAGTAAGTCCAGTTCCCGTCGTAGGGTGATGATTCAGGCTTAACCAGTGTATGTCTCTTAATTTCCGTTTCGGTGTGGTGATAGAGGACATATTCCCTTGTTTGGAATGTCCATTTCCCTTGTTTTCCGTATGAGAAATATTTTTTGAGGGCATCATACAGTGGTGTCTCTTTCTTTTTCCTGTTTACTGTCCAGGCTCTAAGTGTATTCCATAATATTGAATCTTCGGATGAGAATGTTTCTCTACTTGTTACAGTTCGGTAATAATTACACCATCCTCGGATTATGGGGTTTAATCTTGCGATTAACACTTCTTGTGGGGCTTTCTTGTTGGCTTTTACAACCTCTTTGATTGCCTCATGATGCGCCAGTATCTTTTTCTTGCTTGGTTTGATTAAGGTTTTGAAACCTATTGCTTTGGATTCTATCCCCCATTTTGAATTTCCTCCTGTTTTACCGGAGTGGTGTTTTCCAACGGGGTATGACCTTATGTTGAATCCAAGGAAATCGAAACCGGGGTCAATGGTTTTCCCGTCATGTTCAATACTTTTTAGGGTATGTCTGATGGAGGTTTTTTCTGGTTTGAGTTCCAATCCGACCTTTTCTAGCCATTGTGCAATTAAAGTTTTACATTGTAGAATAACGTCGTAATCCTCGTGGAGAACTACGAAATCATCGGCATAACGGATGATTTTGGGTTTATACTCCCTGTGTAGACTTCCATCTTCCTTACGTTTTGTACGGGGGAAGTGGTTTTCTGTATCTTTTATCATTCCGTGTAGTGCAATGTTAGCCAATAGTGGGCTTATTACACCACCTTGAGGTGTTCCCGAATCGGTTTCCTCTAAGATGCCTTTGTCCATAACGCCGCATTCTAACCATTGTTTAATGATTCTTTTGATGTTGTGTGGACAATCTACTTTAGACAGTAGGTAATCATGGTTAATCTTGTCAAAGCACTTGGCGATATCGGCATCTAGTACATACCTAGCTTTCTTATTAATTGCTGTGTATATTCTGGTGATAGCATCGTGTGCGCTTCTGCCTGGACGAAAACCATAGGATGTTCCCTCAAATTGGGCTTCCCAATATGGTTCTAAGGCTGATTTAACCAAGGCTTGCATTACTCTATCTTTCATGGTGGGTATCCCCAATCCACGTTTTTCATCTCTTCTGTGGTTGGGAATCCATACCCGTCTGAGTGCCTTTGCTTTGTAACCTTTTAAAGTTAATTCTTTGACTAACTTTATTCTTTGGTTAGGGTGTAGTGCCTTTTTCCCATCAACTCCGGCAGTTTTCTTGCCTTGGTTGTCTTGGGTCACTTTGCGTATGGCTAAGAGCTTTGCGTAGTGTGACTTTAACAGTAACTTCTGAAGCTTTTTAGCTTTAACTTTATTACCTGATTTAACAGCTTGAAATATTCTTTTTTGAAGCTTAAACACTTTCCTCTGGACTTTTGCCCAGTTGATTGTGTTCCATTCTGGCGTAGTCTTGGTTATACTCGCATTCGACATTAACTACCTCTAATAAAGACTATTTCTTACTAATAGACCAGCAATACGTCAGCATATCCATACTTATTACAAGTAGGCATTAGCTTCTTATTGCTTCTCACATCCATGACCCTTGCGGTTAAGTTTGTTCCTACTTACCTACCGACCAGTGGTAAGAGCAATCATGGACTTAATTCGTTCCGTTGGTTTGGGTATATCGGTGTTAGGTTTCATCTCTCCCCCAGGTTACTTTTAGGAATCTGTGCGGATGTTACTTCAAAAACTCCACTTTTCACCTTGTTCTTTTGAACGCAGCCTATCAAACAGATTTGGCTACTTCGGTTTTTTGAGGGTTCAAGTCGATGATTTAACGTAATGTTTAACCGTGACCGATTGACTTGAGGATTTCTTGTGCTGTTTCACAGTGGGTATCCCCTTTTATCCCTGCTTCCGTCCTGGGTTTACTAAGTCCAAAACGGAGGGTTATGTCGTTACTCTCGGGATTTCTCCCTTGATTCCGAGTATGGCTCCTTTAGCCAACAAACCAACAGTTATTCAAGTTTCTAGGTTCGTTTACTGTTCGGTTATCCCTACTTAGTTAATTCGGTAATTACTACTTAAGTTTGTAAACTTTTCTTTGGTTTTTACCGTTCGGGTATTGTTTTTACCCTTCTGACCTTTGTGTTCTGCCCCTTGAAAATTGAGCTTTAAGGCTCTTGTTTTTCATCTTTGGGGTGATTTGGTCGTTTAACCATTGAATTGCCTTTAGAAGGCTCTTGAATGAGCTACACGCTGTATCCTTGTGATGTACTTGGATGTCAGCTTTTTAGCTCAACGAATCGCACTGAAACCTAAAACCGACATACCCAAATCAACGGAACGAATTAAGTCAATGATTTCTCTTACCATCAGGTCGATGATGTAAGTAGTGACAAACTTAAGCGCAAGGGTCATGGATGTGAGAAGCAATAAGAAGCAAATGCCTACTTGTAATGAGTACGGATAAGCTGACGTATTGCTGGTTAATTAGAAGAAATAGTCTCTATTAGAGGTAGTTAAATCTCGAATGCGAGTATAACCAAGACTACGCCAGAATGGAACACAATCAACTGGGCAAAAGTCCAGAGGAAAGTGTTTAAGCTTCAAAAAAGAATATTTCAAGCTGTTAAATCAGGTAATAAAGTTAAAGCTAAAAAGCTTCAGAAGTTACTGTTAAAGTCACACTACGCAAAGCTCCTAGCCATACGCAAAGTGACCCAAGACAACCAAGGCAAGAAAACTGCTGGAGTTGATGGGATAAAGGCATTACGCCCCAACCAAAGACTAAAGCTAATTAAAGAACTTACCTTAAAAGGTTACAAAGCAAAGGCACTTCGACGGGTTTGGATTCCTAAGCCTGGAAGAGAAGAAAAACGTGGACTGGGAATACCAACCATGAAAGACAGAGCGATGCAAGCCTTGGTTAAATCAGCCTTAGAACCATATTGGGAAGCCCAATTCGAGGGAACATCTTATGGTTTCCGTCCAGGCAGAAGCGCACATGACGCTATCGGTAGAATATACTCTGGAATCAATCAATGTTCCGGTGGTAAATATGTCTTAGATGCCGATATAGCAAAATGCTTCGATAAGATTAACCATGAGTACCTACTGTCCAAAGTAGATTGTCCATATCTCATCAAAAGAATCATTAAACAATGGTTACAAAGCGGGGTAATGGACAATGGTGTATTTGAGGAAACCGATTCAGGAACACCTCAAGGTGGTGTAATAAGTCCCTTGTTGGCTAACATTGCACTACATGGAATGATAAATGACACAATGAACAAGTTTCCCAAATCCTTTTACAGAAATGGGAAACAAGTGAGGGATAATCAACCCAAAATCATCCGATACGCAGATGACTTCGTAATTATACATAACGAATACGAAGTCATCCTACAATGTAAAGAAATAATTGCACAATGGTTAAAAAAGGCTGGACTGGAACTAAAACCAGAAAAGACCTCCATCAGACATACCTTAAAAAGTATTGAACACGATGGACAAACCGTTGACCCTGGTTTCGATTTTCTTGGATTCAACATCAGGTCATATTCAAAGGGAAAGCACCGTTCAGGTAAAACCCCACGTGGCAAGATAATAGGAAGCAAGACACTAATCAAACCAAGCAAGAAAAAAATACTAGCTCACCACGAGGCTTTAAAAGAGGTCATTAAAGACAATAAAAAAGCCCCACAAGCAGCATTAATCGCAAGATTAAATCCCATAATACTAGGATGGTGTAACTACTATCGAACGGTCGCAAGTAAGGAAACATTTGCATCCGAAAACAACGTACTATGGAATATGCTAAGAGCTTGGACAGTTAACAGGAAAAAGAAAAAAACACCATTGTATGAAGCCCTTAGAAAATATTTCTCATACGGAAAGTACGGAAAATGGACGTTTCAAACAGAAGAAGCAGTCCTCTACTATCATGCCGAAACGGAAATAAAGAGACATCAATTGGTTAAACCTGACGCATCACCTTATGACGGAAACTGGACTTACTGGAGTAAAAGACGGGGAACATATACCGGGACACCAGCTAGAGTATCAAGACTCTTAAAGAAACAAAAAGGTATATGCCCTCAATGTAAGCAACACTTCACACCTGAAGACTTGATAGAAGTTGACCACATTATCCCTAAATCGAAAGGTGGTTTGGATACATACAACAATCTTCAAGCTCTACATCGTCACTGTCATGAGGCCAAAAGCAAAAATGACTACCTCTATGATTGGCACTTATAATGGCTATGAATGGAAAGACGATGTATTAACAGTACCCTAGACAAGGGACTAATTGCCGAGAGCCGTGTGAGGTGAAAGTCTCACGCACGGTTCGGACTGGGAGTCGTGGTAGGTGACTACCACTTCGACCCCTAATCAAGCTTATTTCCGTGGTGAGCAGACCAAAACCATCCACGAAAGAAACTGGAATTCTGAGGAATTTGAAACATTAGCTCAATCTGTTACAGGGAAAGACATAGATAGCGATCGCGTTCCTGGGTTCTTGGTGGATGCTTAGAAGAAGTTCAAAGCAATTAAAGCTAGGGTTGAGAGGGGAGATGGCAATACTGCTCGGCCCGCGAAAAATCGTCTGCTGAGACAAGCAGGGGGAGCAGGGGATGCTTTCTTGAGCAGAGGGAGAAAATGTGACTTCCTCTTCTGCCCCCGACCCCTCCTCTGCCTCCTCTGCCTCTCTTAACTAGAGCGTTTCGAGCAAAACCTACGCAGTATTGGGGGAGATGGGGGAGCAGAATATTAATATTGTTTCTAGTCTTCCCACCCTTTCCACAGTCCCCACACCCCCTATTTCATTAAACCCCGCCCTTAAAGGCGGGGTTTAACTTAACCAGAAATTAAAGTTTCTAGAGAGGTCAGAACATCTGTGTTGGCGGTAGTATTTTGGTGAACTCGCATAGAAAATTTGTCAAAATAAACCCAATAATCTACTATTCATAGTAGGCGTTCAACTATTCCAAGCCCTGATATAATAAATGACCTTATAGATAAATTACCAATCCAAGTATTAACTAACGTTACTCTACCCGCATTTCTCACAAACTGATCAGTAATCAGCTAGAGGTTAGAGGTGGCTTATTTTTCAAGCGATCGCTTAAAATGGCACACTGTTATTTTTTACTCGCCCCTCAAATCAAGGTTAAACTCAGACTAAATAATGGTTTGAAGTTTAGCGATCGCAGAATTTGTGAGAAATGCGGGTCTAGGTTAAACTAATTTAGATTATGCTAAATTTTTGAACTAAAATAATTAACCCCCGCCAATTACAATGATTCCTAGTGATAAACTAACTCGCGATCATTCCAGTCTGAATAACACCGAATCTACCGAGACTATAAATGCTGTGGACAGCTATCAGCGACAGAGCAGTGCTGTCACTTTTTCCCAAGTGAATGACCCCCCGGAAGAACCTGGGCAAGAAAGTAGGAGAGATGTAATCGTGCCAAATAGTATTGCCAGAATCAAAGTCATTGGGGTTGGTGGTGGCGGCTGTAATGCTGTTGACCGCATGATCGAAAGTGACCTAATGGGGATTGAGTTTTGGACAATGAACACCGATGCTCAAGCTCTCACCCAGTCTTCTGCCCCTCATCGCCTACAAATAGGCAGAAAATTAACCAAGGGGTTAGGGGCCGGGGGTAATCCCAATATTGGCAAAGAGGCCGCCGTTGAGTCCCGTGATGAAATCGCCGAAGCCCTTGAGGATACAGATTTAGTCTTTATTACTGCTGGCATGGGTGGAGGTACAGGAACCGGGGCTGCTGCAATTGTGGCTGAAATTGCCAAAGAAAGGGGCTGCTTAACCGTTGGCGTTGTTACTCGTCCCTTTACCTTTGAAGGGCGACGACGTATGGTACAAGCGGGTCAAGGTATTAGCGATCTACAAAATAACGTTGACACCCTGATTATTATCCCCAACAACCAATTATTACAAGTTATTTCCCCAGAAACTCCCCTAAGAGAAGCGTTCCTTGCTGCTGATAATGTCCTCAGACAAGGGGTGCAAGGGATTTCCGATATTATTACGATTCCTGGTTTAGTCAATGTGGATTTTGCCGATGTTCGTGCGGTTATGGCCGATGCAGGATCTGCCTTGATGGGTATCGGTATAGGATCTGGTAAATCTCGGGCTAATGATGCGGCTTCATCTGCTATTTCCTCTCCCTTGCTAGAACATTCAATTCAGGGGGCAAAAGGAGTGGTTTTCAATATCACTGGTGGTCATGATCTGAGTTTACACGAAGTTAATACCGCAGCCGAAACCATTTTTGATGTAGTTGATCCCGATGCTAATATCATTTTTGGTGCGGTGATCGACGAACGGGTTCAAGGAGAGGTGATCGTTACAGTGATCGCTACTGGGTTTAGTCCTGAGGTAGAAAATGCCCCCAATAATCAAACTACGTCAACTCCCACCCGTAGTATATCTACTCCCAATCCCCCGAAGAAGGAAGAAGAAGCACCCCCTAAACCAGCAGGATTAGATATCCCTCCTTTTTTACAAGATCGACGTTTTCCTCGAGGATAAAGACAAAATTAAACTATAAAGTCCAACTCAAACAGGGTTCAACAGCTATTGAACCCTGTTTTAATTGATAAAAAACAACTTTAGTATGCTTTTCTTAGTAATTTGTAATATTTAGTGATTTATTTTTATAAAGAGTTCTGAGACATTAATTATTAAAAGTTAATATTTAGATTGTTAGTAACGTTCCAACAATTGTCTCGTAAAATAAAAAAAATTGCAAGTACAACGGATACAGATTTTCTTCAATCTAGTAATTATATTCAAGAATAGAGAGGAAATGATTTGTCAACTTATTGGAGTTCTTTGTTGTTAAAAACTTGAACCTCAAATTCCATCTGTTTGTTTAGGTCTACACAAGAAATCAGGAGTCTTGATCATGGCTAAAATTGGCATTTTTTACGGAAGTACCTCGGGAATCACCGAAGAAATTGCTACCACCATACGGGAAAAATTAGGGGAAGAGGAATGCGATCTCTATAGCATGGAAGACGATTTTGACGAATACGATCAACTTCTAGAATATGATTACCTATTATTGGGTTGTTCCACCTGGGGAGCAGGAGACGTACAAAACGATTGGCGTGATCCCCTATTTGAAATGGAATTGGAAAAACCTGATTTTAGCGGTAAAACCATCGCTTTGTTTGGTGCCGGGGATCAAGTGGATCATGGAACCGAATTTGTCAGCGCATTGGGTAAAATGTATAACCACTTCAAAACCTTGGGAGCTACCCTAGTAGGAGAATTCCCCAATGAAGGCTATTCATTTGAGTATTCCTCAGCCCTAGTTGATGATAAATTTGTGGGACTTCCCATCGATGAAATCAACCAAAGTGACAAAACCGAAGAGAGAATTGACCAATGGGTGGAATCCATACGTCCTATCTTTTTGGATGACTAGAGCTATCATTTCATCTAAAATCGATTAACATAGGGACTGGAGAGAATTCTTGTCGAGAATTGCTCTTATTGTCCCTTTTTTGATGGACTGATAATTTCTTGATCCTTAGCCAGTGCTGTTTAAAGTCCGTTGTCGCCCTGCTTTTGCTGCTTTATTTGTTACCCTCAAACCAGAAGAAACCATAACAGTTAAGACTGATTCTATTATCAGTATGGACGGAAAGGTAACAGTCAAGACCAAGTTTTTTGGGTTTTGGTTATTCGCCTTATTGAGAAAATGTTTTGGCGGAACAGATGTTTTTGTGGATTATTTGATCAATGAGAAAGACTATCCCATAACAGTGGTATTGAGTCAGACAACCATTGGGGATATTGAACGCATCGACTTATCAGAAGGATCGATTTGTTTACAACCAGGGGTGTTTTTAGCCTATACCAAAGGGGTGAAAATCAAAAATCACTGGGCCGGGTTTGGCAGTTGGTTAGCAGGAGAAGGTTTATTCAAAACTAAGTTGAAAGGAAAGGGCAGGGTATTTATTGCCGCTTATGGGGGAATCATCAAACAAACCGTTTATCAAGACTTGGAGATGTCTCAGGGACATCTGTTGGCTTATACTTCTAAGACAAGCTTAAAATACACCAAACAAGAAGAAAAAGTTAATCTTACTGTTTCAGCATTGAAATCTAAAAAGGGACGAACCCAAGGTGCTTTAATCTACTATCAATCTCGTAATCTTCAGGGATTAATTAATTATCTTCGTTCTCTGGTTTAAGGTCTGATTTTGTCCCTGTTTTTTAATTTATTCTTAATCTTTCTTGCTTAACCATTAAGTTGCTCAGTTCAGATAAAATCAATTATCATTGTCATTGGAATTATTTTTTACATATATTGCTCTGATGACTTCTTTCGCAACTAATATCATTTTCAAAGAAAAGATTAACCAAGAAACAAACATAGAAATTGATCACATTCATTTATATGTAAAAGATACAGTTTACTGGACAGAATGGTTTATTAATGTCATGGGTTTTTGCTCCATTGCTGGTGGAAGTAATGAGCATACAAAGACAGAAATTGTCAAAACAGGAGATGAGGAAAACCCGATTATTTTTGTTATTTCTTCTCCTCTATCTTCCCAAAGTCCTGTTGCTAAATATTTAGACATTCATCCTCCTGGGGTTGCTGATGTTGCTTTTAAGGTCAATAATTTACAAAAGGTAATCACAAAGTATAATCGTTTTAACCAAGGAATTAAAGGAACAATAGAAGAAATAAAATATGCTCAAGGTTGTTTAAAATGGAGTCATATTTCTTGCCAAAGTAAATTGAATCATACCCTCTTTGAGAGAAGGGGATATACGCCAATTTTACCCAAAACTTGGCTTAAAGAAAGACAAGTTAACAGAGCCAATAAAAATAACTTTTTAGCATTAGATCATCTGGTATTAAATGTAGCTAAAGGCGAGATAGAATCAACTATGACCTGGTACGAGAAAGTTTTAGGATTTAAAAAGAAACAATTTTTTAAAATAGAAACTCCTCGTTCAGGGTTATCTTCTCAAGTGATGTTTCATCCTGTGGGAAATATACAATTACCTATCAATGAACCTATATCTAATAACTCTCAAATTCAAGAATTCTTGGATGCTAATAATGGTTCAGGTATTCAACATATTGCCCTAAGAACGAATAAAATTACTGAAGTAACACAACAATTACGCCAAAATGGTCTAACTTTTTTAAGCATTCCTAATACTTACTATGAAGAATTATCTAAAATTAATTTATATTTTAAATTTACTCCTGAAGAATGGCAAACAATTGTTAAAGAAAATATCTTATTAGATCGAGAAGAAATAAACGAAGAAGGATTATGGAAAGAAAATCATCCTTTGCTCTTACAAATATTTACCCAACCCATCTTTGAGCAACCCACTTTCTTTTTTGAAATCATCGAAAGAAGACGACAAGCAAGAGGTTTCGGGGAGGGGAATTTTCGGGCATTATTTGAAGCCATTGAAAGAGAACAAAGGAAACGAGGAACCCTAATCAACTAATTAAAAAATCTGGAAACATTCTCTTTGAGATAATTTGTTACCCTAAAATTAGATAATACTCTTTGTTTATAGTCATCGAATGCCAACAAAAACCACTAAAATTACTCCAGTTACCACCAAGCTTAATTCCTTATTTGTTTCCCCAACTCAGGTAATTCAAGGTGAGGGGATTATATCCCAAGCAGGAAAAGGTATCTCTCGTTTGGGTAAGCGTCCTTTACTGGTGGGGGGTAAGCAAACCCTTGAGCTAATCTCAGCACATTTAAAGCCCATTTTCAAACAATTTAAGTTAACAGCAGCGTTTGATAGCTACGCCCCTGACTGTTCGGAAACTTCCCTAAAAAACTTGACCGAAGCTACCCAAAATCATCAAGCTGATTTGATTATTGGTGTTGGTGGAGGAAAAGCTCTTGATACGGCTAAATTACTCGCTTATCAGCAACAATTACCCATTGTTACCATTCCCACCTCTGGGGCAACTTGCGCCGCTTGGACAGCCCTTTCTAACGTCTATTCTAACCAGGGGGCATTTCAATACGATGTGCCATTATCCCGTTGTCCTGATTTACTAATTTTGGACTATAACCTAATTAAAGCAGCCCCGAAAAGGACTTTAGTGGCCGGTATTGGTGATGCGATCGCCAAATGGTATGAAGCTTCTGTTAGTAGCGGCCAGTCTGAGGCCACCCTCACCATTGCTGCGGTACAACAAGCGAGGGTATTACGGGACATTCTCTTACAAAAGTCGGTTAAGGCTTTGGATAAGATAGGAGGAGAAGACTGGCGAGAAGTGGTCAACGCTACGGTACTGTTAGCTGGTGTTATTGGTGGGTTAGGAGGGGCAAACTGTCGCACTGTGGCAGCCCATGCTGTCCATAACGGCCTAACCCATATTCCCGCAGCACATCACGCCTTACACGGGGAAAAGGTGGCTTATGGGATCTTAGTTCAATTACGTCTAGAAGAGATGATACAGGGGAATAAATTAGCGGCCACATCTCGACAACAATTGTTAAAATTTTATGAAGAAATTGGCTTACCCAGAAGTTTAGAAGATTTAGGTTTATCTCAAGTAACTTTAGAAGAATTACGTCAGGCGGCCATAGTCACTTGTCATCCTAATTCTGATATTCATCGTTTACCGTTTAAGGTATCCCCAGAACAATTATTATCGGCAATGGTATCTACTGTAGGGGCATAACAATTACAGGTGTATTACGCTAGGCTAATACACCCTACAATTAGTTTAGGTGAAAAATTATGAAATGGGAAGAAGTTTGTGAACATAAACAGTTACAAGATTTACCATTTAAGATTGAATTGAATAAATGGGGACAAATTATAATGAGTCCAGTCAAGATTAAACATTCTTTTTATCAAGGAAGAATTCAACGTTTACTAGAATCTTTATTGGACAGAGGAGAAGTGATGCCAGAATGTGCTATTAATACTTCTGATGGGGTTAAAGTTGCTGATGTAGTCTGGTGTTCAGAGGAAAGATTTGATATTATTCAAGATGAAACATCTGCTTCTATTGCACCAGAAATTTGCATAGAAGTTAAATCAGTTGGTAATAGTTTAGATGAATTACAATTTAAGAAAAAGTTGTATTTAGAAGCTCAAGCTTTGGAAGTTTGGTTATGCGATGAAGAGGGTCAAATAAAATTTTATAATCAACAAGGTGAATTAAATCAATCTGTATTAGTTCCTGGGTTTCCTAAGCAAATTAAAAAGTAGGAACAAGAAAGTTAAAAATTGTCTTTTGGAAATTGACGCATTAGCTTTCTTTTCATAAAATCTGTCCTTGAAAATAAAATTATCTTACTTCTTTTTTCCCAAAATAATAAGTTACCTGCGATCGCATTTTCCAAAACAGGAATAAAAACAATCACAGGCAAGAAAACTAAGTTTTCTGGTTATGCTTAGAATAAGCCTAAAGTTAAAGACTCATCAATGGGGAAAGTAGCACCGACACCCAACCATAAGGTAACCACGGTTCCAAATAGGAAAACTGCGGTAGCAACGGGACGACGGAAGGGGTTTTGGAACTTGTTGACACCTTCGATGAAAGGAACCAACATTAAACCCAGAGGAATAGCACCTTGACAAGCAATTCCGAGTAACTTGTTAGGAAGAACCCGTAAAATTTGGAAAACGGGGTATAGATACCATTCGGGTAAGATTTCCAGGGGAGTAGCAAAAGGATTAGCAGGTTCTCCCACTAAAGCGGGATCAAGTACCGCTAAACCAGTTAATAAACCAATGGTTCCGAAGATAACTACGGGGAACACATAGAGTAAGTCATTAGGCCAAGCAGGTTCACCGTAGTAATTGTGTCCCATTCCTTGAGCTAACTTAGCGCGCAATTTAGGATCGCTTAGATCTGGCTTTTTTTCGATTGCCATTTATTGATTTCTCCTTATTTACATATTTAGGATCAGCAGGACTTTCGTCCAAGGATGGATAATCAGTGATTAATTATGCAACATTTTCTGATAATTAACTGTTCACTGATCACCATTATTCAATTTAGATGCGCTTTACAAAGGACCAGAAATGCCTTGCTTACGAATCATTAAGAAGTGGGCTAACATGAATACTGCAATTAACCAGGGAAAAACGAAGGTATGGAGACTGTAGAAACGGGTTAAGGTTGCTTGTCCAACACTTTGACCACCTCTGAGCAGTTCGACCATTTGATCCCCAACTACGGGAATAGCAGCAGGAACACCGGAAACGATTTTAACCGCCCAGTAACCAACTTGGTCCCAAGGTAAAGAGTATCCTGTTACTCCGAAAGAAACGGTAATAACCGCTAAGATAACACCTGTCATCCAGGTTAACTCACGGGGCTTTTTGAAGCCACCTGTTAGATAAACACGGAAAACATGGAGGATCATCATCAATACCATCATACTAGCTGACCAGCGATGGATAGAACGGATCAACCAGCCGAAGTTTACCTCATTCATAATATATTGAACAGAAGCAAAAGCGTCGGTAACTGTTGGTTTGTAGTAGAAGGTCATGGCAAACCCAGTGGCAAATTGAACTATAAAGCACACTAGAGTAATTCCACCAAGACAGTAGAAAATATTAACGTGGGGGGGAACGTATTTAGTGGTGATATCGTCGGAGATTGCTTGAATTTCTAGACGATCGTTAAACCATTTATAAACTGGTGAATCTGTAACTTGTTTAGAGAACATTGAGACTGTAATCCGCTATCGAATTAAGGATGGATAATTTGATGGTATTGATAGTTTACTATGCCGTCGCCTGTTCTAAACTTTTCCAATTAGGGTGGAGAGCAGAACAGGGAGTATACCTTAATAGAAAATTTAGCACAATCTCTCTCTGGTTTCAAAGGCAAATCTGGGGAGTGTGGGGTGATGGGGAGTGTGGGGTGTGGGGTGATGGGGTGATGGGGTGACGGGGTGACGGGGTGACGGGGTGACGGGGTGACTTACAATGGATAATGATTAGACCAAAATTCCTAAATTCTCAATTCTGACAATGACTATGCAGCAGTTACTTCAAGGGGTTAATGTATTTTTGGTGGGTATGATGGGAACGGGAAAAACAACGGTGGGGCAAAATTTAGCTCAGCGTTTAAACTACCGTTTTTTTGATAGTGATGTGTTAGTTGAAAAAGTGACAGGACAAACTATTAATGACATTTTTGCTACCCAAGGAGAAGAGACGTTTCGCCAGCTTGAAACTCAGGTTCTTTCCGAATTAGCTTCTTGTACCAAAAGTGTTATTGCTACGGGAGGTGGCAGCGTTTTAAAGCCTAAAAATTGGAGTTATTTACATCATGGTTTAATTGTTTGGTTGGATGTTTCTCTTCCTATTCTAACCCAACGTTTAGCTAAGGATACAACTCGTCCCCTTTTACAAACAACAGATTTAAGTTTGAAGTTACAATCTTTATCAGAGCAACGTAACCCCTTATATGCTCAAAGTGATTTACGAATTATTATTGATAGAGAGCAAACTGCTGATGATACGGTTGAGCAAATTTTAGAACTAATACCTACCGTTATTAAAACTAAGTCAGAAATTTCTCAAGAATTTAACTAATTTTGATAATCCGTTTCCGTAATTTTAGCGATGTCTATCCTTACCCTAAACGATTAGGATCGCAATGAATACTTATTGAAGGATAGGCAAATTTTATGAAGCCGTTTTTAACAACAGGAAGAATTATTGTTTCTTCCTTACTCGGAGCAACACTAATTATCAGTAATGTCAACGCTGCTCCTGATTGCTATGGTGTTGATCAAGGTGGTAATTCCCTCGATTTATCTGGGTTATGTTCTCCTCCATCTAACTCTAATCCTGCTCCTTCTACTCCTGTTGATTCTAGCCCAACACCCGAAGAAACAACAGATTTAAACAATAATAAAGAGCCGGAAACATCTGCTAGGGAAGACATAGAAAAAGACATCCAGTCTTGTTTTAGTAGTTCTGCTTGTACCCAAACCATGGGGGGAGGAGGTGAACCGGAAAAAACTCCCCATCAAATAAGGATTGATCAAGTTATGAATGGAGGCAGACTTAATCAAAATTAAGGTTAAAATTCAACTTCATCGGCAAAACTTTGGCGGCGTTTAAAGTTAAATGCACCGGCCACCGATCCCCAAACTAACTCATCTGTAACCGGATCATAGCCTCGATCTAAACTGATTAATTTTTGGTCATCTATTTCAAAACTGTTATCTAAATAAGTTTCTTTACCTTTACGAAATACTAGGCAATTTTTCCCTGGTTTAACTACCCCTTTAAAACTATTTCCAGTCCAGTCTATAAACATATCACACCCCTGCATTAATTCAAGGTCATCAGGGGTTATTTTTTTGAGTTTTTCTCGATCACGGGCTGCTCCTAAAAAGCCTTCTTTTTCTTTAAGTTTATAATTTTCTAATTCCATTCTGCCTTCAACAATTTTTAGTCTTAATACTCGCACCCGATAAGGTTGATCCAAAGCGTAATCATAAGCTTGTTCTAAGAATAAGCTAGGTTCGGGAAAATTAGTGATGGGTAAAGGACGAATACAAACCCTAATATGAGCATAAAAAGGAGGATTTTCAAAAGCTTGTTCTTGATTACTAAAATCAGCACACATCCAACGGGCTAGGGCTTTTATATCGGTTGCATGAGCCATAATACTTATTATATTTAAAAGGCAAAAAAGTTGATACCACCCCCATTGTATCTCGAAGGGTCAATAAATATCAAATTGATAATGAAACTCTGTTCATTTTAAATTATATTTACTCATGGTTTTTTGAACTCAACCGCATAGTCTGGAGTAGTCTTTATTATTAAAGACAAAAATTAATCTATAATTAATAGTTTTTCTAAACAGATAGGGTTATGCTAATTGTGGGTTTCCTATTCTGAACAAAATAATAAGATTGATAATGTTTAACTTTGCCCAACCCTTGTATCCTTTTGTCCTAAGAGTAGCTCGAAATAATCCAGAAAATGCCCATCAACAACTCTTAAAAACTCTTCATAGTTTGGACGAAAATCGTCACACAGTTTGGGGACGATGGCTATTATCTAATTTCGAGGGTTCTTTTCGTTTTGAAGATGATCGTCTCCAGCAAAAGTTATGGGGGTTAACCTTTAAAACCCCTGTGGGTTTAGCGGCCGGCTGTGATAAGGACGGTTTGGGGGCTGGTATCTGGGGTCATTTAGGGTTTGGATTTGCTGAAATTGGGGCTGTAACCCTTCATGGTCAGCCTGGCAACCCAAAACCGCGTTTATTTCGTTTACCCAAGGATAAAGGGGCTTTAAATCGTTTAGGTGCTAATAATCAGGGTTCTGAAATAATTACCCAAACTTTAGCCCAAACCTGGCAGAGGCAACCCCGTCAAATTCCCATAGGAATTAATTTGTGTAAGTCGAAAATTACCCCATTAGATAAAGCAGCTTCGGACTATGTGGGCAGTTTCTCCTATCTTGTGGATTATGCAGATTATTTTGTGGTCAATGTTAGTTCTCCCAATACCCCTGGACTGCGATCGCTACAAGCTGGGGAACAACTAAACGTTATTTTACACGAATTACAATCGGTTAATCAAGGGAAAAAACCTCTCTTTGTCAAGATTTCTCCTGACTTAAATTGGGAAGGAATTAAGCTCATTATTGACTTAGCTAAAACCTACGATTTAGCTGGAATTATTGCTACAAATACCACTATTAAACGGGAGGGCTTAAAGACAAAAATTTTGGAAAAAACTGGTCATCCTATGGAAGAAGAAGCGGGTGGAATTAGCGGCCAGCCGCTTCGTCAACGTTCCACGGAAGTTATTCGATTTATTTATGAGCAAACCCAAGGCAGTTTACCCATTATTGGGGTAGGGGGTATTTTTTCCCCTGAAGATGCGTGGGAAAAGATCACAGCCGGAGCGAGCCTCTTACAATTATATACTGGTTGGATTTATGGGGGACCTTGGTGTATTCCTACTATTGGTCAGGGTTTAATTAAACAGTTAGAAAAATATAAATTATCTCATATTTCTCAAGCGGTGGGGATGGATATAAACTAATAATTACCTCTCCTTAAAAGGAGAGGATTTTAACAAAATTAATCAATTATGAATGTGCTTTCTTGGCTTCAGAATGATTTCTCATATCATGTTCTTTATAAGCTTTTGCTGAGGCTTTTATCCAAATTGTAGCCGCAACAGAAAAGGGAACAACCATCACCATAAATCCTGTAATTAAAGGATGTCCACGACCAAAAGGGTTATTCATTAAGAAGGCAATGATTAAGCCACAATAAAGCAATCCTAATAAGGGTAATCCAATTACTAATACAGCAAATTGTGTGTCTTTATCCATCATTCAATTCCTCATTCTTGAGCAAACTTATCTATAACTTACATACTAATCCAATTTTATCTCAGTTTAGGGTTTTACTAGAATTGATTTAATAAAGTATTTCTTAATTCTGGAAACTGATCAATCAGTTGTGAAAGGGTTTCTAAGTCTAATTCCTCTAAAGCTTTGCTAATTTCTTTAGCATAATTTAATAATTCAAGAGATTGATAGGTTTGTCCCCAGTCTAGCAATAAAGAAATAAAGTTTTTAATTTCTCTAGTTGATAAGGTTTGTTGAAGTTTTGGCCAAGATTTTTCCTGATAATCATAGAGTCTTTCTAAGAGTTCTGATAATTGCTCAAGACTAATTTTTTTTGCTGACCAATATTTTTTTGTTCTTGAGTAGTTAACTGTGTTTCGGTTATTAAGTTGAGAGCTTTTTGATTAGAAAGTTGAATAATATTTAGGTGGGGTAGTGTGACAGTAATGGTAGTACCTTTTTCTAGCTCACTTTCTAGTTTTAGGTTTCCTTCTAGGAGTTGTATCATTTTTTGGGTTAGGGTTAAACCTAGTCCTATTCCCTCGTACTCTCGGTTAGTTTCTTGGGAAACTTGAGTAAATCTATCAAAAATAATTTTTTGTTTTTCCTGAGAAATACCAATTCCTGTATCTTTTATTCTAATAACGATAGAACAGTTTTCTTGACGAGTTTTGAGATCGCTTTGAAAATAATTAGCCCAAACATCAACTTTCACGGAACCTAGTTTAGTGAATTTGATAGCATTACTGAGCAAATTATTAATTATTTGGTACAGTTTAAGCTTATCAAATTCTAATATATCTGGTATATTCTTGTTAAGATTAACAATTAATTTTATATTTTTCTGGTTTGCTTTCTCACTAAACTTGTAATAAATCTGTCTAATTATTTCTGTTAGGTTAACAGTTTCAGATTCTACTTTTACTATTCCTGATTCTAGTCTAATTAACTCAAAAATATCATTTATTAATGCCAGTAAATTATTGCTGCTAAAAATAATAGATTGAAGATGATTTACATTTTCTGGATCGATAATTTTTTGACTAAGTAAATCAGAGAATCCCAAAATTGCATTTAAGGGAGTTCTAATTTCGTGACTCATATTAGCTAAAAAATTTGTCTTAGCTTTATTAGCTGCCTCTGCTTGTTTGCTTTTTTCTTGTAATTGTATATTTTGTTGATTTAACTTTTCTAATTGTTTTTTATTTTCCGCCAGTAGGTTCGCTTGAGCAATAGCAATTCCTAATTGAGAGGCAACTGCTTCAATTAATTTTATATCTTTTGGCTGCCAGTTATGAATTTTATCGTATTGATGTAATTCAATTACACCATTAATATTTTGCTTATAGGACGTTCTTATCGTTAAGAGAGATTTTATATTTTCTGCTTGCAATAAATGCTGATTAGATATCAGTAAAGGTTCCTCCTCAATCTTATTAATTACTACTGCTTTATCCTCATCTATGATTCTTTTGAGATAAGAATCATCCTTATCTAACTGATTCAAAAAGTCATAATGCCTTATATTTTTATTAATATTTGTACCAATTAGATTTAGTTGAAACTGATCATCTCCAATATAAGTATAAATCAAACAACTATCTATCTTCATTTTTATGGCAAGAATATGAGCAGTATTATTTAAAATAGTTTCTATCTCTAAACTAGCTCTAATTTTCTTGGTGATTGTTTGTAAAAGGATAGTCTGCTTTAATTCTTCTCTAAGACAGATTTCTATATTTTTTTTCTGGGTAATATCCTCAGCAATTCCAGCGATTCGATAGGCTTGATTTTCAATATTTTTAATCAAAAAACCGCGATGGTGTATCCAGTAAATTTGATTGTCAGAACTTAAGATACGATATTCTAAGTAAAAGGTTCCCTCTTGGTTAATTAAAAAATTTTCCAATACTCTATCAAAGAAAGATACATCTTGAGGATAAATAGAATTTTTCCATTGATTGATATCTAGATACAAACTTTCACAAGTTTTACCCCAAATCTTTTCATAAGCTGGACTTACATAAATAATCTCTCGAAAATTGATATCAGTCATCCAAAAGACTTCATTAATATTATTCGCTAATTGCTGAAACTTTTCTTCAGAACTTTTCAGAGAAATTTCAGCCCGAATACGATCTTTAATGTTTAGAGATATTTTTTTGTTTATTTTCCAAACAAAGGTTAAGACAGTAAGATTAATCAAAAAAAGGACTAAATATAATTTTCTCAGGGATTGAATATGACTAGAAGCGGTATTTTCTGAGGCAAAAGTTGCATCATTGGTTACTATCCAAAAATCTTCACTTATTTGTAAGAGTTGTTGCTTTGTGGATTTCCCTTCTCTAAATGCTATTATTTCTGCTTTTAAATCTGTCCATTTTTCTTGAACAATACTAATTTTAACTTGAAAAATTTTATTTTTGACTAGGGGAAGATCAAGGGTTTTATCTCCTTTGATTAATCCCTGAATAATAGCATTTATTTTTTCAATTTCTTGATCTTTTGGATAATTACTTAACTCATTTTTAACCAGCTTTTGACTTGCTCCTCTGACAATTCCAGAAAAGTTGACAACCCTGCCATATTTGGTCATTTGATAGCTTTGGAAAGATAGTAAACAAAGATTAACTACAGCAAAAACCAAAAGAATAATCACAATTTGCTTGAGTTGTTTGACAATTTCCATTATAATTAAGCGATAATAGCTCTTGAATAATTAACGATACCCTCGGTACAAGGATAGGTTTTAAATATAATGTCTCATGACAGGAAAAATGTAGGGTAATTCTTATCCAAGGTTTTGCCTGAAAAGAATTATGAAGACGATAAGATTATAGTCTGGGAATAGCTAGGGATAAGTAGTCTTAGTTTAATTGTAGATTGAAATGAATAAACTGTAACCAGAGAATTTCCATAATTGTTAAAATTAGATGGATACTCATCACTAAGTATTATAAACTATAATTTTGAGAACAACAAATTTTAGTGACTTTACTTTGTCAGGATCTCAAAATGAAATCATAGATGTTAGATCAGAAAATGAGTTTGCTGAGGATCATATTCCTGGGGCAATTAATTTACCTGTTCTTAATAATCAAGAACGCAAGAAAGTGGGTACAATTTATAAACAAGTATCTCCCTTTGAAGCTAAAAAAATTGGAGCATCCTTAATCTTCAATAATATTTCTCAACAAATAAATCAACACTTTATCAATAAAGATCCTTGTTATTCTCCTTTAATCTATTACTGGAGAGGAGGACAAAGCTCCCAAAGTTTAGGGTTTATTCTAGATCAAATTGGTTGGGCAGTCACTGTTTTAAAAGGAGGATATAAGAGCTATCGCTACGAATAAAAAAAATTAAATTATCGGATTTAAACTTAGATAATTTTCTAGAGAGTTTGCCTAAGTTTGATGACAGTAAGAACTAAAAATATAACTTTAAGGTTCATAAATCATTCCCATAAATAAAACATTTCCTGTGTCATTATCCCTAATAATAGACAAGAAAGGACGGTCAATAGTTAAAGAAAATTCTTCTTTTGTATTATCCATGGATGCTTTTTTGATTAATAAATCATCTTCGGGAGGAGAGGTAACACCCTCTTCATTAATGACTAAAATAGTTTGATGTTTCATGCCACTGATATAAGTAGGATGAGAACTTAGCTGAGAAAATTCCGCTTTGTCGGGATCAAACATGGTTGAATAACCCAACTCTTTTAAAGCATTTGTCAAGTTTAGTTCATCCTTTAACTGTGAGCGAGGTAATTCCAATACTCCTTGACGTTTCCGAAATTTAGATAATAGTTTTCTTGACTTTTTAGCCGTAATTTCTTCGAGAATTGTCGGTAAATCGCTTTCTGGTTTTGGCAGGAATAAATATAAACTAAAGCGTCCGTTAGCGTAAGGAAGTTCTGCGGCCTGTAGTTGAGGGGTTTCTAAGTATTTATAAGTTCCTTTACGGGACATAAAAGGGTAATTTTTAACCGACTGATTCTTTAGATAAAAAGGTTTATCCCGGGTTAAATCCCTATCAAATCCCATTTCCCATAGTCCCTGAAAAGTAGCAGTATTAATGAGAAAAAGAACATCATCAGCCTGAGTAGAATCCATAATTTTCCGAACCTGCCCTTGGGTTTCTTCCTTCACCCAACGGTTCATAATTCCTCCAGCTTCAGAACTAGAAAAATCTAAGTTAGATATCTTAGCCTGATAATACTTGCGACTATTTTTACGAAATTGATAACGAAAAGAAAACCCCTCTTTTGCCCAGAGAGAATTAGTGACAATTAAGCTATTATAAAGTCCGTGAGTGTTTAAGTCATTGTATAGGGTTTGATTAGCACGGTTGAGGGTATTAGCATTGATGTTTCTCAAGGCCAGTCCTTGAGCAATTTCTTTTTGAGTGGTTCCTGTTGCCCCATTGTAGAGCATGGATAATGTCAGGGCAATACTGGTGGGAGAAATTAAGATATTTTCGTTTTTTTGACTTTTTGTGAGCGTAGAGAACAACTTAAAGCCAAATCGTACTTGTGCATCGACTAAATGTCTTTCTTGAAGAGTCCGTTGGGGAAAAACAATTCTGGGGGAAACTTCTCGTAACCCTTTAACGTCTTTGAATATGGCGGTCATATCTGTTTTTGAAACAGCAATTAAACCACTCAAACAACAGAGAATTGAGAGAAAGCTTAAGGCAGCTTTCGTGTTTTTTAGAGTCCTCATCACCATCTATCCTATTTGCAATACAGAAATGTTCATTGTGGTTAGGGTTAAAAGTCCAATAACTCCAAGTACGGATACCAATGTCATAACTATTAGGGTTTTTCCGTTTGTATTTGAACAATATTTTCTTCTTTGGGGATATAATTGATTGCTAAACAAGAATCTCATAAATTGTAAATAAATCATTACAACTGTTAATATGTTTCTCCACGAGGAGCAAGCAACGGAGGTTAAGCAAAACTGTGAATATCCAAGAAATTATGACAAAAGGTGGACCGGCAATGTGGCCACTACTTATTTTGTCCGTATTAGCATTGAGTACCATTATTGAACGTTCTGTGTTTTGGATACAGTTTCTACTCAAAGAAAGAAAAATTGTCAATCGAGTGCTAGAAATGGCGGCTCATAACTGGGATGCTGCCCCGAAAGTGGCTAGAGAAAATAATAAGCACCCCATGGGGAGTTTCCTCTATGGCCCCCTGAGATTAATTAATCCTGACCCAGAAGTTTTCCATTTAGCTCTAGAATCCTCGGCCGATGACGAACTGGCCTTGATGAAAAGAGGGGACAAAGTGTTAGAAGCAGTGATTGCTCTATCTCCCCTACTCGGACTACTCGGGACGGTTTTGGGTTTGATTACCTCTTTAGGAGATATCCAAATTAGCGATCTTGGCACTTCCTCAACCACAGGTGTTACTCTGGGTATCGGGGAGGCACTTATTTCAACTGCGACGGGATTGATTGTTGCCATCATAAGTTTGACTTTTTATCGCCTTTTTCAGTCCCTTTGGTCGAATCAGGTAAGGGTCTTTCGTAAAGCTGGCAGTGAGTTAGAAGTGATTTATCGTCAACGCTGGTCAGACAGCAACGGCGATCCTTCCGTCCTTTCCGCCAATACTCCTTCAAAGTTTACAGAAACTTTTGATGAATAAGCATAATATACTCATTTTTTTAAATATTGACCTATGACTGCTCGTAAAGCTCCACAGAAAAAATCCCCATCATCTTCGGTTTATTCTCGACCGTTGAAGTTATGGCAAGACGCTTCCTCTCCCCAAGAAGTACGCATCGAAATTTTACCCATGATCGATGTCATATTCTGTATTTTGACATTTTTCATATTGGGTGCGGTGGGATTGTCCCGTCAGCAGGCCATCAGTTTAGATTTACCCAAAGCCGGCTCAGGAACCCCCCAAATGCGGGAAATGTTGGTGGTGAGTTTGGATGATTTTGGTCAAGTTTATGTCGAAAAGCAATTAGTCACTCGTAATCAATTATTCAATCAGATTAAGAGCTATCATCAATTAAACCCCCAAGGTTTAATGGTGCTTCATGCTTCTAGAAACGCCACTTATAACGAGGTGATCCAACTTTTAGATATGTTACGAGAAGTAGGGGGCGATCGCGTTGCCTTGGCCACGTTACCTGGGGAAAACGAAGCAAGTCCTAGTTCTTGGAATGATCCGAGTTTGACCCCTTTACCATCCCAAAATAGTTTGCCTGGAGGCTATCCCAATAATTTTCCTCCAACCCGTCCCAATAATCCTGCTAACGGGTTAGGTAATTATCCGACTAATCCTTTACTCCCTTCTCAACCCAACGGGGCAGCTATTCCTCAAACCACTCTGCCTAATAATTAACCTTTGCTTTCATCAAAGGCTCATCACTTAACTCTATTTCTCGCCCCTTTTCCTTCCTACTTTGATAAATCAAGGCATCATCCGACAAGCTAGTAGTTGTTCTTCTAAGGCCGCAATGCGATTATAAGCGGCTGTCAGTTGTGCGGTTAATCGTCTAACCTGAAGATCGGTGGTTAATAAAGGTTCTTCTTCAGGGGCGATTAGAGTGTGAGTGTCACTATCATCTAGTAAAATATCTTTATGGTCCATTACTGACTGATAGTGGTTGGTTCTCGGCAAACTGGGAGAAACCGAAGGAGACACGCTCGCTATAGAATGGGGTTGCGTCGGTAACTTTTCGTTAACCACCGCTTCACTATGTAGGTGAGATGACCCCATCTGTAGGCTAAGCTGTTCAACAATATGATTAAGTTGTGTAACTTGTTGATTAAGTTCATTAATTTGTTGTTGTAGCCCATCCATAAGAATGCCCATCACTAAAAAACTGTGCTACTTCTAATCCTAGAATTGCCTGAGACAGATGGTTAGAGATTCCTGATTCATTTAACGATTACTTTACTACTGCTTCACAAAAGGATCGTACTAGAAAAAATTTTTAAATAATTTGTAGATGATGATTTATCCTTGAATAAAAGGCTATTCAATCCCATAAAACCCTGGTCTAGTGTGCAGAACCGATTATGAAAGTTAACTTAAAAAGTGCCTTAAACGATAGTCATATTGATGCTAATCAAAGCAACAGTCAACGACAAGTTGCTATCTCTCTTTCTGCTGTCAGTGAGAGTAGCGATCGCAGTCTCCCTTTAAATTTGGGCTTAATTTTAGACCATAGTGGCTCGATGTCAGGGAAACCAATGAAAACGGTTAAAGAAGCGGCTTCCTATTTAGTGGAAGGTCTAGGACCCGATGATCGCCTCTCTGTAGTAGCCTTTGACCATCGGGCAAAAGTGATTGTTCCCAACCAACCCGTGGATGAGATAGATGGGGTTAAAGATGCGATCGCATCTCTCAAAGCAGAAGGGGGAACTTCTATCGATGAGGGGATGAAGTTAGGGATCAAACAGGTTGCTTTGGGGAAAGAAGATCGGGTTTCTCAAATCTTTTTATTAACCGATGGGGAAAATGAACACGGTGATAACGAACGTTGTTTAAAATTAGCCCAGGTTGCAGGAGAATACAATATTACCCTCAATACTCTCGGGTTTGGCAACCATTGGAATCAAGATGTTTTAGAAAGTATTGCCGACTCAGTAGGGGGAACTCTCTGTTATATCGAACAACCAGAACAAGCATTAACGGAGTTTAGCCGCCTCTTTACCCGTATGCAGTCCGTGGGGTTAACCAATGCTTATCTTTGCTTAGAATTGACTACAGAGGTACGTCTGGCAGAATTTAAACCGGTGGCCCAAGTGGAACCGGAAACCGTAGAATTAAACGCCCAACAGGAAGGCAACACCTATATTGTGCGTTTGGGGGACTTAATGACGGATAATGCACGGGTGATCCTGGTTAACCTCTATTTGAGTCAATTGTCTCCAGTGAATCATACTATCGGTACAGTACAAGTGCGTTATGACGATCCTGCTTTATCTCAAACCGCTTTATTATCGGAGAAAATTCCTCTAACCGTAGAAGTGCAAGGGGTATATGAGGCCAAAGTTGATAGTAACGTCCAGAAATCTATCTTAACCTTAGCTAAATATCGTCAAACCCAGTTAGCCGAAGCCAAGTTAAATAAAGGCGATCGTCAGGGGGCAGCTACATTATTACAAACAGCAGCTAAAACCGCTTTACAATTAGGAGATAAAAGCGCAGCCACAGTTTTGCAAACCAACGCCACTCAGTTACAAGCAGGGGAAGAACTTAGCGAAGCGCAACGGAAGAAAACTCGTATTGTTTCTAAAACTGTTTTGCAGAGTGATCAAGAGTGAGGCATCTTGATCAAATCCTTGGCGACTAAAGTATCTATTTGATCAATAACCAAACTAATACCTATATGTCGCTAAAATTAAATCAGGGAAAACATCTATGACGAGTCGGTTAGAAATTGAATCCGCTATTAAACAATTACCAGAAAATGAAGCTCGCAATTTAGCAAAATGGCTACAAGAATATCTCAATGAGAGATGGGATAGGCAACTTGAAACAGACTTGGCATCGGGAAAATTAGACCGTCTCATCGCCCAAGCAGAAGCGGATATTGCCACAAACAAGGTGAGGGATCTCGATGAAATCCTTGGCAACGGCTGAATTTTGGAAAGCATACGCTAAACTGTCGTCTGAGATGCAGGAACAAGCACGAAAAGCATATAAACTCTGGCAGGAAAATCCAACTCATCCCTCTTTACATTTTAAAAAAGTTGGTAAGAATCTTTGGTCTGTCCGTATCAGTGGTAATTATCGAGCATTAGCGTTGAGAAAAGGAAACGATTATTACTGGATTTGGATTGGTGATCACGATGAATATGAGAGTCTTTTGAGTTAGCTGTAATTAGTTGCTGAATATCAAAATTTTCAGTTCTATAGTTCATCGCATTAGTGTATTCTGGAAAGTTAATTCCCTAAACACTTTCAATATTGCACCCCGATTTATGAAAAGCTCTAAAACAAAGAATCGTCGCTGGATTTATGCTGCCTTCGTATTGATACTCTTATCTCTAATTTCCTTTTCTATTCTACCTCTTATTAGTAGTATTGTTCAGGCTAGTCAAGGAGAGCAAGCTTCTTTAGTTACCCCTGAAACCACAAGATTAGAAAACGAAGCTTTGGGCTATCAATTGGTCTTAGAAAGGGAACCAGACAACGAAAACGCCCTCTTAGGACTCCTGGAAAACAGACTGACTCAAGGGGACTTAGAAGCTGCGATCGCTCCCTTACAACGCTTAGCCCAACTTAACCCCAAACAACCAGATTACAGTATTTTACTAGCCCAATCTCAACAACAATTAAAAAATTATCCAGAAGCCCTAAATACCTATCAACAAATTATAGTCGCTAACCCTGGAGATATGCGAGCTTTAAAAGGAATGGTGGATGTTTACCTAGAACAAAATCGTTCTCAAGATGCTATTAACTTAGTCCAAAAAACCTTAAATCAAGCGCTCGCACAACAGTCTAATGAGTCAGCAGATAAAAGTGTTTTTAATTTAACCTCTTTACAATTACTCTTAGAGGAAATTTACGGTGAACAAGAATAATACGATAAGGCTTTAGTTATTTATGATCAAGCTATTAAAGGAGATGAAAAGGATTTTCGGCCTCTATTAGCTAAAGCAATGTTATTGAGAGAACAAGGGCAAGAAGAAGAAGCCCAAACCCTAGGGTTTGCTGAATAAAAGCAAAACCCTATTCTTTAAAAGGTTACACCCATATTCGCGATCGCAAAAAAGATCAGCTTTGTCGGCTACAAACCGCTATAATTGGTAGAAACACCTCCCAGTTGTTGGTCAAGAACAAATGTATCGAAAAGAGGAGCAACCTTTACCGCCCCCAGAAAAATTTGAATTACCTTTCGAGGGCAAATTGTCCCCCAATAATCGTTGGGTAATCATGGCAGAGTTGATACCTTGGGATGATTTTGAGGAAGAATATGCTAAACTTTTTTCAGCAGAAAAAGGTGCGCCAGCCAAACTATTTAGAATGGCATTAGGGACATTAATTATTAAGGAAAAATTAGGAACAAGTGATAGAGAAACTATAGAACAGATTAGAGAAAATCCCTATCTACAATACTTTATAGATTTAAATTGTTATCAACAAGAGCCACCACTGGAATCTTCAATGCTAGTTCATTTTAGGAAAAGAATTGATGGAGAATTGATAAACAAAATCAATAAAAAAATAGTAAAAAGAGAAATAGACAAGAGTGATAAAGAAGTAAAAAAAAAGGATTGTCTCCAAGAAAAAGGAGAAAAAATAAAAAATAAAGGTAAACTAATTTTAGATGCGACTTGTGCGCCAGCAGACATCAAATACCCAACGGATTTAGGCATATTAAATCAAGCCAGAATTGAGACAGAAAGAATAATAGATAATCTTTATAAACCATTAAGAGTAAAATTGAGAAAAAAGCCGAGAACTTCTAGAAAAATTGCTAGAAAGGAATACTTAAAAGTAGCTAAAAAACGAAAAGTATCTTATCAAGAAAGAAGAAAAGCTATCGGGAAACAGTTAAAATACCTTAAGAAAAATTTAGGAAATATAGAAGACTTAATTCAAGCTGGGGCTTCCCTGGAAAATCTGAGTAAAAGACAGAAAAATTGTCTAGAGACTATCAAAAAAGTTTATGAACAACAACAGTCAATGTGGGAGAATAAGACCCAGAGTGTTCCTCAAAGAATTGTAAGTTTAACTCAACGGCATATTCGTCCAATAGTGAGGGGAAAAGCAGGAAAACCAATAGAGTTTGGAGCTAAACTCTCAGTAAGCTGTGTAGATAACTATGTGTTTCTATACAAAATAAGTTGGGAAAACTTCAATGAATCTTGTCATTTAAAAGAACAAGTAGAAAAGTATAAAGAAACGTTTGGCTATTATCCCGAATCCGTCCATGTAGATAAAATTTATCGAACTAGGGAAAACAGAAATTGGTGTAAGGAAAGAGGGATAAGAATCAGTGGTCTGAAGTTAGGAAGACCTCCGAAAAATGTCAGTGAAGAAGAAAAGAAACAAGCCCACTCCGATGAATGCTTCCGTAATGCTATTGAGGGAAAGTTTGGACAAGCTAAACGAAGATTTAGCCTAAATCTCGTGATGACAAAACTCCCTGAAGCCTCCATTACATCTATTGCTATTACATTTTTAGTTGTCAATCTTTCTAAACTTCTGAGGCAGTTTTTGTCGCTTTTTTTGTCCTTATTTACTAATAATAGAACAGGGGAACTCATCAAACCGCCTTTCATTAATTTTGATTATACTTTAACCCAGATTCCGCACTTCAAAAAGTAGCATTAAATACTACAAGCCTGGGGTTAATAATTAAGTATAATTGCTTAAGCTCTTGAAGACAAAAAAGTGGGATAATTGTTTAAGTTGTTTCCTCTGTAAAAAAAGAGCGAAAAATGTCTTATTTAGAAGAAATACAAGTTAAAAATTTAGACCATTTAGGGATAGTAGCTGGTTTAATTGATGAAATAGGAATAGTCAAAATAATTAATAATAAATTATGAATAGATGTTAGAGAAAAAATCTCAGCAGGTACAGTAGTTAAGTCTATTTTAATCAATGGACTAGGATTTGTTTCAAGACCTCTATATTTATTCAGTCAGTTTTTTCAAGATAAAGCCATTGAGAAATTGTTAGGAGAAAGAATTAAACCTGATTACCTTAATGATGATAAAATTGGGAGAGTAATGGATGAATTATATAAATATGGATTAAATGATATTTTTATTGAAGTAGTTTTAGAAGTAATTAAAAAATTTAAAATAGACCTTAAATACTCCCATTTAGATTCCACATCATTTCATTTAGATGGAGAATATAAAAGGGAAGAAGATAAAGAGAAACAGGAAGAAGAAAAAATTATTAAAGAAAGACCAATTTTTATTAAGAAAGGATATTCTCGGGATCATAGACCAGACTTAAAACAATGTGTCTTGGATTTAATAACAAGCCAAGATGGAGATATTCCATTATTTGTGAGAGTAGGAGATGGAAATGAATCTGATAAAGCTGTATTTGGAAAAGTTTTAGTAGAATTCAAAAAGCAAATAAAGTTTGATAGTATCATGGTTTGTGATAGTGCTTTATATGGTCAAGAAAATCTCCAACTAATCCAACATTTAAAATGGATAACGAGAGTTCCAATGACCATAAAAAAAGCAAAAGAATTAGTGCAAAATATAGAGGTGGAAGAAGTAAAAGATGAAGATAAAGAAAAAAGAAGTGACCTAAATTTAGAAAGTTATACCTGGAAAGAAGAAATTGTTACTTATGGTGGAATCAAGCAAACTTGGTTAATAGTCTTGAGTGAAAAAAGACAGAAAAGTGATTTGGAAAAACTAGAAAAACAACTTTCCCAAGAAGAGAAGAAATCCCAAAAATTTCTTAAAGAAATACAATCTGAAGAATTTGAACATCCTCAAGCTGCTCGATATAAATTAAAAGCTATTAATAAAAAATTGAGATTGTTGGAAATAAAAGAAGTTGAACTGATTGAAACTTACTCGAAAAAAAAGGAAAAGATTTATAAAATGATTAGTCTGATCATCAAAAAAGATGAAGAGATAAGTAGAAAGACTAAAGAAGCAGGAAAATTTATTTTAGCAACTAACTTAGTAGAGGAAAATAAATTAGAAGCTAGTGAAATTCTGATAACTTATAAAAACCAGCAATCTACGGAAAGAGGATTTCGATTTTTGAAAGATCCCTTATTTTTTACTGATAGTTTCTTCGTTGAAAAACCAGAAAGAATAGAAACAATGTTATTTTTAATGTCTTTGTGTTTGTTGATTTATAACTTGGGGCAAAGAGAATTAAGAAATTGTTTAAAAAGAGTCAAAAAAGGAATAAATAATCAAGTAGGGAAAGTAACATTGCGTCCGACTTTGAGGTGGATATTTCAATGTTTTCAAGGTATTCATTATGTGATTTTAAGCGGAGTCAAACAAATTGTCAATTTAACAGAAGAAAGGCGTTTTATATTGAGTTTATTACCTGCATCTTGTCAAAGATATTATCTATAAATTGAATTGGATAAAGCAAAAATAATAAAAGAATAAGAGTCTAATGATATCAAATGAGAAGAGGAAACTCTCCTTCGTTTGTGCTGAGTCTTGCTAAGTTTTCAATGAGTATAAATCTTCTTAATTTGATTATTTTTCCTAAAAATTTAATGAAAAGAGAAATATTCTTGCCCAGGTATGATTTTCGGACTTTTTAAAACTATGTATTCTTTTATACTACATTTTGAAGTGCGGAATCTGGGCTAAAAGTGTCCAATAGATGGGTAAAGCCAGCTTTTTCCAGATAACAGCAACCATGAAAACATTTTTATCTTTCCATTGGTTTCGGTCAATTGTTATAATCAGACGAGAGCCAGTCTTAAATTCTTTACAAATAATAGCTTTAATGACAGGAAACCAGAATCTGGGAATGGCTAAAGCTGACAAAACTAGGAATCTCTGGATATGTTTACGACGACTTTGATAAAGGATTGGTAAAGGAAAACAAGCTGCTAACCTTTCTATTCTAACCTGTTTATGTACTGTCAGCAACCACAGTAAAATTCTAAAAGCCTGGAACTGTGTTTGTGTTAAATGTTTGGTAAAATGAGATTCATAAACTGCTAAAAAGCTCATGATTTAAGTTATAAAACGATTAAGGACAATCTGATTATTATTAGCATAAAATCGGATTGTTTTCTCTCTTTTAGGAGTTGACGCTCGCGCATCAAAACAGTTTGGGGGGGCAGGGCAATCGCATTTAATTTTTGAAAAGCTGACTGCATAAGAGGTTTCGCGATCGCCGTTCATTTGTACTGAAACTCTAAAATCTTTACTGGATCACGCATCTCAGATTTTAATGCGATTGCCCTGTTTGGGGGGGGAAGACGTGGCATTTGCCACGTCTTCCCCCCCCATTTGCAAATGATTATCATTATCGTTCATTCTCAATAAGCTCTCTGGTTGCCGACAATTGTTTAGGGTCGGGTAACAGAGAAAAACCGCTCTGGACTTACTTTTCAACCTACTTGTCACCCCGTGAGGTACAAACCAGAAAAAAGATGATGAAGATTATCAAACTTTTTCGCAGTTAGGAATGAAACCTGGGATGAAGATGTTTTTAACTGGGGTTTCAGTCACTAAAAATAAAGGGTTTGGAAACTTTAATGTGGGAGCATATTGGAAAAGAAAATACAAGGGCAAACAGGAAAAAGAGCCTTGGTTTATTCTTACCAACTTAGACAGTTTATCAGAGGTCTTGAAAGTCTATCGAGCCAGGGCAGGTATTGAAGCTATGTTCAAGGATTGTAAGACAGGGGGTTATAATTTGGAGGGAAGTAAAGCTAATAATAAACGACTAAATTCCTTGATTTTATTAATAGCGATCGCTTACACTGCTACTTCTTTAAAAGGCAAAACATTTCGACAAACCAATCAAGGAAAATATATTGCTCATCTAACTGAAAAATCAAGACGTGACCGAAGACATAGTAATTTTTGGATAGGACTTTATGGCTCTCTTTGGATTCACGCTTGGGAATTTTGCTCTGATTTTATTTCAATTATGATGAGCAATAATCCCCAGAAACTCAACAATTATAAAAAAGGGTTACAAGTCATGTCCATAATAGATAAGACGGCTTAATTCCCCTATTCTATCTTAACATAAAATAACCAGTGGAAGATGATTTATTTTAGATGTAACTATCCAAAATAAACCAATTTTTATTATTTAATAAAAACTAATATTGCCCAAGGGGTTGATTTTGAGCATCAACCCTGTGGGGGGGAGGACGGTGTAACCCTCCTCCCCCCCACACACACGGCAAGAATGATTATCATTATTGTTTATTCTCAATAAACCCTCTAGTTTTTGACAATTTATAGAGCGATCGCCACGGCTGAAACCCTCTTTCAATCAGGGTTTTAACGGGCTTGTCACCCCGTGAGGTCAATCTACGAAAATGTTGTCTATGGTTTAAGGGTTAGAGGAGAAAGAAATAGAAGTATTCTTGATGAAAAAGTGGAGAAAGCTTTACAGAATGCTGCTTTATGGGATGAGGTAAAAGACCGCTTACATAAGTCCGCTTATGATTTATCAGGAGGTCAACAACAACGCTTATGTATTGCTAGGGCTTTAGTAACAGAACCAGAGGTTATTTTATTAGATGAACCTACATCTGCCCTTGATCCCATTGCCACCAATAGTATTGAACAATTAGTCAGTCAATTACAAGAAAAAGTGACCATGATTATTGTCACCCATAGTATGCAGCAAGCTGCTAGAATTTCTGATTATATTGCCTTTATGTATTTGGGGGAAATGATAGAATTCGGAGAAACAAAAGCTATTTTTTCTAATCCAGAATACCAGAAAACAAAAGACTATATTAGTGGTAGAATTGGGTAGTTTTATTAGTAGCTAAACATCTTTATGGGATGGTTCTTGAGTTTCAACAACTCCAAGATATTGACTTTCCATCAAAAATGTTCCTTGAGAGAACTTTACCCCCCAATAACCACCAGGACGACGATCCATTACTATACCTTCATCCCCAACATCTAGAATATCCGATGGACGTAACATCGGCATCGGATCGGATGTTTTTAGATAGGGCGGTTTACTGATTAAGGATACTTTAATACCTACGGAAATTTGTTGTTCATTCATTGCTTTTTTAATAATGGACAATTGATAATTAATTGCTTCTTATTGGTCAAATATTAATTATTAATTAGTCCTTGATAACTTCCTCTAACAAACCATCACAAGCATCTAATAATAAGTTAATAACGTGATCGAAACCTGCTTCTCCTCCGTAGTAGGGATCGGGTACTTCTTTATCTCGATGTTGACTGGCAAAGTCACACATTAAACGGACTTTATTACTATAGATATTATCTCTATCGAGTTCTAAAATATCCCGATAGTTAGAACGATCCATGGCTAAAATTAAATCAAATTTCTCAAAATCAGAGGGTTCAAACTGTCTCGCTTGTCCCACTAATTTTATACCCCGACGCGCTGCGGCGGCTCGCATTCTTCGGTCAGGAGATGCCCCAATATGATAACTGGATGTTCCCGCAGAATCACAAATAATCTCGCTTTCTAGCCCTTTTTGTTGGACTAAATAGTTCATAATGTTTTCTGCGGAGGGAGAACGGCAAATGTTACCCAAACAAACAAATAGTAATTTATGTGCCATAAATTTTATAAATGATGGTTAAATTGAACTACTTTTACGCAGTCAAACTTTATTTCTTTTCTTGATAAGCGGCATAAACTCCTTTGACATTATACCAATTAAGGAAAATTCGAGCAATTTCTAAGGCTAATTGGGGCTTTCCTTGGTTGATTAACCATTGTAAAAGAGGAGCAAGGGTACGTTCGTTTAACATACCACCTAGAGATAAAACTCCCCACAAAATACGGTGTAACAGGGTCATTTGAATCATTAAACGCACTTCAAAGTTTGGGTGTTTTTCATAAAATAAAACCCCCATTCTTCCTCGTTGAATTTCTTTATCAATTAGGTTAGGAATTTGTGATAAATTAAACGGTGGATGCCAGTGATAACCCATAGCTTCGGGACATTTAATTAGGGTTAGTCCTAGCTCTTTTAGTCTTACCCCCAATTCTAAATCTTCCCATCCATATAGTTGGAAACCCGTGTCAAATAACCCAGCTTTTTCCAACCATTTACGGGCGATCGCTACATTACCAGTGGCAAAATAAGCTGCAGAAAAATCTGTTATTTTGTATGGTTCAGAAGTTGGATGATCAAAGTTACAAGTGTTGATCACAGCACCGTAAGTAAACAGGCGATCGCTACCTAACTTTTTCTCTCCTTTTACTAAAGCGTTAGCGTGGCATTGTAAAAAGGTTTCGGTTACAACTAAATCGCTGTCTATAAATATAATTATATCACCTTTTGCCTTAGTTACACCTAAATTCCTAGCGGCTGCTGGACCTAAATGATCTTGAGAAAAAGCACAAACATGAGGAAAATTTTTTTTATTTTCCTGTAACCATTCTAGGGTTCCATCTGTGGAACCATCATCGACTAAAACGATTTCATAATTACTAATTATATCGTCATTTAATTGTTGTTTTTCTAAGGCTTTTAGACATTTTTCTAAAATGGGTTTACGATTGTAAGTAGGAATGACAACACTTATAAACATAGCTTTAATAAGAAAGAACTAAGATAGAATGAGTAGTTATTAGTCTAGCGCATTTGTTGCAAAATTTGACGAATGGTTGGGGCATCTTCTGCTGTGGGTAATATAGACAAGTATAATTGTAGGTCTGTTGTTGCTTTTTCCCACTGTCGTAACTGATAATATAATAGACCTCGATCCCGTATTTCTAGAGGATGATTAGGAAATAACTGCAACAATAATTCTATAATTCTCAGCATTTTCGGGTATTCTTGACGATTAAGATAGATATATTTTAAATTAGTCAACATTCTTCCTAAAATTTGCTGATTACTCACAGGGGTTAAAAAGTGTTCTTCTAAGGTGATCGGTTGTTGATAAATTTCCTTTAATTTTAACTCGCAATCTTCTTTGAATAAAATCTCTCCTTGGTTAAAAACATCCACAAAAATTCCCACATTTTCAAACTCAGGACGAATGAGAAAATGTCCTGGCATTCCAATCCCAACCATGGGAAAGTCTAGGCGTTTTGCTATTTCCAAATAGATAACAGACAAGGTAATAGGAATACCTGTTTTTTTATCTATTACTTGATTCAAATAACTATTATCAGGGTCATAATAATTATCTTTATTACCTTTAAAACCTAATTCTTTAAATAAATACTTGTTAATAGTTTTAATAACTTTTAGAGGATAAACTTCCTTGCCTAATTCATCTTTTATTCTCTGAAAAATTATATCCAAAGTCATTAAATAGTCCTGGATGTCTAGCCTGGGATATTGATATTTTGCATAAATCAATGATGCTTTTGCTAGATTGATTTTGTGATCAGGTTTGTTTGTTTCTTGAAAAAAAGATTGCATAAAAAATTTTAAATTTTACTAATAATATTATCTTTGTTCATAGCTTAACAAGGAAAGCAACTACTCATCAATATAAAAACGATAGAATAGGTATCTATTTTCAAACTCATGTTGATCGTGGACATGGTGAATAATTTTATTATCCACCAATTGTTGACCTATTTTTACTGCTTTTTCTAAAGGAATAGACAAGTTATCCACCATCCAATCTACTAAATCACTACCTACAAAACACTTAGGGTATAGTTCCAGAAGGTAGCGACGATCTTTTATCTCAACCCCCTTCTCGCCTCTTACTTTAGTAACAATTTTTTCCAGATCACTATTGGTTAATCCATTATTTTTAGGTTCAAGTTTTAATAATTTTACCTCCTCACTTTCTTGCCAAATAATAAAACCTGTTACATCCTCTAATAATAGATATTCTTTCTGTCCTTTACTATTTAAGAATTGTTGTTTTCCATAATCTTGTGCCTCTTTTTGTTGTTCTAAATTAAAACTTTTATCTTTGATAAGCAACTTATTTTTAAAGATTAAACCGGGTAAATACAGATTGTCATCTTGCTGAGGCTTAACTAAGTTACAATACTTTACCTGTTTATGGTCTAAAATTTTCATCAATTCCCCCTTGATATTAATGCTTAATTTTCATTATAATCACCTCCTGACCCATATTTCCAAGAATCTAACCACCGATGATAATAATATTGTTGTTGTGGGGATAAATTTGTTGTCAGGGGTTTAACCCATTTTCCCAGAGGATATAACCCACTGTAGGCTGCTAAACTTAAATAGTGTGTTGTCCAATCTAAAAGGGGTTGTACACCTACTTGGGGTAAGATGGGTAACACTAACTTAGGGTTTACTAAAGGTAAAGTTTTCATTAAAGCTGGAAACTGGATTACATCTTGTAAAAAGGGTTTTAAAACTTCATCCCCTAGTTGATCCATAACCTGAAAAACCCCACTCATTAAATCATTAATCTGGTTTGGGGAAACCTTTTGATTAATGGCAACACTCATGGTTTTTTGGAATAACCAAGTTACAGAAATATTGGGTTGATAAGGTTGTAATAAGGATAAGGATTTTTTGTCTAAGCTATCAACTTTTAAAGCTTCATCTATACCTAAAGTTAAGCGTTTTAAGTTACGAACCATCGATCCAAAGCCACCAAAACTAACGGGAGATTGTCCGCCAGCACTATCTCCGATGGGTAAAATTCTATCCCAAGGCATTTTTAAAGGACTGTTTTGATAGGCAGGAAAAAATCCGAATAAAAATCGTTCAAACTGTAATTTTTCTAAGTCTATATTTTGGTATTCTGGGAGCAATCTTAAATATTCTTCCATGAAAAATTCTAAGCTGAATCTATCAGGATGAGCATCGACATAAGTAAATAAATAAGTTGTCCTTCCGTCCCTAGCTGGAAACGCTTCCCAAAAGTATTGGCACTGGTTTAAAATTGGGGTGAAAGAGGCGATTAAATCCCCTGTATTGTTATTAGTATAACCTTGCGCACAACTTCCTACTACTAAACAAATACCGTCTGGTTTATCCCCTTTTCTTGCTTGTTGCACAATGGGAGAAAAGTGTCCCATTCCATCCATAAGTAAGCGAGACTTTATAACAGTGTTACCCACATTTACTGATACCCCATTATCATAAATAATTCCTGAGTCAAAGGGGGTATTTTCTAATAATTTTCCTCCTGCCTCTAGAAATTTATTCTTCAAAGTCTCTAGTAAGAAAACAGGATCAACACCAATATTTAAAACATCTTCAACCCATAATTCATATCCTTTATGAAAACTCACTCTTCCTGGATTATATTCCGTTGCGATCGCTTTTTCTAATTCTTGATTTGATAATAACTCAAGTTCTACAAACGTACTGAGTTCTTGACGAGAAATATTCCATTCTTGTTCTCTTCCTCTTAATTTTCCCTTCTCAATTAAAATAACATTGTATCCCTGTTTTTGTAAGCTGGTAGCGATTAAAATACCTAAAGTTCCCCCACAGATAATAATATCTGCATCAAAATCATTTAAAGTCTCTTTGCTATTAGTAATTACCGTTGGATAGGTTAGGTTATTGTTTCGTAGAGCTTGCCAACGACTATCAGCAAACTGTAAACCTTTACGGGTATTTTCTGGTAAACAGGAAAGATTAGAGGTTAAATTCATTAAAGGCTTGACCTAATATAAATATTTTCTTCTAGTATAACCTTAACTAAAATGTTTTTCAAGATAATCTGTAATTTGTTTATGTATTTGTTCTCTGCTATATTGAGCATCTATTCTTAGTATTTTTCCATCATAAGAGTGAAAAATTTGCTCATAATTATCTTTTACTTGTTGTAATTTTTCTTGAGTTTCATAAACTTCTTTATTCGTAACTTTTTCGAGACGACATAAGGCAACATCTAGAGGAATATCCAAATAAATGACTACATCGGGGTTAGGAAACCGTTTATTTAACCCATAAACAAAATCAAACTCTTCTTGGTTATTAGTATTATAAGCCAAAGACGAAAAATAGTAACGAGTAGCAATAACATGACAGTGATCCTGTTTAATTAATTTATAAACTCCATCCACCTCATTGTATAAATGATAATGTCTATCCGCAGCAAATAAATAAGCCATTTGTTGGTCAAATTTTTCTTTATCTTTCATCACAAAAACTGGATTTTGCATAGCTTTTCTAATTAACTTACCAATCACTCCTTCTGTTGGTTCAGAACTAATGATTGCTGAGTTATTTTGCTTAATTAAATAGTGTTTTAATAGTTCTGCTTGGGTTGTTTTTCCGGCTTTATCAATACCTTCTAGAACAATAAATAAATGCTGCATTATTTTTAAAATTTTGAATAAGTATTTTAGCTGTATAACAAACAAAAAATTACCAATTTTTCAAGCTATTTGTTTTTTATAAGTAGGTAGGTAAAAATAAATGTAAGTTTGTAGTTAGTCCTTGAGGAAGAGAAAGATAGTCATCACCAAGGCTAAAGCCTTGACTGCCTACTTTTCTATTTTATATTTAATTACACCTACCTACTTAGTTGACACCAAACTATTGAATAAATACCATAGTCATGCCAAATAAAGAACCAACTAATAAAGCTAAAGTGCTTAAAGAACTAATAGCAAAACCAATCGTTCTTTTTTTCTGCTGCCTGATAGTATCCAAGGGCATATATAATACGCCCAATTATCCACAAACCGCCAATTGCTGATCCCCAAATTGGGTTAACAGAGAAACAGAACAGCCATAGTAAAGGTAAGAAAAATATTATCTGTTCTAATGTATTTTGTTGTACCCTTAATGCCCTTTCAAAATTGGGATCACCGCTAGTTGCAGGAGCAACAACATTATACTTAAATCTAGCACGACCAACATTTATTGTAATAAGAAAATAGACGATCAAGGCTACAACTGTTACTATGCTAGGGTAAATAGTTTCCATCGTTGTCTAGTTATTAATTAAGATATTTAGAGCTATTCTAGCATATTCTCTAATCATGGGTCAATTCTCTTATTAACTAATAATTATAGTTTTGAACAATTATTTTTAACATCTATAGTTTTTTTACAGTCTAGAAGACTGTGTTACAATTAACTTATAGCAGTAAATTTATCATGATAGATTATCCAGATACTAACAGACTTTATCCTTTCAAAAACTATCAACGTCTTTGTTTCCTCAAAAATATAATTACCAATCCCAATATTATTGTCGGAGACTTTACCTATTACGATGACTTAGAAAACACCAATAACTTTGAGAATAATGTTCTATATTCCTATCTTGTGTAGTAATAATGTAGAAGATTTAAAAAAATTAAATTCATAAACTATCAAAAATGGCTAAACCAGAATCTATGAATATTCGTCTTGTTCAAGGAGAAGATGTCGAAACCCTTTTTGAAATTAGAACCAGTGTTAAAGAAAACTATCAATCTCGTCAAGAAATTGCCAAACTTGGCATTACACCAGCATCGGTGGCTAAAATGTTGGACAAAGAATGTTGTGCTTGGATCGCCGAAGTTAAAAGTCAACCCGTAGGCTTTTCTATTGCTAATTTAACCGAAAAAACAATTTTGGGACTTTTTGTCCTACCTGAATTTGAAAATCAAGGCATAGGTCGTGCTTTAATGGAGATAACGGAAGATTGGTTCAAAAAGCAAGGAATTAAAGAAATTTCGCTGTTAACAGGCAACGATCCCACCTTCAGAGCTTACGGTTTTTATCTTCACCTGGGTTGGACTGCCGTTGGCCTTGAAACAGAGGGGGTGATGAAAGGTGAAATGAAGTTTGCGAGGAATTTAACTTATTGACGTTGGATCACAAAAACGATTAAAAGTCGTGTTTTGTTTACAATAGTTTGCTAAAGTAACTACTAAGCCGATCACTCAACCATTACCCACAAACAAGCAAAACTAACGATCTATGCCAGGTGACTACTACGATATTCTTGGGGTTGACCGTAACGCCAATAAAGAAGACTTAAAAAAAGCTTATCGCCGTCTCGCGCGACAATATCACCCTGATGTTAACAAAGAAGCAGGGGCAGAAGAACGATTCAAAGAAATTAACCGGGCCTACGAAGTATTATCCGAACCAGAAACCCGTAGTCGCTATGATCAGTTTGGAGAAGCAGGGGTCAGTGGTTCCGGAGGCTTCAACTACGGCGATATGGGAGATATGGGCGGTTTTGCCGATATTTTTGAGACCATTTTTAGTGGTTTTGGGGGCGGTATGGGAACCGGCGGAACCCGTCGTCGTACCGGTCCGACCAAAGGGGATGACTTACGCCTCGATCTTAAATTAGATTTCCGTGAAGCTGTTTTTGGCGGAGAAAAAGAAATTCGTATTCCCCACCTAGAAACCTGTCAGGTTTGTAAAGGAGATGGGGCAAAACCAGGAACTGGAGCAAAAACTTGTCCCACTTGTAACGGACAAGGCCAGGTTCGTCGTGCCACTCGTACCCCCTTTGGCAGTTTTGCTCAAGTAACAACCTGTCCCACTTGTAACGGTCAAGGACAGATAATAGAAGAGAAATGCGAAGTCTGTAATGGTGCCGGACGCAGACAAGTGACAGAAAAAGTTAAAATCACCATTCCCGGAGGGGTTGATGATGGAACCCGTCTGAGAGTTTCTCGCAAAGGGGATGCAGGTTTACGGGGAGGAACACCAGGGGATCTTTACGTTTACCTCTATGTGGAAGCAGATAAGGTGTTTACTCGGGACAAAATGAACATCCTTTCGGAGATCACCATTAGCTATCTCCAAGCCATTTTAGGATGTACTGTTGCCGTGGATACAGTGGATGGGGAACAAGAGTTAAGCATTCCGGCTGGAACCCAACCTAATACTATCCTGACTCTAGAAAATTTAGGGGTTCCTAAACTGGGTAATGATGCTATCCGTGGGGACCATCTGATTACGGTAAAAGTTGACATTCCCACCCGTATCAACGCAGAGGAACGGGATCTCCTGGAAAAATTAGCCCATATTAAGGGTCAAAGTCACGGTAAGGGTGGTTTAGAAGGATTTTTAGGGAGTTTATTTCACAAGTGAACCTGCCAACCTCTGATACTGTTTTACTGGATCTTCGGGGAACTCCTTGCCCCATAAACTTCGTTCGCACTAAATTGAAGTTAGAACAAATGCCCCCTGGTTCTTTGTTAGAAGTTTGGTTAGACCCCGGAGAACCCATTGAACAGGTTCCCGATAGCTTGACTATGGAAGGCTATCACATAGAAAGCATTGACGATCGCCAAGAGTTTTTCTCCCTTAAGGTTCGTCGTCCTCATTAGATGAAACAATCCACTAGGTATATTTACAAAACTATTGTAAGATAGCCGAAAGTTTTGTGTGGAGTCATCATGGAGTCTAATTTTCTCTCGGCAGTTTTTCTTCCCCTTGCCCTATTTTTCATTATGATGGGTATGGGTTTAGGCTTAAAAATTGTGGATTTTAAGCGTGTTTTAGTCGAACCCAAAGGGGTTATTCTGGGATTAGTTGCTCAATTAATTGTCTTACCCCTTGTGGGTTTTGTATTAGCTTCAATCTTTCCTCTCACCCCAGAATTAGCGGTTGGGGTGATAATTTTAGGTGCTTGTCCGGGGGGTGCAACTTCTAATGTTATTAGTTATTTAGTACGAGGTAATGTAGCCTTACCTATTACTTTAACAGCTATCAGTAGTCTCGTGACTATTATTAGTATTCCTTTGGTAATTAATTTAGGAATGCAGATGTTTATGGGTGCTGATACAACACTACAGCTGCCTATTTTAACAACCATAACTCAAATTGCTGTTATTACTCTTCTTCCTATTTCTTTAGGGATGTTTATTAATAAGTCTCAACCTCGATTAGCAGCTAAACTAGAGAATATTGTTAAATGGTTATCTTTATTCTTTTTAGGATTAATTATTTTTGGTTTATTGCTGAAAGAAAGAGCTAATTTACTGCCATTTTTTTTACAAGTAGGAGGAGTAACTTTAAGCTTAAATTTAATTACCATGTTTTTGGGATATGCGATCGCTACTTTTGCCAAACTGGATGACAAAAGTAGAAAAACTATCACCGTTGAACCAGAATTTCTCACAAAATCTGCGATCGCCAAACACAGAAGCCTTACAGGAAGTGGGTTTGAACAGAGCGATCGCAGATTTCCCCAACCAACAGTCTGTTGTCAGATTTTAAGTTAAAATCAACCCGAATTAGACAAAGATGAAAAGATAAATCAATCACTCATTTTTCCAAAAAAATTATTAATAAAATCTCTAATAGTACTAGATTGTTAGAATAAAATATGCTATAATTTAATTATTAAAGCAATTTACCTTAAACTGATTTAATGAGTCCCAGTCATCCCCGAACCCCTCGTCAAGTAATCAACTTTAGTAAACAGAAAGGAAAAGAAATAATCGCTAATTTTGATGGGGGACTAATCACTTCAGATGCGGGGATTGTCTGGATAGCTGAGTTGGAAAAAAACTGGGAATTACCGAGAAGTTTGGTAACTATTTTCAAGATCATCGTCATAAATCTTATGTAGATCATTCCGTTCATGAGTTATTAGCACAAAGGCTTTATGGAATTATTTTAGGCTATGAAGATGTCAATGACCATGATAAATTACGTCACGATCCTGCCCTTAAGATCGCTTTAGAAAAGCTTAATGAACTTGAAGATAAAAAGGGATGGTTAGCTGGAAAAAGTACAATTAATAGATTGGAATATTGTCCTGAGACTATTCTCGACCAAAAAACGAGTCGTTATCATAAAATAGAACCCAACTTTGAAGCCATTGAAAAATCTTTTGTCGAATTTTTTTTAGAGTCTTATAAAAAACCTCCCTTAAGTATTACATTAGATATGGATGTCACGGATGACCAAGTACATGGTAATCAAGAAGGGGCATTTTTTAATAGTTATTATCACGGAGTATGTTATGCTCCTTTATATATTTTCTGTGGGCATCATTTATTAGTTGCTAAACTTCGTTCATCTAATGTAGATCCAGCCGATGGAGCCTTAGACGAATTACAAAGAATTATCGGACTGATTAGAGAAAAATGGTCAGAGACTCATATCCTAGTTAGGGGTGATAGTGCCTATGCCCGTGAAGAAATCTTCTATTTTTGTGAAAATCAGCCTTTAGTTGATTATGTTATAGCTATGGGAACAAATGGCGTTCTTAAGTTACGAGCGGATGATGTAATTGAAAAAGCCAAACATGAATATGAAAAAAAACTAGCTCCAATAACTGAATTAATGGATAGTTTATTTCAGAAAAAAGAAGATTTAGAAGAAGTTAAAAAATTAGTACCAATTTCTACTTGGTATCGCTCTATTCGTTATAAAACAGAAAAGTCATGGAGTTGTCAAAGAAGAGTAGTGACAAAAGTTTGTTATGGAAGTGATGGCTTAAAAATGCGCCATGTGGTGACATCTTTGCCCGCTTCAAAAATTCCACCCTCAAAACTTTATACAAAAAAATACTGTCCGAGAGGCGAGATGGAAAATCGGATTAAAGAACAACAATTAGACTTGTTAGCTGATAGAACTTCAACTCAAACATTTCAAAGTAATAAACTAAGATTATGGATACATTCCTGGGCTTATGTTCTCATAAATGCTTTTCGTCAACACTGTTTAAAAAAAACTTCATTGGCTAAAGCAACTGTGGGAAGAATACGTCTAAATCTTCTTAAGTTGGGAGCCAGAATAAAGATTAGTTGTAGAAGAATTATTATCGCTATAGCTAGTGCTTGTCCTTATCAAGATATTTTGTCTATTGCTAACAAAAGAATTAAAACTATTCCTAATACTGGATAAGTAGAATAAGTTGTTTTTTAAAAAAGATATCTATCATAAGTTTTTGACTGACTGATACTTTCATTTAGTCTTATTTATCGTGGAGAAAATCAAAAGTTAATATAATTATTCCCTCTTAAACTCAATTTTTGGATAATCAAAGTCAATTTTTTTATTCATCTATATTCAAAATTTCTATTAGTCCTAAAAATTATCATTTTTCATCTCTGGATTGGGCTTTCAAATTAATTTGTGAGAAATCCGGGTGAAGTGGGTATTCAAAACGGAACTTTAGCCATTACTATTGCTAGTGCAGCTTGGCGAAAGTAATCCACCAGATTTTTACAGAAACTTTCGTGACTAGCCACGACAATGTGTTTCAATGAAACTAACGGAAGAATCTCGAAGTTGATGTCCATGATAAAAGCATTGCCAATTAACCTCTCCAACCTACAGAAAACAGTACTCCAACAAATAGTGAGAGGGACAACAAACCCCTATCGCCTTGTTAGACGAGCCAAGCTAATCTTAGCCGCAGCATCAGGAGAGAGCAATAGTTCGATTAGTCGAAGATTAGAATTAGACCGAGTACAAGTGCGTCAGTGGCGATCGCGATGGTTTGAGGAGAGAGAAAAACTGAGTGCCGCCGAAGAACAACAGGTAACGGAGAAAGCATTAATGGTCTTGATCAAAGGAATTTTAAGCGATCGCCCAAGACCTGGAACAACAAAATCCTTTACGGTCGAACAAGTAGTCCAGATTGTAGCGATCGCTTGTGAAGAATGTGAAAAATCAGACAGACCAGTGAGCCATTGGACACCTTCAGAGTTGGCGGATGAAGCCATAAAAAGAGGAATTGTCGAAAAGATTTCCCCCCGTAGTGTGGGGCGTTTTTTAAAAAGAAGCGACATTACAACCACATCTCGTTCGTTACTGGTTAAATGCCAAAATTGATGATCCCTTAAAATTTAAAAAGCAAGTCAAATATATCTGTGAACTTCATCAAGAAGCTAAAACTTTGTTAGAACAAGGAATTCATTTAATTAGTACAGATGAAATGACAGGGATTCAAGCTCTTGAGAGATTATTTCCGAACAAAAGAATCAAGCCTAAACAAGTAGAAAAAATCGAATTTGAATATGAAAGACACGGAACTTTAAGCTTGATTGCGAACTGGGATGTGGCAAGAGGAAAAGTTGTTAGTCCCTCTATTGGACCGACAAGAACAGAACAAGATTTTTCTGAACATATCCAGAGAACGATTAAGATTGATGAAAAAGCAGAATGGATTTTTATTGTAGATAAACTCAACACTCATAAATCGGAAAGCTTAGTCAAATTAGTAGCAGAAAGCTGTGGAATTACTATTGATTTGGGAAGAAAAGGAAAGGAGGGGATTTTGCAATCTATGGACAGCAGAGCAGATTTTTTATCAGATGAATCTCATCGAATTCGCTTTGTTTATATTCCCAAACATACATCTTGGCTTAATCAAATTGAGTGTTGGTTTTCGATCTTAGTCAGGCGTTTACTCAAAAGAATTACTGTCCGTTCAACTGAAGAACTATCCCAAAAAATTCTCAATTTTATTGATTACTTTAATCAACATTTTGCTAAGCCGTTCGTTTGGAAATTTAAGGGCTTTAAAGATCATAAGTGACTGGTGGATTGTTTTTGCTAAGCTGCACTAGTACATTATTAAACACACCCAGTATGGCTATTCCAGCAGCTATTTATAGTTTACTGATGTTTCTAACTAGCGCAGGGTTTGCTTTCTTAGTACGTAATCGCAAGGTTATTTCTGTAAAATAAAGTTATCCCATTTTCATCAACTGAGACTACAGATGTTAACCCCTACTTTAGGAAACTGGTATAACACGAATACCTCTATCATAACTAGGGAAAGAAATGGTTAAGATTAGTTAATGTAGTTCAAATTGAGTTAAGATGATAAGGATTGTTACAAAATATAATGGTTAAGACGATTAAAACCATAGAAAATAAGCTATTTAAGAAGTAGATATACTTACTCCCTAGTATTTTTATTTAAAAAATTTAGTAAAGATGTGCGATGTCTTAGTGAAGTTAATCAAGGCATAATTGACACATAAGACAAATCTAGAGATGGAGTAAAGCAATGATCGGAACTTTTCAAAAAACTCTTTTAGAATATGTTGGAAGCGGCAAAGAAATAAAATATATTGCCAACTTATTAAAGTTATCTAAGCTACGTTTGACAGAGGAAGTAGAAAAATTAGAAAACTTAGGCTATTTAGGTGTAGCAACCCAACCTAACGGGGTTATTTCTTCTTGTTGGTTGACTGATAAAGGTTGGTCACATTTAGAAGAAGATTTCTAAAACCATAGTTAAAAAGCTATTTTTCAAGAATATAATCAAAAATACCGTATTTTTAGTCAATAACTGATCATGGGTTCTCAAATGCTCCCATGATTTCTGCTATAGCGTTTCTCGGACTCATGAGGCTTCGCCGTGAGCGCGACTCCGAACGGTACACCGAATATCGCGCCTCCGAACTCCTAAAACTAGAAAACTGTGTACCTCACAAGTATGAGAAGTGCTATATATATTAGTTTTAATAATTATCAACAAATAATTATGTTAATATTTCTCCTCCCATCAGCTTTTTATAGCGAGTTTCTAATTCTTTTTTCAGTGAAGGTAAACCCCCTAAATTTTTATCCGCTACGATAATTTTTTCGGCTGCTAATCTAGCTAATTCTAACACTTCTTGATCTTCCACTAAACTAGCTAAAGCAAAGTCTGGTAAACCTGATTGACGGGTTCCCAAAACTGTTCCCGGACCACGAAATCTTAAGTCCATTTCTGAGATAAAAAAGCCATCTTGGGACTGTTCTAATACACTCAATCTTTGCTTAGCATCGGGGGTTTTACTACTACTCATCAACAGACAATAAGACTTATGAGAACCCCTTCCTACTCTACCTCTTAATTGATGGAGTTGGGACAGTCCAAACCTTTCTGCATTTTCGATTAACATCACGGTTGCATTGGGAACATCCACCCCAACTTCTATGACAGTTGTTGAGACAATAATCTGATATTCATTATCTCGAAAAGCGGTCAATACTTCGTCTTTTTCGGCTGAACTCATACGTCCATGCAATAGTCCGATATTGAAGTCTGGAAACACCTTTTCTGATAGTTTTTCATGTTCCTCAACTGCTGCTTTTACGTCTAACTTTTCTGATTCTTCAATCATGGGAAAAATGATATAAACTTGTCTACCTTGCGCCACTTCTCTACGAATTAAATCATAAGCTTGGGTGCGTTCTTTTCCCGTTAGTGCTGTAGTTTGGATAGCTTGTCTTCCAGGAGGTAATTCATCGATTTGACTTACATCTAAATCCCCGTGTAAAGTTAAAGCTAGAGTTCGGGGAATGGGTGTAGCAGTCATAGTTAAAACGTGGGGAGATTTGCCCTTTGCTAATAGTTTAGCCCGTTGTTGTACCCCAAAGCGATGTTGTTCATCGATGACGACTAAGCCCAATTTTTGGAAGTTTACAGGGTCTTGAATTAAGGCATGAGTTCCCACTAATAGGGGTAATTCTCCTGTAATTAATTGACGATGTATTTCTTCTCTTTTCGCCTTTTTTGTAGAACCAGTCAACAATTCTACTGGTAAATATAACTGATTAAACCAAGGCACTAATTTACGATAATGTTGTTCTGCTAATACTTCTGTTGGTGCCATTAATGCAGCTTGATAACTAGATTGCAAGGCGGCTAAAATGGCAAATACAGCAACGATTGTTTTTCCAGCACCTACATCTCCTTGTACTAAGCGATTCATCGGTGTTACTGAGTTTAAATCTTCTAAAATTTCATTGATAACTTGTTGTTGTGCATTTGTTAAACTAAAGGGTAATATCTGATTAAACTGCTCAATTAATTTACCTTGAGGAGTAAAAACTGCACTATTATGAATTTGTTTCTGTTCTTGACGACGTTGCAAAAAACCTAATTGTAAATAAAAGAATTCATCAAAGACTAAACGCCGTCTGGCATGGGCTAATAATTCAGGACTTTCGGGAAAGTGTATGTTATTAATTGCTTCTTTTAATCCTATTAATCCATATTCTTCTCTTAAGATTCTGGGTAGGGGATCTCTGATTTGTTTAATAGCCTCTAAACTAGCAATAATAGCTTTGCGAATTAAATCAGCACCAACCCCTTCTGTTAAAGGATATACGGGGAAAACTCGACCAATTTTAAGGGAATCAATACTAGAACCTAAGCTATCTAATACTTCAATCTCTGGATTTTCTAAAGTTACCCCATAGCGGTTTTGTTTCACTAAACCCGATGCAGCTACCACCGCCCCCACGGGATAAAATCTTTTTTGTCTTTCTTGCCATCCCCTATTAGTAAATCTCGCACCAGCAAAAAAGCGATTTAGTTTAATTTGTCCGGTATTATCTTTTAAAATTAACTCAAAAATACTCAATTTTTTATTTTTGGGACTGGTAAAACAATTACAGCGTTTTACTGTTCCTACAATGGTCACTGTTTCCCCTGCAACTAAATGACAAATAGAAACTTGTCTCGCATAATCAATATGATCACGGGGATAATAAAATAGCAGGTCTTTGACTGTATATAAACCCAGTCTTTTTAATAAGTCTCCTCTAGAAGAACCCACTTCTGCTAAGGTACTTAAAGATTGATCTAAAGTAACAGGACGAAGTGACGATGTTTTATCTGTAATAGCTGTGGTTTTTGGTAACTTTGGCGATGGGGGTTCTGTTGGGGTTTCTAAGGTTGTTCTTAGTTCATGTAAAAATTGACGGGTTTGAGTAATTAAGGTTTTTCTTTGTGCTATAGTTAGGCTTGGATAATTAGCGTATTGTGTGGCTAAATCTTGCCAACGGCGGCGATCGCTAATAGGTGTCCCACTGGGAGGGCTTTGACCAAAACTAAAGCACAAAAATTCGTTAAATTTATATTGATTACCTTGTAAATTATTGAAACCTCTTTCCGCTTCAATAGAAAGAGCTTTATCTAAACGTATCCAGTCGGGGTTTTCTGTTGCCATGGTCATCTATGAAGTGAATACCTGGACTTTTTATTGTGCCACAATTGACACTATAGCACTACAAAAATTAGTTAGGACATTTTCTATCCCCTTAACTGTCCCAAACGAGGTACGAGGAATCTCCTTAACGTCCTAACCATAGGGAGCATCCCATTTTTGCAAAAAACTTATTCTTGGAGTTTGACGGGGAGACGGGGAGACGGGGAGACGGGGAGACGGGGGGAAATTCATCAGATCAACTATTATCAGTAAAGGACAAGAAAGCAACTTTGGGATGCTCCCTAACCATGATGGTTAGTGCTATATAACCGTTAAGCTAAGGTATGAAATTAAGAGGAGCTTAATAATATTAAGCTCCTCCTGAAATAAATAAATTTTAAAGTTGAGTCAATATCGACTTACTTAAGATTTAGCTGTTTTTTTAGCTGATTTTCCCTTATTTACTTTTTTCTTAAAGAAACCACCAAATCCTAAAGCAGCACCTGCACCTAAGATGGTTAAAGGTTCAGGAATTGCGGTAGGGTTTGTGTTTTGCCCTGTAAATAAAGCATCGGAAAAGGTCATATCATCAACTGAGCCACCTTCGGCGAGGATCTGTTGAACCGCTGCCACATTTGTGTTGTTAACTTGGAAAGTTAAATTACCTTCACCTGGATTAATGTTTTGGACTTTGGACAAAAAAAGTTTGTTAGCGTATATTTTACGCTAAACTAAAATCCCAAAATATCGGCTCTGTATCAGTCAATAAAATTGGCTGACAAATAGGGCTAATCTATAGATTCTGAGGAAAACTAAGGAGCTTTTAAGTTTTCAGTTGATTTTTTGCTCCCTTTCTTGATAACATCATGACGAGTTCGTGGGGCTTTTTTGTAACCTTTAATACGTCCGGAAGAAAAACCTCGACGTTTGGGAAATTTGGCGAAAGTCCCCAAGGTCGTAATTATTCTTGAAAAGTCTCTTTGAACTAGACTAGGGGTGATTTTGATGGATTTATTAGTCTTCAAATACTGTTCCCAATCACGGGGTAAAACCACAGCTAATTTTCTGGCAGCCCACAAATTTACATAAGAAAGAAGTGTTAGTTTAAACCAATTTTCTTCATGATGTACATCGGGAGTTAAATAAGATGTCATCAATAATCTTTGTTTACCAAATCGAAAAAGATGTTCCATGTCATAACGTTGTCGATAACAGTGATAACAATCAACTAAACTTAACTCATCGCGCCGAGAACCAATAACAATAAGCCACATAGGTTTCCAAATACTATTTCTTTCTTGAGCTCTGACAACAATCTGGAGTAAAGTAAAGGGGTGATTGTTCATTTTATAGTTTTTAGTTCCTCTCATTAACATCTGTTTCCATCCCGAAATAGTCACTGTTAATTGACGACCTTTTTTCGTTGTAAAGGGAACATGATGAACTTCATCAGGTTCAGTCCAAGTTTGGTCATCTTTAAGGTCAAATTTATCCCCATACCAACGGGGATGTCCCGAAGTTTTGGCTTGATTTGGGTCCCGAATAAATTGACGATAAAAAACTCGGTCACTTCTAACTCTTGTAATAGTAACTACGTCTTCAGGCTTAACTTGTTCCCCAATAAAATCCTTTTGGCTGTAGTCACTATCAGCCACTAAGACAGATAATTTATCAGAAAATAAAGAACTTTGCCAGATTTTTTTTAGTTGTTGATTGCCTTGATTTACTCCTTTATGTTTAGAGGGGACTCGCTCTCCTGATAAGGGGACAGCCCAAGGGACTTTTTCTGTGTCTATTTGGTCAGGTAAAGCGCAGACAACAGAATAACAATGTCCAATATTAATGGGTTTATTTCCCTTAATTGGATTGGGGTAATGAATAAAGGTTTTATCCGCTAACGTTTCGGCAAACCGTCGTGGACAGGGAGTTGTGTCAATACCAAATAAGTTATAATGTTTTGAAGTGGGAGGAATTGTTCTCGATACCGCTGAAAATAAAGTCTCAATTCTCTGTTCATAATTAGGGTCAGTTTGAGTGGGTAAAAACTCTTGAATTCCTCTATATAAACTGTTATAATCTCTTCTAAATAAAGGATTGAGAGACAATTCAACGACTGAGTGAGCTTGTTGGTTACTGGAGAGGGCATCGAGTAATTCTATAATAGTTTCTTTTCTAGCTTTTAGTCCTTGGAAGAGGTTAGACCTCCACACCAGGAATTCCTCGACAGACGTAGCCGTTTCATTTTTGGTCATTTTTAAAATTTATTACCTTATAAATTAGCGGAATATATACGCTAACGTCAAAAGAGGTTGTTTGTTATAGTTAAGGCTAATGTCATCACATTCCGAACTTAAGACCAGTCAAGATGTCCACCTGAGAGCCAAACAAATTAAGAGTCTAATTCGCTCTCTTAAACAGAAAATAAAGAAAATTGAACGGGAAGGGGAAGTAGCACCAGCTAATTGTCATATTATTCGTTATCAGGTTAATGGAAAGGGAACAATCTACTGGTATTATAAACTACAGGCTGCTGAATCAATTTTTCCTATGGCCACTAATAATGAGAAAAAAACCAAATATAAATATTTAGGACGAGCCGAAAGTTCTGCTCATATTGATGCTGTAGAAAAACTCACTAGAAGAAATCTCATTGATGAATTAGAACGAGTCATTCAATCTCTAACTGAAAGCTACTTAGATATCTATATTGGAACCGAAACTGAATGAAGCTATTTAATATTTAAAATCCCCTAAAAAGATGGAAAGAGAGTTTTTAAAATCACCTTAATTCTCTATTTTAGCTCTGGAGATATGTTTAGCGTAAGATTTACGCTAACAATTGTTTTTTATCCAAAGTCCAATAATGTTACCTAGAACGATAAAAGTTCCCTCCAGGAATACATCAATAGCGACATTAGCTCCACTTTGTGACAATTGATAAACTGCATTGGTCAGTTGAAATACATTGACTCCATCAGTTAAGCTGGCATTACCTGGAGTTGTGACACCAGGGACGTTAAGAAAGTCACTATTGCCAAAATCCAGAAAAGGATTTTCAACATCAAGCGGGGGACCAAAAGAAATAATGTCGCTAATATTAGCCGTGTTAAAACTGGTAAAGATTCCTGTCGCAGAGGTAATTCCAACAGGAGTTACTGGCTCTGGGTCAAAGTTCAAGTCTATTCCATCACGATTTAATGAAACATTGCTGATACCACCAGGGACCAATACCCCACCACTTAGTTGAAATTGACTCGCAGCAGCAGAAGTAGCAGTCATAGTCAGGGTGGCTGCACTACCCGAATTTCTCACAAAATCTGCGATCGCCAAACACAGAAGCCTTACAGGAAGTGGGTTTGAACAGAGCGATCGCAGATTTCCCCAACCAACAGTCTGTTGTCAGATTTTAAGTTAAAATCAACCCGAATTAGACAAAGATGAAAAGATAAATCAATCACTCATTTTTCCAAAAAAATTATTAATAAAATCTCTAATAGTACTAGATTGTTAGAATAAAATATGCTATAATTTAATTATTAAAGCAATTTACCTTAAACTAATTTAATGAGTCCCAGTCATCCCCGAACCCCTCGTCAAGTAATCAACTTTAGTAAACAGAAAGGAAAAGAAATAATCGCTAATTTTGATGGGGGACTAATCACTTCAGATGCGGGGATTGTCTGGATAGCTGAGTTGGATAAAAAACTGGGAATTACCGAGAAGTTTGGTAACTGTTTTCAAGATCATCGTCATCAATCTTATGTAGATCATTCCGTTCATGAGTTATTAGCACAAAGGCTTTATGGAATTATTTTAGGCTATGAAGATGTCAATGACCATGATAAATTACGTCACGATCCTGCCCTTAAGATCGCTTTAGAAAAGCTTAATGAACTTGAAGATAAAAAGGGATGGTTAGCTGGAAAAAGTACAATTAATAGATTGGAATATTGTCCTGAGACTATTCTCGACCAAAAAACGAGTCGTTATCATAAAATAGAACCCAACTTTGAAGCCATTGAAAAATCTTTTGTCGAATTTTGTTTAGAGTCTTATAAAAAACCTCCCTTAAGTATTATATTAGATATGGATGTCACGGATGAACAAGTACATGGTAATCAAGAAGGGGCATTTTTTAATAGTTATTATCACGGAGTATGTTATGCTCCTTTATATATTTTCTGTGGGCATCATTTATTAGTTGCTAAACTTCGTTCATCTAATGTAGATCCAGCCGATGGAGCCTTAGACGAATTACAAAGAATTATCGGACTAATTAGAGAAAAATGGTCAGAGACTCATATCCTAGTTAGGGGTGATAGTGCCTATGCCCGTGAAGAAATCTTCTATTTTTGTGAAAATCAGCCTTTAGTTGATTATGTTATAGCTATGGGAACAAATGGCGTTATTAAGTTACGAGCGGATGATGTAATTGAAAAAGCCAAACATGAATATGAAAAAAAACTAGCTCCAATAACTGAATTAATGGATAGTTTATTTCAGAAAAAAGAAGATTTAGAAGAAGTTAAAAAATTAGTACCAATTTCTACTTGGTATCGCTCTATTCGTTATAAAACAGAAAAGTCATGGAGTTGTCAAAGAAGAGTAGTGACAAAAGTTTGTTATGGAAGTGATGGCTTAAAAATGCGCCATGTGGTGACATCTTTGCCCGCTTCAAAAATTCCACCCTCAAAACTTTATACAAAAAAATACTGTCCGAGAGGCGAGATGGAAAATCGGATTAAAGAACAACAATTAGACTTGTTAGCTCATAGAACTTCAACTCAAACATTTCAAAGTAATCAACTAAGATTATGGATACATTCCTGGGCTTATGTTCTCATAAATGCTTTTCGTCAACACTGTTTTAAAAAAACTTCATTGGCTAAAGCAACTGTGGGAAGAATACGTCTAAATCTTCTTAAGTTGGGAGCCAGAATAAAGATTAGTTGTAGAAGAATTATTATCGCTATAGCTAGTGCTTGTCCTTATCCTTATCAAGATATTTTGTCTATTGCTAACAAAAGAATTAAAACTATTCCTAATACTGGATAAGTAGAATAAGTTGTTTTTTAAAAAAGATATCTATCATAAGTTGTTGACTGACTGATACTTTCATTTAGTCTTATTTATCGTGGAGAAAATCAAAAGTTAATATAATTATTCCCTCTTAAACTCAATTTTTGGATAATCAAAGTCAATTTTTTTATTCATCTATATTCAAAATTTCTATTAGTCCTAAAAATTATCATTTTTCATCTCTGGATTGGGCTTTCAAATTAATTTGTGAGAAATCCGGGTTTACCAGTGTATGTCTCTTTATTTCCGTTTCGGCATGATGGTAGAGGATTGCTCCTGTTGTTTGGAAGGTCCAAAATCCGTGTTTTCCGTGTGAGAAATATTTTCTGAGAGCTTTAATCAATGGTGTCTTTTTCTTTTTCCTGCTAACTGTCCATGCTCTAAGCATCTCCCATAGTAAATAGTCTTCGGATGCGAACGTTACTTTGCTTGTTACAGTTCGGTAGTAGTTACACCATCCTCTTATAATGGGGTTTAATCTTGCGATTAGTGCTGATTGTGGGGCTTTCTTATGGGCTTTGATAACCTCTTTGATTGCCTCATGATGAGCTAGTGCAGCTTAGCAAAAATAATCCACCAGTCACTTATGATCTTTAAAGCCCTTAAATTTCCAAACGAACGGCTTAGCAAAATGTTGATTAAAGTAATCAATAAAATTGAGAATTTTTTGGGATAGTTCTTCAGTTGAACGGACAGTAATTCTTTTGAGTAAACGCCTGACTAAGATCTAAAACCAACACTCAATTTGATTAAGCCACGATGTATGTTTGGGAATATAAACAAAGCGAATTCGATGAGATTCATCTGATAAAAAATCTGCTCTGCTGTCCATAGATTGCAAAATCCCCTCCTTTCCTTTTCTCCCCAAATCAATAGTAATTCCACAGCTTTCTGCTACTAATTTGACTAAGCTTTCCGATTTATGAGTGTTGAGTTGATCTACAATAAAAATCCATTCTGCTTTTTCATCAATCTTAATCGTTCTCTGGATATGTTCAGAAAAATCTTGTTCTGTTCTTGTCGGTCCAATAGAGGGACTAACAACTTTTCCTCTTGCCACATCCCAGTTCGCAATCAAGCTTAAAGTTCCGTGTCTTTCATATTCAAATTCGATTTTTTCTACTTGTTTAGGCTTGATTCTTTTGTTCGGAAATAATCTCTCAAGAGCTTGAATCCCTGTCATTTCATCTGTACTAATTAAATGAATTCCTTGTTCTAACAAAGTTTTAGCTTCTTGATGAAGTTCACAGATATATTTGACTTGCTTTTTAAATTTTAAGGGATCATCAATTTTGGCATTTAACCAGTAACGAACGAGATGTGGTTGTAATGTCGCTTCTTTTTAAAAAACGCCCCACACTACGGGGGGAAATCTTTTCGACAATTCCTCTTTTTATGGCTTCATCCGCCAACTCTGAAGGTGTCCAATGGCTCACTGGTCTGTCTGATTTTTCACATTCTTCACAAGCGATCGCTACAATCTGGACTACTTGTTCGACCGTAAAGGATTTTGTTGTTCCAGGTCTTGGGCGATCGCTTAAAATTCCTTTGATCAAGACCATTAATGCTTTCTCCGTTACCTGTTGTTCTTCGGCGGCACTCAGTTTTTCTCTCTCCTCAAACCATCGCGATCGCCACTGACGCACTTGTACTCGGTCTAATTCTAATCTTCGACTAATCGAACTATTGCTCTCTCCTGATGCTGCGGCTAAGATTAGCTTGGCTCGTCTAACAAGGCGATAGGGGTTTGTTGTCCCTCTCACTATTTGTTGGAGTACTGTTTTCTGTAGGTTGGAGAGGTTAATTGGCAATGCTTTTATCATGGACATCAACTTCGAGATTCTTCCGTTAGTTTCATTGAAACACATTGTCGTGGCTAGTCACGAAAGTTTCTGTAAAAATCTGGTGGATTACTTTCGCCAAGCTGCACTAGGAGACAAGGCAAAAGTCCAGAGAAGAATGAAACTATTAAATACATTTCTCCACCAAAGCAAGTCTTGTTTTCCGTCTATTTTGATCACACTTTAACTCCAGATAAAAAGCCATTTCGACAATTTTATCAAGGATTGACGTTTCTAATAGCCGGTAGTGAGCATTTGTTCTATTGCGCAACAGTAAATTTTAGCTGTGAAAGCAAAAAGCAACTTTAACAACAAAAATGTTTCTAAATTATTGTAAGATAGTTATAGATTTAGAGTACCTGACTCCATTGGTCGATGTTGAATACAGAGACAACCCGTATCAACAGAGACTATAACCGCCGATTATAGCCCTTAACTGCATGAACACCCCAACTGTCCAGACAAATAGACTAGAAAACTACTTAAATCATCTCTTAGAGCAGTGTCAAGCCAATTCTCCCCTCATTGACGCTGACTATCTTCATACCCTACGGAAAAATGCTGTTTCTCAGGTTCAAGAATTAACCCTTCCCAAAAAAAAGGATGAAGAGTGGCGGTTTACTGATCTCTCCAAACTGTATGAGTTAGACTTGACCATAGGGAAAACTGAGGCAGTTAGTAAGAATATTATTGATCAATTTATCTTACCCGAAGCCAAACAAAGTTACCTTGTTTTTGTTAATGGGGAATACGCTTCTGAGTTGTCCAATGTTTCTGCATTATCTGAAGGCGTTTCTGTAGGCAACCTAAGTCATTTATCTGATGCACAAACAGAAAAAATTGTCAACTATTTAGGCAAGTCAGAAGGAGAAAAAGACACATTTTCGGCTTTAAATACAGCAGGTTTAAGCGATGCTGCTGTAATTTGGATCAACAAAAATGTTGTTCTTGAAACCCCTATAATGGTACTATTTCTTGCGGTTAGCAGTGAGACAGCAAGTTTGATCCAACCTCGTACATTAGTTATAGCAGAAACAGGTTCTAGTGCTACACTGGTTGAGTATTATGGCACGATAACAGAACAGTCTTTATATGTGAAACAAAATGAGCCTTATTTCACAAATTCTGTCACAGAAATTTGCCTAGATGGTAATGCTCACATCAATCATAATCGTATTCAAAGAGAATTAGGAAATAGCTTTCATATTGGCAGAAGTATCATTACCCAAAATCAAGATAGTCACTATACTTGTAACGAGATAAATTTAGGGGCAAAAGTATCTCGTCATACTCTACAAATTATACAAAATGGCACTCAAACAGAAAGTAATCTCAACGGTTTAACTATGATTGGTAACGAGCAGGTTGCTGATACCCACACCGCCGTTTGTCTAAGTCATCCTCATGGAGTTACCCACCAATTACATAAGTGTATTATGGATGGTAATTCCCGTGGAGTATTTAATGGTAAAATATTCGTCCCCAAACCAGCACAGTTAACCAGTGCAACCCAGTTAAATCGTAACTTATTACTCTCAACCAAGGCCAGAATAAATACAAAACCAGAACTACAAATTACAGCAGATAATGTCAAATGTTCCCACGGGGCAACTATTAGTCAATTAGAAGCTGATGAACTCTTTTATTTACAAAGTCGAGGCTTAAACGAAAGCGATGCCCGTCATCTTTTAATCGATGCTTTTGCTGCTGAAATTTTAGAAAGGATTCCCCTAGACTCTCTGCAACAAAGCTTAACCAAGTGTGTGGTTGCTCAAACCACCGAAGTATAAACTTAACCGCAAAATATAACAAACCTTTTGACTCCAATTATGACTGCTATCCAAGAAAAAACCCTAGCCTCAAAAGTCCGTAAGGATTTCCCTATTTTACACCAAGAAATTCACGGCAAACCCTTAGTATATTTAGACAACGCGGCTACCTCTCAAAAACCGGTAACTGTACTCGATGCCCTGCAAAATTATTATGGAAAAGATAACGCTAATGTTCATCGTGGGGCCCACAGTTTAAGTATTAGGGCAACAGAAGCTTATGAAGGATCAAGAGATAAGATAGCACAGTTTATTAATGCGGCTTCTCGCCAAGAAGTTATCTTCACCAGAAACGCCACCGAAGCGATCAATGTAGTGGCTTATAGTTGGGGATTACATCATCTGCAACCAGGGGATGAAATTATTACTTCAGTAATGGAACATCATAGTAATTTTGTTCCTTGGCAAATGATTGCTAAACAAACAGGGGCAGTGATTAAATATGTACCTTTAACTGATAATGAAGACTTCGATCTAGAAGAGTTTAAATCCTTGTTATCGGAGAAAACAAAGTTAGTTACCATTGTTCATGTTTCTAATACATTGGGCTGCATTAATCCCGTTGAAGAAGTAATTAAATTAGCCCATGAGAAGGGAGTGAAAGTATTAATTGATGCTTGCCAAAGTGTCCCCCATATGGCCATAGATGTACAGGCAATGGACTGCGACTGGTTAGTGGCTAGTGGTCATAAAATGTGTGGTCCATCTGGGGTAGGTTTTTTGTACGGAAAGCAAGAAATACTAGAAGAAATGCCTCCCTTTTTAGGAGGTGGAGAAATGATCAATGAGGTGTTTTTTGATAGCTTTACCTGTGGAGAATTACCCCATAAATTTGAAGCCGGAACCCCTGCTATTGGAGAGGCGATCGCCTTAGGGGCAGCGGTTGATTATTTAACTGATATTGGTATGGATAAAATTCATGCTTGTGAAGAGGAATTAACCGCTTATTTATTTAGGAAACTGGCAGATATTCCTAACCTGAAAATTTACGGACCTTTACCCACCCCAGAAGGAAAAGGAAGGGCAGCTTTAGCCGCATTTAACATCGAAGGTATCCACGGTAGTGACTTATCAACCCTTTTAGATCAAGAAGGGGTTGCCATCCGTTCTGGACACCATTGCACTCAACCTTTACACCGTTTATTTGATGCTTCTGGAAGTGCCAGAGTTAGTTTATATTTTTATAACACTTACGACGAGATTGATCAATTTGTCATGGTTTTAAAAGAAACTATTGATTTCTTTACTAATATCATGGGATAATAGAAATATAGCCTGCGTTTTTGGGGGTGGGATCGTCCCACCTTTTTCAAACTTATAATTTTAGTAAAAAAGGATACAATTTTCTCAAAAGACGTTAATAAATTTCCGTAAATTTACTGTTGATAATAATTCTCATCTCTTCTTCAGCAAAATTTAATATTTAGTGCTTAGAATAGAAATAGGACACTTACTTATTTTTATCCACTCATGTTCAAAACTTTTAGTCATGACCGAGATAAGACAACTTGGAAAAAATCGGTTAGACAAATCTTTTTTGGTGGTCTATTTACAAAGTATATAGCGGGTATATTATTAGTAATACTAGGGTTTTTAATAGCTACTTTTTCATTAGAGTGGTTAGAGCAGTTGGGTATGGGATTGGATAGGATTTATTTATATTTACCTGCCATTGTGTCGGTCTGTCTTACACAAATTATTATCAGAATATCCCCTAGTCCTAGATTTTGGTCACGGGGATTAATTGTTACTATTTTAATTGGGTTAACTCTACGTTATTTATTCTGGCGATCGCTGTCAAGTTTAAATTTATCTAACCCCATAGACGGAATTTTTAGTATCAGCTTATTTGTGCTGGAGTTGCTAGTCATATTTAGTAGTGTGTTGCAATTATATTTAATGTATCATCTTAAAGATCGCAGACGAGAAGCAGATTATTATAGTCAACAGGTTATCAATAAACCTCTTGCAAAAATATTTTATGCTATGATTAAAGGCTATTTTTTTGCCAATTTAACTTGCTCAGATGTACAAAATATCTGATAATTTTTGAATAATTGAGATAAGAGCGATCGCTTCTACACAAAATCATTAAAAATAGGCTGCTTAAAACAGTTAAGCTAATGATAAAAAGCTCAACCCACTAGAGATTAAATAGATTTTTTTTACAAATTAATTAGCCAAATCGTAGTTATGAAGTCCAGCTATTAAGTTGGCTCTTAATCCGAATCTCTTACCACGATTTCGATAAGGATAAGAAAGGATTTTAAAGATTTTTAAGCGACGATTTATATGTTCGACTGTGATTCTTAATCGATTTAGTTGCCGATTATATTTTTTCTCCTCTTGGCTTAACTTCTTCCCTTTCTTTTTCTTGATGGGGGTTTCACTTAATTGATGAATTTTTCCTATTCCTTGATAGCCTTTATCAGCAAGAACTTTTATTGATGTCCCAAATTTGACCCCACTGTTTTTAAATAGTTTAAAATCATGAGTTTTTCTTTTTCCGTTCACTAGGCATACAATTTGACCAGTTTTCTGTTGAATGACTATTTGTCTTTTTAAAGTATGTTCTCTTTGTTTTCCACTATAAAACTGTTTTTGTCGTTTTTTCGGCCTTTCAATTTGACTTTCCATGACATCCATTACTACCATTTCCTCTTGATAATTCGTTTTCCATAATTCTTTCTTTCCAGGTAGTCGAAATTGACGAGATTTTATTAATATATTTTCGATTTTATGGACAATGCGACAAACGTTAGATTCGGACATTTTCCACGTTAGACTAATATGGTAATAAGTCCTATATTCTCTTAAATACTCAAGCATTATGAGAATGTGGTCTTCAACTATTAATTTTGGTTTACGTCCGGGTTTCTTTTTTCTTTTTAGATAAGCTTTGACAGTGCGAACCATCACTCTGAAAGTTTTTTTTTACTCCTGTCAAACGCTTGAATTCGGTCTCTTTTAACTTTTTAACTTGCCAATATTTCATTATCAAATCAATTTTATTAGCTGAATAGTTATCTTTAATAATTATACAACGATTCTTGTTTTAAAACTTAATTGATTTTTGGGGTTCAGGCGATCGCCACTATGAGAGTGCGATCGCTTTACCAATGGTGGCTATGCAAAAAATGAATAATTTTTTATTATACCACGAAAAACTTTTGCAAGAGGTCTAATGAGGAATATTGCCCTTATGTTGACATTTTCATTCCTACTTATAATGAACCTATTTTCACTTTAAAAAGAACTATTATTGGCTGTAAATTATTAAACTATAAACATAAAGAAATTTATGTGCTAGATGATACTGGGCGAGCAGAAGTTAAACAATTAGCAGAAGAGTTAGGATGTTATTATATTAGTCGTTCCCATAATACTCATGCCAAAGCAGGAAATTTGAATAATGCTTTACAGCAAACTAATGGAGAATTAGTTGTTGTTTTTGATGCTGATTTTGTTCCAACTACGAACTTTTTAGAACGAACAATAGGCTTTTTTCAAAATAATAAAATTGCCTTATTACAAACGCCTCAGAACTTTTATAATGCTGATCCTATCTCCAGAAATTTAGGATTAGAACATATTTTAAACCCAGAAGAAGAAGTATTTTATCGTCAACTTCAACCCATGAAAGATGGGGTAGAAAGTGTTATTTGTGCAGGTACTTCTTTTGTGGTTAGGCGTAGTTATTTAGAGGAAGTCGGAGGGTTTGTTACAGAATCAATCAGTGAAGATTACTTCACAGGAATTCGTTTATCATCTCAAGGTTATGAAGTCATTTATTTGTCTGAAAAGCTGAGTGCTGGTTTAGCAGCAGAGAGTATTTCAGAACACATTGCACAAAGATTAAGATGGGGTAGAGGAACATTACAAGCTTTTTTTATTAAAGAGAACCCTCTGACTATTCCTAATTTAACATTCAAACAAAGATTAGCTCATTTAGAAGGAATATTACACTGGTTTAACGGTATTCCTCGTTGTTTATTTTTGATGCTTCCTTTTCTATATTCTATATTCAATATTGTTTTCATTCAGATCACCTCTGACGAGTTTATTTATATCTTTTTACCCTGCTATATTACCCATCTTTCTGTATTCCGTTGGTTAAGTTTTAAAACAAGGTCAGTTATTTTTTCGGATATTTATAGTCTGATAAGTTGTTTTCCTACCTCTTATAATAGCTTGAAAGTCATATTTAATCCTTTCAACACAACATTTAGAGTTACTATCAAAGGAATATCTCGCAATTATTACGTTTACAATTTTAAGTTAGCATTGCCTTTGATAATATGTTTAATAATTAATTTAATCAGCTTGGTGGTGAGTTTATTTAGTGATCCAACCACTGTTATAGATTTCAATATTGGTACTTATTGGAGTTTATATAATGCTTTAATTATTTGTGTTGCTTTATTAGCATTTCTAGATAAACCGAAACCAAGTATATATGATAGTTTTCCCCTGAGAAAAAAGATTAAAATTCTTGCATCTAATCAAGTAATTTATGGTAAAACTCTAGAGATATCCGAAGAAGGAGCAACTATTTTAGTTAATTCTCATAACGATATACCTGCGGAATTTATTTTACAATTAGGGAGACTAAAAATTGATATTTATCTAATGGAAAAAAGCAACAATAATCATCAAGATAAAAAGAAATTAAGAATTAAATTTAATCAATTAACATTACAACAACATCAAGAAATAATTTATCTTTTATATAGTCATCCTCAACGCTGGACAAGTAAAGAACTAAAATTAAGTCCTGGGGAATTAGTATCTTTGAGATTAGCTGTAACTGTACTGTTTAACTTTTTAGCAATTTTACTAATTCCTAAACGAAGAAAACAGGCAAAAATCATGAGTAATTAGAACTGTTTTGCATATTCAAAAATTTAGTTAATTCCGGTTGAAATATTAGTTTAACGGTTCCTGTTGGTCCATTACGATGCTTGGTTAAAATAATTTCAGCAACCCCTCTATCTACCGTATCCGGGTTATAATATTCATCCCGATATAACATCATAATTAAATCAGCATCTTGTTCAATAGCACCACTTTCTCGTAAATCTGACATCATTGGGCGTTTATTATTTCTCGATTCAACGGCACGACTTAACTGAGATAAGGCTATAACTGGTGCTTTTATTTCACGGGCTAAACCCTTTAAAGAACGGGTTATTTTTGATAATTCTTGTACTCTATTTTCGCTAGCTGCACCCTCCATCAATTGTAGGTAATCGATTAAAACTAAACCAAACTCTCCTTTTTTTTCTGCCAACAAACGACGAACCTGGGATCTAATTTGGGTAACAGTAATATTAGCAGCATCATCGATATAAATAGGTAAACTAGATAAAGTACCGATAGCAATACTAATTTTGTCATAATCATTTTGTACAAATCTTCCTGATCTTAAACGGTTACTCTCGATCCCTGCTTCTGCTGCCAATAAACGCATAGAAAGCTGTTCTTTTGACATTTCCAAACTAAACATTGCCACAGGTAAATTCTCCTTTTTAGCAATATTTGCAGCCACTCCTAACCCAAAAGCTGTATTATGAACACAGATATCATTAGCAACGAAATTATGAGTTTTCGGAATTGTTAAATCATATACTTGTTGTTCACCCATATATTCAATAGAAATAATTTCATCCCAATAAATATCACTTGTCGCTAGTTGCTGTAATGATAAATCATATAAAGCTAAAGCTAACTTAAAGAGTCGATTACGGGATAATGCTCGTTGACCAACATGAAGATTACTATAGCTTTTAATTCCTGCTCTTTTCCCTAAACTTGACCAACTTTCATCACCTTTAGCTAAAGCTATTTGTTTCCAAATTTCTATAGGTATAAGATCACAGTTAGTTTGATATCGTTTATTATTTAAACTTTCTTTAGCTAAATCTATGGCTTTTTCTTTTCCAAATATTCCTATTTCTTCGATAAAACTTTTAATTGATTGAGAGTCGCTAATATCAAGTTGCCAAATTTGTCTAGGATTATTCTTATATTTTACTGAGCGTTTTTTCAACTTAGCAATTACGGAAAATCTTAGTAAGAGATGTTGAATTTGACGAGCTAATTTTTCACTAACTGTAGCATAACCTAATTTAACTTGACTACTCTTAAGGACTGAAATCCAACCATCTGTAGCAAATAATCGATTAAGAAATAACGCTAATAGGGAACGCTTTAGTGTGAAAACAATTGATGGAATGGTTTTATGACGAGAAGTTTGGCCCCATATTCCTAATTCTTCTAACCAAATTGTCAAAGAATTTTTCCCATTATTTCTAATACTAGATATTCCATAAGGATCAAGTTCATGAGAATCAACTTTTAGAATTTCACAGAGGTTATAAAAAGTAGTTTCATTAGGAACACAAATTCCTTTTTGCCAATTATATATTGAAGAAACACTAACCTTTAGAATATCAGCTAATTTCTGATTAGATAAATTTTGACTTTTGATTATTTTTTTGAGAGAATCTGCAAATTTTTGTCGATTATTTCTGATCAAATCCAAATCCCCACTTATATAAAAACTTGATGTTCTTCTTTCTCGAGAATCATCTTTTATTATTTTGATTCCTTTAAAATTCTCAACATATTTTATAAAGTCTTTTTGTAATAAGGGGTTTTTGTTAGTGAATAGTGGAGATTTTTTTGTTAAACAACCAGCCCCTATTAAATAAGCTAATACTTTAACTTTGTAGTCAGGAATTTTTTGAGTTCCGAAAATATTAATTTTACGGGGAATTGCAATTTTATTTCCTGGTTTTAGTTGTGACAGTTTCTGCCATCCCTCAATAGTTAAATAGGGATGTGTTAAAGTAGTTTCAATATAACGTCCTAGTTTAGTTGTGACTCTGAATACTGGTTTTATTCCATCATCGATGAAATGAGAAGGTTCGGTTAAGGAAAATTTAAAGTTATTTTTTAAAGTCAATAATTTAGCCTGACGATTATGATAAATATCTGAAATAGTTGCTAAACTTCCATCGGCTAAAATAATTTCTGAATTAGTAGCTAAACATTTTCCCATAGATGGACGACCAGCTATAATAATTAAATCGGAACGTTGTAGTCCTCCCGTTATAGCATCTAAGTCATAAAAACCGCTTTCGATACCAGGTAGTGTGGTTTGTTCATGGAGTTTTTCTAACTCATTAAATGTTTTAATAATAGTATCAGAAAGAGGAATTAATCCCTCTTGAGGACGTTTTTGAGTTAAAGCAAAAATCTTCTTTTCAGATTCATCTAAAACAATTTCTAATTGTTGACTTGTTTCAAAACCTAAATCAACGATCTCATGTCCCGCAGAGATCAATTGACGACGTAAATATTTATCCATTACTAAGGCTGCATAGCGGTCAATATTTACAGCAGAAACTGTTCGATCCAACAACTGGGTTAACTTATTTAATCCCCCAACCTGTTCCAATAAATTATAATCTTCCAAGGTACTTTTAACCGTTAAAAAATCCGTCGGTTCTCCTTGTCCATATAACCTTAAAGCTGCTTGATAAATCTCTTTGTGAGACTGGACATAAAACGCTTCTGGAGAGATGAGATCCACCACCCGTCCCATAGCTTCGGGATCGAGTAATATTCCACCTAAAATGGATTCTTCAGCTTCAATATTTTGGGGAGGAAGGGCTTGACTAATAACCATAAGCAGCTTAAAAAGACAACATCTCAATTTTACTGCAATTCTGGTTTTTTAGGTAACTGTGTACTAAATTGAATTGCCACTACCTGATCAGTTATGCTAAGAAATATAACAATAATTATTTAAACGATGAAAATCGCAATTACTGGCGCAACTGGATTTGTAGGAACTAGATTAGTCAATAGTTTAAGAGATGAAGATCATCAATTCATAATCTTCACCAGAAATATTAATCGCGCCCAAACAATTTTTCCTGCTTCTACTTTTCCCAATCTAGAGATTGTCCCTTATATTGCCACAGAGTCAGGGGAGTGGCAAGAAAAAATTTCAGGGTGTGATGCTGTGGTTAATTTAGCCGGGGAACCCATCGCCGAAAGATGGAGTCCTGAACATAAAAAAGCGATCCTAGAAAGTCGTCAGTTAGGAACAAGAAAAATTATAGAAGCGATTAGTAAAGCAAAAGATAAACCATCTGTCCTAATAAACCCTTCTGCCATTGGTTATTATGGTACTAGCGAAACCAAAACCTTTGATGAAAATAGCCCCCCCGGTGATGATTTTCTAGCAGAAGTTTGTCAAGCTTGGGAAAGCGAAGCACAAGAAGTTAGAAAAGCAAATGTTCGTTTAGTTATTCTGCGAGTCGGTATTGTTTTGGGGAAAGGTGGGGCTTTAGCTAAGATGATTCCTCCCTTTAAATTATTTGCTGGGGGACCTATTGGCAGTGGTCGTCAGTGGTTTTCTTGGATTCATATCGATGATTTAGTAGAGTTAATTAAAGAGTCTTTAAAACGGTCAGGTATCGTGGGAACTTTTAACGCAACAGCACCCAATCCTGTGCGGATGAAAGAGTTATGTGAAGCCCTGGGAGAAACTATGAATAGACCTTCCTGGTTGCCAGTCCCAGATTTTGCCTTAGAAGTGCTTTTAGGAGAGGGCTCAAAAGTTGTTTTAGAAGGTCAACAAGTTCTACCTAAAGAAACACTAGAATTAGGCTTTCAATACCAATATTCTACCATTAAATCTGCTTTAACAAATATTGTTCCTAATGTTTAGATAATTAAAGGGCTAAAACCCTATTGAATTCGTTGCCATTTAGGTCAAAATAGGGTTTTCAACGTCAGGTGCAAGATGTGAGTAGAGAGAAATCAGTGCCCAATCACAATTCCTTCTAAGTTCATGAAATAAGAAATATAGCCTTCTGTGTGCTTTTCTAGAATGATCTTGATATGCTGTATTTACGATCATATTGATAATTTATGGCTAAAGACTTATTTCACCAAACAGTTAAACAAGCATTAATCAAAGAAGGATGGACAATTACCCAAGATCCCTTAACCATTCGTATTGATCGTGTTAGGCTAGAGATTGATTTAGGATCTGAAAAAGTGTTTGCTGCTGAGAAAGACGGACAAAAAATAGCAGTCGAAATCAAAAGTTTTATTAATCCTTCTAATGTCAACGATTTTCACAATGCTTTAGGTCAATTTCTTAGTTATCGTCTCGCCTTACAAATGACTGAACCTCAAAGGGTCCTTTATTTAGCTGTACCTATTGACATTTTTAATACCTTTTTTCAAGAACGTTTTACTAAAGCTGCTATCCGATAATATGCCCTTAATATCATTGCTTATAATCCTAATCAGGAGGAAATTGTTCAATGGAAAAACTAAAAAAATATCGCCAAATTATCCAAGGTTTATTAACATCCCACGCAACCAACAATGATCCTAATATCGAATGTCAACTTCTCTTTGATAAGGAACAGGATCATTATCAACTTCTTGATCTAGGATGGCAAGGATTAACCCGTGTTTATGCGGTTTATATTCATATTGATATCAAAGGCGAAAAAATCTGGATTCAACATAATATGACTGAATATGATATCGGTAAAGAGTTAGTGGAAAAAGGTGTTCCTGAGGATGATATTATCTTAGGGTTACATCCTCCTTATAAACGTCCTTATACCAATTATGGTGTGGCTTAATCAGTGATCATTTATCTTTAGCTAGTAGAGAATTAATGCAATTAAGCCCCTACTAACTAAAGACTAATTTTGAGGATTTCTGGCTTTTTTAACCATACTAATTAGGGTATGGTGGGCATCTTCTGAGTCTTTTAAAACGTGATCAAATTTGACACGAATGGGTCTATTTTCTCCCTTAACCTTTACGGATAAATTCATTCCTTCGGGGTCAATAGATTCCATGATGGCTGTTTCTGTTTCAGGAACATTTCCGAATACTTGAGCATATAAAACAATGGCATTACTATGATCGTCATTCATGTGTTTACAAATGCGATCGCTAACGTCGGGAGTAATAGTATCAGACATAATTTACTATTTAAAACATTGATAACAAAATTCAATGATATCAGATAATTGCTCTGTTTGTTGTGGATAGTTTAGTAAAGGCCGCTTAATTATGATTAAAGGGATGCCTAATGCTTGAGCAACTTGTACTTTAATATTTTCACCTCCTTGTTTTCCAGATGCTTTAGTGACTACTAAATTAATCCCCCATTGTTGCCATAGTGTCCTTTCTAACTGTAAACTAATGGGAGGGCGTAAAGCAATGATTTGACTGGCTGGGAATCCTGCTTTTAAAGCCATCTCTAAAGAGTCTAACTTAGGAAGAATACGAGTATATAAAGTTGCTTGTTGATGCCATAGTTGGAAGCGACATAAATTTTGGCATCCTATAGTTAATAAAACTCGTTTATTTTGTAAATAATTGCCTGTTATTAAATCCTCAAAACTATCTAGATATATAGGATAGGAATTATTAGTTAATAATGGTCTTTCATAACGTAGATAAGGAATCCCTTCCTGTCTAGCAACCTGCATCGCTTGTCGAGAAATATTGACCGCAAAAGGGTGAGACGCATCAATAATTCCTTTAACGGTTTCTCGATTGCATAACTTTTGGATTCCTGCTGTATCTAATTTATCTGTTTGAATACTACTTAGTAAGTTAGTTGGATAAAGATTAGTTGCAGTGGAGGTGGTTACAGTGATCAGACAAGGAAAAGAATGATCCCGAATAGTTTGCACGATAGTAACACTGTCTCCTGTTCCACCTATTAACCAAAGTTTGCCAACTTTTTTCATGGGATGGTTATTCTCTTCTTCCTTTTAAAGCTTTGGTAAAGTTTTGGCGATAAGCACCATTAACAATTAGCAAAACCGGCCAAAGTAAGGATAGCATTAATTTCGTCGGCAACTGACGGTTAAAATTTGTGCAATTGTACCCTGAAATAAATTTTTAGATCCCTACTAGATAAATTCCCAAGACAAGGACAGCAATAATGTTACTCATGTTAACCTTTTTGATCTTTGTTCTTATGGTTCTTATTCAATTCTAACTCATTCTAACTTATAATCTGTGACTTGAGGACTTTCTTAAGGTAACCATTGAGGTTTAAAGCCAAAAATTAGTTCTCGTGGTTGAATTTTTAAGGATTTATTTTCTTCTTTTAAGTCAGGTAATGGTAGTAACCAAACCTGTCCATCGGCGATCGCTTGTTTTTCAGTTGTTAGTAAGTCTGTAGAAGACTGGGGAGAAGTGGTCACAACTTGATCAAATAACAAAGCAACCCCATCAGGGGACATACTTAACATAACATTTTCGGAGTTGGGTAAGGCTAACAAAGGGAAATCTGTTCCTTCCTTAAGATTGATGACAGATAAAAAAGGTTCTGGCCGATATTGTCCATTTTCCCCTTGAATCACATCGGTTTTTAAACAGTAAATAACTTGCTCATCCCTCGGTTCAAATTCACACCCAAGAATAGGATAGGGACTACGAAATACTTCTTTATTTTCCCCATTTTTATCAACAACAACTAAAGAACGAGTGTAGTCAACATTATCTTTAACTAGCAAAAGTTTTTCTGAAAATGGAGAAAAACTAAGGGGTTTTTCATAATTGGCAAAAATACGAGAGTTATTCCCATCACCTCCCAGAGAAATCATCCTTATTCCTCCTTGTTGGCTAACAGCTAAGCTTTTTCCATCGGGAGCAATCACAAATTCAGAACCAGGAATACCCAAAGATATGATTTTATTATTATCTTTAATTAACCATAAACTCTCATCATTTTTATTTCTGTGGTTAACTCTTTGGACAACAATAACTTCCCCATTTTGTGAGAGAGCAAAATTTATATTTTGATACTCTTGAGCATCGAGAATACTTTTCAGTTTTCCTGCTCGCTGAGATGGTGTTTTCGAGGGATCAACATTAAATCCGGTGGTTACTGTATAAAGTTCTTGTGTCGCTAACTCATTGCTACGAAGATTGGGTTCAAAAGCACTAAAAATAATCTTTTCACTATTAGGATAAATCTTGAAGTTAGTAACAATTAAATCTGGGGGCGTGAGAATAGTTTTTTGGGGTTGACTAAGATTAGTAATATTGTATAGGATTAAACGACCTTTTTCTTCTCCTTCGATACCAATATAGGCTAAAACTCGGTCACGGGTACTAAATAAACTAACAAAAGATTTAATTTCTTCATCCTGATAGCTTAGTTGAACATTTTCTAACTTTATTTGATAATTGGTTCCATAAATAGGAGGATCATCCAACGTATAAATTAAAGTCCTTCCTTGCCACGAAATTCTACCAGGAAGAGGGGGTTCAATAATTAGATTTTTTTCAACACTATTAGTATTAACAGGGCGATTAAAACTTAGGGTAAATGTTTTATTTTTAACCCCTACTTTTTTGCCTTCCCAACTAAAATATTGGACTTGAAAGGGAACTTGATCCCCCATAGTTAATAGGGTTAATATGGGTAACATCAGAAATAGAATGCAACCTATAACTATCCAGTCAAATTGTCGGTAACTTTTTAGCCAATCTTTAAGCTTTAGCGTTTTTTTAAGGATATTAACCATAGTTTTTCCCATTAGTCTTCTAGTAGCTCAATAATGCCTTGTTGTCCATCAATTTTTACCCGTTGGCCTTCTTGAAAGATTTCTGTGGCATGATTGATATTCATAACGGCTGGGATTCCATATTCTCGTGCAATAATTGCCCCGTGAGATAAAGCTCCCCCCACTTCCGCTATGATACCACCTGCATTAGCAATTAAAGGCCCCCAACCTGAGTCAGTATAAGGAATAACTAAAATGGTATTGTTGTTAATCTCGGCTATTTGTTGAAGGTTATGGCAAATTTTGATATATCCCTCTACCTCTCCACAACTTGCTCCAATTCCTTGTATTTTTCCAGATTGTTTGGCTAATGATTTCCTACTATTTTCTGGTATTTTGGTAATATTTCCATAAAGAACATAAGGAATATTTTTTAGACTCTTATTGATAGTAAATTCTTCTTTTCTTTCCTTGACTTTTTGCTGTATTTGTGATAAGTTTTGTTGATATTTTCCTTGCACTATTGCGTCGATTTCAGAGTATGTTAGCTGGAATATATCTTGAGGTTGATCAAGTATTTTTTTGTTAACCAACTCTTCAGCTATTGCTAGGAAGTTCCAGCGTAACATAGCTAATAACTGAGAGTAAACCTCTGTTACTTTTCCTTTCAGATTTAGTCTTTTTTGAACCTGTTTTACTTGCCAGGTTTTCTTATTTTTTGTGACTTTATGCTTACTATTATTACTATTAATAATTAACTGAGTAAATAAGTTTTTGACCATGGTAGTATCATCTTGCCAGCAAGGGACAGAAATATCAGTTGCCACATCGCTTAAATAACCATATTTTTCGATAATTAGGTTAAACTTTTGAATTATTTCTTTCCCTTCATTACTACTCCTTAGTAGGGAGAATAAATCATCAATATTATCTGCTTTAATAAACAAAGTCGTTTCATCTGCTAACTTTTCTAATGCTCGTAAAGCAGCAATTTCGGGAGTTACACTATTATCCAGTTGTTCGGGGGACACCTTGAGTAAAGCTTGTCTTATGGCTAAACTCAAAGGGGCTAAAATACTATAGTAAGTTGCGGACTTCAATGAGGATAAAATAGCTGATATATTATCCAGTAATTCTTGGGCAGAAAGTTCCTGTATTTGTTGATCGGCTAACTTTTTTAAGAGAGGTTGGAAAGACTTTTGATAATCTTTAGAAAAGTCATCCTCTAAAGTCCATTCTCTTTTCACTAAGCGCAACAAACCAGGTATATTACTGATGGTGGAAACCAGAGAAGGTTTAGTCATTTTACTTCCTCTAGTTAGAAATTCTAAACTTTCTGGAGGAAGTCCCATCCGTTGGAAAATCTGACCCAATAATGTTGCATTAAAATAAGCTTGTTGGAAGTGTAGTCTAGCAGTTTCATCGAAGTTTAAATCTTTGGCTTTATCTTTTAAAACGAGGGAAAAAATATCACCCCACACACCACAAGTTAAGGGTTTATTGATAGACCAAGTTAAGGGAGATATCACCCCAGGAATCACTTCTGCTGCGATTTTTCTTGTCCAAATAGGTTGTAAATTGGTAATTGTTCTCGTTTGTAATATCCACAAAGTTTCTCCATCATAACTCCATTCTATATCTTGAGGAATGCCATGATAAATGGTTTCAATATACCTCGCTAATATGGCAACCTTTTCTATGATAAAATCTGGAACATTTCTAGACTCAGTTTGTTCTAGACTACGAATTTTAATAGCATCATTCTCTAAATTTTCATAGACTTCAACCTGATACTGTTCCGGGGTAGTTTTACCCGAAACAATTTGATTAGCGTCCCCTGGCAACGTCTCAATAATAACACAGTTATTCATAGGATTAACGGGATCTCGACTAAAGGCAACCCCTGAGAAAGTCCCTCGAACTTGCTTTTGAATCAATAAAGCAATACCTTGCTCATCTTGTTCTTTATCTTGACGATATTTAACAGCGTGGGGATTATTATAAGCAGCAATACAATCCAGTATAGCTCCTGACAATGCTTGTTGATTGGTAATATTTAAAAGAGTCAAATATTGCCCTGCGGCCGAAGCTGTTTCTGTATCTTCTCCCAAGGCAGAAGAACGAACAACAAAAGGATTTTCTACACTGGGGACTAGATAATCTAAAATAATTTGTGGATCATCTCCTGGTAGTAAAATCCAACCATTGGGAACACCATAACCTAAGCTTCTTAAATAAGCCAAATTAGCTGCTTTATTACCGACTTTATTACTATCTAGCTTATCATTTAAAGATGACAGAGATTTTTCCCCTCGAAAAAATTTAAACATAGTTTTAGAAGAAGATTTAACACCACTTTCTGGTAAAGACAGATCGTCAGGAACTTGCTTAAAGATCCAAGCCATTAACCCTGATAAACTCCAAGCTAAGACCACATAAGTTAGATTGTGGGGATGTCTAACCGTTAAAATAAAAGCTAGTAAAAATAAAGCTAATAAACGCCCTGTTACCCGATCCCGAAAAAGAGTAAAACTACTCAAACTAATAAGTGTAGTTAAGAAAGTTGCCCCCAAATCATGAACCATGATACCCCAAAATAAATTAGTGGTTCCTGCCCCTTTTCCCATCCAATACCTACCGATAATTAAGGCTATTAATGCCATCAGTTCCCACCAAGGTTCAACGGGGAAAAAATAACGGGCTAATAAAACCGCCAAAACACCTTTTCCAGCTTCTGATAAAACAGCTAAGATACCAACAAAAGTACCCCCATGATAAAAAGCTGCTGAAACGGAGACATTGCCAGTTCCCATCTGAGATAGTTTCTGTCCTTTAAAAATATAATTTAACCAATCAATTAAAGGAAGTCCTCCTAGTAACGGACAAAAACAAAAAATAATTAAAGAACCAATAATAGTTGTCATAAGTAAAATAGATCAGGGCAAAAAGCAGATACAGCAATCAGTAATTATTCATGAAACCCTCAAGATACCCCAATACTGACTGGATTTTGCTGGAAAAGTTCATGATATAGGGAGGATGAGAAGTCTGATTGCTATATGTTCAGTTCTTTGATCATAATCATTATTTTCTTAACCTAAAAGCAATTTATCTTATCTTAAGACTCCAGTGGGTTTTGAGGGTTATAAAAAACGAAATTAAGACTCAAAATTACCTTGAGTCCCCCAAGAATTAAGAATTAATAAAATTCTACATTCTTAATTCTTAATTCTTAATTTTAACAAATCGGTCCTAAATACTTGCGTAAATAGGGAGAAAAGACCTCATAAATTAAAGTTAAAGGTTTGCGATCGTGCCAGAATAGGTAATGTCTTCCCCAAAAAGGTCCCTTCTCTTGAAATGCTTGTTCTAATACTGGAGAATGACCATAATATATACCTTGGATGTCACGATATAATTCTGTGTGTAACCGTGATAAACTATCCCAAATGGGCAGAGAACGATTTTGTAGATACTCATCTACATGGTTGGCATCCCACCAAGAAGTAGCATAAGCTAATCTTTGCCCCGATCCTGTCTGTAACCAAACCTGTCTTCTTAAACGGGGTTCCGGTACAATTTCGACTTGGGGTGGGGCCCCGTCGTCTTCGCTACCAATGGGAGACATATCAATGAGATCCACTTCCGTTTTTTCCGTGGTCAACAGTTGTAAATGACGGGTAGGGGAACCATCTCCCAACAGCAACATCTGCCACGCAGGGGATAAGGTATCATGGGGGAGTCCACGCTTCACTACGTCTTGATCTCCTTCCCAAACAATGTCTAAGGCGTGCCACTGATGGGCTAAAGTGCTTTTATGATAAGGTTTCAATTTGGCTGTCAAGGTTCTTAATAAAACTTTACTATTCTTTAATTTTTATGATAGCAAAACCTTCGTCAGTTATCAGTGAACAGTTATTAATGGACAATGGATAATTGTCATTCCCAGAAAACCCTCTAAAAACTGCTATATGCTTGGATTTATCCCTTTAAATAAACCATCAGGGTTTACGTCTCATGATTGTGTTGCCAAGGTTAGACGACTCTTAAACATCAAAAAGGTAGGACACGGAGGAACCCTAGATCCAGCAGCAACAGGGGTTTTACCCATAGCAGTTGGTAAAGCAACTCGTCTCTTACCTTTTTTACCAGAAAATAAGGCTTATCGGGCGACTATTCGCTTCGGGATGCAAACCACAACCGATGATCTCCAAGGAGAGGTTATTCAACGTCAATCTGCCTCTCATTTGACTATAGAAGAGATTAAACCCTTATTCAACGATTTTTTAGGTGAAATTGAGCAAATACCCCCTATATATAGTGCTATTCAAAGAGATGGTAAACGATTGTATGAGTTAGCAAGGAAAGGAGAAATCGTGGATATTCCTGTGAGAAGAGTTAAGGTTGACAAAATAGAAGTTTTAGACTGGTATGTAGAAGAATTTTGTGAATTGGTGGTTAATATTGAATGTGGTCCAGGGACTTATATTCGGGCGATCGCCAGGGATATAGGGGACAAGCTAGGGGTTGGGGGAACCTTAGCAGCATTAACCAGAACTAAAAGTTGTGGCATGATTCTATCAGAAAGCATTAGTTTAGAAGAGTTAGAAAAACAAATTGAAGAAGGAACATTTTCTTTAAATGAACCAGGATTACTTCTAAAACATTTACCCAATATTACTCTTTCTTTAGAAGAAGGTAAACGTTGGGGTCAAGGACAAAAAATAGCAATTTCTTCTATTAATTTTGTTACTGCTGATGACATTATTCAGGTAAATAATGAAGCAGGGGAGTTTTTAGGAATCAGTCAAATTATCTCTAAAGATACTCATCAAATTCTCAAGCCAAAAGTTGTTATTAAATAGAGGTAAGTTCGTAGTAAGTCCTAACAGACGAGAAAGTTAGTTATCATCAAGGCTGAAGCCTTGACTACGAACTACACTTCCCTTTTTTTCCACTTGATTGAGGAACTTTATTTTTAATTATGGGACTGACATCCTATGGAACTCTGTCCTATGATGAAATCAAGTTGGGTTAAATTCTAACTTCTGACTTCTAAATTTGAGGGTGTATTATGTTGAACTTAAACTACGGTAAATCAGGAATAGCTGGTGCGATCGCCTTATTAATGGGAATCACAGCAATATCACCATTTCATAACTTAAAACCAGCAAACGCCCAATTATTACCAAGGCCCTCTCAAAACTATTCTCCTGTCAATACCAGCGTTACTATTCCTGCCGGAACCCGTATCCCTATGGATTTTCAAAACGGCGAAAGAATTTTGGTCAGTCCAGAAGAAACCTTACCTATAACCCTGAGAACCGCAGCAACCATCCGTGATAGTAATCGCAACGTATTAATTCCGGCTGGCAGTGAGGTTAATGGAGAAATTAGACCTGTTCGTGGTGGCTCTCAGTTTATTGCCCGTGAAATTATTATTAATGGTCAACCATATCCTTTTAATGCTACTTCTAGAGTGGTGAGTCGAACCGAAACCATTAGAGAAGGGGCGAGTGTGGGAGAAATTTTAGGGGGTACGGTAGCTGGGGCCGGGGCCGCCGCCATTATTGCAGGGGTTACAGGCGATCGCCGTATTGATGCTTTAGAAGTATTAGCAGGGGCCGCAGTAGGAACCTTAGCTGGATGGGGTTTACCAGAAGCTGGAATTATTGGGGGTGGGGAAGCAACGGTGATTGCTATTGAACCAGCACAAGATTTTGTTCTTACCTTACAGTCTAATTTATCTCTAGCTTCTAACCGCAACTATCAAAATAGTGGCTACCGCTTAGGTTTCTTCTAAAAGTCCATAGCAAAAAATCAGAAAAAGCACCTTATGTGATAACATTTTGTGTTGTCACATAGGGTTTTCCTGTTATGTATGTAATAATTGAGACATAGAAAAAAATAGCTCAGCGATTAGTCAAGATGGATAAAGAAGTTAATGTTAGTCAAGTTTAAGAACCCATTACCACGGCCTCCCCAGAAATTTATCAGATTATTGAACGAATTTTGGCTTTAGAAAAAAGTAAATTATCTCAGAGAGCGCCACGGAATATTAATGATGATATCGTTCAAATTATTAAAGAAGTTATTCAATGAAACTTTTATCGATTAAATTATGTAACTTTAGACAATTTTATGGCACGACTCCAGAAATATTCCTTGCTTCTGATGGGAAAAATACCACCATGATTCATGGTAATAATGGCTCAGGAAAAACCACCTTATTAAACGCTTTTACCTGGGTTTTATACGAGAAGTTTACGGCTGCTTTTATTGCTCCTCAATTATTAATTAATAAACGGGCAATTATGCAAGTAGATATAGGAACTTCTGTAAATTGTTGGGTAGAAATTCATTTTGAACACGAACATAAACGTTATAAAGTTAAACGGCAATGTTACGCTTGTCTAGATCAGGATGGGAAGATTCAATATAGCCAAAATAAACTATTTATGTCAATAATAGACGAAGATGGTCGCTATTATCCTACCCTACAACAACCTAATGACATTATTAGCCGTATTTTACCCGAAAGTTTACACCAATACTTTTTCTTTGATGGGGAACATATAGATCATATTTTTCGCAGTAATGATAAAAGTCGCATTGCTGAAGATACAAAAGAACTTTTAGGGGTAAAAGTATTAGATCGTTCTATTGATCATCTCAAAAAAGTCGAAAAAATCCTAGAAGGTGAACTCAAAATAATCGGTGATATTAATATTAAGAAAAAGCTCAAAGAAAAAACAAAATTAGAACAAGAACAAAATAGCTTACAAGAAAAACAACAAAATATTATAGAAACCATAAAATCTCAGGATATAGAGCAACAAGAAATATCCCAAAGATTGATAAATTTAAGTAAAAATGAAGAGATTAAAAACTTAAAAATAAAACTAGAGAAACAAGAATCTAATTTGAAAAATGAGATCAGAGATGCAAAAAAACAAATAAAAAGCCGTATTTCTAGTCAAGGTTATCTTATATTTTTAAGCGATGTTATTCCCAAATTTAGCAAAATAATTACAGATTTACGTCAACGAGGAGAATTACCCAGTGGCATTAAGAAACAATTTGTAGAACAATTATTGAAGAGTCAAACCTGTATTTGTGGTCAAGAATTAATCGAAGGAAATATTCATTATGAAAAGGTAAAACAATGGATGGATAAAGCAGGTATCGCTGCCATTGAAGAATCAGCTATTCGCCTAGAATCTCAAGTTAATGAGATGGAAAATAAAGTAATTAATTTTTGGGACAATATCGATGAAAAACAAGGGAAGCTTGAAAAATCTAGGGTAGAATTATCTAACGTTGAAAGAGAATTAGACGATATTAATCAAAAGTTTCGTCATTATCCTGATATTGAAATCAGACAATTACAAAAAAGTTTAGATAAGATTAAACAAACAATTCGAGAATTACGATTAGAGCAAGGGGGAATTCAACAACAATTAAGCACTGTGGAAAAACAAATAGAAACCCTTGATAAAGAGGTTAATAAACAAAAACTAAAAGAAGAAAAACAAATTTTAGCCAAAAGAAGAATTGAAGCAGCTAGAGAAGCAAGGAAAAGATTGATTGAAGTTAGAAGTCGTCTAGAAAAACAGTTTCGTCTCTCTTTAGAAAAACGAGTGCAATCTATTTTTAGTTCTATTTCTTTTACTCCTTATCTTCCCAGACTCAGTCAAGGTTATGAATTAAACTTAATCGAAAATACATCGGGAAAAGCAGTTAATGTTGCAGCCTCAACAGGAGAAAATCAAATTTTAAGCCTTTCCTTTATCGGGGGAATTATTGATAGTGTGAGAAACTTGAGTCAGAAAAATACCTTAATGGGTCCCGATAGTGGTACATTCCCCGTAGTTATGGACTCACCTTTTGGTAGTTTAGATGAAATTTATCGTAGACAAGTAGCAAAATCAATTCCCAAGTTAGCCAATCAATTAATTATTTTAGTAACCAAAACTCAATGGCGTGGCGAAGTCCAAGAAGAAACCAATAATTATATTGGAAAAGAGTATGTTTTAGTCTATTATTCCCCTAAACCTAACTGCGAAAAAGATACTATTTGTCTTAATGGTGTTGATTATCCCTTAGTTGAACAAAGTCCTAATGAATTTGAATATACAGAAATAATAGAAGTTCATCATTTAAACCCTGTCGTTAACGACGAGGTCTCCAACTCGGGGTAAAAATCTTAAAACTTAATTAATTTTCGATGGTATTTGGGGAATCAATAGGCGATCTGATAATTGTCACTCTCATCAACTCAAAATTGAGCAGCTTTGTCATAATACCTATTAAGTGGAACTCCATTCCCTTGAAATCTGTCTACAGAAAGCGATGAATGGGATTGTCTTTCGCTATTATTCTAGAAACCCTAGAACATCACCTTATAGTTTAAAACATGAAAATATCTAGATTACCCCTAAAATTAGCTACTTTAGCCACTGTTACCCTGAGTAGTTTAATACCTGTCAATCTTCCCGTTAAAGCTTCTACTTTTAGCGAGACTGCTTTAGATCAAAGTAAAGTGATTGCCGTTGCTAGACCCTACGGAGAGGGAAAATATGACCTTTTAGTTATCGAACAAATTCCTGAGAAAAGAGACTGTTGGGCAGAAAATGGCTCAAACCCCACCTTAATAGACCCTTTATTACTCAATTTTGATTTTACCGGCATTTGTCGTCGTTCTACGGATAGTAACGGTTATTCCATTCGTCTCGACGGTAATGATCTCGGTTTAGATTATTTATTGCGTGTGGTTCCCCGTGGTGGAGAATTAGTCTTAGTGGGAACCCCCAGAAGTGCTGGTTACAGTGAAATTGTCCTTGGTAGTACCAAGGGAATGGCCCAAGGCTTCATGAAAATTAACCTTTATCCAGGTTGGCAATTCACCAAACGCACCTATCAAGAGAAAGTGTTAGGCCACTTTTATTTTAGCGGTTCTCAAGCTGCGATCGCTGCAGGTGGTGACATCCCTGATACCCCACCTGCCACCAGTGCATCCCCTAGCCAAAGGACTTCTCAAGCTAATTTTAGCGATATTAGCAGCAACATTTACCAAGGCCAAATTGCCAAGGGGGTTGAAATGGGTTTAGTTTCTGGGTTTGATGATAATACATTTCGCCCTGATCAACCTGTGACCCGTGAACAGTTGATTTCTATGGCCGTTGATGCCATTGGAACCGTTTATAAAGTCGATTTAGATGCTACCCCAGAAAGGGATGTTGTTCCCTTTAAAGATGTGGAGAGTTCCCGTTGGAGTGCCAAGAAAATTAAATGGGCCCAGTGGAATTTCCTGAATATTGGTAATCCTAATAACACTTTACAACCTAGTGAACCCATTAGTCGGGCTGAGTTAATGGATACCATGCGTCGTATGGCCATCCATCTCAAAAATCGTTTAGACTTACCACGGGAACTACAACAAACCCAAGAAGCGATGGCCTTTTCTGATACTTCTGGTAGTTGGGCGAAAACAGTCATCACTCAAATGTCTGGTTATTGTGGTGTAGCTACTCCCATGAATGAAAGGGGAACTGCCTTTCGTCCCGACGAAAAAGCAACCCGTGACTATACTGTGGCCGCTATGGTACGAGTTTTAGAATGTGTTGAAGCTGAAGCACAACAGGCTAATAAAAATTAGCGATCGCCTCTGCCCCCCTGAATAGGGGGGGTACTGAAAAGGGACTGTTTCTCAGCATATTCTTCAGGAATTAATAATTAGGGTTTGCTGAAAAAGTTTCTCCAAAATTTATGCCACTTTTGACCAAGAATTTTCTGACAAATCAATAAGTTTTAGTACATAAAAATTGTTTAAAGTATAATCAAAATTAATGAAAAGCGGTCTAATGAGTTCCCCTGTTCTACTATTAGTAAATAAGGACAAAAAAAGCGACAAAAACTGCCTCAGAAGTTTAGAAAGATTGACAACTAAAAATGTAATAGCAATAGATGTAATGGAGGTTTCAGGGAGTTTTGTCATCACGAGATTTAGGCTAAATCTTCGTTTAGCTTGTCCAAACTTTCCCTCAATAGCATTACGGAAGCATTCATCGGAGTGGGCTTGTTTCTTTTCTTCTTCACTGACATTTTTCGGAGGTCTTCCTAACTTCGGACCACTGATTCTTATCCCTCTTTCCTTACACCAATTTCTGTTTTCCCTAGTTCGATAAATTTTATCTACATGGACGGATTCGGGATAATAGCCAAACGTTTCTTTATACTTTTCTACTTGTTCTTTTAAATGACAAGATTCATTGAAGTTTTCCCAACTTATTTTGTCTAGAAACACATAGTTATCTACACAGCTTACTGAGAGTTTAGCTCCAAACTCTATTGGTTTTCCTGCTTTTCCCCTCACTATTGGACGAATATGCGGTTGAGTTAAACTTACAATTCTTTGAGGAACACTCTGGGTCTTATTCTCCCACATTGACTGTTGTTGTTCATAAACTTTTTTGATAGTCTCTAGACAATTTTTCTGTCTTTTACTCAGATTTTCCAGGGAAGCCCCAGCTTGAATTAAGTCTTCTATATTTCCTAAATTTTTCTTAAGGTATTTTAACTGTTTCCCGATAGCTTTTCTTCTTTCTTGATAAGATACTTTTCGTTTTTTAGCTACTTTTAAGTATTCCTTTCTAGCAATTATTCTAGAAGTTCTCGGCTTTTTTCTCAATTTTACTCTTAATGGTTTATAAAGATTATCTATTATTCTTTCTGTCTCAATTCTGGCTTGATTTAATATGCCTAAATCCGTTGGGTATTTGATGTCTGCTGGCGCACAAGTCGCATCTAAAATTAGTTTACCTTTATTTTTTATTTTTTCTCCTTTTTCTTGGAGACAATCCTTTTTTTTTACTTCTTTATCACTCTTGTCTATTTCTCTTTTTACTATTTTTTTATTGATTTTGTTTATCAATTCTCCATCAATTCTTTTCCTAAAATGAACTAGCATTGAAGATTCCAGTGGTGGCTCTTGTTGATAACAATTTAAACCTATAAAGTATTGTAGATAGGGATTTTCTCTAATCTGTTCTATAGTTTCTCTATCACTTGTTCCTAATTTTTCCTTAATAATTAATGTCCCTAATGCCATTCTAAATAGTTTGGCTGGCGCACCTTTTTCTGCTGAAAAAAGTTTAGCATATTCTTCCTCAAAATCATCCCAAGGTATCAACTCTGCCATGATTACCCAACGATTATTGGGGGACAATTTGCCCTCGAAAGGTAATTCAAATTTTTCTGGGGGCGGTAAAGGTTGCTCCTCTTTTCGATACATTTGTTCTTGACCAACAACTGGGAGGTGTTTCTACCAATTATAGCGGTTTGTAGCCGACAAAGCTGATCTTTTTTGCGATCGCGAATATGGGTGTAACCTTTTAAAGAATAGGGTTTTGCTTTTATTCAGCAAACCCTAATTAATTATTCTGTTGTTATCGCCAAAATTATAGCACTCTACATTTTAGTCATACAGCCTAGTTCTAATGGAGCTTGCCAATCCTCATTGACAAAAACATCCACATCAAAATAAGTTTCTAACCAAACTCTAGCCCCACCTTTATCATCCCTTGGTTCATGGGAGTAAAACATTCTACATGGTCCGTGAATATCAATAGCATGACCCTGATTGACTCGTTGATTACCTCCCTTAACACTAATAACTGTCTTATTCGTTTTGTTGCTGACATTACCATCAATATTCCGTCGTACTACTTTGACAACAGCTAAATCTTTTTTACGGGGCTTTTTTACTTTTTTACCCCAACGAGCTTTAGGCCCCCGTTTCCCCTCCCTAATAATCGGTTTTCCATCTGATAAAGGAATCACCCATTGATTTCCTAGCTTAAATGCTCCTTCAATGTGGTTATTAGTCAGGGTTGAGTCGAGTGGAGGTATTATCCTCCGACCCTCTCATTTAGAGCCGTACGTGCGTATTTCTACGCATACGGCTCCCGACAAATTAGACTTTTTCAGTCTTGCCCATGTGGATATACTGGTGACAGCTATGGTGAACTGCCATTAAGTTTTTAGGTTTCCAGTTATCGTGGTTTCCGTCTATGTGATGGAGGAGAACCCTCTCATCGTCCATAAATTTCAATCCACAATGTCCGCATGAATGGTTTTGCTTTTTCAAGCATCCAGAGGTTGCTCCGTCATAGAGTTTGCTATTACGCTTACTCCAGTAAACCATGTTCCCATCATAGGGAGATTTGTTACATTTGACATTGATGTGGCGGTTCTCACTGTATGATACTGCTGGAAAAGCCTTCTTGATAAGTTCTGTTGCCGTGTAAAGGTTCAGTTTCTTCTCTTTATTGAAGACTTTGAAGGCTCGGTGAATCATTCTCCATAGGGTGAAGCGAGAGCCGTCCATTTTGCAGTATCTGTGGTAGTTTCGCCATCCTCTGACTAGGGGGGCTAATTTCATAGCTTTAACCCTGGCCCCATAATTCGAGCAGTTGACGATGTTTTTGACTTTCTGACGGAATGTTTTGTAGTTGTCCTCTGATGGGACGCATCTGAACTTTCCGTTAGTTTGCACCTTGAAGTGCCATCCTAGAAAATCAAAGCCATCTGTCGCTTTGACAAGTTTTGTTTTCTTTTCGCTCACCTTTAGTCCTCGGACTGTCAGGAACTCTTGTATCTCCTTGAGTATCTTGTCAGCATCGTCTTTAGGTTTTAAGATAACAACCATATCATCTGCGTAGCGCACTGATTTGTGGATGTCCTCTATACCGTCCAATGCGATGTTAGCTAATAGTGGACTTACCACCCCCCCTTGGGGGGTTCCTTGTTCTGGAAATTCTGGGTTGACCCCTGCTTTCAGGCATCTCCATATACCTGTTTTTATCGTTTGTGGGGCAATTACCCTTTCCATAATGGAAGTGTGGCTTATCCTGTCGAAACACTTTTCTATGTCTAGCTCAAGTATCCTTTTCTCTATCCCATTATGGTTAGATTGTAGGTTGGTATAAATTACCTTTTGAGCGTCGTGCGTTGATCGTCCGGGTCTGAACCCGTAGCTTCTGGCGTGAAAGAGTGCTTCGTGTGCTGGTTCTAGGGCATATTTAACGAGGCATTGCCATGCTCTGTCTGCCATAGTTGGAACCTTTAGCATTCTGGTTGTGCCATCCTTTTTGGGGATAGGTATTTCTCTGAGCTTGGAATGTTTCCAGTCGTGTGCCTTGAGTAACCTTTCTGCTAAGGCGAACCGTTGTTTGAAATTGAGGGATTTAACTCCATCAATTCCTGCGGTTTTCTTACCAGTGTTTAGCTGTGATACTTGTCGGACTGCGAGTAACCTAGCAGCAAAGGATTTCAAAATAAGCTTTTGTATATTCCTAACTCGTCTAGTGTCTTCTGCTTGAATGGCTTTAAACAATCTTCTTTGGAGACGGAAAAGGTTTCTGCGAAATTTCTTCCACGGTGTGCTTTTTCAAAGTTCACTAAAATCTTTGATTTTGTGTCTAACCATGTTCACCTCGGTTAATCGTTTTCTATTTGCCTCAAGGCAATTACGCCTTGTCCTACCCGAAACTAGAGGATTCCGCATCTCGTCTTGCCTACTCAGGTTTCGACTATTTCCTGAGACTCTAGGTTCGTTTTTATTCGTTCCGTCCGATGATTGATTGTCCCTTTAGATGGAACCACTTTGACTATCGGAAACCCAAGGTTATGTCAATCACCACTCAAAATGTTGACGGGTTACATTACTCCGATGAGGTCAGGGGATACTACTCTTTCTGCTTTGCCTGCCCGTGGATAAGTCACTTTTCTAGGTTCTTTTTCATCGTGGGGACTCCTGTAACGCCAGTGCCACCAGCAGTCGGTGTCTGATTGCGTCCTATTCCCTGCTTCAGCCTCCAGAATTCCGAGTCTGGTCACTGAGGGTAGATTTTGAGTCACGTCTAGCCTGAACGGGAGGGACTTTCACCCTCATCAATCGGACAGTTACTCAGATTTTGGTGTTTTGCACCTCATTCAAACCCCTTGTGGGGTATCTGAGCGAGCCATACGTTGCGTCTTTTGTCTTTTGAATTAGATGCTAACTTTTGGCTCATCGAATCGCACTAAATGATGCACTCTTCGTCGAGACACCCCTAATATTTCTGCTGTGTCTTTTGCTGTTGCAAACATAAGTACAAATAACTATTCAATACCTTTAACTTTTATTTCAACAGCAATTATGGTTAGTCAACAAACAGACTTAAGAGTTGCTTAACCCACTATTAAAGTGAAATAATCATGATAAAATTATGATAAGATTATGAGAGACGCTCATTAATTTTAATAATATATATGTTCTATTCACGGAGCATTGTCCTCACGCTTAGTTTAATGCTAGGTATAGGGTTAATCGCTTGTACTTCAGGTGAAGTCGCCGATCCTTCTAACCAAACAAACAACAGCCAAACCACAGAGTTAGCCGCCGATAATCAAGGAAAAAAGAAAGTATTAACCACTTTCACGGTTCTAGCAGACATCGCTCAAAACGTAGCAGGGGATAAGTTAGACGTACAATCAATTACTCGTATTGGTGCAGAAATTCACGGTTATGAGCCAACCCCTAGCGATATTACCAAAGCCCAAGACGCTGACCTCATCTTATATAATGGCATGAATTTGGAGCGTTGGTTTGAGCAGTTTTTGGGCAATGTAAAAGAGGTCCCTTCCGTGTTGTTAACAGAAGGTATTGAACCCATTCCCATTGCAGAAGGTCCCTACACAGACAAACCCAACCCCCATGCTTGGATGTCTCCCAAAAATGCTTTAGTTTATGTAGAGAATATTCGTCAAGCATTTGTAGAACTCGATCCCGATAATGCAGAGACTTACAACGCCAATGCTGCGGCATATAGTGAAAAGCTTAAAGCCATTGACGAAGAATTACAAAGTGATCTGCAACAAGTTCCCAAAAATCAGCGATATTTAGTCAGTTGCGAGGGTGCATTCTCCTATTTAGCCCGTGACTATAATTTAAAAGAAATTTATATGTGGCCCATCAATGCCGAACAACAGTTCACCCCTAAACAGGTAAAAACCGTTATTGATAAGGTAAAAACCAATCAAGTTCCTACTATTTTTTGTGAAAGTACCGTCAGCGACGAAGGACAAAAACAAGTAGCCAAAACCACTGGTGCAAGGTTTGGGGGCAACCTTTACGTAGACTCCCTTTCCACCGAAGAGGGTCCCGTTCCCACTTTCTTAGACTTACTAGAATACGATGCGCGGGTTATCTCCAACGGGTTACTCGCTGGTAGTAAAGCGCAATAACTTGAGTTAGGAGTTAGGAGTTAGGAGTTAGGAGTTAGGAGTTGTTTTAAATAAGATAATCAACCTTTGAGACTCCTAACTTTAACAAGTTATTAATAAATTTCCTTAGATCGACCTCAAATCAATAGTTTTTCATCTTCTTTCTTGCCAACCATTTGAATACACCATCATGTTAGCAACCACCCAATCTCTAAATATTACGGTAGATAACCTCACTGTTACCTACAACAACGCTAAACTCGCTTTGTATAACGCCAGTTGCACCGTAGAAGCTGGTTCTATTACTGCTTTAGTTGGTCCCAATGGTTGCGGTAAGTCCACCCTGTTTAAATCAATTATGGGATTTTTAGCCCCCAGTCAAGGACGGGTTTTGGTGGGGGGTTCTCCCGTCAAAAAAGCCCAGAAACGGCAATGGATGGCTTATGTACCCCAAGCAGACGAGGTGGACTGGGATTTTCCTGTTAGTGTGTTTGATGTGGTTATGATGGGGCGTTATGGTTATATGAACCTGTTACGTATTCCCAGTGCAAAAGATAAAAGACTGGTGATGGAAAGCTTAGAAAGAGTGGGGATGAGTGAGTTTCGTCATCGTCAGATCGGGGAACTATCAGGAGGGCAGAAAAAACGGGCATTTTTAGCTAGAGCTTTGGCGCAACAAGGTAAAGTTATTTTATTGGATGAACCTTTTACCGGGGTGGATGTGAAGACAGAAAAACGTATTATCGATCTCATGATCCAGCTAAGAGAAGAAGGTCATACTATTTTAGTTTCCACCCATGATCTAATGTCCATTTCTACCTTCTGCGATCGCACTATTCTGCTCAACCAAACCATTTTAGCTTCTGGGACAACAGAAGAAACCTTTACAGAAGAAAACTTAGAAATGACCTTTGGTGGGTTGCCTGTAGCTAACTTCAGTAAGCAAAAATAAACGCCCGTAGTAAGCCCTTTAGGGCTTTAAACCCTAGTTGTATGAGGGCTAAAGCCCCCACTACGGGACTTTAATTTTTCACCTTCAATTATGAATTATTTAATAGTAACTAATATTTTGAACTGGTTCACTGAACCTTTACGATATGGGTTTTTGGTGCAAGCTATCTGGGTAAGTGCCTTTGTTGGTTTAGTTTGTGCCGTACTTTCTTGTTATATTACCCTCAAAGGTTGGTCTTTGATGGGCGATGCTATTTCTCATGCAGTAGTACCTGGGGTGGTAATAGCTTATGCTATTAATATACCTTTTGCGATCGGTGCTTTTATCTTTGGTTTTGGGGCAACTATTGCTATTGGTTATATTAAGTCTAATACTCGACTAAAAGAAGATGCCGTGATCGGCATTGTCTTTACAGGTTTTTTTGCTTTTGGTTTAGTTATTATTACAAAAATCCCTAGTAATATTGATTTATTTCATATTCTTTTTGGTAATGTATTGGGCATTTCTAAATCAGATATTATTCAAACTTTAATCTCAGGAATTATTACTTTAGTTATTATTCTTTTACGACGGAAAGATTTACTACTATTTTGTTTTGATCCTAACCATGCCAAAGCCATTGGTTTGAATACTCAAATGATGTATTATACCTTGCTTTCTGTGTTAGCTTTAACTATTGTAGCTGCCTTACAAACTGCCGGCATTATATTAGTTATTTCTATGTTAGTCACTCCTGGTTCCATTGGCTATTTATTAAGCGATCGCTTCGATTATATGTTAATTATTTCTGTTATCAGCAGTGTTTTTTCCTGTGTCTTTGGAACTTATGTAAGTTATCATCTAGATGTTTCTACAGGTGGCAGCATCGTAGTTTTATTAACCTTATTATTTGTCCTTGCTATGATCTTTGCTCCGAAATATGGTATCTTGGTTCAACAGTTGAGAAAACACACCAATCAAGAGTTGGATGAGTTAGTTAAACATTAAACTTTATAGTTAACTATCAATATTAAATGGGTTAGATCGATGAAACTAAATCAGATTAGAAAATGGCATAGTGCCTTAGCTCCTATTGTAATGCTTCCCTTGATAATGACTGTATGTACAGGAGTTATTTATCGTCTGTCTAAAGATTGGTTTGGACTATCAAGGGATCAAGTACATTTTTTGATGAGTATTCATGAAGGAGAATATTTAGGACATACTTTAGAACCTTTTTATGTATTGTTCAACGGTTTAGGTGTTATTTGGATGCTAGTAACAGGAGGAGTTATGGTGTTTCAAAATTTGAAAAGAAGTTTTAAAAGTTAGTATTTTTCGATAGACTTCGATGATAGCCTATGTTTTATCTCTAGATTTCCACTTAATTTTTGAATCCTCAATTCCCGTACGATGTTTTAATTCTTCTAAAATATCATCTATTGGACTTTGGATAAAAAACAATTGTTAGCGTAAATTTTACGCTAAACATATCTCCAGAGCTAAAATAGAGAATTAAGGTGATTTTAAAAACTCTCTTTCCATCTTTTTAGGGGATTTTAAATATTAAATAGCTTCATTCAGTCTCGGTTCCAATATAGATATCTAAGTAGCTTTCAGTTAGAGATTGAATGACTCGTTCTAATTCATCAATGAGATTTCTTCTAGTGAGTTTTTCTACAGCATCAATATGAGCAGAACTTCCGGCTCGTCCTAAATATTTATATTTGGTTTTTTTCTCATTATTAGTGGCCATAGGAAAAATTGATTCAGCAGCCTGTAGTTTATAACCCAGATTCCGCACTTCAAAATGTAGTATAAAAAAATACATAGTTTTAAAAAGTCCGAAAATCATACCTGGGCAAGAATATTTCTCTTTTCATTAAATTTTTAGGAAAAATAATCAAATTAAGAAGATTTATACTCATTGAAAACTTAGCAAGACTCAGCACAAACGAAGGAGAGTTTCCTCTTCTCATTTGATATCATTAGACTCTTATTCTTTTACTATTTTTGCTTTATCCAATTCAATTTATAGATAATATCTTTGACAAGATGCAGGTAATAAACTCAATATAAAACGCCTTTCTTCTGTTAAATTGACAATTTGTTTAACTCCGTTTAAAATCACATAATGAATACCTTGAAAACATTGAAATATCCACCTCAAAGTCGGACGCAATGTTACTTTCCCTACTTGATTATTTATTCCTTTTTTGACTCTTTTTAAACAATTTCGTAATTCTCTTTGCCCCAAGTTATAAATCAACAAACACAAAGATATTAAAAATAACATTGTTTCTATTCTTTCTGGTTTTTCAACGAAGAAACTATCAGTAAAAAATAAGGGATCTTTCAAAAATCGAAATCCTCTTTCCGTAGATTGCTGGTTTTTATAAGTTATCAGAATTTCACTAGCTTCTAATTTATTTTCCTCTACTAAGTTAGTTGCTAAAATAAATTTTCCTGCTTCTTTAGTCTTTCTACTTATCTCTTCATCTTTTTTGATGATCAGACTAATCATTTTATAAATCTTTTCCTTTTTTTTCGAGTAAGTTTCAATCAGTTCAACTTCTTTTATTTCCAACAATCTCAATTTTTTATTAATAGCTTTTAATTTATATCGAGCAGCTTGAGGATGTTCAAATTCTTCAGATTGTATTTCTTTAAGAAATTTTTGGGATTTCTTCTCTTCTTGGGAAAGTTGTTTTTCTAGTTTTTCCAAATCACTTTTCTGTCTTTTTTCACTCAAGACTATTAACCAAGTTTGCTTGATTCCACCATAAGTAACAATTTCTTCTTTCCAGGTATAACTTTCTAAATTTAGGTCACTTCTTTTTTCTTTATCTTCATCTTTTACTTCTTCCACCTCTATATTTTGCACTAATTCTTTTGCTTTTTTTATGGTCATTGGAACTCTCGTTATCCATTTTAAATGTTGGATTAGTTGGAGATTTTCTTGACCATATAAAGCACTATCACAAACCATGATACTATCAAACTTTATTTGCTTTTTGAATTCTACTAAAACTTTTCCAAATACAGATTTATCAGATTCATTTCCATCTCCTACTCTCACAAATAATGGAATATCTCCATCTTGGCTTGTTATTAAATCCAAGACACATTGTTTTAAGTCTGGTCTATGATCCCGAGAATATCCTTTCTTAATAAAAATTGGTCTTTCTTTAATAATTTTTTCTTCTTCCTGTTTCTCTTTATCTTCTTCCCTTTTATATTCTCCATCTAAATGAAATGATGTGGAATCTAAATGGGATTATTTAAGGTCTATTTTTATTTTTTTAATTACTTCTAAAATTACTTCAATAAAAATATCATTTAGTCCATATTTATATAATTCATCCATTACTCTCCCAATTTTATCATCATTAAGGTAATCAGGTTTAATTCTTTCTCCTAACAATTTCTCAATGGCTTTATCTTGAAAAAACTGACTGAATAAATATAGAGGTCTTGAAACAAATCCTAGTCCATTGATTAAAATAGACTTAACTACTGTACCTGCTGAGATTTTTTCTCTAACATCTATTCCTAATTTATTATTAATTATTTTGACTATTCCTATTTCATCAATTAAACCAGCTACTATCCCTAAATGGTCTAAATTTTTAACTTGTATTTCTTCTAAATAAGACATTTTTCGCTCTTTTTTTACAGAGGAAACAACTTAAGCAATTATCCCACTTTTTTGTCTTCAAGAGCTTAAGCAATTATACTTAATTATTAACCCCAGGCTTGTAGTATTTAATGCTACTTTTTGAAGTGCGGAATCTGGGTTATAATGCCAGTAGATTGTTCCCTTTCCGTTAACCTGATAACGAATAATATGACAATTAGCTGGTGCTACTTTCCCTTCCCGTTCAATTTTCTTTATTTTCTGTTTAAGAGAGCGAATTAGACTCTTAATTTGTTTGGCTCTCAGGTGGACATCTTGACTGGTCTTAAGTTCGGAATGTGATGACATTAGCCTTAACTGTAACAAACAACCTTTTTTGATGTTAGCGTATATATTACGCTAATTTATAAGGTAATAAATTTTAAAAATGACCAAAAATGAAACGGCTACGTCTGTCGAGGAATTCCTGGTGTGGAGGTCTAACCTCTTCCAAGGACTAAAAGCTAGAAAAGAAACTATTATAGAATTACTCGATGCCCTCTCCAGTAACCAACAAGCTCACTCAGTCGTTGAATTGTCTCTCAATCCTTTATTTAGAAGAGATTATAACAGTTTATATAGAGGAATTCAAGAGTTTTACCCACTCAAACTGACCCTAATTATGAACAGAGAATTGAGACTTTATTTTCAGCGGTATCGAGAACAATTCCTCCCACTTCAAAACATTATAACTTATTTGGTATTGACACAACTCCCTGTCCACGACCGTTTGCCGAAACGTTAGCGGATAAAACCTTTATTCATTACCCCAATCCAATTAAGGGAAATAAACCCATTAATATTGGACATTGTTATTCCGTTGTCTGCGCTTTACCTGACCAAATAGACACAGAAAAAGTCCCTTGGGCTGTCCCCTTATCAGGAGAGCGAGTCCCCTCTAAACATAAAGGAGTAAATCAAGGCAATCAACAACTAAAAAAAATCTGGCAAAGTTCTTTATTTTCTGATAAATTATCTGTCTTAGTGGCTGATAGTGACTACAGCCAAAAGGATTTTATTGGGGAACAAGTTAAGCATGAAGACCTAGTTACTATTACAAGAGTTAGAAGTGACCGAGTTTTTTATCGTCAATTTATTCGGGACCCAAATCAAGCCAAAACTTCGGGACATCCCCGTTGGTATGGGGATAAATTTGACCTTAAAGATGACCAAACTTGGACTGAACCTGATGAAGTTCATCATGTTCCCTTTACAACGAAAAAAGGTCGTCAATTAACAGTGACTATTTCGGGATGGAAACAGATGTTAATGAGAGGAACTAAAAACTATAAAATGAACAATCACCCCTTTACTTTACTCCAGATTGTTGTCAGAGCTCAAGAAAGAAATAGTATTTGGAAACCTATGTGGCTTATTGTTATTGGTTCTCGGCGCGATGAGTTAAGTTTAGTTGATTGTTATCAGTGTTATCGACAACGTTATGACATGGAACATCTTTTTCGATTTGGTAAACAAAGATTATTGATGACATCTTATTTAACTCCCGATGTACATCATGAAGAAAATTGGTTTAAACTAACACTTCTTTCTTATGTAAATTTGTGGGCTGCCAGAAAATTAGCTGTGGTTTTACCCCGTGATTGGGAACAGTATTTGAAGACTAATAAATCCATCAAAATCACCCCTAGTCTAGTTCAAAGAGACTTTTCAAGAATAATTACGACCTTGGGGACTTTCGCCAAATTTCCCAAACGTCGAGGTTTTTCTTCCGGACGTATTAAAGGTTACAAAAAAGCCCCACGAACTCGTCATGATGTTATCAAGAAAGGGAGCAAAAAATCAACTGAAAACTTAAAAGCTCCTTAGTTTTCCTCAGAATCTATAGATTAGCCCTATTTGTCAGCCAATTTTATTGACTGATACAGAGCCGATATTTTGGGATTTTAGTTTAGCGTAAAATATACGCTAACAAACTTTTTTGTCCAAAGTCCAAAACTCCGCGCCTCACGTAACTATTTCCCAGTCTTCGTATAATAACCCTTCAATACGTCCAAATTCCCGAATATTATGAGTCACAAGGGTTAAATTATTGGCGATCACAATGGCAGCGATTTGTAAATCATAACCACCGATGGGAGTTCCTTTTCGTTCTAAGTCTGCTCGAATAACCCCATAAATTTCTGCTGACTTATCATCAAAAGGAAGAGAAACAAAACGGCTAAAAAATTGACGTTGTTTATTCAGTTTTTCCTCTCGTTTCCGACTTTTCATTGCACCATAAAATAACTCAGATTTAACCACGGAACAAACTGCAATATCATTAGCTGATAAACTATCTAAACGAGTTCTTACCCTAGAATCAGCAAACTTTAAATAGACAATACAAGTGTTACTATCAAGTAAATAAATCATTCTAATTCCTCTCTAATAGGATAGTCTCCTTGAGGATGTCTAACAAATGTATCATCATCGATAGAACCTGCTGTTTTATCAATAAATTCATGCCATTCTAACTGACTAGCATTATCCTCCAAATTTTCCTTAATTAACTCCCTTCTCAAAATAACCTTAATTTCATCGGTTAAACTACGACCATGAGAAGTGGCTTGAGTTTCTAACTTTTCTAAAATTTCAGGGTCAAGATTATCAAGAATAATAGTCATAACGTTAATACTCCCTCAAAAAAATATCATTAATATTGTTAATTTTCAGCGCAATCTAATGGACTATTTTTGTCTAATTTATGTTATAATAGTGTAGGAGATCCTGATATACATTTTCAGGAACCAAATGAGAGATAGAGCCACCAAACTGAGCAATTTCTTTAACGGTGCTACTACTCAAAAAACTATACTCTTTACTGGTAGCCAAGAAAACAGTTTGCACCTCTTGAGCTAGAGTTTTATTAGTATGAGCCATTTGTAACTCTTTCTCAAAATCAGACAACACCCGTAAACCCCGTAACAATACCTGAGCATTGCGTAACTTGGCATAATCTACAGTTAAACCCGTATAACTATCCACCTCAACCGTGGGTAAATGTTGCGTACATTCAGTAATCTGTTCAATCCTTTTTTCCACAGAAAACAAAGGTTTTTTACTGGGATTATACATGATCGTCACAATCACTTTTTCAAACAATATAACCCCTCGCTCAATAATATCAAGATGACCAAGGGTAATGGGATCAAAACTTCCTGGATAAATAGCAATCATTTTCAGGACTCGATTTATTATTAGACTTAGTGGGGGCGGAGAGACTTGAACTCTCACGATCTCGCGATCAACGGATTTTCATTCTCTTGCAGCTTTCGCTACTGCATCATCTGAGCTTTGAGAATTGGACTCTCCCTTTACCCTCAGCTTAATCTGTTAGGGTAGCTCCCGTCGAGTCTCTGCACCTTCTAAACCCTTCCAGATTTAGCTTGGCTCAGGATTGCCTTATCTATTAGAATAGACGTAGGTTTCCCTGAATTTGAGAGCTTACACTTGTAAGATTTCTCTAACAAGGCTCAATTTTACTTAAGTCCGTAGCGTCTACCATTCCGCCACGCCCCCGTCAGGTCAGAAACTAAATTAGCTTTTTTCACCGACAATTATCTATTGTAGCACAAGATTCTCTTTTGGTGAAGAATTTTTGAATTTTTTTTTTTAGGCTGAGAATTTTTGCTGGCTAATACCCTGTTATATCGGTTCTTTTAGCATTTTCTTAAGAAAAAATTTAATCAGATACCCGAACTCTGATAGACTTTTGACTAAGGTTTAAATTTCAGACCACGCCTGAGAACTTAAGATAAGCAGATAGGGAGGACATACCTTGGAAAGCACACTAGGTTTAGAAATTATTGAAGTTGTCGAACAAGCGGCGATCGCTTCAGCCAAATGGATGGGTAAAGGCGAGAAAAATACTGCTGACGAAGTAGCAGTAGAAGCCATGCGCGAAAGAATGAACAAAATTCATATGCGTGGCCGGATCGTCATTGGAGAAGGAGAACGGGATGATGCTCCCATGCTCTATATCGGTGAAGAAGTTGGCATTTGTACCCAGGAAGATGCCAAAAATGTCTGTAACCCAGAAGAATTGATTGAAATTGACATCGCTGTTGACCCCTGTGAAGGAACCAACCTGGTTGCTTACGGACAAAACGGTTCTATGGCTGTATTGGCTATTTCTGAAAAAGGCGGTTTATTTGCTGCCCCTGACTTCTACATGAAGAAGTTAGCCGCTCCTCCTGCAGCGAAAGGTCACGTTGACATCAATAAATCAGCTACCGAAAATCTCCAAATCTTAGGAGACTGCTTAGAACGTAGCGTTGAGGAATTAGTAGTTGTGGTGATGGATCGTCCTCGTCACAAAGAATTAATTCAAGAAATTCGTGCGGCTGGCGCAAGAGTTCGTCTCATCAGCGATGGTGACGTTTCTGCTGCTATTTCCTGTGGGTTCGCTGGAACCAATATTCACGCCTTAATGGGTATTGGTGCTGCTCCTGAAGGGGTAATTTCAGCCGCTGCCATGCGTTGTTTAGGCGGTCACTTCCAAGGACAATTAATTTATGATCCTGAAGTGGTCAAAACCGGATTAATTGGAGAAAGCCGTGACGGAAACTTGGCTCGTCTCAAAGAGATGGGTATCGAAGACCCTGACAGGGTTTACACCGATAGTGAATTAGCCAGTGGTGAAACTGTCTTATTTGCTGCTTGTGGTATTACTCCAGGAACCTTAATGGAAGGTGTTCGCTTCTTCCACGGTGGTGCCAGAACCCAAAGTTTGGTTATCTCCAGTCAGTCTCAGACAGCGCGCTTTGTAGATACCATCCATATCCAAGAACAGCCTAAGTATATCGAACTCAAATAAGAGCCTTTTCAAGATAGGAAATCAAATCCTATCTTGATACTTTGAACCCCCCAGTTCCAATTAGTCATTGACTAAGGGAGCTAGAGGGTTAAATTCTTTTTGGCGGGTCTCTGGTTGAAACCTAACTGCCGGAAGGAACTCCAGCCTAGGTTAGATCCAAGGGGACTTAACTTCTAGAGTACGGCCCCGGCACACAGCCGGCTAACTTCAACCAAGAGACCCACGATTTTACTACTACTATCTGACATGGGCATCACCTCCTGTTTCCCTGAACTGTTTTTACTTTATGTTTAACTGTGCTTAGTCTAGCGCAAGGTCTCTAGAAAAATCAAGGGTAGAACGAAAAAATTTTTCAGCTATTTGGGGACAACCCCCAAAATGTAGATGTAGATAGGAAGCGTGAAGATGATAACAGTGCCATCCTTCCCCATAAATCAGGCTATTTTTCTGCCAACTGGATAGATTATATAAAGGTTGTTCGGGGAGAATAGTTAACTCAGAGCGATGAAACTCATGACCCCAAATGGTTTCCCCTTGATTTAACAGAAAATTAGAACCAGTAGCGATCGCCTGTCTATATCCCAGTGTTAATTTCTTGACCATTTTAGCGGTGGTGGGCAAAATACCCACCATGGGCCAAGACTTGCCCTCAAAATCAACAATTTCCTCACACAAATACATTAACCCCCCACATTCGGCATAGGTGGGCATTCCTTTGATAATCCCTTGTTTAACTGAGTGTAAGGCTTTTGTATTACTAGATAAAGCCTCAGCAAACATTTCAGGAAACCCACCCCCAAAATATAAACCAGCAGTATCTTTGGGTAAGTTCTCATCTTCTAGAGGACTCCAGTAACATAGTTTAGCCCCTAACTGTTGCAAAATCTCTAGATTATCAGGGTAATAAAAATTAAAGGCTTTATCTTTGGCGATCGCTATTTTAGGTGACTGGGGGATGGGGGGACGGGGGGACGGGGGGACTGGGAGACTGGGAGACTGGGTGAGGTAAGGGAGAAGTTGTTCCCAGTTAAAACAAGTTTGCGCTAAATGGGCTAATCTATCAAACAAACGATCTAATTCTGGGAGTTCCTGGGTAGGTACTAACCCCAAATGGCGATCGGGGATAGTTAAGGTTTCTTGACGATAAATGACTCCGAAAATAGGAATATTAAGAGGTTTTAAAGCGGTTTCGAGTAAAGTTAAATGGCGATCGCTCCCCACTCGATTTAAAATTACTCCCACAACGTTAATATTGGGGTCAAGATAACTGTATCCATGAGCGATCGCAGCTACCGATCCCGATAAACGACTACAATCAATGACTAACACCACAGGAATACCTAAAATCCTAGCAATATGCGCCGTACTGCCATAATCTTGATATAAACCTCCTGTTGCGCCTCCTGCCTCCTGCCCTTCGGTTCCTCCTGCCTTCTCCAAGGGAACCCCATCAAATAAGCCCATAACCCCTTCAATAACGCCATAATCAACCCCTTGACAGTGTTTAGCAAAACAGGATTTAACGTAACTAACAGAGGTAAGAATGGGGTCTAAATTTCTACAGGGACGACCTGTGATATAACTGTGAAACATGGAGTCAATATAATCAGGCCCCACTTTGAAAGATTGCACATGAGCCGATTTTTTCCTCAAAAAAGCGAGTAATGCTAAGGTAATGGTGGTTTTTCCTGTACCACTGCGATCGCCAGCAATGATTGTTGTCACGATTTATTAAACAGATAACTGGGCAAATTGTCCTTAATTTTAGCTAATTGAGTAATAATAAGCAAAAATAACCGTAAATATTCACCCTTACTAATCACAATTTCAATGTTAACCTAGATAGCAAGGTGTATCAAAAAAAATTCTCACCATGACAGTTATTATCAGCAAAACAAGCTATAATGTACTAGCATAATTTTGTACTACTATTGTTGTTTAAGAATTAGATAGAGGAATTAAATGGCTGCAATTACAAACAATCCAGATAAAGAAAAGGCATTAGGCTTAGTTCTCAACCAAATAGAGCGAAATTTCGGTAAAGGTTCCATCATGCGTCTTGGAGATGCAGCCAGGATGAAGGTGGAAACCATTTCCACTGGGGCTTTAACCCTAGATTTAGCTTTGGGGGGTGGGCTACCTATGGGAAGAATTGTGGAAATTTACGGGCCAGAAAGTTCAGGTAAAACCACCTTAGCCCTCCATGCGATCGCCGAGGTGCAAAAAGCGGGGGGTGTGGCTGCCTTTGTGGATGCGGAACACGCTTTAGATCCCACCTATTCTGGGGCTTTAGGGGTAGATATTGATAACTTATTGGTGGCGCAACCGGATACCGGAGAATCTGCTTTAGAAATTGTGGATCAGTTAGTGCGATCGGCTGCGGTGGATGTGGTTGTGGTTGACTCAGTAGCTGCTTTAGTTCCCCGTGCAGAAATTGAAGGGGAAATGGGGGATACTCAAGTAGGTTTACAAGCTCGTTTAATGAGTAAAGCCCTGCGTAAAATTGCGGGGAATATCGGTAAATCTGGCTGTGTGGTCATTTTCCTCAACCAGTTACGGCAAAAAATTGGGGTAACTTATGGTAGTCCTGAAGTTACCACTGGGGGGACGGCACTGAAATTTTATGCTTCGGTGCGTTTAGATATTCGTCGTATTCAAACCCTGAAAAAAGGCAGTGAAGGAGAATATGGAATCCGTGCCAAGGTAAAAGTTGCTAAAAATAAAGTTGCGCCTCCGTTCCGTATTTCTGAATTTGATATCATTTTTGGTAGCGGAATCTCTCAGATGGGCTGTATGTTAGATTTAGCAGAACAATGTGATGTGGTTGTTCGTAAAGGTGCTTGGTATAGTTACAACGGGGACAATATTTCTCAGGGGAGAGATAATGCGGTCAAATATTTAGAAGAGAATCCCAAAATTGCTGAAACTATTGAGCAACAAGTGCGTGAAAAATTAGAGTTGGGATCTTTGAGTTTTGCGATTTCCCAAGGAGATGAAAACGAAGAGGAAAAACCAGAAAAAGCAGAAAAACAGAAATAGAGAGAATGTAGAATTTAGAGTTTTTATGTTTCTAAATTCTACATCTTTCCCTATAAAGATCGTAGGGTGGGCAAGTTCAAAAACTTTTTTAACTGATAAAACAAATAAAATCCTTGCCCACCGCACAAAATTACTACGAAGTATTGTAGGGTGCGTTGGGCAAAAGATGGTCTTTTGGATAATTGCTATAATTTTTTTATGCCGTAACGCACCAAATTAACGAAGAATGATTTTCGATCAGTTTTCGGTGTATTACGCTGCGCTAATACACCCTACAATTTTAATCAGGCTCCATAACCCTATTTAATTCTTGAATTAGTTCTCCAAATCCAGTCATCTGTTCATCAAAAGTGTCACCATTTTTAACATATAAATTATTACTTCTTTCTTGTTCAAGTGCTGATTTAGCAGCTATAACGTCGCTCACATTGATATGATATTTTTCTGCTAGTCGAACAGCATTTTCAAGAAAGTTATCAATATCTGATATTTCAACTTTACAATACGCTCTTGGACTTTGATTAAATAACGTACCCATAATTAGGGTTTGCTGAAAAAGTTTCTCCAAAATTTATGCCACTTTTGACCAAGAATTTTCTGACAAATCAATAAGTTTTAGTACATAAAAATTGTTTAAAGTATAATCAAAATTAATGAAAGGCGGTTTGATGAGTTCCCCTGTTCTATTATTAGTAAATAAGGACAAAAAAAGCGACAAAAACTGCCTCAGAAGTTTAGAAAGATTGACAACTAAAAATGTAATAGCAATAGATGTAATGGAGGTTTCAGGGAGTTTTGTCATCACGAGATTTAGGCTAAATCTTCGTTTAGCTTGTCCAAACTTTCCCTCAATAGCATTACGGAAGCATTCATCGGAGTGGGCTTGTTTCTTTTCTTCTTCACTGACATTTTTCGGAGGTCTTCCTAACTTCGGACCACTGATTCTTATCCCTCTTTCCTTACACCAATTTCTGTTTTCCCTAGTTCGATAAATTTTATCTACATGAACGGATTCGGGATAATAGCCAAACGTTTCTTTATACTTTTCTACTTGTTCTTTTAAATGACAAGATTCATTGAAGTTTTCCAAACTTATTTTGTCTAGAAACACATAGTTATCTACACAGCTTACTGAGAGTTTAGCTCCAAACTCTATTGGTTTTCCTGCTTTTCCCCTCACTATTGGACGAATATGCCGTTGAGTTAAACTTACAATTCTTTGAGGAACACTCTGGGTCTTATTCTCCCACATTGACTGTTGTTGTTCATAAACTTTTTTGATAGTCTCTAGACAATTTTTCTGTCTTTTACTCAGATTTTCCAGGGAAGCCCCAGCTTGAATTAAGTCTTCTATATTTCCTAAATTTTTCTTAAGGTATTTTAACTGTTTCCCGATAGCTTTTCTTCTTTCTTGATAAGATACTTTTCGTTTTTTAGCTACTTTTAAGTATTCCTTTCTAGCAATTTTTCTAGAAGTTCTCGGCTTTTTTCTCAATTTTACTCTTAATGGTGTATAAAGATTATCTATTATTCTTTCTGTCTCAATTCTGGCTTGATTTAATATGCCTAAATCCGTTGGGTATTTGATGTCTGCTGGCGCACAAGTCGCATCTAAAATTAGTTTACCTTTATTTTTTATTTTTTCTCCTTTTTCTTGGAGACAATCCTTTTTTTTTACTTCTTTATCACTCTTGTCTATTTCTCTTTTTACTATTTTTTTATTGATTTTGTTTATCAATTCTCCATCAATTCTTTTCCTAAAATGAACTAGCATTGAAGATTCCAGTGGTGGCTCTTGTTGATAACAATTTAAACCTATAAAGTATTGTAGATAGGGATTTTCTCTAATCTGTTCTATAGTTTCTCTATCACTTGTTCCTAATTTTTCCTTAATAATTAATGTCCCTAATGCCATTCTAAATAGTTTGGCTGGCGCACCTTTTTCTGCTGAAAAAAGTTTAGCATATTCTTCCTCAAAATCATCCCAAGGTATCAACTCTGCCATGATTACCCAACGATTATTGGGGGACAATTTGCCCTCGAAAGGTAATTCAAATTTTTCTGGGGGCGGTAAAGGTTGCTCCTCTTTTCGATACATTTGTTCTTGACCAACAACTGGGAGGTGTTTCTACCAATTATAGCGGTTTGTAGCCGACAAAGCTGATCTTTTTTGCGATCGCGAATATGGGTGTAACCTTTTAAAGAATAGGGTTTTGCTTTTATTCAGCAAACCCTAATTAATTCTCATTAAACTTATAATTTTTATACTATCATGATCTTTGATTAATTGAACGTTTAGATAGTATTCTATCTTATATTATCCGTGACTCCTAATAATTTCTAGGAAACTTGATGAATAAAGCGGGCAAAGTTTAAGAGTTCTTGCTGTTGGTTTTCAGATAAGTTATTAATAACAGCATTTAATCTTTCTGAAACTGGTATCCAACTTTTGGTTTTGGCTTGCCAAACCACTATAAACTGCTTCTCTGAAAGAGTATATAAAGCAGTAGTTTCTCCCTCGTTATTACTAAATTCCACCTCATATTTTCCATCTTCAAAGCACTCAACAATACTTCCTTGACTGCCAATAAATTGTTTAGCTTCGGGTAAATTTATTAATAATTCAATAATATCAAAAAATTCGGGTTTTATCATGACCTTTTTTTTTATATATAGGGTAACTAATCTAGCTATATTGGTGTTTAGTTCTCTTATCCATCCCGTTCGCACAATTTCTTTTTGATAGGGTTGTATTCCTTTTATTTCTAAGTCAATTTGATAACGCTCCCCATGTTCATCTTTAAATTAAAAGGTGGCTTCTGCATCTAAAACTTGAGCATAGATTTGATTCAGTAAAAGTTGATAATTATCTTTATTATAGCCTAAGTGCCGTTGAAACATCAAAGCTTTATTTGCTCCTTTCGGGTTTTCTGGATCAAGGGCATATTCTGTTAGTTTGCGAGGGTTAATTTCTATGTGGTTAAACAGTTCTTTTGGTTTCACTTACCTCTTTTCTAATTATAATGTTTGTAACACCCTGTAGGGGTCAACGGCCGTTGACCCCTACAATATTAATAAGAACCCCGATAAATCCGTTGTGCCTGTTCCGGGCTAAACTGTTCATATCCTGGTAAAGAAGACCTATTACTGCCATTTTTACCGTTACCATTACTGCTTGCTCTAGTAGTTGCAGGACGTTTAAAGGGTGTAGATCCAGGAGCATGATTTCTAGGATGGAAACTATATTCCGGTTCGGTGTCTGTAATTGAACTTTGAGGGGCGATGAAATCATGGGACGCTCGATCGTATTCTAGAACTTCTCCTGTTTCAATGCGATAAATCCAACCATGTAGGGTTAATTTTTTTTGATGCAGACGAGAATGAATAACGGGATAAGTTTGTAAGTTTTCCAGTTGGGTTAAAACATTTTCTGCAACCGTAACTTCTAATAATTCTTCCCCTTCCAAATGACTATAATTATCCTTAACCAGTCTGCGAGTAGCTTCTGCGTGTTTTAACCAATCATAAACCAAAGGCATTTTTTCTTGTAAACTATTCAATTTTAACAGCCCTTTCATGGCACCACAATGGGAATGGCCACAAACAATAGCTTGCTGAATATCTAATGCAGAAATAGCATATTCTATGGCTGCACCTTCTCCACCATTGGCTGCACCAAAAGGAGGAATAATATTCCCTGCATTACGAATAACAAAAAGGTCCCCAACTTCTGCTTGTGTGATTAAATTAGGATCAACACGGGAGTCCGAACAAGTAATAAAAAGAATACGAGGGTGTTGTCCTTGGGATAATTCTTCAAATAATTCACGGTGAGAAAGAAAATAACCACTTTGGAATTTTTGTAGTCCTTCAATTAGTTTTTTCATGGAAAAAAATAGCTATTTCTACTTAGTTTTAATTTTCATCTCTCCTTAATTATCTCTTAAATTGGATATGTTGTATACCGTTTTCTATTTGATTTCTATAACCAATTCATAAGTTTTTATTAACAATTGCATAAAGTTTATTTGTAGGTGGGCAGTGCCTCACCCTACATTTCTAGTTATTAACAATAAGAATTTGTGAAGTTTTAAATCTATCCATCCACCCTTCTAAATAAGCCCTATTTTCTTTTTGTTCTTCAATATTTGTTGTGTCTAAAGGATAAGGTGCTAACCCTTTAATAGCAGCAGTTGTTACACAAAACATGGACTTTTGAAACGTTTGACAAATTTGTACTAATAAGTCATCTTCTTGACGAAAACTGTGGCGGTAAACTTCGTGTAAATATTCGGGTAAATGATGCCTCATATCCTGCATTAATAAAGTAGGAGGAATTCCTGCACCTCCTACAGGCAAAGGATCAGCGTATAACGCACCATAGGTAAAGATAGCTTGTTCTGAGGGTATTTGGTAGGATTGAGCGTTATAAGAAATGGTACCAGGAAAGGGGGTTCCTCTAAAAAATATTGCTTCTACATAAGGTACAGCAGTGTCCATCAAAAAGGTTAACTCTGCTTTTTTGGGTAGCACTTCATAGACTTCTTCTTTGATTTTTACTTGATAAGTAATTGGTTTTGCAGCATCTTTAACTAAACCATCTAATATGTGTTGAACGACATCAGCAATGGATTTAATTTCACCGTTATCATAGAGATCAGAAAGGTCTAAAAATATATCTGCCATCACTCGCCAAAATTGTCCCAAACCACTATAATAAGACATCATTCTCATGTGTTCAGGAAGGAATTCTGGGAAGATTTTATGCAGGGTTAACATTAAAAAGTTATGCTTAAATTTAGCTTGAATAACCTTTTCTACATTATTTCTAAATTCAGGGGTATCTAAATAAGCATCTAACTCACCTCCTCCATGCCACATCATTGCTTTCATGCAGTATTCTGCGTATTCAAAATTGGTTCTATTATGGTTCCAATGACTAAGTAATTTATCAATAGAAAACTCTCCATTGAAATATTTAAAGAAGGGAAATAGAATAAAAAATTGATGCTCAGAAATATAAATTAAGTTCCGAGAATATTGATCTAAAATAACACCATAACTTTTGAGAATACCCACCACTTCTATGACATTTTGGGGTGAGTCTTTGAGTAATGCTTGTCCATTTTCTAAGCGATGTATATATTCTGCTAAGGAATGACGAGAAGGTTGTATCTTTGTGTTAACCATATTTTATTTATGTTTTACTCTGCGGTTTCTTCTATTGTATCTATTATTTCATGATTATCGACTTTAGTAAATCTATAATATTAAATCTTTGGTTGATTCTTATATTTCATGAAAAATAATAATTATTCATCATTTCTTATTTAGCTTCCATCCAATTTTTACCCGTATTAATTTCTACTACTAAAGGAACAGTTAATGTAACAGCATTTTCCATTGTTTCTTTTATTTTATCTTCTAATTCTTCCCATTCTTGGTGTGGTATTTCAAATACTAATTCATCATGAACTTGTAGCAACAAGTTAGCTTGATAGTTGTCTAAAATTTCTTGTATTTTTACCATAGCAATTTTAATAATATCGGCACTTGATCCCTGAATGGGTGCATTAGCAGCAGCCCTTAATAACTGAGAATCATTATAATTTATATTTATTTTATTGAGATCAATATTTTGAGGATCATGACCACGAAAACGATATAAATTATCATCAAAAAAGTTAAAATAACGTCTTCTTCCTAAAATTGTGGTTACATATCCATTAGCGATCGCTTCTTTTTTCATACTCTCTAAATAGTCAAATACTTTGGCATAGCGTTGACGATATTTATTGATAAATTCTTTTCCTTCTACTGCACTAACTCCTGCTTCTCTAGCAAACCTCTGAGAACCCATTCCATAAATAACACCAAAGTTAATGGTTTTACCTAAAGTTCTTTCTTGGGGTGTGATTTCTTCTTTATCAAATAATAGTCTTGCTGTAACACTATGAACATCATCAGCATTTTTGTAAGCGTTTAATAGAACTTGTTCTTGACTTAAATGGGCTAATATTCTTAGTTCAATTTGGGAATAATCAGCAGAAACCAATAACCAATCTTGTTGTGGGATAAATGCTTGTCTTATTCGACGAGAAAATTCTGTTCTGATGGGAATATTTTGTAAGTTAGGGTTAGACGATGACAGTCTTCCCGTGGCAGTTACAGACTGATTGAAATTGGTATGTATTCGCTGATCTATTTTGTCAACTAATTCCGGTAGTGCATCAATATAAGTAGATTTTAGCTTAGATAAGGTACGGTATTCTAAAATATAATCTATGATAGGGTGATCCCCTTTTAATTTTTCGAGGGTTGCGTGATCGGTAGAATAACCTGTTTTGGTTTTCCTTGATTTTTTACGGTTTAGTTCTAATTTCTCAAATAAAATATGTCCTAATTGTTTGGGTGAGCCTAAGTTAAATTTTTCTCCTGCTGCTTGATAAGCGTTCTCTTCTAAACTCAATAAATGTTGTTCTAGTTCCTTGGACAGTTTACCTAAATATTCGCTATCAATAATAATTCCTGTATCTTCCATGATAGCTAAGACAGGTTCTAAGGGTTGTTCCACTTCTAATAATAGTTTGTCTAGGGTAGAAAGGGGTTTCAATTCATTTTTTAAAGGTTCCACTAATAAAAAGGTTGCATAAGCATCCATTCCACAATATTCTGCTACTGTTTCAATATCTAAATCTGCGATAGTTTGTTTTTTTCCGATACCTAAATCTTTATAATCAAGGGAAGTAATACCCTCTAAATATTGTTCACATAATTCACTTAGTTTATGACTCTTCTCTGGATGTAATACATAACTCGCTAACATAGTATCTAAAACCACACCATCTAGGTTAATTCCCTGATGTTTGAAGATGAGGCGATCAAATTTAGTATTCTGGAAAACTTTGGGATAGTTATTACTTTCCAAAATAGATTGTAATCTATCAAAAACCTGTTCTTTTCTCAGTTGTTTTCCTTGTTTATGTGCAATGGGAATATAAGCGATATCAGTGGGTTTATTTCCCCAACAACAACCAATACCAACTAACTCAGCTTCTCTCGGGTTTAAAGCTGTTGTTTCTGTGTCCCAAGCAACAGGAATATTCCCATTAGTATAGGTTACAAGTTTATTTACTAATTCTTCTAATTGTTCTATTTCCGTGATGATTTGAGGTTTAATTAAAGATTCTTTCTTCTCTTCTTCAATCTTATTAACCGTCTCTACTTGAGTCGATGAACTATCAAACAGTGAAAGTTGATGGGTTTCACTTCTATCAATTTTATCATGAAATTCTAAAGTAATATTACCTCCAAAATGTTCTTGTAATTGATTAATCTCTTTGACAAACTTTTTCAGTTCTAAGTTTTCTAATATAGGTTTAACCGCATCAAAATTAAATCCTTTTAGTTCACAATTTTCTATCTCGAAATCTAACGGTGCATCGGTAACAATTTTTGCTAAAAACTGTGAATGTTCCGCCTCTTTCTTCCCTTCCTTTAACTTTTTCTTATTTGCTCCTTTAATAGCTTCAATATTATTATATACTTCGTCTAAAGTTTCGTATTCATTTAATAGTTTAACTGCTGTTTTATCTCCTATTCCCCTAATACCGGGAATATTATCAGACTTATCACCACATAAAGCTTTATAATCAATTACTTGTGTGGGTTTAATACCCATTTTTTCTGTAACATCATCGAATTTAAACTCTGTATAACCCTCTCCTGAGGAACTTCTTACTGCATTTCTTTCTAAATATAAAACACTGAGATTATTCTGATCATTAACCAATTGAAAAAGATCGCGATCGCCAGTAACAATTTTTACTCGATAACCATTTTCTGTGCCTCGATTTGCCACCGTTCCCAAAATATCATCCGCTTCATATCCGGGTGCAGTTATAATAGTAATATTTAAAGCTTCTAATAGTCGTTGTAAGTTCTGAATATCCGGTATAAAATCCTCTGGAGTTTCTTTTCTATCTGCCTTATAGTTAACATCTGCTTCGTGACGAAAAGTCGGCTCACTACTATCAAAAGCAATAGCAATATATTCAGGCTTTTCTAACTTAATCACCTGAATTAAAGAATTAAGAAAACCAAAACAAATACTGGTAGGAATACCAGTAGAAGTTCTTAATGGCCCCCTTCTCGCTTTGGCAAAAGCATAATAAGCACGAAAGGCCAAAGAATGACCATCAATAAGCAGTAAAAGCGGTAAATTGCAAGGATTGGGCATAAGTAAAAGCAATTAAATATTTATGTACTGTAATTGTCGATTTGATTAAAGTTGATGCACTTTACTAAGATATAGGTAGCAGATTTAACCAACAGAACTATCTTTATGTTATCTCCCATCCTCGACTCATCGGTTTCCCAGACACCCACCATTGTTAATCTAACCAACGGCTTAACCATTATAGCTGAACAAATGCCCGTAGATGCAGTTAACCTCAATGTCTGGCTGAAAGTAGGATCTGCACTAGAGTCCAATGAGATCAACGGAATGGCCCATTTCCTGGAGCATATGGTCTTTAAAGGTACTCCAAACCTAAAAAATGGAGAATTTGAACAACGCATCGAACAAAGGGGTGCTGTGACTAATGCAGCTACTTCTCAAGAATACACTCATTTTTATATTACCAGTGCGCCCAATGATTTTGCGGATTTAGTACCGTTACAGTTGGATGTAATTTTTAATCCTATCATTGAAGATGGTGCGTTTGGACGGGAAAAATTGGTGGTTTTAGAAGAGATTCGTCGTTCTTATGATAATCCGAGTCGTCGCACCTTTTATCGAGCGATGGAAACCTGTTTTGATACTTTACCCTATCGTCGTCCCGTGTTGGGCCCAGCAGACGTGATCGAAGGGTTAACTCCTCAACAAATGCGGGAGTTTCATGGTAGTTGTTATCATCCCAACTCAGTCACAGCAGTTGCAGTGGGAAACCTTCCTGTTGAGCAATTAATTGATATCGTTGCTGATAGTTTTGAGAAAACTTATTATCAGACAGAAACGTTTTCTGATTCTTTGCAGTCATTAAGCTTTCCTGTGTCTCCAGAGTCACCTTTTGAGGAGATTATTCGCCAAGAATATGAAGATGAGCAACTACAACAAGCACGATTAATTATGATGTGGAAAGTACCTGGTTTGTTAGATTTAGAGGAAACTTATGGGTTAGATGTCTTAGCTTCTATTTTGGGAAAAGGTAAAACCTCTCGTTTATTTCAAGACTTACGAGAAGATAAAAACTTAGTCTCTCATATCAGTGTTAGTAATATGACCCAAAAAGTTCAGGGAATGTTTTATATTGCGGCAAAACTGGAAAAAGAGAATGTTCCAGAAGTCGAAAAAATAATCACTCAACATCTGCAAAGTATTCAGAAAGAGTCTATCAAGGAAGAAGAATTGAATCGGATCAAAAGACAAGCGGTTAATAGGTTTATTTTTAATAACGAAAGACCAAGCGATCGCACCAACCTTTATGGGTATTATTACTCTCAAATGCAATCGTTAAACCCTGCTTTATCTTACCCCCAAGTTATTCAATCCTTAACCACAGATGATATTCAAAATGCAGCACGGAAATATCTTGATCCTAATGCTTATGGAGTGACAATTGTTACCAACTAATAATAAACTATAAATGGGTCAGGAGTATCCCCAATTTGCCAATTGTCTTTGATGGATAATAGTTTTATTATTGTCAAACTCCAAAGATAATTTTCTGCAAATATGGAACGCTTTCAGTGGGTTAATTATTAAGGTCAAAAATAATGTGGACACAAATTTCTCAACATATTAGTGAAACAACAGGAAAACCCTTTACTGTCGAAAGGCAAAAATCTGTAAGTGGTGGCTGTATCAATCAAGGTTATTGTCTCATTGGCTCAGATATCAAATACTTTGTGAAGATTAACCATGCCTCTAAAGTTGAAATGTTTGCAGCAGAAGCATTGGGACTCAAAGAAATGGCACAAACCCAAACGATTCGAGTACCTAAACCGATATGTTGGGGTATGACAGAACGCTCTAGTTATATTGTTTTAGAGTGGTTAGAATTTGGTAGTTCTCATAATAGTGCTTGGGAAGAAATGGGGATAAAATTGGCTAAAATGCACAATTATCAAGGAGAAAATAAGTTTGGCTGGAGTGAAAATAATACCATTGGCTCCACGCCACAAGTAAATAATTGGACAGATACATGGTCTGATTTTTTTGCAAATCATCGCATTGGATTTCAATTAAAATTAGCCAATAGGAAGGGAGGAAATTTCGGCAATTATAATCAAATCGTAGATAAAGTAAGACAAATTTTAGCAAGTATTGAACCCCAACCTTCCCTAGTTCATGGTGACTTGTGGTCAGGAAATGTCGCAGTTACAGACGCAGGAGAACCTGTGATCTTAGACCCAGCAACCTATTATGGTGATCGGGAGGTTGATCTTGCTATGACAGAACTTTTCGGAGGGTTTCCTGCTGCTTTTTATCGGGGATATAACGAGGTATTTCCCTTAGATAAAGGATATAAGAAACGCAAAACTTTGTATAATCTTTATCACATTTTAAACCATTTTAATCTGTTCGGTGGTGGTTATGGTTCCCAGGCTAATTTTATGATTCAAGAAGTATTAAAGAATTAATATAGGGTTTCTCGGACTCATGGGGTACACCTAATATATATCTAACGTAACGGGAGCATCCCATTTTTTCAAAAAACGAGATGAATGGAGTTTGACGAGAAGATGGTGAGACGGGGGGAAATTCATCATATCAACTATTATCAATAAAGGAGAATTTGCAACTTTGGGATGCTCCCAACGAAACAAAAAACCCTCAAAAAGAGGGAAAATTTCCAAATCAATAACTAATTAAAGGAATCCATTCGTAACCATCTACAATACCTTGAAAATAATCGTTAATAGCTTCTCTAGAATAAGGTGTAACTCCCGTTTCTTCTCCAAACCATTTTTCATACATTTCTACTTGTTGCGGTTGATCACTAATAATACCTTCCATAAACTTAACTAAACTGTAATTTACCATACCTCGCCAAGCTGATTCATCTTCGGGAATCATACAAGCATAAGCTTCATAAACGTAAGGAAATTCTGGAACCACCTCAAAGCGATCGCCATTATTATTTTCTAATTGTAATGCCTGTAAAACAATCCCATCACCAGCAATAGCTTCAATTTCACCTTTTTTAAGCTTTTCTAACCCTTCAATTCTATTTTTAATAGGAACAATAATTGCAGCAGGTTGTTGAATTTTAATCGCTTGTTCATTAGTTGTATTCGGAATAACACCAATTCTCCTACCTGCTAAGGAGTCAATAGTACCTAAACTACTGCCTTTTTTCCTCATAATTTTTGTCCCACTAGCAAAATAACTAACAGAAAAATCAATAATCTTATCCCGTTCCCAGGTAAAAGTAGAAGAGGCACATTCTATATCAATCTCTTTATTTTTAACTTTATTAAAACGATTTTGTGGCGTAACTTCTACCAATTTTAAGCGAATAGGTTTCCCTAGTTCTTTTTCCACATTTTGACGAATAATCTCTAAAATATCAATAGAATAACCCACCCATTCTCCCTTTTCATTGATGTAGGCAAAAGGAGTTGCATCTTTACGAGTTCCTGCGGTAATAACCCCTGTTTGTCTAATTCTTTCGAGAATTTCTCCAGCCCAAACTGCATTTTGAGAAGTCGCAGTTAACAATAAAGTTAAAGCAAATAAAACAAATTTTTTTTTCATCATTTTTTTCCTCATACCATCCTAACCTCCTAGACTGGGAAAGGGTCAATTAAGTTTCAATTACAAATTGAGCAAAAATAAAATTATTTTTGTTGAAAAAAGTCGTAATGTGGGCAATATCTAAAATACTTTGTTTCGACCTTTTATTAATATTGCCCACCTCACGTTTATCTATAAACAGCTACTTATTGCCTATTTCCCTTTACCTCAGTTCTTGGCGACTGCTATCTATTCTACTGACAATATCAAACAGATTTGTTATGGTAAACATCTAAAGATATCTAGGATTAATGCCACTGTGAGTTCTAATAATCTACCCAAAACCACCGCTTATGTCCGTATTACTCAACAGTCTTGGCAGCAAGGACAAATGGAAGGAGAAGTAAGGGCCGCAGAATATCAATGGCGGTTTAAATGGCATTTTCGTCACGGACAGCTATTAGTACAACCGTCCCTAGGCCGTGCTTTAATTTATGAACCCTTGGGACGGTTTTTGGAACGATCTGACTATCAACTAGAACCTGGGGGAGATTATGAGTTTACCCTGCGATCGCAGCTTTAATTATTATGTTTGTGTTCACCCCTTTTCATCATCATCAAATTCCGGCCACAACAACCGTAAAGCCATTACAGCAAACCCTATAGCTGCCATCGCTTTTAACAGTTTAGTGGGCAGAAATTGAGCAATAGTTCCCCCAGCAATCACCCCCAAAAAACTCGCTAGAATTAAAGCAGTAATTGAGCCAAAAAATACCGCACGGGGAGACTTAGAACTACCTCCCAAAGCGATAGCTGCCAGTTGACTTTTATCCCCGACTTCTGCCAGAAAAACTGTAATAAAACTTAATCCAAATAATTGCCAATCCATGCTTAAATCACCTTAACTACTTAATATATCTCCTACCAATAACCCTGTAATTATTAGTAACAATAAAGCTACCGCTATATCTAAAGTTTTCGGAGATAAACGACGGGCTAACCAATAACCAATTAACACCCCTAATAAACTGGTCGCAATTAAAGCGATCGCTGACCCAGCAAATACTATCCAAGGGGATTGAGATTCTGCACTGATTAATAGGGTTGCCAGTTGGGTTTTATCACCCATCTCTGCTAAAAATATTGTCAAGAAAGTTGAACTAAAAACAGTCCAAAAACTCCACGTTCTTTGTTCTTTTGAACTCTCCTCAGAGAGAGAATTTTGCTGATTTTCAGTTTCAGTTGTTTGAGAAGCATTCATGATATAATAGGTAAGTAATCAATTATTTTGTATCTTGATAAGCCATGCCATTAGCTTCTGCGTAACGTTCCATAAAACGCATAAAACGATCCCAATGCTCATCTTTTTCAAGATCAAATCCGCATCTAACCTCTTTTAATTCATCCCCTTCATCCCCTCCCCAAATAATTTTTAAAGAAGAGGGAGTGACGCTAATTTCTCCTTCCGAGTCAATTAAACGTAAATCACCGTAGGTTTGATTTGTATAACTTCTGAACCTTTCTAAAGATTTTAAATTCTCAAAAATCATTAAGACATTACGAATCCCTGTTTGCTTACTCCGTCGTAAACTTACATTACTTAATTCCTCCGAAATGCCCACAAAGAACTCGATGGAAGGGGTGACATTACTCATACTTAATCCTTTTGATATTTTCTTAAAAACAGGGATTAAAACCAAGGAAGAAATTAAAAAAAGAACTCAATCTCTTCCCGATGTTTATAGCGTTTCTCGGACTCATGAGGTACACCTAATATCGAGCCTCCGAACTCCGAACTCCGAACTCCGAACTCCTAAAACTAGAAAACTCTGTACCTCACAAGTATGAGAAGTGCTATATATCTTATTCAGCTTCCCCTCCTTGAATTTTAAGAATGAGAAAGCCCCAAGCTAAGCCAAAAAGAACTAAAACCATTAAAACAACGGCACCATTAAACATCATACTTTCAGCAGTCATTTTTATTCTCCTAATTGAATGGATAAGTATTAATAATTGCGGGACAGTTTTAGCTTATCATTGAAGTTACCATTAAGGTAAAAGTTACTCAATTTTAGCCAAAGTTCACCCATGGTTATATATGTATTGTAAAGCACCAAGGTAAAATCACAAGATGCAATTCTCAGACTCCCCACAACGTCAACGTCCCCATTTAGCCTTAACCATGGGAGATCCTGCCAGTATTGGTCCCGAAATTATCCTCAAAGCCTTGGCTGATCCCACCATCAGCGAAACTTGTGATCTCACCGTCATCGGAACGCGATCGCTACTCGAAAAAACCTACCAGGAATTACACCTACAGGGACAGCCCTTAGTCCATCCCGACAACTTGTCAATAATTGATATTCCCCTCGATCCCAACACCATTGAGCAAATTATGCCAGGCTCCGGTAATGGGGCCAGTGGCAAAGCGAGTTTTCTTTACTTAGAAACAGCCATCGCCCATACCCTGGAAGGTAAGTTTCAGGGTATTGTCACCGCCCCCATTGCCAAGTCTTGTTGGAAAGCAGCCGGGTATAGTTATCCAGGACAAACAGAAGTATTAGCCCAAAAAGCCAAAATTGAGCGATTTGGGATGTTATTTGTGGGGCGATCGCCTTATACTGGTTGGACGTTACGAACCTTACTGGCCACCACCCATATTCCTCTCAACCACGTTTCTCAGACGTTAACCCCTCAATTAATGTCCCTGAAATTAGACCTATTGATTAACTGTTTGCAGCAAGATTTTGCTATTGAAAACCCGAAAATTGTCATCTCAGGATTAAACCCTCATAGTGGAGAAAATGGACAATTAGGAACAGAAGAAAAAGATTGGTTATTTCCCTGGTTAGAAAAAGCACAACAACAATATTCCCATGCAGAAATAGTGGGTTTAGTTCCCCCTGATACTTTATGGGTTAACCCGGCCAAAGCTTGGTATGGAGATACCTTAAAAATAACTCAAACAGGAGATACTGCCAGAGATCGACCGACATTAACTCTGAATAATGTCGGTGATGCTTATTTGGCACTGTATCACGATCAAGGACTAATTCCGGTAAAATTAATGGCCTTTGATCAGGCTATCAACACCACCATTGGTTTACCTTTTATCCGTACTTCCCCCGATCATGGAACCGCCTTTGATATTGCGGGAAAAGGTATTGCCAGGGAAACCAGCCTTAAAGCAGCCATCGAGTTAGCCGTTGAGTTAACTAAACAGCGATTAAGATAGATTTACCTATTCAAGTGATCAAGATCACATGATCAGTGGGGTTTAGATCAGTGGAAATTACAGATTTATAATTCATAATTGAGGCTGACTTATTGGAGTTATCTAAGTAGTCGGACATAAATAAACAGCACTGTATTAACTTATGTTAATAAGGCTATAACCCTTCCCTATTGCCTGTTCCCCGTTCCCTGTTTCCTTCCTTCACAGATAGCTTTAAATTTGTCCAACCACTTATATAATTCAACCGTTTATCCGCTATTTTTGAATCTTGTTATGCTTTATTTAACAGAAAAGAAGCAAAATATACAACATATCTTAGTTTTTAGTTTAACCAGTGGTCAACGAGTATTTTATCTGGAAGAACCCCAATATTCCATTGGCCGGTATTCCACAAATGCTACTGTCATCAATGCTGAAGGAATTTCTAGACAACACGCCACTCTCATTAAAACATCTAAAAATGATGAGCATTTTTCTTATGTTTTGATTGATGGCACTATTGAAGGGGATAGAAGTACCAATGGAGTCGTAGTAAATCGGGAAAAAATTGAGAAAACCGAACTAAAACATGGAGACAATATTTATTTTACTGGAGATGTAAAAGCCCATTATTATATTATTGATAACAGGAATCAAGAATGTGTGGATAAATTCAAGCCAAACCTTTTTATAAATTCTACTTCTCCTGATATAAATGGTTTTGCAAATCATACACAATTAAAAGAAAATAACATAGATATACCTAGCTTATCAGAAATAAAAAATCTAGCCTCTGTTGTAGAATTGAGTCCTATTCCTATTGTTGAAATTAACTATGAAGGAACCATTACTTACCTGAATCCATCTACTAATTTAAAATTTCCTAATTTACAAAAAAGACAAATTAAACATCCTTTGCTACAAGGATTGCTCGAAAAACAAGATTATAATAATGGGAGTTTAGTTATTCGAGAAGTTGATATAGAAAACCAAAGTTTTGAACAGCATATTCATTACTTAGCACAAGAACAACTAATCAGAAGCTATATATTCAATATCACCCAACGTAAACAAGCAGAAAATGAATTAAAGCACCATGCTTTTCACGATGGTTTAATAGGATTGCCCAACCGTAATTTTTTTGATCAACATATTTCTTTAATATCCAAAAATAGCCAAAGATATAATAAATTATTTGCTATTTTATTTATTGACATCGATAATTTTAAAAATATTAATGACACATTAGGACATAATATTGGCGATCAGATTTTACAATATTTTGCTAAGCGTTTAAACTCTCATATACGAAAAAGTGATTTCGTTTGTCGCTGGGGAGGAGACGAATTTGTAGTCCTTCTTGGAGAAATTCAAAATCCTGACCAAGCAGCTAAATTTTCTCAGAGATTGCTTCAAACCTTTGAACATCCCTTACAGATAGAAGGACATGAAATATATCTTAAATGTAGTGTGGGAATTGCCATTTATCCCGAAGATGGACAAGAAACAGAAATACTGCTCAAAAATGCTGATGCTGCTTTGTATCGTACCAAAGAATCTGGACGAAATCATTATCAATTTTATAACCCACAAATGGGTGTAGAAATTGCTGAGAATTTCACTCTAGAAAACCAACTTCATCAAGCTGTAAAAAATGGGGAAATGATTCTACATTATCAACCCCAAATTAATATCAAAACTGGTCAAGTTTATGGTTTAGAGGCATTAATTCGCTGGAAAAGTCCTCAACTGGGGTTAATTAAACCAGGTAAATTTATCCCTCTAGCAGAAAAAACAGGTTTAATCTTACCCATGGGGGAATGGGTACTAAAAACCGCTTGTCAACAAAATAAGAAATGGCAACAAATGGGATTACCCCCCGTGATAATTTCGGTTAATTTATCAGCACAACAATTACAACAACCTAATCTAATTGAAACTGTAGAAAATACCTTGGAATCTGTTGGATTAGATCCCAAATGGTTAGAATTAGAAGTAACTGAATCTATGCTGATGAAAAATATAACTATAGCCAAGAAAACCCTACAAGAATTAAGGGAGATGGGAGTTTATATTTCTATGGATGACTTTGGTACAGGATATTCTTCTCTAGGTTACTTAAAAAAATTCCCCTTTGATACCCTGAAAATTGATCAAAGTTTTGTGAAAGAACTTAATCAAAGTTCTCAAGACTTACATATTATTTCTGCTATTATGACCCTAAGTCGTGGCTTTAATCTGAGAGTTATTGCGGAGGGAGTTGAAAATCAAGAACAGTTAAAACTTCTGAAAGAATTGAATTGTGAAGAAATGCAAGGATATTTATTTAGTCGTCCTTTAAGTTCAGAAGATGTATTAAAGTATTTAATAGGTTTTCAGAAACAAAAAAATCAATTTCTTCTCTCAACTAACAATTGACAAAATATTTACCAAGCTTTTTCTTAAAAAAACCATACATAACATTATGAACACTCATATAAATCATTCTCAAAAAAGCCGCCAACTTCTAGTAGTCGAAGATCAAAAATATCGTCAAACCATTTCTTTAGAAGAAGAAACCTATTCTATTGGCAGACATACTAAAAATTCTATTGTCATTCATTCACAACAAGCTTCCCGTCGTCATGGTACATTAATGAGACGAAAACATCGTGATAATAATACCTATTCTTACTGGATTATTGATGGGGATCTAGATGGGAATAAAAGTCGTAATGGAATTTATGTTAATGGAGAAAAATGCTTAATCAAAGAGTTAAAGAATGGAGACTTAATTAACTTTGGTTGTGAAGTAAATGCGACTTATTATGCTAGTAATGAATGGTCTAATACTATCGTCGATATTATCAAAAGTAAACCGCAACAAGTCCATAGTGATTCCCCAGAATTGGATAGTCAATACACCATAGGAGCAGATCATGTATATTTTGGACTTCCCTCCCAAGCTCTCAATTCTAAAGATACACTTAAAGCTAAAGAATATCAAGATCCTTTAACCAAATTACCCAACAGGGTTTTATTCAAAGAATACTTTTTAAATTCTCTCAGCAATGCAAAGCAACATCATAAATCAATAGCGGTAATGTTATTAGATATTAATCACTTCCAAGGGATTAATAAAAATTGGGGCTATCCTGTGGGGGATAAAATTTTACTTGAAGTAGCTGAACGGATTAAAGCTAGTTTGAGAGGGAGTGATATTGTTTGTCGTTGGGGAGACGATAAATTTATGATTTTATTCCCTAAAATTAGTCATGGAAATGACCTTGAAAAAATCACTCAGAGACTTTTAAATAATATTGGCGAATCCTTACAGTTATCGGAAAAAGTTTTATATTTAGAGTATAGTATGGGTTGTGCTATTTATCCTCAAGACGGTCACGATAGTAAAACCCTTCTACGACAGGCAGAAAGTAGATTAACTAATCATAAAAAAGAAATGAGAGCAAAGAATAAAAGATATAATCTAACTATTGATCCCAAAGCATCTAAACTGTTAAAGGCAAAAACTGCTTTAGAAGAAGCATTAAAGCACCAAGAGTTAGAACTTTATTGTCAACCCCAAATCAAAATAAGGACAGGAGAAATTTCTGGAGTTGAAGCATTAATTCGTTGGAACCATCCAGAATTAGGTCAAATTAAGCCACAAAAATTTATACCTGTCGCTGAGCAAACTGATTCAATTATCTCCATAGGTGAATGGGTTTTAAGACAAGCCTGCCTTCAAAACCGTACTTGGCAGGATATGGGTTTACCTAATTTGATAATGTCGGTTAATTTGTCCCCATTACAATTAAAAGATACAAATTTTATTAATCTAGTTGAAAGCATATTAGGGGAAACAAAACTTGCTCCTCAATGGTTAGAATTGGAAATAACAGAAAAGGCAATACTTGCCAATACAGAAATAGCTCATCAAGTTTTGCAAAATTTAAGGCAATTAGGAATTCATTTATCTATGGATGATTTTGGAACCGGTTATTCTTGTCTTAACCATCTTCCTAAATTCCCCTTTGGCACCTTAAAAATCGCTCAGTCTTGTGTACAAGAAATAACAGAAAAACCAGAAAATATTGCTATTATTTCAGCAGCTATCGCTTTGGGAAACAGTTTGGACTTACGGGTTATTGCCGAAGGGGTTGAAACCAACAAACAACTCAAGTTATTAGAAAATTTAGATTGTCGAGAAGCCCAAGGGTATTTATTAAGTCAACCCTTAAATTATCAGGAAGCGACTAGATTTTTGGAGGTTTATCAACACCAAAAAGTTTCTTGTTAATTTTGCTAGAATGGGAGCATGGCCTTCTAGACTGTGACAAGCAGTCTTCTTGTGCTATAGTATTCACGACTCAAATGTAAACCATGTCTGAAGCAAGCGATCATAATTCTTGGAACTTTCCAGACTTAGACGAAGCGTTAGTGAGTTTTGATGAAATTCAAGAACAATTAAACTATCAACAAGCACAAGATAGTCTCAGAAATTTAGTTAACCATTTAGATTTAACCCATCGGGAACAAATTGGCTTAGAAAGTGAATTAAATAGCCTCACAGAAATGCTAGAGAAACTGGAGTATTCTTTAGTACAAATTGCTGCTTTTGGTATGGTGGGAAGAGGAAAATCTTCGGTTTTAAATGCCTTGATAGGAGAAAATATTTTTAAAACAGGTCCTTTACACGGAGTGACTCAAAGCATTGATACAGCAGACTGGAAATTACAACAAGATGAGCAGATAAAAGGGTTGCAAACAGTAGCCTTATCGGGGTGGGGAAAGTCTCAAATACAGTTAATTGACACCCCTGGTATTGATGAAGTAGATGGAGAAACTAGGGAAATGTTAGCCCATGATATGGCTAAGCAAGTGGATTTAATTCTCTTCGTTATTTCAGGGGATATGACTAAGGTTGAATTCGAGGCTTTATCCCGATTAAGATTAGCAGGAAAACCGATTATTTTGATCTTTAACAAAATTGATCAATATCCAGAAACGGATCGCTTAGCCATTTATGAAAAAATACGGGACGACAGGGTTAAAGAGTTGCTGTCTCCTGATGAAATTGTTATGATTGCGGCCTCTCCTTTAATAACAGAAATGAGTCAAGATGAACAAGGTAATTTAAAACAAAAAAGAAGCAGAGGAAAGCCAGAGATCGAGACCTTAAAGTCAAAAATATTAGAAATTTTACATCGAGAAGGTAAGTCTTTGGTTGCCCTTAATACAATGTTATACGCCGATGAAGTTAACGAGCAAATCATCGCCCGTAAATTAGAAATTAGAGAAAAAGCAGCTAACCAACTAATTCACAAAGCAGTGATGATTAAAGCCATGGCTATTGCTTTAAACCCCGTGACAGTGGTTGATTTATTTACAGGGGCAGTGGTGGATGTAGCGATGATTTTGGCCTTATCTAATCTCTATGGTATACCCATGACCCAACAAGCAGCGATCGCCCTTTTACAAAAAATTGGGGTGAGTATGGGGGGCATTAGTGCCACGGAGTTTCTCACTTCTTTGGGTTTGAGTTCCCTCAAAGGAATGTTAGGGTTGATGGTCCCCACAACCGCAGGGTTGTCTTTGCTTCCTTATATTTCCATTGCTATCACTCAAGGCAGTGTGGCCGGGGTTTCTTGTTATGCCATTGGCCAAGTAAGCAAACGCTATTTAGCTAATGGGGCAGCCTGGGGACCCGAAGGACCAAAAACAGTTGTGAAGCAGATTTTATTATCTTTGGATAAAACTTCGATTTTGAACCGCATTAAGTGGGAGTTGGGGGCTAAGTTGAAGCGAGATCAGGGTTTTAAGTTAAATCAAAGACTGTAACAGGAGATTCTTGTGATCCCCCCTAAGATTCCCCCCTTACTAAGGGGGGAATCTTAGGGTGGAGTGTGGGGAGTGTGGGAAGAATATTAGTCCAACCATAAGAGAGACTTTTGCTAAGCATTAAGAAAATTTACAAAAAGGGACTTGACGAATCCTTAAAATTTGCTGTAACTTTCTATAGTAATTAGGGTTTGCTGAAAAAGTTTCTCCAAAATTTATGCCACTTTTGACCAAGAATTTTCTGACAAATCAATAAGTTTTAGTACATAAAAATTGTTTAAAGTATAATCAAAATTAATGAAAGGCGGTTTGATGAGTTCCCCTGTTCTATTATTAGTAAATAAGGACAAAAAAAGCGACAAAAACTGCCTCAGAAGTTTAGAAAGATTGACAACTAAAAATGTAATAGCAATAGATGTAATGGAGGTTTCAGGGAGTTTTGTCATCACGAGATTTAGGCTAAATCTTCGTTTAGCTTGTCCAAACTTTCCCTCAATAGCATTACGGAAGCATTCATCGGAGTGGGCTTGTTTCTTTTCTTCTTCACTGACATTTTTCGGAGGTCTTCCTAACTTCGGACCACTGATTCTTATCCCTCTTTCCTTACACCAATTTCTGTTTTCCCTAGTTCGATAAATTTTATCTACATGAACGGATTCGGGATAATAGCCAAACGTTTCTTTATACTTTTCTACTTGTTCTTTTAAATGACAAGATTCATTGAAGTTTTCCCAACTTATTTTGTCTAGAAACACATAGTTATCTACACAGCTTACTGAGAGTTTAGCTCCAAACTCTATTGGTTTTCCTGCTTTTCCCCTCACTATTGGACGAATATGCGGTTGAGTTAAACTTACAATTCTTTGAGGAACACTCTGGGTCTTATTCTCCCACATTGACTGTTGTTGTTCATAAACTTTTTTGATAGTCTCTAGACAATTTTTCTGTCTTTTACTCAGATTTTCCAGGGAAGCCCCAGCTTGAATTAAGTCTTCTATATTTCCTAAATTTTTCTTAAGGTATTTTAACTGTTTCCCGATAGCTTTTCTTCTTTCTTGATAAGATACTTTTCGTTTTTTAGCTACTTTTAAGTATTCCTTTCTAGCAATTTTTCTAGAAGTTCTCGGCTTTTTTCTCAATTTTACTCTTAATGGTTTATAAAGATTATCTATTATTCTTTCTGTCTCAATTCTGGCTTGATTTAATATGCCTAAATCCGTTGGGTATTTGATGTCTGCTGGCGCACAAGTCGCATCTAAAATTAGTTTACCTTTATTTTTTATTTTTTCTCCTTTTTCTTGGAGACAATCCTTTTTTTTTACTTCTTTATCACTCTTGTCTATTTCTCTTCTTACTATTTTTTTATTGATTTTGTTTATCAATTCTCCATCAATTCTTTTCCTAAAATGAACTAGCATTGAAGATTCCAGTGGTGGCTCTTGTTGATAACAATTTAAACCTATAAAGTATTGTAGATAGGGATCTTCTCTAATCTGTTCTATAGTTTCTCTATCACTTGTTCCTAATTTTTCCTTAATAATTAATGTCCCTAATGCCATTCTAAATAGTTTGGCTGGCGAACCTTTTTCTGCTGAAAAAAGTTTAGCATATTCTTCCTCAAAATCATCCCAAGGTATCAACTCTGCCATGATTACCCAACGATTATTGGGGGACAATTTGCCCTCGAAAGGTAATTCAAATTTTTCTGGGGGCGGTAAAGGTTGCTCCTCTTTTCGATACATTTGTTCTTAACCAACAACTGGGAGGTGTTTCTACCAATTATAGCGGTTTGTAGCCGACAAAGCTGACCTTTTTTGCAATCGCGAATATGGGTGTAACCTTTTAAAGAATAGGGTTTTGCTTTTATTCAGCAAACCCTAAGTACAGGATTTATCAGAGTCTTGAGCCTTTACCCTCTCGTCAATCAAGTAACCTTGGTCTGTAAATTTACGGAGATGTCTCAGTCAAAGGCATTACTCGCATAAAATCAAAAAATGAGAAAATACTAAGCAAAACTTAACAAAACGTCATGCAAATAACAAATCAAATTCATTTTAGAAATGTCAAGGGGGATATATTCGGCGGGTAACCGCAGCCGTGATCGCCCTTCCTATGGCCCTGGCCTTCGGTGTAGCCTCTGGTGCAGGTCCTGCGGCTGGTTTATGGGGTGCAGTATTAATCGGTTTTTTCGCTGCTTTATTTGGCGGAACCCCCACCCTCATATCTGAACCCACCGGTCCAATGACGGTGGTAATGACAGCAGTGATCACAAAATTGACCGCAGATAACCCCGAAAACGGTCTAGCGATGGCTTTTACCGTGGTCATGATAGCAGGGGTCTTTCAGATTATTCTCGGTGCGCTGAAACTTGGTAAATATATTACCTTAATGCCCTATACAGTAATTTCTGGCTTTATGTCAGGTATTGGGCTAATTCTAATTACTTTACAATTTGGTCCATTATTAGGAACAGCTAACCCCAAAGGTGGGGTAATAGCAGCCCTACAAAATGCTCCTACCGTATTAAGTAATCTTAGTCCCAACATAGGTGAGGTTATTTTAGGTTTGTTAGCGGTAGCAGTGTTATTTTTAATGCCCTCGAAACTGAAGAAAGTTGTTCCTCCTCAGTTAGTAGCGTTGATTGGTTGTACCTTAATTTCAGTCTTCTTCTTTGGCAACGCTGAGATTAAAACCATCCCTGAGTTTAGCGCGGGACTTCCTTCTTTAGTCATGCCTACCTTTACCGTAGATCAAGTGCAAATCATGATTGTAGATGGTTTAGTGTTAGGGATGTTAGGTTGTATCGACGCATTATTAACCGCAGTTATCGCTGACAGTTTAACCCAAACTCAACACAACTCTGATAAAGAATTAATTGGTCAAGGTATTGGTAACTTAGTCTCTGGTTTATGCGGTGGTTTACCCGGTGCTGGTGCCACCATGGGAACCGTAGTTAATATTCAAGCTGGGGGACGCACTGCCGTATCTGGTTTATCTCGTGCTTTTATCTTATTGGTTGTGGTGCTTTGGGCTGCCCCTTTAACCCAAAATATTCCCTTAGCCGTGTTAGCAGGTATTGCCTTTAAGGTGGGTATCGATATCATTGACTGGAAGTTTCTCCAACGCGCTCATAAACTGTCTTGGAAAGCAGCGGCCATTATGTATGGGGTGATGTTGCTCACTGTCTTCTATGATTTAATTACTGCCGTTGGTTTAGGGGTATTCGTTGCTAACATTTTAACCATCCAAAAATTAGCCAATATTCAAGCCGATCGCGTCAAAGCTATTGATACCCACGAAGATGATCGTCTTGCTAACCAAGAAGCCAGACACTTGATGAAAGAAGCCAATGGACGTATCTTATTACTCGACTTAGGGGGCCCCATGAGTTTCGGTGCATCTAAGGCCATCACCCAACGTCAGAATATATTAGATAACTACGAAATGTTGGTGATCGACTTAACTCATGTACCTTTATTGGGTGTCACTGCTACCCTAGCTCTTGAGAAAACCATCGATGACGCTTATGCTAAAGGGTTAGAAGTTTATATTGTCGGTGGGGAAGGAAAACTCAAAGAGAGACTACAAAAATTCGATATTTTGGATCGAGTTCCTCACAAAAACCGTGTTCAAACCCGTGTTGCAGCGTTACAGTTAGCTGTCGCCAGTATCAATGGAAACACCATGGAACAAATTCAAAAAGGAATGGGGATCAACGGTTCTCATTTCCCTGAAGACGATAACAACCCATCTAACGGCGTTACTTCCGGTGATCGCCTTTCTAACTAGAAAAGGCTCCGAGGCAGAAGGCAGGAGGCTAATATATTGAAACGTCTCCCCCCTCTCCCCGAAGTCTCACTCTTTCAGAAAAAAATTGTCCACTTAGTCAAAAATTATGTTCACAAGTCCACCTATTCCACTATTAGCGACAGAAACGACAGCCAATCTTGGCCCGACGATTTTAGCCGGTGTTTTACTCAGTTTAATTGTTATTTATTTAGCCAGTAAATTAGGGGGAGAAATCTCTAGATCCCTTAATTTGCCTCCCGTTTTAGGAGAATTAGTCGGTGGTGTAGTTGTTGGTGCATCTGCCCTACATCTATTAGTCTTCCCCGAAAGTGGTGCCACTGCGGCGGACTCGGTATTGATGAGTACCTTACAATTAGTAGGAGGTTTAACCCCGGAAGCTGTTCCTGAAGTGTTTAATAGCCAAAGCGAAGTTATTTCCGTTTTAGCAGAGCTTGGGGTGATTATCCTCCTCTTTGAAATTGGTTTAGAATCGGATATCAGAGAGTTACAGGAAGTGGGTTATCAAGCTGCTATTGTGGCAGTTGTGGGTGTGATTGCTCCCTTCACGGCCGGTACGGTTGGCTTGATGTTACTGTTTAATGTTCCGACAATTCCTGCTATTTTTGCCGGTGCAGCTTTAACCGCTACCAGTATCGGTATTACCTCCAAAGTTTTGTCAGAATTAGGTTATTTAAAGTCGAAGGAAGGACAAATCATTGTTGGTGCTGCGGTTATTGATGATGTATTAGGAATTATCGTCTTAGCAGTGGTGGCTAGTTTGGCTAAAACTGGGACTGTTGATGTGGTTAATGTTATCTATTTAATCGTTAGTGCCACAGTCTTTTTATTGGGTTCTATTTTCTTAGGCAAGTTCTTTAATAAGTCTTTTGTCGCAGTTTCTGAAGTTTTACAAACCCGTGGTAAGTTAGTGATTCCTGCTTTGATTTTTGCTTTCTTTATGGCGTTTTTAGCTAACGTTATTCAACTAGAAGCTATCTTAGGAGCCTTTGCTGCTGGTTTAGTTTTGGATGAAACCGATAAGCGCAAAGAATTGGATCAACAAGTTATTCCTATTGCTGATATTTTAGTTCCCGTTTTCTTCGTTAGTGTTGGGGCTAAAGTAAATTTAGGTGTACTTAATCCTTTTGTTGCTGAAAATAGAGAAGGTTTGATCATTGCTACATTTTTGATTGTTGTTGCTATCATCGGTAAGTTAATTACAGGATGGTCTTTTACAGGGCAAGAAAAAATTAATCGTTTAGCAATTGGTTTCGGTATGATTCCTCGGGGTGAAGTTGGCTTAGTTTTCGCTGGTATTGGTTCAGCAAGTGGCGTATTAAGTCAATCCCTAGAAGCAGCTATTATTGTGATGGTGATTCTGACAACTTTCCTCGCACCTCCTTTATTGAGGTTTGCCTTTAAAGATCCTTCAGAAACCTCAGAAAAATTGCAAAATGCTGATATAGCTAATTAATGTAAAAAAAGGGACAACTTTTAGTTTATAATTGTCCCTTTTCGCCCCTTGCTATGGTACAATGGTAAGTTAATCATGGTCAAAGCAGTCACAATGGGAAAAAGAAACCCGTCTAAAAACAGGTTTAAAAGTTTGATAACTAAGACAGGTAAATTATTAAGAGATGATAATTTTATGGTTGGTATTCACTTTGTTGAGAATGCCGTTTCTAAAATTTTGTCTGTCGCTCTGATTATTGTTGTTGGGGTTTCTTTATTTGAGTTGACATTGATATTAGCAAAAGATTTATTTACCACTGAACCAGTTGGCTTTTTTAATAAAACTTTAATTGAAATATTTGGTTTATTCCTCAATATACTAATTGCCTTAGAATTATTAGAAAATATTACTGCCTATCTCAGGAAACATATTGTTCAAGTAGAGTTAGTTGTGGTAACTGCCCTCATTGCAGTTGCTAGAAAAATCATTATTTTTGATCCTTCAAAATACGCTAAAAATGATTTAATTGCCCTCGCTTTTGCTTGTTTTGCTTTAGCAGCTAGTTATGCTCTCATCCGTTTTATTAATCAGAGAGATAATTAATACAGGGAGGGTAATATGAATCAACAAAATGGCGAAGAAATACAATCTTTACAACGGTTAAAAAGACTCTCTGACGGTATTTTTATGTTAGCAATGACTTTAATGGTATTGCAGTTTGACTTACCAGATGTTTCAGCAGAGATGTCAAGCAGACAAATTAAAGAATTTTTAATTGCTCAACTGCCGGCACTTTATATTTATCTAGGTACTTTTATTTTAATTGCTTTTTATTGGTTTAGTAACTTACAACAATTTACTCATTATAAAAAAACAGATACCGTTCATTTATGGCTTAATTTATTGTCATTAATGTTTGTGGTGATTATTCCCTATACTAACGATTTTATTAATATTTATAGTTTGAATCCTTATGTACAAATTTTTTACAGTGTTAACTTATTTTTAGTCGGCCTGTTTTCTTTTCTGAGTTGGTGGTATGCTTCTAGAAACAACCGTTTGATAGATTCTACCTTAGAAAAAAAGGAGAGTAGAAAAATAGGCATAGAAAGTCTGATTGACCCCTTAGTATCTCTATTTTCCATTGTTGTCTCATTAATTAATCCTAGTGCAGCTTAGCAAAAATAATCCACCAGTCACTTATGATCTTTAAAGCCCTTAAATTTCCAAACGAACGGCTTAGCAAAATGTTGATTAAAGTAATCAATAAAATTGAGAATTTTTTGGGATAGTTCTTCAGTTGAACGGACAGTAATTCTTTTGAGTAAACGCCTGACTAAGATCGAAAACCAACACTCAATTTGATTAAGCCACGATGTATGTTTGGGAATATAAACAAAGCGAATTCGATGAGATTCATCTGATAAAAAATCTTGTTCTGTTCTTGTCGGTCCAATAGAGGGACTAACAACTTTTCCTCTTGCCACATCCCAGTTCGCAATCAAGCTTAAAGTTCCGTGTCTTTCATATTCAAATTCGATTTTTTCTACTTGTTTAGGCTTGACTCTTTTGTTCGGAAATAATCTCTCAAGAGCTTGAATCCCTGTCATTTCATCTGTACTAATTAAATGAATTCCTTGTTCTAACAAAGTTTTAGCTTCTTGATGAAGTTCACAGATATATTTGACTTGCTTTTTAAATTTTAAGGGATCATCAATTTTGGCATTTAACCAGTAACGAACGAGATGTGGTTGTAATGTCGCTTCTTTTTAAAAAACGCCCCACACTACGGGGGGAAATCTTTTCGACAATTCCTCTTTTTATGGCTTCATCCGCCAACTCTGAAGGTGTCCAATGGCTCACTGGTCTGTCTGATTTTTCACATTCTTCACAAGAGATCGCTACAATCTGGACTACTTGTTCGACCGTAAAGGATTTTGTTGTTCCAGGTCTTGGGCGATCGCTTAAAATTCCTTTGATCAAGACCATTAATGCTTTCTCCGTTACCTGTTGTTCTTCGGCGGCACTCAGTTTTTCTCTCTCCTCAAACCATCGCGATCGCCACTGACGCACTTGTACTCGGTCTAATTCTAATCTTCGACTAATCGAACTATTGCTCTCTCCTGATGCTGCGGCTAAGATTCGCTTGGCTCGTCTAACAAGGCGATAGGGTTTTGTTGTCCCTCTCACTATTTGTTGGAGTACTGTTTTCTGTAGGTTGGAGAGGTTAATTGGCAATGCTTTTATCATGGACATCAACTTCGAGATTCTTCCGTTAGTTTCATTGAAACACATTGTCGTGGCTAGTCACGAAAGTTTCTGTAAAAATCTGGTGGATTACTTTCGCCAAGCTGCACTAGGAGTATGATGGAGATTAGCCACCATTGCACCGACAATATGTAAGAGATCCTGCACCCCATCTTCTTTAGCTGCGTTCATGGGGATGACATGACACCCTAACCGTTCCCGTAACATTTCGGCGTTGATAGAAATGCCTCGATCGCTGGCTACGTCCATCATATTGAGGGCGATCACCATAGGTAGCCTCATTTCCATCAGTTGGGTGGTTAAATAGAGGTTGCGTTCCAAGTTAGAGGCATCGACAATATTGATGATTAGATCCGCTTCTCCTGAAAGTAAATAATCTCTGGCCACCAGTTCATCCATGCAGGTTGTTCCTTCTTCTACGTCCAAAGAATAAACCCCAGGCAAGTCAACCAGGGTCATTTCTTGGTCTTGGTAGCGGAACTTACCTTCTTTTCGGTCTACAGTAACACCAGGCCAGTTGCCGGTGCGTTGGTTTGACCCTGTAAGGCCATTAAAAAGGGTTGTTTTGCCACAATTGGGATTACCAATGAGGGCAATAATTGGTTTTAACATATTTCTTCAGAATTAAACGTGAAAAATTTTTATTTTTGGACGCATTTAGAGTTTTTCCACAACTAAAGCGTCGGCTTCATCTTTGCGTAGGCTGAGATGAAAGTCTCTAACAAGAATTTCTACGGGATCACCAAGGGGGGCAACGCGAATGATGCTAAACTCTACACCAGGGGTCATGCCCATAGAGAGGAGTTTTTTCTTGTAACCCCGTTTCACCTGGTTATAAGCAACGACTCGGCCTTTACTGCCTTTGGGCATTTCTCGTAATAAGGTTTGGGTTTCAGTGTTCATAGTTTTTCCTTGACTTAGAGGTTCATTGCTGACCAAAATTTTCTGCGCCATTCCTGCACCCACACCGATGCGATTATCTTGAATGGCTACAAGCACAGATCCACCAGGTTGCGCGCTAACTACTTTAACTTGGGTTCCAGGGGTTAAACCCATACCCAAAAGTCGATTCATGCCCCCGTGTCCCACAAAACCTACTATCCACACTGATTGTCCGACATGGGTTTGAGAAAGGGGATAATGTTCGCTATTCTTCGAGGTTTCCGGTAGTTCTGTGTTTTCTTTCTCACCCTCGTTAGAGTCACCGAAAAAGGTAAACTTCCAACCCTTACGCCGACGAGGGGGAGGATCGCTATTGTCATTAACCTTCCAATCCATTTTGCTCTCCTTTGCAATAATACTTGACAAAGATTATTATTTTTTAACCTTTTCTTAATTTGATTTTTGGATAAAATCAACGAATTATTCCAATCGATCAATAATTTACGAGTTAATTAGGGTTTGCTGAAAAAGTTTCTCCAAAATTTGTGCCACTTTTGACCAAGAATTTTCTGACAAATCAATAAGTTTTAGTACATAAAAATTGTTTAAAGTATAATCAAAATTAATGAAAGGCGGTTTGATAAGTTCTCCTGTTCTATTATTAGTAAATAAGGACAAAAAAAGCGACAAAAACTGCCTCAGAAGTTTAGAAAGATTGACAACTAAAAATGTAATAGCAATAGATGTAATGGAGGTTTCAGGGAGTTTTGTCATCACGAGATTTAGGCTAAATCTTCGTTTAGCTTGTCCAAACTTTCCCTCAATAGCATTACGGAAGCATTCATCGGAGTGGGCTTGTTTCTTTTCTTCTTCACTGACATTTTTCGGAGGTCTTCCTAACTTCGGACCACTGATTCTTATCCCTCTTTCCTTACACCAATTTCTGTTTTCCCTAGTTCGATAAATTTTATCTACATGGACGGATTCGGGATAATAGCCAAACGTTTCTTTATACTTTTCTACTTGTTCTTTTAAATGACAAGATTCATTGAAGTTTTCCCAACTTATTTTGTCTAGAAACACATAGTTATCTACACAGCTTACTGAGAGTTTAGCTCCAAACTCTATTGGTTTTCCTGCTTTTCCCCTCACTATTGGACGAATATGCCGTTGAGTTAAACTTACAATTCTTTGAGGAACACTCTGGGTCTTATTCTCCCACATTGACTGTTGTTGTTCATAAACTTTTTTGATAGTCTCTAGACAATTTTTCTGTCTTTTACTCAGATTTTCCAGGGAAGCCCCAGCTTGAATTAAGTCTTCTATATTTCCTAAATTTTTCTTAAGGTATTTTAACTGTTTCCCGATAGCTTTTCTTCTTTCTTGATAAGATACTTTTCGTTTTTTAGCTACTTTTAAGTATTCCTTTCTAGCAATTTTTCTAGAAGTTCTCGGCTTTTTTCTCAATTTTACTCTTAATGGTTTATAAAGATTATCTATTATTCTTTCTGTCTCAATTCTGGCTTGATTTAATATGCCTAAATCCGTTGGGTATTTGATGTCTGCTGGCGCACAAGTCGCATCTAAAATTAGTTTACCTTTATTTTTTATTTTTTCTCCTTTTTCTTGGAGACAATCCTTTTTTTTACTTCTTTATCACTCTTGTCTATTTCTCTTTTTACTATTTTTTTATTGATTTTGTTTATCAATTCTCCATCAATTCTTTTCCTAAAATGAACTAGCATTGAAGATTCCAGTGGTGGCTCTTGTTGATAACAATTTAAACCTATAAAGTATTGTAGATAGGGATTTTCTCTAATCTGTTCTATAGTTTCTCTATCACTTGTTCCTAATTTTTCCTTAATAATTAATGTCCCTAATGCCATTCTAAATAGTTTGGCTGGCGCACCTTTTTCTGCTGAAAAAAGTTTAGCATATTCTTCCTCAAAATCATCCCAAGGTATCAACTCTGCCATGATTACCCAACGATTATTGGGGGACAATTTGCCCTCGAAAGGTAATTCAAATTTTTCTGGGGGCGGTAAAGGTTGCTCCTCTTTTCGATACATTTGTTCTTGACCAACAACTGGGAGGTGTTTCTACCAATTATAGAGGTTTGTAGCCGACAAAGCTGATCTTTTTTGCGATCGCGAATATGGGTGTAACCTTTTAAAGAATAGGGTTTTGCTTTTATTCAGCAAACCCTAATTAGCTAAAGGTTATCAAGGTTAATTGAGAAATAATTTTAGGAAATCTACCTCAATTCTAGATTCATTTTTTGAAAGGACATCCCTCTTCTGAATTAAGAAAATGTTAAAAATCAATCAATATGTAACTTGATGTATTTATGATGCTCAATGTTGACATTTTATTTAATGGCACTACCCGAAATCGAGTCTTGACACATCAGGCAAATTATTTTAGATTAGATATCGGGCATTTAATGCAAGATATTAGCAATAAGGACACAAGAAGAACATGAGTAAAATTGGTCTGTTTTATGGATCTGAAACCGGCAAAACCGCAGATGCAGCCGAGAAGATTCAAGAAGAGTTCGGTGGTGATGGCGTTGTCGAAATTTTCGATATTTCTGATTGCGACACCTCATCCTTCGATGCCTATGATTGCCTAATCATAGGTTGTCCAACCTGGAACATTGGAGAGATCCAAAGTGACTGGGACGGTATGTATGGTGAACTAGACGACGTTGACTTTAGTGGCAAAAAAGTTGCTTATTTTGGCACAGGAGATCAAGTTGGCTATGGTGATAACTTCCAGGATGCTATGGGGCTGCTGGAGAAAAAGATCACTGAAAAAGGCGGTACAACTGTTGGTAACTGGCCAAAAGATGACAGCTACGAGAAGATGATGAGCTCCAAAGCTTTCCTCAAAACTCCCAAAGGAGAACCAAAAATCTTTGTCGGTTTAGCTCTCGATGAAGACAATCAGTCAGACTTAACAGATGAGCGCATTCAAAAATGGGTCGCTCTAGTAAAAGGAGAATTCGGCGTTTAATTAGCTGAAATTCAGGAATTATCCTCATTTTTTCCAATCCAATCCACTTGCTTAAATATTCCCCTGTTAGGCTCATACTTGAGTCCTAGCAGGGGAATTTGTGGCTTCCTTGGAAGTTAGAAGTAAGAAGGCAGAATGTTAACAATTCTTAAAGCTGAAAGCATAACTTAATTATTCCTTCTTTTCGTCATTTTTAGCCAAATTCAATGAATATTCTTAATTAAGAAGGTTCTCAATAAAGAGATTAATAACTTGCGAATAATTCTTAGTTGACGTTTTAAAAAAAATATTCTAATCTACCAAGAAGAGCTTATTACTATAGTTTGGCAGTAAATGATAATCATAGACTTCTTTAGTTAGGGAATAGAGCAATTTGCTAAATTTAGGGGTCTTTTGAGGTTAAGTCTTTATTAGGAATATATCTCATTTTGACTATCTTACTCACTTAAGAGAATCATTATCATCTTCAGTGTAGCTTGAAGCCTAATCAGAGCTAGTAATTTAATGGCATGGGTCAAATTGCTGGCTTGAGAGAAAAAATAATTCCATTGCTTAAGGAGGAATCTTCTATGAACAATGCTCTTTTTTGGACACCCGTGATGCGATCGCTGGGATGGACAGCTAACGCTCAGGAAAACCAGACAATGGGCGCACCCCTATTAGGGGGAAATATGCGTTTTGTAGACCTTTCGGGACGACTATTAGGGGCCCATGTTGCCCATGCTGGCTTAATTGTCTTGTGGGCTGGAGCCATGACCCTGTTTGAATTATCCCGTTTAAATGTTGATCTGCCGATGTATGAGCAGAATTTGATTCTGCTGCCCCATTTAGCGACTCTAGGCTTAGGCATTGGGGAAAACGGGCAGGTTATAGACACTTATCCCTACTATGTCATTGCCATGCTCCATCTGATTAGTTCTGCCGTCTTAGGAGCAGGGGGAATTTATCATGGTGTTTTGGGACCTGAAAAACTGGATCAACAGGGATTTGGTTACGACTGGCAAGATGGCAAAAAAATGACCAGTATTTTAGGGATTCACTTAGTCCTATTAGGCATTGGTGCAGCCCTTCTGGTCCTCAAAGCCAACCAATGGGGAGGAATTTATGATCCTCTGGTGGGTGAAGTCCGTATTGTTGAACCAAATTTAGACCCAATCCGCATTTTTGGCTATCTATTTGGCTTTAGTCCCGATGGTTGGACAATCACAGGCATGGCCAGTGTCAACAACCTAGAAGATATTGTTGGCGGACATCTATGGGTGAGCCTTTTATGTATTTCCGGTGGTATTTATCACATTTTCTCGGAGCCTACTGGTTGGGCAAAACGGGCGTTAATCTGGAACGGAGAAGCCTATCTTTCCTACAGTTTAGGAGCATTAGCCCTGGCTGGGTTTAGTGTAGCCTGTTTTGTCTCTGTCAATGACATCGCTTATCCCAGCCTATTTTATGGTGCCATTGGGGAAACTGGCGATTCTGTAAGGGCTGCTCTGGCAAGTGTTCACGCTGCTTTAGGATTTTTAGCCTTATTAGGTCATCTTTGGCACGCTTACCAAGCTCGTGCAGCCTCACGAGGAGTTGACTATGGTACCTTCTTTGACTTGGTTGCCAAAAATTCAACCCAAGCGTTGACAACTTAAATTAATTATCTTTGGGGTGGGGGGAGGGTGGGAAATGTGGGAAAATTTTTCCCTAAAATGAAAATTGCTACGATACCGATTCTGAATTGATTGCATCAAAATCCATTCAAGGAGAAACTCAATTATGACAACAACGAACGTACAAATGACAGACATTCCCTGGCGGGCCGGCAATGCCCGACTGGTGGACTTGTCAGGAAAGCTCTTAGGGGCCCATGTTGCCCATGCAGGACTGATTGTTCTCTGGGCAGGAGCTATTACCCTGTTTGAAATCAGCAATTTTGATACCTCTCTACCTATGTATGAGCAGGGTTTAAGGTGATTTCCGAGAAAGCTTTTCCCATAGGGGGTAATCGCTTGGACTAAAGGCTTTCAAGAAATAAAAGGAACAGAGAGTTAGCAGATCTTGGTACACAACTTTAAAATTTCATAATTGGCTTGTCTGAAAAAACAGAAGAAATAGATTAAAATGAAGAGGTAAAAAGATTAGAGAGAGTAAATTGAAGCTAAAACAGACAAATCATCCCTTAACCCCGTCGATGGTCGATGATTTACGTTTAGCAGCCTCAAAAATGACGGGAGCAGAGCGTCGTTCATTTCAAGCTGAAATGTGTCTCAAGTATTGTGGAGGAAGTGCCAGACAAACCGAAATCGTGTTTGGTTGGGGGAGAAAAAATGTTCAACTTGGATTACATGAAAAACGAACTGGGATAGTGTGTTTAGGATTACAATCAGTCAATAGTGGATGTAAAAAATGGGAGGAAAGATACCCAATAGTTGCCCAATCATTGAAAGAAATAGCCGAAGCTCACGCACAACAAAACCCCACATTTAATAACCCCATTGCCTATACAAGATTAACGGCGGCTGAAGCCATTAAACAATTAAGAAATCTAGGATATAATGGAGAGGAGGTTCCTGCTGCTTCGACAATGGCAGATATTTTAAATCGTTTGGGCTATCGATCAAGAAAAGTGGTAAAAGCTAAACCTAAAAAAAAATCTCGGAGACGGACGCTATCTTCGAGAATATAGAGAAAAAAGATAGAAAAAAAGACCCTTCTGTGAAACGTTTAAGTATGGATTGTAAAGCAACTGTGGAAATAGGAGAATATTCACGTGGCGGACAAACCAGAGGTTATAATCAAGCTCAAGATCATGATATGGGAACTAAAGAAAAATACGTTCCTTGTGGGATTGTAGATGAAGAGACAGGGCAACTTTATGTAACTTTTGGAAGTTCTTATAAAACGAGTGATTTCATGGTAGATAACTTGGAGCAATGGTGGACAAGTCTGAGTATAACTGAAAAGCAGCAACTAGAGAACATCCAAATTAAAGTTGATAATGGACCAGAAAATAGTGGAATAAGAAGGCAATTTTTGAAGAGAATGGTAGAGTTTGCCGACCAAACTAAGAAATCTATTCAATTACTATATTTTCCTCCTTATCACAGTAAATATAATCCCATAGAAAGATGTTGGGGAATTTTAGAGAGGCATTGGAAAGGAACACTTCTGAGAAATGCTCAAACGATGTTAGCTTGGGTAAAAACTATGACATGGAAAGGCTTAAATCCGATAGTTAAGTTAAGTAAAAAAGTTTATCAAAAAGGCATTTCTTTAACGAAAAAAGAGATGAAGGAAATTGAGAAACGTTTAGAACGTAATCCTCACTTACCTAAATGGGATATTTTGATTAGACCCAGTTAGTCTAAAAAGTTAATAAGAGTGTAAAATTAAGTGAATTTCCTTTTTAAAAATAGTCAAAGCTAATTTAAAAGTTAGCGTATTTCTTTCTTTTAGATAGGGAGGTTTTTGTTCGCGGGAAGTATCCGCGAACAACTTTTTATTTTTCCCTTTTCGCTTATTTGAGATGTTCTACAAACAGATTCTGAGAATGGGTGGGAAACTTTTTCTTGGAAATCACCCAACATTAATGAAGTTCCTCACTACGTTCCGGCACTATCCCACAGAATATTGATAATAATTCTTAATAAATCTTGAAAGTTCAAGTGTCCCCAATTGGGATAAAATCTTAAATTTTTCTGTGAATCCGCAAAAGTATGTTTAAATATTATTGAGAAAGATTATTATTAAAGTATTTCTGACTTCATGGCACTCTCCTCCCCTCCCTTCCTCACCCAAAGTCCAGAGTTCAAAAAGCCCTCTAAACTACCTGTTTGGTTCCGCCCCACATTTGCCCCAGAACAGGGTGTATTATTGGTCTTGTTTGGTTCTTTTTTGACCGGTGCATCTCTAGCACAACAATGGAATCAATGGACGAATATAGCTTTGCTCTGTGCATTTTTTGCCTTACAGGTAGAGCATCCTTATGTGGTGCAGCTAAAACAAAGAAGAAGTTGGAAACCTCGTTTTGTGATTTGGGGGGGAATATATGGAATAAGTGCCTTAAGTTTAGCCATAGTGCTTTGGTTTCACTCCCCAGTTTTATTATCTATTTATGTTTTAGCAGTGATGGCCTTGATTGCCGATGGGATTGCAGTATTCCAGAAAAAGCATAAGTCCATTGTTAACGAATTGATCAGTTTTGCTGCTATTTGCCTGGCCTCGCCGTTAGCTTACGGTGCCACTACTGGTAATTTATCTATAGAAGCGGTAGGGATGTGGATTTTAAACACCTTATTTTTTAGCAGTGCTATTTATACAATCAAGTTGAGGAAGAAAAGAACCCAATCATTGACACCTGGCATCATCTATCATGGTGTATCTCTGCTAGTTATAACTGGACTATATGGATTAGATTGTTTATCGTTAGTCACAGCTTTATCTTTCCTTATAGCCTTAATTAAATTTGGTATTGTTAATTGTGTATTAGAGTGGTATCGTCAGGCTAAGTTTCAGGCGATCGCTATTTTTGAAACGAGATTTGCTCTAGTTTATACTGCTATTGCTTGTATTAGTGTTCTTCCTGCTCATTTACCCCCTAGTTGACATTGTAATCATAAGCATCTTGGTTGTATGGCAGTTGAACTAAAGGTTATGAAGTTTTAATCTTCTGTGTTTCGGAGTTTCCTATTGCCTTAATCTCAACTTAGATGGTTAGACTGCTATACAGTCTAGAAGACTGTGTTACCCATAAGTAAGATTACTTAATTATTTAGTAATAGTATGAGAAGCAATCATAAAATACGGCGTTTAAATCAGTAGAATTCCAGTGGTCTAATCAAAGGATTAAAGAATAAAATTAAGCTAATTCTTTATCAAGGTTACGGAGTCAAAAACTTCCATACTATCAGATAAAAGATATTACCTTGCTTATTTTAATAAGTGATGTTTATCATCATGCTTTAACGAGAGTCGAGGTGATTTTAACAATCTGTTCAATTACTTAAAATTATCTTCCAAACTAATAGGGACTTTAAAATTCAAGTCTACAATCAATAGTATCCTAAACTACTCAAGATGCTTTCTTTTGAAGAGTTTTAGGGATAACTTGTAGATTTTTTCGATAATCTTTTCTATTAAGAGATAATTCCCAAAGTTTCAGTCTAATAAATAGTTAGACTCATGGCTAAACAGTCAAGGAATCCTACTTTTTCAAGGCACATACAACTCGCTTCTGAGGTTGAATTTAGGCAATAAAGCGTAACTGCTCACCGCAACAAAAAAGTCTTATTGAAAAGCACTACAAACAACATCAGTTGAGTCAACAAAAATATAAGCCCTGTGATTTAGCGTAAAATTTAAGCTAATTTATTACGGCTATTTTAATGACTAACATTCCCAGAATCAAGTCTTTTAAAAACCTCAAATAAAAACAACAATATGAAAAAAAAAGAATAGTAAGATAGTTTTTTGTTAGCGGAGATTATCCGCTAACCCTGTGTATTTTTGTGCGGAGAGATAGGGGGATCAAGAAAAATCTATCCCCCATCGGCTCCGGAGCCTTTTACATCTCTAATCCTGGGGGACTCCGACCAGCTAATGAAAATAATTCGCATAATTGGACAATGGCATTTTGCCCCTGTAATCTCATGGTCTCTAAAAAACTGAACATTTGGGTGACTAACTCTGCACCCCAGTCGCTTCTTGCTCCCCCACTTACTTTGCGGTGAATGACAATGGGACGTAAAGCTCTCTCAGCATCATTATTATCTGGTTTGACTTCAGGATAAGTTAGAAAGGTGAACCACTCTTCCCAATGACCTTTGAGACGGTTAATCAATCTTTGTGCATCATAAGGCCATCCTTTTTTGGGAGTTGCTTTAAAAATCTTTTGCAGTGAGTTCTCGACTTCTGTTCTTTTGGAGCCTAAGTCTTCAAGGGTTAAATTTCGAGCATGATAATGACGATAATGGATACGGGCGGTTGCTAAAACTTGCTGTACATCGGCAGCAAATTCTCGATTCGCTTGAAAACGACTGGTTTTAAGGGACTCTAACTCTCGTTCTAAATGTGCCAGACATTTCTGTTTGGCCATCGCACTTTGTCTAAAGTAGGCACTATAGCAGTCACTGGTGAGGATGCCCTTAAAATCTGCTCCTAACAATTTCTCGACTTCTGCGGAGCTTCTAGTGGGAGCCAACATCAACACACAGACCTCATTTGATGTGGCTACCCAAACCCAATACTTGATGCCATCGATGCAATAACTGGTTTCGTCAACACATCGGATTCCTGGCTGCTGGATGTACTTTAACCACTGTTTGGTCAAGGGTTCTAAACTTTCTTGAAACCATTTGTGCATTTTGGCAAGGCTCCCTTGAGAAATGGGAATGCCAAAGACATACTCTATAAAATGTTCCTGTTTACGCCATGTAAGATTACCCCCATAGCCAAGCCAGCCCACGATGCTACTTAATCGCGCCCCATAACTGAATCCTTCTTTAACTCCCAATGGAACAGGACTGTAATCTGACCATCCACAACTAGGACATTTATAGAATCCGCGACGATATTCCCTGATTTCTATGGGTTGGTCTACTACTTCAGCCACTTGCTGGACTTTTTCGGGAACTACTTCATCTCGTTCCACTGAACCCCCACAAACAGGACAGTTTTCTAGTTCTAAAGGGACTATCTTATCGGGCTGACCAAAACCATTACGGGTCTTCCCTGGGTGGTCATATTTTGGTCCGCGTTTAAATCCTTTTTTGCGTTTCTTTTTGTCAGAAGGCTTTTTTAGTGGGTCTGATGATGGGGGGACTGAACTGTTTTTTGAGTTACGGTTTTTTAGCTTATCTCTCTCTTCTTTCAATTTTTCAATTTCTTGCTGTTGTGTAGAGATTTGTTGTTGTTGCTGGTCAATCAGTCTTTGTTGAAGAGATAACTGTTGTTGTGCCTTGACTAGCCACTCAATCATGAAGACATTGTTCGCCAACTGTTCATCGGCGATAGCTCTAACTAGCTTTGAATCAATGGTAGCATTTGTGGTCATAACCCCCACTATACATAAAAATCCCCGATTTTACCTTTATGTTGTCAAGACAGATTCTTTATTGCGGTGAGCAATTACTCTGCTGATGGTAATATTTTTCGGTTGATAGATAGTAGGTAATCTCTCATAAGTTTTCAGTTTTCCGATGACAGGTACTTGGATTAAATGAGAAGATAGAATGCGGATAGTTCCGTCTAAAGTAAAGCTATCGTGTTGTCCTTTCTTTTTAAATCTTGGTCTTTTTTTCTTTTTGCTGAAGCAATCACGCCAAGCAGAAGCCAAATGTCTGAGGGAAAATTGCGGAGCGCATTTTGATACCGCATAATACCATTCATTATGCGGTTTAACTAATTTGTTTAACCATTTGTGTAAATCAATTGCTGTAGGAAATTTTATTTTTTCCGAGTCTGAACAATTCTTATTATGGTCTAAAATAGCTAGACATAAATCATTTCCCCAATTATAAGCATGACGGGCTACTCCTGCATGACGTGCCAGTTGTTGACGTTGATTTTGATTTAATTTAAGTTGAGTTTTAAAGCCTAACAACATGGCATTTCTGAAGATAATGACCAGAACTGTTAAGTTTAATTGTATCATATTAGGGTTTTAAACACAATAACCTACTTATTTATGAAATTTAGATACTATTATGAGTAAATAAGAGTGAATATTGGGTAGGTTTTTGGGAGCAGCATCAACCCCTCCTTTTCTGCTCTATAGCAATCAGTTATCAATTGTGAGAATTAATGTTGAAACTGATCCCCCCTAACCCCCCTTAAGACCCCGTCCTTAACGACGGGGTCTTAAGGGGGGTTAGGGGGGATCTCGATAATCTCATGAACCATTACTGATTGCTCTATAATGATTAAGGTGAGCCTCTCAGATTAACCTTAATGGAAAATTTCTTATCGATTTTACGGGGGAATCCTCTTGTTTCCTTCACCATCTTATTATTGGTTATTTTGACGTTACCCCCCTATTTTTGAGCGGTTACGTCTTCCTGGTTTAGTGGGGTTACTATTTGCTGGTGTTATCTTAGGAAAAGATGGTTTATATCTTTTGGATGCTGACTCAGAAAGTATCGAGTTGTTTGCTGATATTGGCAAAATTTATCTGATGTTTGTTGCAGGTTTGGAGATAGATTTAGCAGAATTTCGTAAAACAAAGGGACGCTCCCTAGTTTTTGGTAGTTTGACCTTCTTTTTACCCCTATTAATGGGAACTTTTGTCGGTCTTAATTTTGGATTTGGTTGGAATTCTTCTATTTTAATTGGTTCCCTATTAGCTTCTCATACTTTATTAGGTTTTCCCATTGTTCAACGGTTAGGAATGGTGAAAAACCAAGCCGTAATGGTGACTATTGGGGCAACAATTTTTACTGATATTGCAGCTTTATTAGTGTTAGCTATTTGTGTCTCTATTCATAGCGGAGATTTTTCAGCAGCTAGTTTAGTTATGCAATTAGTCTCTTTAGGGTTTTACGCTATTATTATTCTCTTTGGTTTTTACTGGTTAGGTAAGGAATATTTTAGGCGCACTGGAGATGAAGAAAGTAACCAATTTTTATTTGTTTTATTAGCAGTATTTTTGGCTTCTATCGGCGCACAATTAATTAATGTTGATAAAATTATCGGAGCATTTTTGGCTGGCTTGGCAGTCAATGATGTGGTAGGAGATGGTCCAGTTAAAGAGAAGGTGGAATTTGTAGGAGGAACTTTATTTATCCCTTTCTTTTTTGTTGGAATGGGACTACTATTAGATATTCCTGCTTTTCTTAAAACTATTCAATTTCAACTGTTTTTAGTTATTTCTATTGTCGGTGGTTTGATCGCTGCTAAATTTTTAGCGGCAACGGTTGCTAAGTTTATTTATCGTTATACATGGGCTGAATCATTTACTATGTGGTCTTTATCATTGCCCCAGGTAGCTGCCACATTAGCAGCAGCTTTGGTAGCTTATCAAGTTAAAGATGCAGACGGGCAAACATTGATAAATGAAGCAGTTTTTAATAGCGTAATTGTCTTAATGTTAATTACTTCTATTTTGGGTCCTGTATTAACGGCACAGTTTGCCACAAAATTGCCTTTACCAAAAACAAGAGAAGATGAAGAAAACAGAAATATAGAAAGTACCCTAGACGAATGGTTACCCCAACTAAAAAATGAAATAAAGAATGATCATTTTACTGTACTTATCCCTATTTATAATCCCTATACTCAACGAGATTTAATCGAAATGGGTGCTTTATTAGCGAAAAAAGAGTCAGGAATTATTGTGCCTGTTTCTATAGCTGCAGCCCATGTTCATATGGATGATCCGCAAGTGGATGGAAACCTGAAACAAAGTCAAATATTATTGGATCGAGCAATAGAAATTAGTCAAGAATTTGAAGTATCTGCTCAACCTATTATCCGTATTGATGATGATGCTGCTCAAGGAATTAGTCGTAGTGCAAAAGAAAAAAATGCTAACCTAATTATTATGGGGTGGAGTGAAAATACAGGATTAAAAGCAAGACTATTCGGGACAATTTTAGATACGGTATTTTGGTCATCTCATTGTCCCGTTGCAGTGATGCGTTTGTTAGATCATCCTGTCAACTTACGCCGAATTTTAGTGCCTATCAAAAACTTAAGTCAAGCGACCTTAGAAACGATTAAATTTGCCCAACTATTTGCTGATTCTAACCAAGGAATTATTACCCTCTTACATATCTGCGATCGCCAAACTCCACAGGAACAAATTACAGAATTTAAAACCACTTTATCTAAGTTAATAACTGAGTATGAATTATCAAAAGAATGCAAAATCAAAATGATTATTCATGATTCTCCTTCACAGGTTATTATTCGTGCTTCTCATCAGTTTGATTTAGTGGTTTTAAGATCCTTCCGTCGTCGTACTGCTGGTGGTTTAGCAGTAAGTGACATTACTACAGAAGTCCTTAAAAAATTGAGTTGTTCTTTAGTTTTATTTGGACAACCTCATTCATGATCTTAAGTTAACCCAAATCGTTAAATATCATCACACTTTATCAGATTCTTCGTTGTTATTCTGAGATAATGGAGGATCTATTTCAAATTTTAACCATAAAGCGTATTCCTATGGTTTATTCGTAGAACTGACAATACTTTACAGAAACTATATATTCGGGCAAATATTTTCAGTATATCCACGCAAAAATGATGTTGCTTTTTAAATCTAGTGACCTTGACATCAGAAAATGATGCTTTTATACTGGCTATCGTACTATTTTTTAAGTATTTGTACGTAAAGAATCATGAGAGAGTTTAATCAATTTTTAATAAACAATATTTCACTAACCAAAAGCAGCCTTGCTATTGGTTCTGGGATCGCTTTAATTGCTTGTTTAAGCTCAAATGCGAATGCTCAAACATTTGTTCCGGCTGACATTATTTGGCTTATCGATACTTCTGGTAGTATGGGCGATGATATCAATCAAATTAAACTCAGAATTGGGCAGTTTAACAATGCAATGTTGGGTGCTGGGATCGATGCTCAATATGGCTTAGTTGAATTTGCTGACGGTGAAACCCTAACACAAGATATTGTCCCTTTTCCTGTCTTTAACGCTCCTGGTGGTGCTTTTCAAACTATTAGCACTTCTGGTGGTACTGAGCGAGGAAGTCAAGCAGTCAATGTTGGGTTAGCCAATGCCACTTTTCGCCCTAACTCAGTTAAAAACTTTATCTTAGTAACTGATGAAGATGATGATAGTAATCCAACACAGTTTAATAATGCCAGAACAGGCTTACCCGATAATAATGCTCTGTTTAATTTCATTGGTGTTCCTGGAACCGGTAATACTAACGCTCGTTATGGCGTTTTAGCTAGTGAAAATGGAGGAGCCGCTTTTAATATTAGTGCTTTTCGTAATAATCCCGATCCTTTCTTTGAGAAGTTTATTAACACCAAAGTTGAGGAAATTATTGAGAACAACCCTAATCCCGAATTTCTCACAAAATCTGCGATCGCCAAACACAGAAGCCTTACAGGAAGTGGGTTTGAACAGAGCGATCGCAGATTTCCCCAACCAACAGTCTGTTGTCAGATTTTACGTTAAAATCAACCCGAATTAGACAAAGATGAAAAGATAAATCAATCACTCATTTTTCCAAAAAAAATTATTAATAAAATCTCTAATAGTACTAGATTGTTAGAATAAAATATGCTATAATTTAATTATTAAAGCAATTTACCTTAAACTGATTTAATGAGTCCCAGTCATCCCCGAACCCCTCGTCAAGTAATCAACTTTAGTAAACAGAAAGGAAAAGAAATAATCGCTAATTTTGATGGGGGACTAATCACTTCAGATGCGGGGATTGTCTGGATAGCTGAGTTGGATAAAAAACTGGGAATTACCGAGAAGTTTGGTAACTGTTTTCAAGATCATCGTCATCAATCTTATGTAGATCATTCCGTTCATGAGTTATTAGCACAAAGGCTTTATGGAATTATTTTAGGCTATGAAGATGTCAATGACCATGATAAATTACGTCACGATCCTGCCCTTAAGATCGCTTTAGAAAAGCTTAATGAACTTGAAGATAAAAAGGGATGGTTAGCTGGAAAAAGTACAATTAATAGATTGGAATATTGTCCTGAGACTATTCTCGACCAAAAAACGAGTCGTTATCATAAAATAGAACCCAACTTTGAAGCCATTGAAAAATCTTTTGTCGATTTTTTTTAGAGTCTTATAAAAAACCTCCCTTAAGTATTATATTAGATATGGATGTCACGGATGACCAAGTACATGGTAATCAAGAAGGGGCATTTTTTAATAGTTATTATCACGGAGTATGTTATGCTCCTTTATATATTTTCTGTGGGCATCATTTATTAGTTGCTAAACTTCGTTCATCTAATGTAGATCCAGCCGATGGAGCCTTAGACGAATTACAAAGAATTATCGGACTAATTAGAGAAAAATGGTCAGAGACTCATATCCTAGTTAGGGGTGATAGTGCCTATGCCCGTGAAGAAATCTTCTATTTTTGTGAAAATCAGCCTTTAGTTGATTATGTTATAGCTATGGGAACAAATGGCGTTCTTAAGTTACGAGCGGATGATGTAATTGAAAAAGCCAAACATGAATATGAAAAAAAACTAGCTCCAATAACTGAATTAATGGATAGTTTATTTCAGAAAAAAGAAGATTTAGAAGAAGTTAAAAAATTAGTACCAATTTCTACTTGGTATCGCTCTATTCGTTATAAAACAGAAAAGTTCATGGAGTTGTCAAAGAAGAGTAGTGACAAAAGTTTGTTATGGAAGTGATGGCTTAAAAATGCGCCATGTGGTGACATCTTTGCCCGCTTCAAAAATTCCACCCTCAAAACTTTATACAAAAAAATACTGTCCGAGAGGCGAGATAGGAAAATCGGATTAAAGAACAACAATTAGACTTGTTAGCTGATAGAACTTCAACTCAAACATTTCAAAGTAATCAAACTAAGATTATGGATACATTCCTGGGCTTATGTTCTCATAAATGCTTTTCGTCAACACTGTTTAAAAAAACTTCATTGGCTAAAGCAACTGTGGGAAGAATACGTCTAAATCTTCTTAAGTTGGGAGCCAGAATAAAGATTAGTTGTAGAAGAATTATTATCGCTATAGCTAGTGCTTGTCCTTATCAAGATATTTTGTCTATTGCTAACAAAAGAATTAAAACTATTCCTAATACTGGATAAGTAGAATAAGTTGTTTTTAAAAAAGATATCTATCATAAGTTGTTGACTGACTGATACTTTCATTTAGTCTTATTTATCGTGGAGAAAATCAAAAGTTAATATAATTATTCCCTCTTAAACTCAATTTTTGGATAATCAAAGTCAATTTTTTTATTCATCTATATTCAAAATTTCTATTAGTCCTAAAAATTATCATTTTTCATCTCTGGATTGGGCTTTCAAATTAATTTGTGAGAAATCCGGGTAAAGCAGTTTCTTTTAGTACCCGAATCACTTTATTAGGGGGATCATCATAGGAAAATCCAAATAAAAATCTTTCAACGTGTAAGGGGGTGGGACGATTATAATTAGTAAAGTTTCCTTGGGCTAAAATTGAATTAGGGATCACCACACTATCTTGATCACGAGTTTGTAAATAAACCGATCTCCAATTAACCTTAATTACGTAATTGCTCACCGCAATAAAGAATCTGTCTTGACAACATAAAGGTAAAATCGGGGATTTTTATGTATAGTGGGGGTTATGACCACAAATGCTACCATTGATTCAAAGCTAGTGCAGCTTAGCAAAAATAATCCACCAGTCACTTATGATCTTTAAAGCCCTTAAATTTCCAAACGAACGGCTTAGCAAAATGTTGATTAAAGTAATCAATAAAATTGATGATTTTTTGGGATAGTTCTTCAGTTGAACGGACAGTAATTCTTTTGAGTAAACGCCGGACTAAGATCGAAAACCAACACTCAATTTGATTAAGCCACGATGTATGTTTGGGAATATAAACAAAGCGAATTCGATGAGATTCATCTGATAAAAAATCTGCTCTGCTGTCCATAGATTGCAAAATCCCCTCCTTTCCTTTTCTCCCCAAATCAATAGTAATTCCACAGCTTTCTGCTACTAATTTGACTAAGCTTTCCGATTTATGAGTGTTGAGTTGATCTACAATAAAAATCCATTCTGCTTTTTCATCAATCTTAATCGTTCTCTGGATATGTTCAGAAAAATCTTGTTCTGTTCTTGTCGGTCCAATAGAGGGACTAACAACTTTTCCTCTTGCCACATCCCAGTTCGCAATCAAGCTTAAAGTTCCGTGTCTTTCATATTCAAATTCGATTTTTTCTACTTGTTTAGGCTTGATTCTTTTGTTCGGAAATAATCTCTCAAGAGCTTGAATCCCTGTCATTTCATCTGTACTAATTAAATGAATTCCTTGTTCTAACAAAGTTTTAGCTTCTTGATGAAGTTCACAGATATATTTGACTTGCTTTTTAAATTTTAAGGGATCATCAATTTTGGCATTTAACCAGTAACGAATGAGATGTGGTTGTAATGTCGCTTCTTTTTAAAAAACGCCCCACACTACGGGGGGAAATCTTTTCGACAATTCCTCTTTTTATGGCTTCATCCGCCAACTCTAAAGGTGTCCAATGGCTCACTGGTCTGTCTGATTTTTCACATTCTTCACAAGCGATCTCTACAATCTGGACTACTTGTTCGACCGTAAAGGATTTTGTTGTTCCAGGTCTTGGGCGATCGCTTAAAATTCCTTTGATCAAGACCATTAATGCTTTCTCCGTTACCTGTTGTTCTTCGGCGGCACTCAGTTTTTCTCTCTCCTCAAACCATCGCGATCGCCACTGACGCACTTGTACTCGGTCTAATTCTAATCTTCGACTAATCGAACTATTGCTCTCTCCTGATGCTGCGGCTAAGATTAGCTTGGCTCGTCTAACAAGGCGATAGGGGTTTGTTGTCCCTCTCACTATTTGTTGGAGTACTGTTTTCTGTAGGTTGGAGAGGTTAATTGGCAATGCTTTTATCATGGACATCAACTTCGAGATTCTTCCGTTAGTTTCATTGAAACACATTGTCGTGGCTAGTCACGAAAGTTTCTGTAAAAATCTGGTGGATTACTTTCGCCAAGCTGCACTAGTTAGAGCTATCGCCGATGAACAGTTGGCGAACAATGTCTTCATGATTGAGTGGCTAGTCAAGGCACAACAACAGTTATCTCTTCAACAAAGACTGATTGACCAGCAACAACAACAAATCTCTACACAACAGCAAGAAATTGAAAAATTGAAAGAAGAGAGAGATAAGGTGATTTCCACACTTGAATATACCTGCTTTTCCAATTATTCCCCCCTTTTTAAGGGGGGTTAGGGGGGATCGTAAGGGATCTCCTTTATCAGAAATCACCTAAGCTAAAAAACCGTAACTCAAAAAACAGTTCAGTCCCCCCATCATCAGACCCACTAAAAAAGCCTTCTGACAAAAAGAAACGCAAAAAAGGATTTAAACGCGGACCAAAATATGACCACCCAGGGAAGACCCGTAATGGTTTTGGTCAGCCCGATAAGATAGTCCCTTTAGAACTAGAAAACTGTCCTGTTTGTGGGGGGTTCAGTGGAACGAGATGAAGTAGTTCCCGAAAAAGTCCAGCAAGTGGCTGAAGTAGTAGACCAACCCATAGAAATCAGGGAATATCGTCGCGGATTCTATAAATGTCCTAGTTGTGGATAGTCAGATTACAGTCCTATTCCATTGGGAGTTAAAGAAGGATTCAGTTATGGGGCGCGATTAAGTAGCATCGTGGGCTGGCTTGGCTATGGGGGTAATCTTACATGGCGTAAACAGGAATATTTTATAGAGTATGTCTTTGGCATTCCCATTTCTCAAGGGAGCCTTGCCAAAATGCACAAATGGTTTCAAGAAAGTTTAGAACCCTTGACCCAACAGTGGTTAAAGTACATCCAGCAGCCAGGAATCCGATGTGTTGACGAAACCAGTTATTGCATCGATGGCATCAAGTATTGGGTTTGGGTAGCCACATCAAATGAGGTCTGTGTGTTGATGTTGGCTCCCACTAGAAGCTCCGCAGAAGTCGAGAAATTGTTAGGAGCAGATTTTAAGGGCATCCTCACCAGTGACTGCTATAGTGCCTACTTTAGACAAAGTGCGATGGCCAAACAGAAATGTCTGGCACATTTAGAACGAGAGTTAGAGTCCCTTAAAACCAGTCGTTTTCAAGCGAATCGAGAATTTGCTGCCGATGTACAGCAAGTTTTAGCAACCGCCCGTATCCATTATCGTCATTATCATGCTCGAAATTTAACCCTTGAAGACTTAGGCTCCAAAAGAACAGAAGTCGAGAACTCACTGCAAAAGATTTTTAAAGCAACTCCCAAAAAAGGATGGCCTTATGATGCACAAAGATTGATTAACCGTCTCAAACGTCATTGGGAAGAGTGGTTCACCTTTCTAACTTATCCTGAAGTCAAACCAGATAATAATGATGCTGAGAGAGCTTTACGTCCCATTGTCATTCACCGCAAAGTAAGTGGGGGAGCAAGAAGCGACTGGGGTGCAGAGTTAGTCACCCAAATGTTCAGTTTTTTAGAGACCATGAGATTACAGGGGCAAAATGCCATTGTCCAATTATGCGAATTATTTTCATTAGCTGGTCGGAGTCCCCCAGGATTAGAGATGTAAAAGGCTCCGGAGCCGATGGGGGATAGATTTTTCTTGATCGCCCTATCTCTCTGCACAAAAATACACAGGGTTAGCGGATAATCTCCGCTAACAAAAAACTATCTTACTATTCTTTTATTTTCTCATATTGTTGTTTTTATTTGAGGTTTTAAAAAGACTTGATTCTGGGAATGTTAGTCATTAAAATAGCCGTAATAAATTAGCTTAAATTTTACGCTAAATCACAGGGCTTATATTTTTGTTGACTCAACTGATGTTGTTTGTAGTGCTTTTCAATAAGACTTTTTTGTTGCGGTGAGCAGTTACTTAATTACTTTGCCTATCGTCTCCCCTACTTGTAACCAGTCCCCCAAAGCAAAAGGACGTTCAAATAATAATAAAATACCCGAAAAGAGATTTTTTAATGTGTCTTGCAAGGCTAAACCAATCACCAATGAACCCACCCCAAAAGCGGTTAAAAGTGCGCCTAAATCTATTTTCCAGACGGTAGAAAGAATAACCGCAGTAATACAAGCAACGAGAAAAAAGCGAATTAAGTCCAACAATACATCTGGAACCCTTTCTTGCCAACTTCCTGAAACTGCTTGATCAAAAATCAAGACTTTAAATGCCGAAAGCATGGCATGAATCATGCCGATCCACACTAAAGTTTTTACCAACCTAATAATAGTAGTTTCTTCTGGTATTTCTAAAACTCTTGTAAATAAAAATAATAAAGCTACCAAAGGAAAAACCAAATTTCTAAAAATAATAATGGTGGCTATTAATGGTTTTTCTTCTTGGCGAAGTCGGACAATAATTTCATTTAAGATAATCATAATTAAGGGAAATCCTAAAATTAATGAAATTGCCCAACGAAACCAGTTTTGTTCTACTAATGCAACCGGCATGATAATTAATTGACTATTTTCTACAATATCTGCTACCCCCATTATGAATAATCACAGCCGTTTAACTCGAAAAACTTAGGATCTTATTATTTTTACCTTTTCGTCTCTTAATTAAGAAATTGTTAAGAAATATTATCAAAACTTGATTATTAACAGTTTTCCCCATTGATATTGGTTATCATGCTCTGTAAATTAATCCTTTTTTGTTTAGCACTCATAAGGTTTAAGTGCTAAATCAAACCCTTTACTATTAGGCTCTCTATTAGTGAATAGAACTGTTAAAAATAAAAAAACAAAACAGATTATGAACTACTTTTTTGACATTATCGGTACAGCTTCCGTTTTAACCTTTTTTAATTATCAACAACAAATTGAACAGAATAAAAATCGTGGCTCAGCCTATTTAGGTAGTTATCAATGTAGCCTTGATAGCTTTATTGAATCTGTTGACAATATTCCTAAAAACCCAGATTGGGATTGGGATGATGTTGTCGGAAGTATTGTTAATTTTTGGCTAAAAAATGAAGATCAAGTACGTTATTGGCAAAATAATTTTAATCCCAGTGATTTGGACACAGTGATTGTTGCTAGGGTAGGAGAAATTGAAGCTTTACGCTGTGAATTTGAATCTTTATTGGATGTTTAGAATTTGAAGATGACGGTAATAGAAATCTGAGGGAAATTTATTCCGTCATCTTAACTTAATAGTAGAAATAAGTGGAAATAAGTAGAAATAAGTAGAAATAAAGAGAAATCAATAGACAATTTATTATCTGTAACAACTGAAGAGTTTAAAAAATAAAAACTATGGTTATAATGAAAATCAATGAAGAAACTAAAGTTATTCTCTATTATTGAAGATGAAGTTGAAACATCCTTATCGTAGTCGTTTAATTTATGGCCTACTAGCTATTTTGATCAGTAGCAGTATTATTATCACTTCCCCACAACCGAGTTATGGTCAATCGTGGCTAAATTGGATATATCAGGGGGTACAAGTCATTCAATTATCCAATTTATCGGACTCTCAAGAAGTTAAATATGGAAGGCAAATCAACGATGAGTTAATCAGAAGTGGGCAGTTTCGTATTTCTCGAAATCAAACCTTAACTCAAAGAGTTGATCGTATTGGTCAACGATTAGCACAAAATAGTAGTCGTCCGAATCTACCTTTTACTTTCCAAGTTCTTCAAGATAATTCTATTAATGCCTTTGCTACTATGGGGGGGTTTGCCTATGTGAATACAGGGTTAATTGCTGCGGCTGAAAATGAAGCAGAATTAGCCAGTGTTATTGGTCATGAAATTGCCCATATTACCCAACGTCATTCTATTAAGCAAATGCGGAATGTTGCCATTTCTCAAGGGTTAATGTCGGCCACTGGATTGAGTGAAAATAATATTGTTAACATTGGGGTACAACTAGGCTTTAATCTTCCTCGCAGTCGAGAAGCTGAACTAGAAGCGGATCGAATAGGTTTACAAAACTTAAGAAAAGCTGGATATGCGCCCATTGGTATGATTACCTTTATGAAAAAATTGCTCCAAAGTGGCGGAGCGCCCCCTGCTTTTTTAAGTACGCACCCAGCCACTTCCCAAAGGGTTCAAGCCCTAAGTCAAGCGGTTAACCCTGATATTGCCTATCAGGGAGATGGACTAGATAATAGAGCTTATCAACGTGAGTTTCGGGGTTTACTATAAGACTTTTCTACTTAGAATCTAACCTTACGTAGTAACCAGTCTGTAATTAATTCAGGGGTGTTCTTTTTCACCCAATAAAAGGCGATCGCTCGAAAACTAGGTTTAGATAATCTAGCAATTAATTTCGTAACTCGATTGAGAGGACGCATAGAAACTTTTTGATTGATTAAATTGAGGGAACCCATATCATAAAGACAATCAATAATCATCTTAAAGGTTGCTTCCTCTCGTTCCATTAGGTTTTCAAGTAAGAGCATGATATTTTTTTTCTGTTCTATTTCTAGTTTTTGAGCCTCTGAAAGCTTGGGAAAATATTGGACAACTTTGGCAGAGCTTTTAGTCCTCTTAGAGTGCTTATTTCTTTTTACTTTCTTTTTTTTCTGTACTTTTTTCTGCTGAGCATTTTTTGCTAATTTTTTATTTGATTTCATAGGTCTTTTTTTATGTTTAGTAGAAATCATAATTTTACCAATTAACCAATTAGTGATTAATTCAGGGGTATTGTTTTTCACCCAATAAAAAGCAATAGAGTGAAAAATAGTTTTTGCTAGTTTTACAACTAATCTTAGTAGAGACTTGAGAAATTTTAAAGGATTTTTTTTATTAATTAAATTAAGAGAGCCAACGTCGTAAAGACTATCAATAACCATCTTAAATGTGGCTTCTTCCCTCTCCATCATATTTTCAACTAAGAGCATGACATTTTTTTTCTGCTCGATTTCAAGTCGTTTCACTTCTGAGCGTTTAGGGACATATTTAGCCACTTGTACTGGTTGGTTTTGATTGCTCCGAGAAAGTACCATAGAAAATCCTAGATTAACACTCTCAGATACTATAGAAAAAATCCATCTACTGAGGGTGGGAATTAAACTGTATTTTTAGAATGAATTTTATTTTAGCCAAAGGGGATAAATTAGCCATAGAGGGTAAAACCCTTGTCAGAAGTACATTCTAGCTATATGATGATTCTGAATCTGGTCAAAATCTCTAAGAAATTATGAGACGAGATGTGTCAATTTGTAAATTTTTTGCTAATAATAGTCTAAAGATAGCAACAAGGCACTCTGCCTGAAACTTAGGGGTTACTCCCACGAGAATCAGAAAGTTGTGCTAGTTTAAGAAATGTTAATGATCCCCTAACTCAGATTCTGGTGTTGGTGTTTTGGATCTAGGCATACCTTACGGATTTCGCCCATACAGTCAACCTGATAGGCGTTCTCTGGGTCTAGTCTCACATCAAAATAGTGGGACAATATGACCTAAACTAGATAAAACAAACGTTAAGAAATCTTGCCATTGATTTCAGTTAAGCAAGAGGATTGGATTCTATGACTATTGCAGTCGGACGCGCACCAGAAAGAGGATGGTTTGATGTCATCGATGACTGGTTAAAACGCGACCGTTTCGTATTCGTTGGTTGGTCTGGGATATTACTATTTCCCTGCGCCTACATGGCCCTCGGTGGTTGGCTAACAGGAACCACCTTTGTTACCTCCTGGTACACCCACGGTTTAGCAAGTTCTTACCTAGAAGGATGTAACTTCTTAACCGTAGCGGTTTCTTCCCCCGCTAACGCCTTCGGACACTCCTTACTGTTCCTCTGGGGACCTGAAGCACAAGGAGACTTCACCCGTTGGTGTCAAATCGGTGGCTTATGGTCATTCGTTGCCCTTCACGGAGCTTTCGGACTGATTGGCTTCATGTTACGTCAGTTTGAAATCGCCCGTCTAGTGGGTATTCGTCCTTACAACGCCATCGCTTTCTCTGCTCCTATCGCAGTATTCGTCAGTGTTTTCCTGATGTATCCTTTAGGACAGTCTAGCTGGTTCTTTGGTCCTAGCTTCGGAGTAGCCGGAATTTTCCGTTTCATTCTCTTCTTACAAGGGTTCCACAACTGGACACTTAACCCCTTCCACATGATGGGAGTAGCAGGTGTATTAGGTGGAGCATTACTCTGTGCTATTCACGGTGCAACAGTAGAAAATACCCTATTTGAAGATGGTGAACAAGCTAACACTTTCCGTGCTTTTGAACCTACTCAAGCAGAAGAAACCTACTCCATGGTGACTGCAAACCGTTTCTGGTCTCAGATTTTCGGAATTGCTTTCTCCAACAAACGTTGGTTACACTTCTTCATGTTATTCGTACCCGTAACAGGGTTATGGATGAGTGCCATTGGTATCGTTGGTTTAGCCTTAAACCTACGTGCTTATGACTTTGTCTCTCAAGAATTACGGGCAGCAGAAGACCCCGAGTTCGAGACATTCTACACCAAAAACATTTTATTAAACGAAGGTCTGAGAGCTTGGATGGCTCCTCAAGACCAACCCCATCAAAACTTTGTATTCCCTGAGGAGGTACTGCCCCGTGGTAACGCTCTCTAACTCTGGCGTTGGTCGTGATCTGGAATCTAGCGGTTTCGCTTGGTGGTCAGGCAATGCTCGTCTGATTAACCTTTCCGGTAAACTTCTAGGCGCCCACGTCGCTCACGCTGGTTTAATCGTATTCTGGGCCGGTGCGATGACTTTGTTTGAAACCGCCCACTTTGTCCCTGAAAGGCCCATGTATGAACAGGGCTTAATCCTTCTTCCCCACATTGCTACCCTCGGTTGGGGTGTAGGCCCTGCTGGTGAAGTTATTAATACCTTCCCCTTCTTCGTTGCGGGAGTATTACACTTAATCTCTTCTGCCGTTCTTGGTTTCGGTGGTATTTACCACGCCTTAAGAGGTCCTGAAACTTTAGAAGAGTATTCCAGTTTCTTCGGTTATGACTGGAAAGATAAGAACCAAATGACCAACATTATTGGTTATCACCTCATTCTCTTAGGAGGTGGTGCGCTATTGTTGGTGTTCAAAGCCATGTTCTTTGGCGGTGTCTATGACACTTGGGCTCCTGGTGGCGGAGATGTGCGTGTGATTACTAATCCTACTTTGAACCCCGCAATTATTTTCGGCTATCTGCTGAAAGCACCTTTCGGGGGAGAAGGTTGGATCGTTGGTGTGGACAACATGGAAGATATTATTGGCGGCCATATTTGGGTTGGCTTAATTTGTATCTTCGGTGGTGTTTGGCACATCTTAACCAAGCCTTTTGGTTGGGCCCGTCGTGCTTTCGTCTGGTCTGGTGAAGCTTACCTTTCTTACAGTTTAGGCGCGTTATCCTTAATGGGTTTCATCGCTTCTGTAATGGTTTGGTACAACAACACCGCTTATCCCAGTGAATTCTTCGGTCCTACTGGTATGGAAGCTTCTCAGTCCCAAGCATTCACCTTCTTGGTTCGTGACCAAAGAATGGGTGCTAACATCGGTTCTGCTCAAGGTCCTACCGGTTTAGGTAAATATTTAATGCGTTCTCCCACTGGTGAAATTATCTTCGGTGGTGAAACCATGCGTTTCTGGGACTTCCGTGGTCCTTGGTTAGAGCCTTTACGTGGGCCTAACGGTTTAGATTTAGATAAGTTAAGAAACGACATTCAGCCTTGGCAAGTACGCCGCGCTGCTGAATACATGACCCATGCTCCTTTAGGTTCTTTGAACTCTGTGGGTGGGGTTATTACCGACGTTAACTCTTTTAACTACGTTTCTCCCCGTGCGTGGTTAGCGACTTCTCACTTTACTCTCGGTTTCTTCTTCCTCATTGGTCACTTATGGCACGCTGGACGTGCGCGGGCGGCCGCTGCTGGATTTGAGAAAGGGATTGATCGTGAGAGCGAACCCGCACTATCTATGCCTGATATTGACTAATATTTAGGTTAAACGATTTTTAAAACCCTGCTTTTTGAGCAGGGTTTTTTCTGTTCTAAATAGTATCCCTGTCTATACATCCAGGAAATCCTAAGAAAAATGAGGGTCTAATTTGCCAAAAACCATCAGAAGAATCCGCATTTCTTCTAATAATCTTCTGTCCACAATAACCGTAATTTTTAATAATTGATCCTCTGAATTTAGGTAATCGACATAAAGAAGAGTTAAAAGCAATATCTCGAATTTTATTTGGTGACCATTCGAGTTTTTCTCTAAGCTTTTCAAGAGATTGTTGTGCCTCTTGACTATAGGTTTTAATCTGACGACTTTTTTGCTGATGTTGACTACGAAAACCCCCCAAAGGGGAGTCAACTCCATATAAATCACTATATTGATAAAATCTAGACCATAAATCAAAATCCCCAGCTAAGGGAAAATCGAGAGAAATATAACCCCCAATCTTCTCCCAAAGACTTCGTTTCCAAAAAGTGGATTCTTGTTGTATCCAGCCAATACGTTGTTCCCTAAAAGCTGAGGGTAAATAACGTCCGTCTAAAAATCCCTCTTTTGAATAACCTGGTATGGTTTTGACATGGAGACAAAATCCTTGCCAATCCCAAATAATGGGCTTAAGTGTTGTTAACCACTCTACTTCAGATAATTGGGAAAAAACACTGGCCACTGTTCTTAAGGCCCAAGGACAATACAGATCATCACTATTTAGCCAAGCCATAATCTCACCCGTAGCATGAGACAATCCCTTGTTAATGCCATCATAGTGACCATCATCTTCCTCACTACACCAATAATGCAAATATTTTTCATATTTTTTAATTATTTCTATACTGCCATCCGTTGAGCCTCCATCAATAATTATGTATTCTAAATTGGTTGGACTTTGGATAAAAAACAATTGTTAGCGTAAATTTTACGCTAAACATATCTCCAGAGCTAAAATAGAGAATTAAGGTGATTTTAAAAACTCTCTTTCCATCTTTTTAGGGGATTTTAAATATTAAATAGCTTCATTCAGTTTCGGTTCCAATATAGATATCTAAGTAGCTTTCAGTTAGAGATTGAATGACTCGTTCTAATTCATCAATGAGATTTCTTCTAGTGAGTTTTTCTACAGCATCAATATGAGCAGAACTTCCGGCTCGTCCTAAATATTTATATTTGGTTTTTTTCTCATTATTAGTGGCCATAGGAAAAATTGATTCAGCAGCCTGTAGTTTATAATACCAGTAGATTGTTCCCTTTCCATTAACCTGATAACGAATAATATGACAATTAGCTGGTGCTATTTCCCCTTCCCGTTCAATTTTCTTTATTTTCTGTTTAAGAGAGCGAATTAGATTCTTAATTTGTTTGGCTCTCAGGTGGACATCTTGACTGGTCTTAAGTTCGGAATGTGATGACATTAGCCTTAACTGTAACAAACAACCTCTTTTGATGTTAGCGTATATATTCCGCTAATTTATAAGGTAATAAATTTTAAAAATGACCAAAAATGAAACGGCTACGTCTGTCGAGGAATTCCTGGTGTGGAGGTCTAACCTCTTCCAAGGACTAAAAGCTAGAAAAGAAACTATTATAGCCCAGATTCCGCACTTCAAAAAGTAGCATTAAATACTACAAGCCTGGGGTTAATAATTAAGTATAATTGCTTGAGCTCTTGAAGACAAAAAAGTGGGATAATTGTTTAAGTTGTTTCCTCTGTAAAAAAAGAGCGAAAAATGTCTTATTTAGAAGAAATACAAGTTAAAAATTTAGACCATTTAGGGATAGTAGCTGGTTTAATTGATGAAATAGGAATAGTCAAAATAATTAATAATAAATTAGGAATAGATGTTAGAGAAAAAATCTCAGCAGGTACAGTAGTTAAGTCTATTTTAATCAATGGACTAGGATTTGTTTCAAGACCTCTATATTTATTCAGTCAGTTTTTTCAAGATAAAGCCATTGAGAAATTGTTAGGAGAAAGAATCAAACCTGATTACCTTAATGATGATAAAATTGGGAGAGTAATGGATGAATTATATAAATATGGACTAAATGATATTTTTATTGAAGTAGTTTTAGAAGTAATTTAAAAATTTAAAATAGACCTTAAATACTCCCATTTAGATTCCACATCATTTCATTTAGATGGAGAATATAAAAGGGAAGAAGATAAAGAGAAACAGGAAGAAGAAAAAATTATTAAAGAAAGACCAATTTTTATTAAGAAAGGATATTCTCGGGATCATAGACCAGACTTAAAACAATGTGTCTTGGATTTAATAACAAGCCAAGATGGAGATATTCCATTATTTGTGAGAGTAGGAGATGGAAATGAATCTGATAAAGCTGTATTTGGAAACGTTTTAGTAGAATTCAAAAAGCAAATAAAGTTTGATAGTATCATGGTTTGTGATAGTGCTTTATATGGTCAAGAAAATCTCCAACTAATCCAACATTTAAAATGGATAACGAGAGTTCCAATGACCATAAAAAAAGCAAAAGAATTAGTGCAAAATATAGAGGTGGAAGAAGTAAAAGATGAAGATAAAGAAAAAAGAAGTGACCTAAATTTAGAAAGTTATACCTGGAAAGAAGAAATTGTTACTTATGGTGGAATCAAGCAAACTTGGTTAATAGTCTTGAGTGAAAAAAGACAGAAAAGTGATTTGGAAAAACTAGAAAAACAACTTTCCCAAGAAGAGAAGAAATCCCAAAAATTTCTTAAAGAAATACAATCTGAAGAATTTGAACATCCTCAAGCTGCTCGATATAAATTAAAAGCTATTAATAAAAAATTGAGATTGTTGGAAATAAAAGAAGTTGAACTGATTGAAACTTACTCGAAAAAAAAGGAAAAGATTTATAAAATGATTAGTCTGATCATCAAAAAAGATGAAGAGATAAGTAGAAAGACTAAAGAAGCAGGAAAATTTATTTTAGCAACTAACTTAGTAGAGGAAAATAAATTAGAAGCTAGTGAAATTCTGATAACTTATAAAAACCAGCAATCTACGGAAAGAGGATTTCGATTTTTGAAAGATCCCTTATTTTTTACTGATAGTTTCTTCGTTGAAAAACCAGAAAGAATAGAAACAATGTTATTTTTAATGTCTTTGTGTTTGTTGATTTATAACTTGGGGCAAAGAGAATTAAGAAATTGTTTAAAAAGAGTCAAAAAAGGAATAAATAATCAAGTAGGGAAAGTAACATTGCGTCCGACTTTGAGGTGGATATTTCAATGTTTTCAAGGTATTCATTATGTAATTTTAAACGGAGTTAAACAAATTGTCAATTTAACAGAAGAAAGGCGTTTTATATTGAGTTTATTACCTGCATCTTGTCAAAGATATTATCTATAAATTGAATTGGATAAAGCAAAAATAATAAAAGAATAAGAGTCTAATGATATCAAATGAGAAGAGGAAACTCTCCTTCGTTTGTGCTGAGTCTTGCTAAGTTTTCAATGAGTATAAATCTTCTTAATTTGATTATTTTTCCTAAAAATTTAATGAAAAGAGAAATATTCTTGCCCAGGTATGATTTTCGGACTTTTTAAAACTATGTATTTTTTTATACTACATTTTGAAGTGCGGAATCTGGGTTTAAGCAAATTGAGAAAAGTATTGGTGATAGTTATCCAGATTAATTCCCATTGTCTGTTTAAGCATTTCCCGAACCTCCACAAGTAACATAGAAGACTCAACTTGTTGAAAATATAATATTCTTTCCCTTAACTCTTCAAGCGTCGAAAAATTATCATTCTCTAATCCATAAACATTGATAATCTTATCTCGGTTATATCTAAAACATGGCAACCCATAACATAGTGATTCATAATAAACTGTTGTTGTCAAATTATAGGAAACTGTAAAATCGAAATCATCTTTGCTCAATAAAGTCGATAAATTTTCGTTTGTAGGAACTATCTCCATTTTACAACCTTGCGCCATTTCTTTGTAGTAAGTATCATCAAGGTTTTGAGGATGCAATTTTATAAAAAACTCAACATCTGTCATCGTTTTCGATAGTTTTTGAATGATTTCAATCACTTCTTCGTTAACTAATTCACCTCCTTTTCTACCTAAAAAAACTAAACATTTCTTGAAAGACTGTTTTACTTTATCAATTTCCCACTGAGTATATTTTGGATTTCCAACTAATAATAACTCTGTGGATGTCATGGCGGAGTCTATGATTTGACTAATGGTATTTTTACTCCAACATAATAGGTAATCAGTTTGAATATTTTCTATATTGATTAAATCATAAGGAGGAGAATCTTGATTGAGAAAATAACTATCCATAATAGCGTGTTGTAATGAGTAAGTAGGAATGTCTCTCTTTTGGAAAAATTTTACCAACATATTTTCATAATTCAAGGCACCATTAAAGGTAATATACTTTTTGATTTTTAGCTTATTTTCTTCAGTCCTCTCAAGAGCATCAATAAAATTTCTATAAAATTGTAATCTACAACTAAACCAAAAAATTTCTTTTATAGTTAAAAGATTAAATAGTTTCGTACAATTACTGATAAAAGTTACTAAGAACAATAGAAAAGTTTTACTGAATAAGGGGACTGATTTACTGTCAGTCTTTATGTCTAAAATGAAACTGACAGATTGGCTTATTTTCTGACTTGTTAACTCAATAAGTTCACAATAATCATTACAGCGACTTTGATTTTTAGGAATGGTAAAAACAATACCAGGATACTCACAAATGTCTTGTAAATTATCAATGTATGGATGTTGTTTTATTTGTGATAATATTATTCGATATGCTTGACCTTCAAGCTCATTCTTTCTCTCAAAGTAAATATGATAGATTATATAAAAAGCGATAATTTCACCTAAGTTATATCCTTGATATTGATAGGATAGTTTATTTTTTATTTTTTGGTATTTCTCAAAATAATTATTCATAAGATATTTTTTCCAATATCAAATATGTAGCCTCACTAAGTATAAACTAGATTAGTTTTTACTTTCAACAAAACTAAAGTTAACTGTGAGAAGGAAACTCAGGCGTTAGAGAATTCATCGGGTTTACATTGTATAACTAAATTAGCCCTTCTAGTTCAAGATCCTCGATCATCTGCATTCCCCTGGTATCCCCAAGCCGCAATAAAGCACTTTTGGCATCTTCTTTAACGCTATAGTCTTCATCTTCTACCAATGCCTCGATTAGAGCATCGATCGCCGTAGCATAAACCACGTTTGATGGGAGTTCTCGACAGAGTTGCCCGATGGCCCAAGCACAGTTTCCTCGTATGGCCGCCACGGAATCTCTCCTTAATCCTTCAATCAAAGGCGGCATGGCGGCGATCGCGTCTTCGTATTCTTGTTTAGCGATTTGAGCTAGGCTACTGGCTGCCCAAAGACGTACGGCAGAAATATCGGTTCTCAAAGCATGGATCAAGGGCGCAATACTGCTGCGATCGCTGCCGTTGCCCAAAGCCCAAACAATCCCTTTACGGACGTATCCATTCCAATCTCTTCCCAATAACTCTATTAGGGCGGATACTGCTTCAGGACTGGTATTTCTTCCCAAGGCATAAGCTGCACTAACCCGTACTAAGGGGCAAATATCATCTAGCAGTTGCACCAGTGGGGCGATCGCTCTAGAGTCTTCTAGTTCACAAAAGACCCTCGCCGCCAGCATTCTCTGTGATGGGTCTTCATCACTCAATTTTGGCAACATTTCCTCTGGATCTGGACTGGGAACCTGTACATCTACTGCTTCCAGGCGATCCAAGGGGTCATCAAATTGATCTACACTGTCAATTACGCTGAGGTCGTCGTCGGTTTGCATACTCGTTAGAATGGCCTATTGTTAACTATTTAAGCAGGTTTCCTGTCCCTTGTCTTAATTCTCTTTCTGAGGCAACAAAATAATCTCTGTTCTTTATAACTTAAATTTATAGAGTTTGAAAAATTGATTTTATTTACTCAACAATACTTGCTTTTTTTGAATGGTTAAGAAACAACTCATTTTTGCTGATTATGGCAAAATTTTGCCATATTTGCATTTTGTCCATTTTCATGATACTTTATTTTTCAGGTAGGTTGTGGGCTTAGTTTACCTACCTATAACAGTTTAATGGTCTGTATTAGGCATTCTTTCGTCACAAGAGCGATTTTCGTTAATTTTTTTGAATTTATCTTGCATTTTTTTAGATAATGTGTATAAAAGTCTAGAGTGAAATATTGGTATGATGGTCAGCTATTTACGGAAGACAAAATTTCTCTATCTATTGATGATCCAGGTTTAAAATATGGGGCAACTGTTTTTACTACACTTCGGGTTTATCAGCAGTCTTTAGACCACCCTTTAACCCAATGGAAAGCCCATTGTCATCGTCTTCAAACCAGTTTACAACAGTTTGCTTGGTGTTTACCGAATTGGCAAAAAATAGCTGAAGGGGCAAACTATTTGATAGGGACTTACCCTGTGTTAAGAATAACTATTTTTCCTGATGGTAAAGAATGGATTACAGGACGTTTTTTACCCGAAAATTTAGTTAAATTACAGCAGCAAGGGGTCAAAGGATGGTTAGCTAAGGATTCCCTGTTTCAACGCAGTTTACAAGGTCACAAAACTGGCAATTATTTAGGAGCTTACTTAGCTTTACAAAAAGCTAAAAAACTAGGTTTTCAAGAAGCAATTTTAGTTAATTCACAAGATAATTGGTTGGAAACAACAACGGGAAATCTTTGGGGATGGAAAGAGGGAACATGGTACACCCCAGGGTTAGAGGTTGGTATCTTACCCGGTATTGGACGATGGCAATTAATTAACTGGTTACGTCAAAAAAATATCAATGTTATAGAAAACCAATGGAGTCCTTCCTGGGTTAAATCTCTGGAATTAGTTGTCTATACAAACAGTGTTGTGGAAGTCATTCCTTTTTCTTCTATTGATTGTCAGGGAGAATACCTTAACTTTGATATCTCTGGCGAACTATTACAGATATTATATCAATATTATCAGTGATCAGTTTTTTGGCAAGCAGAGGAGCGAAAAATCCACCAACCGGCTAAACAAAGGGTACAGTTGCCGATAACAGTTAAAGACGCTTGTAAGGTCACTAACCAATCTAAAGAAGCTGGATTATCAAAGAAATGCCAGGTACAAGCACACATGGCACTAACTAAACCTGGTAACATTCCCCAAGACAGCGATCGCCAATATAATTTAGCACTGACTTGGGCATAAGTCCAAACGAATAAGATAGCCACTGTCCACTCAACGACACTGGAAACATGAACCATCCAAGTTGGAATAGAAAGTACATTCATAAATCACTCATCAACTTTATTTCTCTAATAATTTATCAACTTTTTCTTGCAAAAGTAAAGAGATTAAAGACTTTAAAAAAAATAAACTAAAAAGTCCGGCAAAACCAAAACAGATTAAAGCAAACTTAGTATAAACCGTTGTCATTAGTATAGAAGCTGATAATAAAACAAACCCGGTTAAACAAGCATATATTAAGCTTCTTATCCCTAAATTAATACGTTTTAAAACTCTTTCATTTTCTAAAGAGCGAACTCTAAACTGTAACTCTCCTCTATCTATTCTTTCTTCGAAACCTCTGAAAAACCTCTCGGAGAGATCAGATTGATTTAAGCTACTTTTAATCATCTCTTTGGCCTGTCTCACCATGACTGTCACCACACTTCCCCCACTACCACTTAAAGCCAAGTTTTTGACAAAAGGTTGACTAGCTGCTAATAAATTATACTGAGGATCTAATGCTCTGGCAATACCATCTAATGTTGCCAAAGATTTCAGGATGAATGTCATTTGTGGGGGTAAACGAAAGGGTTGGCTTTTGAACATCGAATACACCTCATCACTGACTTGTTCAAAAGCACGAACATCCACTGGTTTCTCCCGAAAATTCTCTAATAAAAAGGCAACAATTCTTTTTACAGGAGTCATATCGTTTAAAGGTTCAATTAAACCCATATAAACCAAGTTATCTACCACTGTATCCGTATCTTTTTTTAAGACAGCAAAAAATACTTGGATCATCTGATCCTTGGCAAAGGTTTTAACTTCAGCCATAGTACCAAAATCATAAAAAATCAGTTCTCCCCGTTGACTAACTGCCATGTTCCCAGGGTGAGGATCTGACTGAAAAAATCCATCGATCAATAATTGCTTTAAATATGAACAAATTCCCAGTTTAATAATGTTATCTAAATTAATATTATTCGCTTCTAATGCTGCTCTATCATCTACTTTTATTCCAGGTAAATACTCCAAAGTTAATATTTTCTTGGTGCTATATTTCCAGTGAATTTTAGGTACTTTTATTTGTGAATATCCCCGAAAATTAGTGCGAAATCTCTCAGCATTTTTACCTTCGTGAACATAGTCAATTTCTCTAAATAAAATTTCAAAAAATTCTTCATGAACTGCCTCTAAATTATACTTTTTAAAAGACTTAAAAAATCGAGTTAAAATACGAATTAAACGGTGAACAACTTCAAAATCTAAATTAAAAATTTTTTCTAACCCTGGTCGTTGCACTTTGACAACAACTTCTTTGCCTGTATATAATTTTGCCCGATGGACTTGTCCTAAACTTGCTGATGCTAAGGGTTCGATTTCAAAGTCGTCAAATAAATCGTAAACAGGTTTACCCAACTCTCCTTCAATGACAGCGATCGCTTCGTCGGTACTAAAAGGAGGAACGTTATCTTGCAGTTGACTTAATTCTTGAATATATTCTAAGGGAATTAAATCAGCACGAGTGGATAAAGACTGACCAATTTTAATAAATGTTGGCCCTAGTTGGAGCAAATTTTTGACTAACCATTTTGCTCGTTTTTGTCTTTGTTTGGAACTATTTTTTCTTAAAAATTTATCCCATAGTATAAATAGTAAAAATTGGAATGTAAATAAGGAGACTTCCCATTGACGACCAAGAGGAGAATATCGAGAATGTTGCCATCGTAGTGACTTAGAGGAACCGCGTTTTGTGAGCATACAACCTTTAAATTACGATGAGGATAATGATTGAGGAAGAACCAATCTACATACAATTTTACAATGTTTAGGGTTCTCTGTGGGGAGAGATTCAAGACTAATTTTACCCTGGATGAGTTTAACTAAATCTTTAACAATATTTAGTCCCACTCCAATACCAGGAATACCACTATCTATAACAATTTGTTCTCGGTAAAAAGGTTCAAAAAACTCGCTAATGTTATTTCGACAACCGTGCTCACTTATATTACATAAGGTGATAATAATTAATGAGTCATTATTGTCATTTTCTTTGTTAACTTCTAGGGTAACAGTAGAGTTGGGAATCGAAAATTTACTGGCATTTGTTAATAATTCTTCAAGAATATTGGTCAAGTGCTGAACATCTGTACTCAGTGGTTCCTCAGGTTCAATATTAAAGTTTGTCTTTAATGTTAGATTATTTTTACAATTTTCTTGCCATTTCTCTCGGTAAGAGTCAGTAATATCTATCAGCAGTTTAGTTAAATTAAGAGGAACTAAGTTATAGCAAAGGTCTTGAGATTTTAAATATTTCAGTTGTAATATTTTTTCATTAATATTGTTAAGCTTATGCCAAGCATCTTCTAACATGGCTATTCTTTTAGCCAACTCTTCTGGAGATAATTCTCTAGTTAGTAAAACAGTGATTCCCATCTTAAGTATAGCCAAGGGATTACGAGTTTGATCGCTCATAATCGTAATCATATTGTAAATAACTTTTCTATTCCATTCTAACTGTTTTTCTAATTGCTTTCTTGTACTTGTCCACCACAGTTTGAGGATTGGATTTTCTTCTAAAAGTTGAGGAATATCACTAAGAGAAAAAGAAGAATCTTTATTAACACTTTTTTCATCAAAAATTTCATCTACTTGACTTAGATGACAAGCCATACCAACAATATTTACAACTTCTTTTAACTTTGTTTTATCTTGGCTACTCCACTGATAAGAATTTGATTTGCCTAAGAGAATAATCCCATTTGTCTCTCCTTTAAAATCAGTTCTTGCTCCCAACAGGGACTGAACTTTAATATCCTCAAAGAAAAGTGATAACTTTTGGTATTTTTTGTTGCTTAAATCACTAATTGATTTTAACTTTGAATTATTTTTTATCTCTTGTACCCAAGGAGTTTGTATTATTTTTGATAGTTTACTTTCATGAATAGTTGCATATTTTCCCTTGGAATTTATCAAGGTATAAAAGTATTTTGAATGATTAGAAATAATAATAATAGCACAAAAATCAACTAATAATTCTTTACTAAGTATCTGGGTTATCTTGTCTAAAGTTCTACCATAATCCGAGGGAGCAACAATTGCCTTAATCAAAGATTTTTCTGTGTTATTATCTGTAGAAGAATTTGACATCGTACTCATAGCATCCGATATATAGATGATTTAATCGTTTCATGTAAATTTACAATCCCTTTATCTAACTTCCAAGAAAAAACAGTATTTTCCTCCTTGGGTTCAATCTACATTTTAACTTAGAAAAAGCGCAATCTAATTCTAAGATGATAAGTTACCGACATATACTTATCATCAGTAATAACGCCGTATTCTTCAACGGTGGATATACGGAAACAAGTGCAAAGAAATATAAACAATTAAGTGTTAAGACTTATATTCCTAGATCAACGGCGATGCGATGGCTACAAGCAAACCCAGAAAAGGCCACAGCATTGAGTCCTTGACCTGGAAAGGTACTATCTCCTACACAGTATAATCCAGGAATAACGGTGCGGTTAAAAGGCATTCCTAGCAACCCTGGTAACTTACGACTGGGAATAGGCCCATAAGTACCATCATTTCGCCCTAAAAAGCGTCGATGAGTGCGTGGTGTTCCCACTTCTTGATAGTCTAAACCATCAACTAATCCAGGAAATATCTTTTCTAAGCGTTTAATTAAATGACTAGCTGCTGCTTCTTTTTTCTGAGAATATTCTTGTTTAGATAGTCCTTCCCATTCGTTAATATAACTGGGAGTAAATGTATGGATAATGTGATGACCAGGAGGGGCTAAACTAGGATCGAGTAGGGTGGGAATTGAGACAAAAATGGTTCCTTGTTCATCTTCCATAGTCTCCCATTCTTCCAAAAGAACATGATGGCATTCTGTTCCTATGGGTAAAACTTCAGATTTAACCCCTAAATGTAAGCTTAAGAAACTAGGGGATTTTTCATAACGTTGTTGCCATTTTTCTTCCTTTTTAGGGAGTGGATTGTTGGTCAATAATTTTTCAAATGTATCCCAACGAGTGGCATTAGAAACAATACGTTTTGCCCTATATTCTTTGCCATCGGCTAATCTAACTCCCACTGCTTTACCCTGTTCCATTAAAATATTAGTAACACGGGCTTTATATTGAATTTCACCACCAAATTTTTCTAAACCTTCGACTAATTTTTCGGAAATAGTTCCCACACCCCCTTTCGGATAATTTATACCCCCATAATGTCGATCTGAAAACACCATTCCTGCATTGATCATAGGTGTTTTTCCTGCCGGAACCACTGACCAACAATAACACTCCATATCAATGAACTTTAGTAGTTCGGGATCACTGATATAACGACGAGCAATATCTCCTGCATTTTGGGGTAAGTATTTCACCAACCCTAAACAAGCAAAAGGGTGCTGAAAAAATACTCTCATCAGGTATCTAGGTTCTTCTAAGGAAAGTAATTCCATGGCATTTAGGCAGTTAAAAACTTGCCAGCATTCGTCATAAAAGCGACGAATACCTATCTTTTCATGAGGAAACTTAGCCGTTAATTCTTCGATAAATTTACCATAATTTTTGTGTACTTTTAGCTCTAAATTGTTAGGTAAATGGTAATGTATTTGTACAGGGTCGGGGATGGTTTCCATACTCATATTAACCCCCTCTAAAGCACGGGTTAAAAGGTTAGTGGTTCCTTCTGTGCCAAAACCAAAAATCATCGATGCACCTACATCAAAGCGATAACCTTCCCGTTCAAAATAAGCGGCACTTCCCCCAGGAATTAAATACTTTTCTAAGACCAATACTTTCGCTCCTTTGGCTGCGAGTTGGGTAGCTGTCACTAACCCCCCCATTCCCGAACCGATAACGATAACATCGTAGTCTTGTTTTGCGATCGCCGTTCCTGTCCTAGTCATGTTTGATTACAATTTCTTAACATTTCTAGTTTATCAGTTATCAGTTACTACTAAAATTAGGCAGTAGGTAGATCACTCCAGAAAGTATAGTTAAGAAGACTGATAGCCAAAAAACTGTTATAGAGATAGTTTCCCAAGGTTGAGGCAAAGGGGCGATCAGTAGTGCGATCGCCGTGATTTGGCTGACTGTTTTTAATTTTCCCCAAATATTTGCTCCTTGAATGGTGGTGTTTCCGGTTAAGTTTGGGTTAATACGCCATCCGGCGATCGCTATTTCTCGGCCTAATATTAAGAACACTCCCCAGGCCGGAACTTGTTGCAGAGAAATCAAACTTAAGAGGGGTGCAAGTACCAATAATTTATCAACTAAAGGGTCGAGAAATTTGCCTAATTCAGTCACTTGATTTAACTTTCTAGCTAAATAACCATCTACCCAGTCTGTTGAGGCAGCAAGGAGGAAAATAACGAGGCTGAGCCAACGATGAGAAGGGGTAGGAGTAGTGAGGAAATAGAAAAGAAAAGGAAGTCCTATTAAACGGGAAATTGTGATCGAATTAGGTAAATTCATGGATAATTGATAATGGCTAATTGTCATAGCGAGATTAGCAGGAATCTCTTGAACTTCTTAATCATAAAGGGTAGTGCCATATTCAGGAATGTTTAATGCTTTTTCAATTTGCTGATGTAAAGCTTCTATTGTAGAAGAATTATCTAGAACAAGGTCGGCTTTTTGTATTTTCTCTTCAAGGGGTAGTTGACTTTTTATACGGGCGATCGCTTCTTGTTTGGTTAGATTATTTCTACTCATTAGTCGTTCTAGTTGTTGTTCATAAGAACAATAAACTACCCAAATTTCTGTGACTAAATGGGTTAATTTTGATTCAAAAAGTAAGGGAATATCTAATACTATAATTGTCTCTTCATATTTGAATATATCTTCTTTAAATCTCTGTCTTACGTAGGGATGAATTTGGCTTTCTAACCATGTTTTTTCTCTCGAATTATTAAAAATAATATTACCTAATTTTTTCCGATCTAATTCCCCATTGTTTAAGCAAATTTCTGTTCCATATCGTTGTTTAATCGTTTGTAAAATAGGTGAGTTTCCCTCAACTGCTTCCCTAGCATAAATATCAGCATCCAACACTCGAATATGACAAACAGTTGTTAAATAACGGGAAACTGTTGTTTTTCCGGTGCTGATACCTCCTGTCAAACCAATAATTCTTCTTGAGTGTTCATTCATGTTAACAACTAAAATAAGGCTAGGGTTTTCAGAAAATATTATCTACAAGGTTATTCTGTTGAAGAGATTATAAGTGAATTACCAACACTGAGCTTAGAGAAAATTTATTTGTGAAAGTTAGTTTTTTACTAGATGCTCAATAATGAGTTTAGTAACTTTAAAAACCTAGTTCTGCCCTAGCATTTTCTGCTGCTGCAAATAACTCTTCATCAGATAACTGTGACCAGTCTGTTTCCCCGATTTCTGCATAGAATTCTTGATCATAAGCACGAGTTCTGATAACAACTGGCATCGGCACAGCGTGACCTAAGATTAAAGCTTGTTGTTTAGAATCTAACTTTGCTAACACCGACCTTAAATTTTGTCCCCCAGAAACTCCAGTAAAAATAGCCTCAATATCCTTTTCATCGTTTAGTAAACAAGTAATTCTTGTACCAACTTGTGACATCACTTCATTATCAATTCCCGATGGTCTTTGGTCCACTACTAAGAGTGTAACAAAATATTTTCTCATCTCCCTAGCAATGGTTCCAAAGATGGTTTGATGGACAATTTTCGAGTCTAAAAAACGGTGTGCTTCTTCGATGGTAATCACTAATTGTCGGGGGCGATCGCTCGGACTTTTGGTTTGGAGAAATCGCTCAGCTTTCTTGACATAACTACCGTGAATCCGTCGAGTAATCATATTAGTTGCTAACATATAAGAAAGCATATTAGACTGAGAACCAAATTCAATAACAACGTGCTTTCCAGCGTCCAAAGATTCTAATACCTGATTAATATAATTATGGGGACAAGCGGGGCGTAAATATTTTAAATTATCTAATCTCATTAACTTACGTTGTAGGGACATAATTGACCCTGCATGACCTTGTTTTTCCTGACAAAACATTTTTATATCTTCATTAGTCATGTTTATTAACTGCATGATCCATGTCTTACCATATTCTGCTTCTAAAATGTTGGCATTATCCAAACTAGCTTCCGAAATACCTAATTCATGTCCCACTAAACGGATATCTTCGATATCAATTTGATCGTAACTTAAATACAATTCTTGAGCATCATTAACCCCTCTTCTTTTAGTAGACTCAGGATCTAAAGTATAAATTTCTACTTGTCCAGGAAACAGTTGACGTAACCCTTTCACAGTGGAAACTTCTTTCCCTTCTTTCATCGCTTCCCAACCGTATTCTGAGTGCATATCAAACATTAAATTAACCGCAGCTTGTTTACGAATAATCCCAGAAATTAATAGGCGAGTTAAAAAAGATTTCCCTGTTCCAGACTTACCAAAAACCCCATTACTACGCTCAACAAAACGATCTAAATCAATACAGATTGGCACCTCCATATCTAAGGGTTTCCCTATGGCAAAATTTCGCCGTGTGTGGTCATCTTCCCAACCAAAAACAGCCCTAAAATCTTGCTCAGAAGCTTCATAAACTTGACTAAAATGGGTGGGAATAGTTTTCACCGGAAGCAATTCTAAATCAGCATTGGTTTGCGCTTGAAACGATCCTAAAGAAGTATCTTCCGTTTGAGAATTATTATTTTTCTCCCCTTCTGTGGGGGTAAACATTAACATGGGTGCTAATTCTACATTGCCATAAGTAGCACTACCGGCTAAGACATCCCTCATAAACGTATCTTGAAAATTGGGAGGGTTGGCTAAAATACGGGGGTTAGCGGTTCCTAGAGAAACATCGGTCAACAAACAGAAAAACCGCGATCGCACCCCCTGCACCACCAAAAATTTTCCCACTCGCATTTGTTCGACGGAAACATCAGAATGTAAACGAACTTCTAACCCTTGTGAAAGGGAACCTTGAACAACTGCACCGAGGGGATGATCTGTCATTTTACAGGGATTGATACACTACATATAGGGTTATGATCTACAACGCAACCCTATGGGTATTGTATCGCAGGGAACAATATTATTACTTAGACTTGATCCGTGGTTAGAAGAAATAAGGCCAAGGAAAACACTCATTTTCGGATTTTTTGTCTTTTAGAAAAAGCTCAAGGAATGGGTAATTTTTCTATTTCTTCCTCTTTGTTGATTGATTTGGTCTTCAAGGCAAATTTTTATTTTGACTATTTAAAGATCCTAAAACTACGGTTCCTAGCAGAAATGTTACCATGAGGTTGAAAAACATTGTATTAGCAGCAATTCCTAGAAAAATCAAGCTAAAGTTGAGAAAAACTTTCTGAAACGGATGAATAGTGTTATTTGTAACCATTGACCTTAAAACCTTGTACAAAGTTTATGTATGATTTCTACGATTATATACGCAATTAAGTATTTGTGCGGAAAAATTACGAATTTTTTTCTATTCCTATAAATGGCGATCGCTCCTGTTGTGTGATCATCAGTAATTTTTGAAGGGAGTCCCATTGTTCGGTCTTGATGTATTCCGTAATCTCATCCAGTTGCTGACTATAACCCTGTAAAGTGTGTAACAAAGCAGTTTTATTATATTGAGCCATCATCACCCCTAACTCGGGGTTTCCTCCTCCAACGCGACTGGTATCTCTGAAACCGGAACTAGCTAATTGTTGAGCTAATTTTAAAATACTTTTATCTTTTTCTTCTGAACAAGCAGCGATTAAACTGGCACTAATCATTACAGGTAAATGGGAAATCCAGGCAACGGATTGATCGTGTATTTCGGGAGAACAAGTGTAAACAAGCGATCCTAAAGATTGGGCTAATTCTTCTAAAATTTTCATGCTATTCTCTGGAGTCTTTTCTGTTGGAGTGATGACGTAAGGGGCATTTTTAAATAAGTTTTTCTGTGCCGCTTCGATTCCTTGTTCAGCCGTTCCAGCCATAGGATGACCCCCAACAAAATTAGTCCACAATGATTCACATTCTTTAACGATGCAAGTTTTAACCGATCCCACATCAGTAATAATCACCTCTTTGCTTAAATGAGGAATTAATTGTTTTAAAGTTTGAGAAATTAAGCCAATAGGTGTACAAATAAAAATAATGTCAACTGTTGATAGGGACTTTAAATTAATATCTGCATAGTCTACAACTTCTTTCTTTAATGCTCTATTACAGGTGCTTTCTTTACGAGAAACACCATAAATAATATGTCCACAGTTACGCAAATCTAATCCTAATGAACCGCCAATTAATCCTAAACCAATGATTCCAACTTTCATGCTTAATTTTTTCCTATATGATAATCTCTACAATCAATGGCTGCTTCTGTAGTAGCTTTAAACGGATTAACAGGACACTTTAAACGGTAATCATTAGTAAAATATTGACAATCACTACAGGGAATATTGTGCATTTTTTTTGCTTGCTTAATAACATCCACTATCATTGCTATCACACTACTACCTAACATTAATATAAATACCCAGGCTGTTATCAAACAGAGGGGAACCATTAAAGGTTGTATCCTATCTATGAAGCAGGTTATTAACATTAACAATTGAAATTATTTAATTTTTCTCACCTAAAATAATAACATTTTTTGATAGAGAATTAGCTTAAGAAAATCTTGAGAGTTTTTATTACACCGTTTTCTGGTAAGGATAAGATTCTTATTGAAATTCATTTTTCTTAACCTTACCAGTGGTAACGATTGAGGGTTTTAATATCTTTTTATCTTTCTCTTTGAGTTAGGTTATAGCTTTGGGATAGTTCCTCACTTAGTTGCTTAGAAACATCGGTTAATGCTGCAAATTCTAACTCATTTCTCTTGATAGTTTCATATTTTAATTTAGCAATTAAGGGATAGATAACCCTATACAAATTATCCCAAGAAAGCTTCTGATAATCACCCAGAATCCCCTGTCTTTTGAAAAGAGTTTCTAATTTGTCTAATGATTCTTTTGCCAAGTCATGCTCAACATAACTCTCTGGACGGATAGGAACTGTTTTTTTGATTGGATCTCTTTCAATAGCAGCTAAAGATCGACGAACAGCTAAAGTTATTTGTGATTTATATTTTTGCATTCCTGTCCGTTTTTGATGTTCTTTCCCTATTAAACTAGAGGCATAAAGGGGAGGTAAGCGATTCAGGGCATAAGTGGCAACTTCAACTTTATTGATATAATCTCTGATTTTTTTGGGATAAAGTCTCAGTTGTTTATCAATTTCATTCTGGACTAATAATTCCATGATGTTTACATGGACCTTAGCTCCACTATCTATAGAATAGTTCATACATTAATCCTCAAAACAAAATATATTGAACTACCAGCTATCTTTCTAAATGGAAAACTAGACTGATAATAAATTTAGCACTCTTGAAGAAAGCGAGAAAATACCGATTCTGGCTTTTTTGTGATTCTGCACTTTCCATAATTATACGCAAAATTATCAAGATTGTCGAACATTTTTAAAGATAATTAACTTTATTTATATTTTATAAAAAAAGGAACCAGCTTCATCAAATATTTATAAAAGATAAGAGTTTTTACTGAATAATTAGCCACGAATAGGAGATAATTCTTAACAAGTTGGTAGAAACCCCCAAAAAATGCGATAATGACTATCTGATAATTGCGAGGAAACCCTGAATGCGACTCTCTCAGATGCTTTTTGTCACCCTACGCGAAGATCCCGCCGAAGCAGAAATTCCTAGTCATAAACTGCTTTTGAGAGCGGGTTATATCCGTCGGATTGGTAGCGGTATTTATGCTTATTTGCCTCTAATGTGGCGTGTATTACAAAAGGTTTCGCAAATAGTACGAGAAGAAATGAACGCAGCGGGGGCCCAAGAATGTCTTTTACCCCAGTTGCAACCCTCGGAGTTGTGGAAAGAGTCGGGAAGATGGGAAACTTATACCAAAGCAGAAGGGATCATGTTTTCCTTAATTGATAGACAAGAGAGGGAGTTAGGGTTAGGCCCCACCCACGAAGAGGTAATTACAACTGTTGCCAAAGATATGATCCGTTCCTATCGACAATTACCCGTTAATTTGTATCAGATTCAAACAAAATTTAGGGATGAAATCCGCCCTCGTTTTGGCTTAATGCGAGGAAGAGAATTTATTATGAAAGATGCTTATTCTTTCAACGAAGATGAGGCCAGTTTACAAAAAAGTTACGAGGCAATGGATCGAGCTTACCGTAATATTATTAGCCGTTGTGGGTTAGCATATAGAGCCGTAGAAGCAGATTCTGGAGCAATTGGTGGCTCAGCTTCTCAAGAATTTATGATCCTCGCAGAAGCAGGGGAAGATGAAGTTTTATACACAGAAGATGGTAAGTATGCAGCCAATATAGAAAAGGCAGTTTCTTTGCCTAAAGATCTAGAAATATCACCCTTTACGGCCTACGAGAAAAAAGAGACACCCGATTCTAATACTATCGAAAAAGTGTGCCAATCTTTGCAATGTTCTCCTACTAATATTGTTAAAAACGTGCTTTACGAAGCAGTTTATGATAATGGTAAAACCGTTTTGATTTTAGTTAGTATTCGAGGGGATCAAGAAGTTAATGAAGTTAAATTAAACAACGAATTAGTTAAACTAGCACCCCAATATCAAGCAAGTACCCTATTAGCTTTGAGCGTTCCCGATGAAAATGCTCAGAAAAAATGGGCTAATAAACCTTTACCTCTCGGTTATATTTCCCCTAGTCTAGAAGATGATTATATTGCTTCTGGAGAATCTATAGAAGGTCAGTTTTTAAGAATAGTGGATCAAACGGCTGTTGACTTAGAAAACTTTGTTACAGGAGCCAATGAAACTAATTATCATGTAATAGGAGCTAACTGGGGTCAAGAGTTTCAATTACCTAAATTAGTGTCTGATATTAGAACAGCTATGGTAGGCGATCGCTCCGTTCATGATCCTAGTCAAATATTAGCCAGTGCGAGAGGTATTGAAGTAGGACATATTTTCCAGTTAGGAACGAAATATTCCCAGGCAATGGGGGCAACCTTTACCGATGAAAATGGCGCAGAAAAGCCGATTGTAATGGGGTGTTATGGGGTGGGAGTTTCACGTTTGGCGCAAGCTTCCGTAGAACAATCCTATGATAAAGATGGCATTATTTGGCCAGTAGCGATCACCCCTTATCATGCGATTATTATTGTGCCGAATATTAAAGATAAAAATCAAATGGAAGTGGCGCAAAATCTATATAATCAATTGAATAAGATCGGGGTAGAAACCCTATTAGATGATCGTGATGAAAGAGCAGGGGTTAAGTTTAAAGATGCTGACTTAATCGGTATTCCTTACCGTGTGGTGACAGGGCGATCGTTAAAAGCAGGTAAAGTTGAAGTGGTTACTCGACAAACAAAAGAGTCCCAAGAAATTGAAGTGACAAACCTCGTAGAAACCTTAAAAAATTGGTTAAAAAATATTAAAAGTTCATAAAAATTTTCTGAGAAAAACTTTATGATTTTCTCAGGTAATTCTCAGATAGTCTTATTAACGTAATCAAAAGATTATCGACTAAATTGTGAATTCTGCCATGATCAACTTATTGAAAAATAGTAAAGCTTTATTAACGGTTGCAACCGTCGCTTCTGTTGTAACCACAGCATCTACTGCCCAAGCATTAACCCTAAAAGTAGAAGTAGAAAGTCTGGCCCCCGATGGTGGTGTGGCCTTGACCCCTGTTTGGGTGGGATTTCATGACGGTAGCTTTGATGTCTATAACGGGGGACAGGCTTCTCCAGAGGGGTTAGAGCGAATCGCCGAAGATGGCAATCCTATGGTGATTTCCGCAGACTTTCTCGCCAATCGAACCTATGTTCAAGGTGGTGTGAGTGGGGTTTTCGCCTCAAGCCAAATGGGAACCCGTGTTGATGGTGCTGTTGGTGGGGCCCCCATCACAGCAGGAACTATGGCTATGAGTACATTTGAAGTAACCCCCGATGTTTCTAATCTTTACTTCTCCTACACATCGATGATTCTTCCCTCCAATGATTACTTTCTTGCCAATGGCGATCCCTTGGCTCATAGTTTAAGCACTTTATTTTCAGGTGCAGATACGTCCATTTCTTTTGAAATTGGACTCCCAGGAAGTTTTAGGGATGCAGGAACCGAAGTCAATGACTTTAACACTTCTGCTGGTAACGGTTTATTCCCAGGATTACCAGGTGGACAAACAGGACCCAATCAAGGGGCTGATGAAAACGGAGTCATCACCAGTGTTACCGATTCTTTTGCCAATTTCCAAAACAGACCAACAGATTTTGATACTGATTTTGCTAATCTAAATTTTAACAACCAGACTCTCTATCCCAATGGTATTGCCCGTGTCACCATCACTGTTGAGTCCGTTCCCGAATCATCTACCACTGTTGGTTTAATGGCCATAGCTGGATTATTCGTCTTTGGTAGTTTGCGTCGTCGCAATAATGACTTTAGTTAAGGGAGTGAGGAACTTCTGAGTTCGTTAATGTAGGGGTCAACGGCCGTTGATCCCTAAACCGGATTTAACAATTAATAATTAGGGTTTGCTGAAAAAGTTTCTCCAAAATTTATGCCACTTTTGACCAAGAATTTTCTGACAAATCAATAAGTTTTAGTACATAAAAATTGTTTAAAGTATAATCAAAATTAATGAAAAGCGGTTTGATGAGTTCCCCTGTTCTATTATTAGTAAATAAGGACAAAAAAAGCGACAAAAACTGCCTCAGAAGTTTAGAAAGATTGACAACTAAAAATGTAATAGCAATAGATGTAATGGAGGTTTCAGGGAGTTTTGTCATCACGAGATTTAGGCTAAATCTTCGTTTAGCTTGTCCAAACTTTCCCTCAATAGCATTACGGAAGCATTCATCGGAGTGGGCTTGTTTCTTTTCTTCTTCACTGACATTTTTCGGAGGTCTTCCTAACTTCGGACCACTGATTCTTATCCCTCTTTCCTTACACCAATTTCTGTTTTCCCTAGTTCGATAAATTTTATCTACATGGACGGATTCGGGATAATAGCCAAACGTTTCTTTATACTTTTCTACTTGTTCTTTTAAATGACAAGATTCATTGAAGTTTTCCCAACTTATTTTGTCTAGAAACACATAGTTATCTACACAGCTTACTGAGAGTTTAGCTCCAAACTCTATTGGTTTTCCTGCTTTTCCCCTCACTATTGGACGAATATGCGGTTGAGTTAAACTTACAATTCTTTGAGGAACACTCTGGGTCTTATTCTCCCACATTGACTGTTGTTGTTCATAAACTTTTTTGATAGTCTCTAGACAATTTTTCTGTCTTTTACTCAGATTTTCCAGGGAAGCCCCAGCTTGAATTAAGTCTTCTATATTTCCTAAATTTTTCTTAAGGTATTTTAACTGTTTCCCGATAGCTTTTCTTCTTTCTTGATAAGATACTTTTCGTTTTTTAGCTACTTTTAAGTATTCCTTTCTAGCAATTTTTCTAGAAGTTCTCGGCTTTTTTCTCCTTTTTCTTGGAGACAATCCTTTTTTTTTACTTCTTTATCACTCTTGTCTATTTCTCTTTTTACTATTTTTTTATTGATTTTGTTTATCAATTCTCCATCAATTCTTTTCCTAAAATGAACTAGCATTGAAGATTCCAGTGGTGGCTCTTGTTGATAACAATTTAAACCTATAAAGTATTGTAGATAGGGATTTTCTCTAATCTGTTCTATAGTTTCTCTATCACTTGTTCCTAATTTTTCCTTAATAATTAATGTCCCTAATGCCATTCTAAATAGTTTGGCTGGCGCACCTTTTTCTGCTGAAAAAAGTTTAGCATATTCTTCCTCAAAATCATCCCAAGGTATCAACTCTGCCATGATTACCCAACGATTATTGGGGGACAATTTGCCCTCGAAAGGTAATTCAAATTTTTCTGGGGGCGGTAAAGGTTGCTCCTCTTTTCGATACATTTCTTCTTGACCAACAACTGGGAGGTGTTTCTACCAATTATAGCGGTTTGTAGCCGACAAAGCTGATCTTTTTTGCGATCGCGAATATGGGTGTAACCTTTTAAAGAATAGGGTTTTGCTTTTATTCAGCAAACCCTAATTAATAATTAATAATTAATAAAAAAATCCTGACCGAAATAATATCAATCAGGAAAGTAATAATAAATGTCAACGGAAAAGCTTAAGCAAGGGCAGCCTGACGTTCTTTGGCCTCTTTGATAACATCTTCTGCCACATTACTAGGACAAGGGGCATAATGAGAGAATTCCATGGAGAACTGACCACGGCCTGATGTCATAGTCCGTAAGTCACCGATGTAACCAAACATCTCGCTCAAAGGAACATCCGCCTTAATACGTGCGCCCATGGGGGTAGAATTTTGGGACTTAATCATACCACGACGACGGTTAATATCCCCGATCACATCACCCATATAATCTTCAGGGGTGAACACATCCACATTCATGATCGGTTCTAATATCTGGGGACTTGCTTTGGGAATAGATTGACGATATCCTGCCTTAGCTGCGATTTCAAAAGCGATCGCAGAAGAGTCAACAGGGTGGAAGGCTCCATCCGTTAAAGTAACTTTAAGGTCAACACAGGGATAACCAGCTAAAACGCCCCTGTCAATACTGGTTTGAAAACCTTTTTGAACCGCAGGCCAAAATTCCCGAGGAACGTTACCACCAGTTACCTTAGACTCGAACTGGAAGCCACTACCAGGTTCTCCTGGTTCGATAATATAATCAATCTTACCAAATTGACCAGAACCACCAGACTGTTTCTTGTGGGTGTAGCTGTCGTTGATGGTTTGGGTAATAGACTCACGATAAGCAACTTGAGGTTTACCCACTTCAACTTCTACCCCATGAGTCCGTTTGAGAATATCCACCTTAATATCTAGGTGTAATTCTCCCATCCCTTTAATAATGGTTTCACCGCTTTCTTGGTCTGTTTCCATGTAGAAAGAGGGATCTTCTTGCACCATTTTACTGATGGCCATGGACATTTTTTCGTTGTCCCCTTTCTTCTTAGGTGTCACAGACACAGAAATAACTGGATCGGGGAACACCATCGGTTCTAGGGTAGCAGGGGCGGTGGGATCACAAAGAGTATGTCCTGTTTGTACGGTTTTCATGCCCACAATGGCCACAATATCTCCTGCTTGGGCCGTTTCGATTTCTTCACGGGAGTCGGCGTGCATTTCCACCAAACGGGAGATCCGTTCTTTTTTACCGGTGGCATTATTAAGCACTGTATCCCCTTTGGAGATGGTTCCGGAATAGATACGGGTGAAAGTCAAAGCCCCAAAGCGATCGTCCATGATCTTGAAGGCCAGGGCCCGTAAGGGTTTTTCGGGGTCAACATAAGCAAAGGCCCCTTCGATTTGATTGCCTTCTTCGTCCATTTCTGGTTGAGGGGGAACCTCTTTGGGGTTGGGAAGGTAGTCAATCACTGCATCAAGCACTAATTGTACCCCTTTATTTTTGAAAGAAGAACCACAGTAGGTGGGGAAAAAGGCTAATTCACGGGTTCCTTTGCGGATACAAGCTTTAATCTCATCGATGGTTAATTCTTCTCCTTCGAGATATTTTTCCATCACTGTGTCGTCTTGTTCGATAGCCAGTTCTATCATGGCTTCCCGATATTCTGCCACTTGTTCCTTCATGTCTTCGGGAACTTCTTGGATTTCGTAGTTCATGGGTTCACCGGAATCATCCCAAACCCAGGCTTTTTCTGTGAGAAGGTCAACCACACCCTTAAAGTCATTTTCGATCCCGATAGGGAGTACCATGACTAAGGGTTCAGCGGCCAAGATTTCTTTCACTTGCTTGACAACGCTGAAAAAGTCTGCACCGGTTCTGTCTAACTTGTTGACGTAGATGATGCGAGCTACCTTAGAATCGTTAGCATAACGCCAGTTGGTTTCAGATTGAGGTTCTACCCCTCCTGAACCGCAAAAGACCCCAATTCCACCGTCAAGAACTTTTAGGGAACGATATACCTCGATGGTGAAGTCAACGTGACCAGGGGTATCAATAATGTTGAGTTGATGGTCTTTCCAGAAGCAACTGGTAGCAGCCGACTGAATGGTAATACCTCTTTCTTGTTCTTGTTCCATAAAGTCGGTGGTGGCTGCACCTTCATGTACTTCACCGATTTTATGGATTTTCCCTGTTAATTTGAGAATACGTTCGGTTGTGGTAGTTTTTCCCGCATCTACGTGAGCAAAGATGCCGATGTTTCTATAGGAGGTAAGGTCTTTTTTCATATTTACTTTTAGCGTTAGGTGTGATAAACGGTTAGCATCGAGTGACAGAGTGAACCCGCAGAGGAGTCGGCGTTGCCTTTGATAGATTTTGAGGTTTTGGCTATCTCACGCAATTCTAGACAAGTCTATTTTCGCCTTCTTCATTATCAATTGTAATCTTAGTGTAAAGTTTTTTTGCATCAATTACCACCAGTTGAGGAGGCAATATTATTTAGGTTTTCAAAATTACCTCTTGATACTGGGTGATGGGGTGACTGGGTGACTGGGTGACTGGGTGACTGGGGGACTGGGTGACTGGGTGATGGGGTGACTGGGTGACTGGGTGACTGGGGGACTGGGTGACTGGGTGATGGGGTGACTGGGTGACTGGGTGACTGGGTGACTGGGGGGACTGGGTGACTGGGTGACTGGGTGACTGGGTGATGGGGGAGCATAATATTAACATTGTTTCTAGTCTCCCCACACTCCTCACACTTCCCACACTTCCCACACTCCCCACTTCCCACCCTTCCCACTTCCCACTCCCCACTTCCCACCTCCCACTCCCCACAATTCTAATTAGATGAAGTAGCTTGGGCTTCATCGGCGAAGGGAACATCAACAAAGCCTAATTCATACAATTGTTGATAGGATTTTTTGCCTAAATCTGTGGTTGGGTTTTGAGAACGGATGATCTGAACTAGCAAAGGCACGGCTAACTCTGGTTGATCTTGCGCTCGATGCACTAAGGCTAACTGATAAGTGGCTGCGTCTCTCATTTGCCCTGTTTTTAGTGCGCTGTCTCTTTGCGAGTCATAAACTTCGGTATCGATACCAGAGAAGCTATTTGCTAGTTGTAGATAAAAGTTAGATAATTGGTTGAAGACTTTACGGGCCTGTTGCAGCTTAGTTACTGCTAGGTCATAATTTTCTTGGTTAATAGCTTCACCAGCTTCATTCATTAATTTTTCTCCTCCCTGCAAACTCAAAAGACTATCTGCTTGAGTCAGAGGACGAAGGTTGCTGGGATCTGAGGGATCATCTTCAGGTACTTCTGTCCCTTCTGAGGGGGTTTCCTGGGCTAAAATTTGAGCAGATACAGATTCGGATACACTGAAACCTATAAGACAAGAGACAGCAATCATACTAGGTAAACTAAGGCTGAAAAGATTGGATTTTAACATGGTATGACTAAATAAAACGAAAAGATAAAAGTATGGTTTGAGGAATCTGAGAGATATCTTAACATTTGTGGGAAGAATCGGTGCTTTGGTTTGCACTGCAAAAATTATTTGTCAACCAAGAAGTGAATTAGAGTAGGGTGGGTTAGACGGCGAAAATTTAATGATTAAGCAGAAAATAAGAATCCGTCGTAACCCACCATGTTCCCGAAAACAGAGAATATTACCTTATGAACTGCTCACGAATTTTCAGCGAGAATTAAACTTAAAACATTAATTTCATGGGAGTTTAATAAATATTTATCAGTAAATAGTTTACTTCTAAGTTCGTTCAAACTGTAGCTGCGGAAAATAATAAAAGGAAACTGTTCGTATTTAGACCCGATGGGTAAAAGACTGGAAACGGGATACAGAGAACGAAGATACAATTTTAAAATATCTTTGAAGCTATGTTGTTCGGTTTGATCATCATCACACTCAAAATACTCTTCAAGGAGTTCAGGAATAATAAAAGCATATAATGGAATAGCATAATATTGATCATCGTACTGACTATTTTGTTCGTAGTTTTGAACACTATGATCTTTCTCAAAAATAATATCCACAAATTTAATTATATCTCCGACTGTTCTGGTGATGTTTTCTGGTAATTTTGGATGGTTTTTAATATAGTATAAATTATCGATTATTTTTTCATATTTTAAGGTTTCTAAATTCTGATCAGTTCTGATTTTATATCTTTCCTCAATTCCTTTATCTTTAATAGGAACCACTAATAAACCACCATTGATATGACATTGTTCAATGGGATAATAGTTTAATAATTCTTCAAAACTATTATCCATTAATTTTAAGAATTGATTACATAATTCTGTACGTAAGTCAAGAGGTGATATACCTGCTTTTTCTGGATCTTTAAACATTTTTTTAGGGTAAACTCACACTCTTGTAAAAGCTTTTGTAGACAAATAGAAACTTCTATGAGTCTTTCAGCATCGTAAGATTTTCTCGCTTCTCTTTTAAGTTGTCCAACTAAGTTATTGAGTTTACTTGTAAATGTTTCACCAGCAGCAGAAACGGATTTTCCACTCACAGGAATCATTAAAAAATAATCTTTTTCAATTATACCAGAACCTTGAATCCTTGTCATAATTGAAGTTTTCAAAATTAGCAGGAGATTGATAAATGATAAAATGCTTTCTTGGATCGCTAATTTACGTTTTTCTTCATCCTTTTCTTTGTCATATATTGCTTGTTCACTGAGATAAAATATTAACTGTTTATCTTGTTTATCAATTTCATCATTACCTCTACCTCGATAAATAACTTGGATCACTTCCATTAAATTTCTTTCTACTTCAAATCGAGGAATTTCTACTAAAATATGTTTAACATTAGGAAAAGATAAACCCCGACTTGCAGAAGATGTCATAAAGATAATTTTGATTATTTTTTATCCAGGTATTTTTTAACCTCTTTTTTATCTTGATCTCGTAAATTTGCATGAATCTCTAAATAGTCTTTTTTTCTTCAAATTTCCGAAATCTTTTAATTTGTGTAATTAATTCTGCTAGTTTTTCTTTGTCTTGAATATAAACAATAATCTCTTCAGAAGGATTATTTTTTAGGATATATTTAATATCTTTAATGATTTACTTTTGGACGGCTTCTTTTAATGGTTTATTTTTTTGTAAATATAATTCTTCGTGAAATTCGATGGATTTAATAAATAATTCATAAGTTATTTTTAAAATTTTTGCAGGATAAGCGTTACTATTAATAATCGTTACAGGTTTCTTTTTAAAGGTAAAATTTTCAATTGATAAAGGTAAATTTTTAGAAAAGTTTTGTCTAAAAAAGATTTTATTGGGTTCAGAAACAGTAGAAGAAAAATGTTGATTAATTACATCAGGGTTAACAATAGAAGCATCAGCAACAATGATTTTATAATTAAATCCATATTCTTCTGTAAACTGTCTAAAAAATTTACTAATTTCATGGAGTAGGTTGACCCCATTTTCATCCCCTGTAATCTCATCAACCATCACAAAAATATGTTTAATACGACTAGAAATATTTCTCATATTGTCTTCTAAAAATTTACCTTTTCTAGAATTATAAGCACTATTAAATATTTTTGGAAAATGTTTATTAAATGTATTACCTCTCGGCGTTATAGGTTTAAATTGTTATCAACAAGAGCCACCACTGGAATCTTCAATGCTAGTTCATTTTAGGAAAAGAATTGATGGAGAATTGATAAACAAAATCAATAAAAAATAGTAAAAAGAGAAATAGACAAGAGTGATAAAGAAGTAAAAAAAAAGGATTGTCTCCAAGAAAAAGGAGAAAAAATAAAAATCCTTCATCTAAAATTTTTGCTTGTTTTAGAAACTCTGTGATTGCAGTGGTTTTACCAATTCCCGGATTTCCTGTTAAAAATAAATAATGTTTATCAGATTCTAATTCTCTTTGAATCAGTTCTTTATGTGCATTTCTTAAGTCTAGTTTAGGATCTAATTTTAAGTTATTAGAGATTTCTGTTGGAATAGTATCAATGGGACTCAAAAAATTATCAACTATTTCTGTATGAGTTAATGAATGTATTGGTTTATTATTATTTTTTGTTTCCATTAGTTCATTAAAGAACTCTTTTCCATTAGTAAAACTTTTCGCTGCTTGACGTTTAATTTTTGTCAAACTTTTTTCACGCGCTGTTGGTAATTCTTCTTCTCTTGCATTGGTATAAATATGGTAACAAGTTTTCAGTATATTAATATGTTCTTCTGTATTGGTTAAAGTTAGGGAACTTATTCCGCGATCGCTATATCCAAAAATATTTATATTTACAGATTCTTGATCTTCCAGTAAATTTTGTGATTGAAGAAAACAATAAAAACTATAAGCATAACTTCCTGCTTGTATCATTTTCATGCTTTCTTTATCCTTAGTAATAAATGCTTTATAATAACTCGCTAAACTCTCAGATAAATTAATTTTAGGGGTTTTACTATCCAGTCCCAAACTAGCAAAAACACTCTTTTTTCTTAAATAGGCAATTTCTTTAAGTAAGATTCTTTTTAAAACTTCAACACTATGAAGATTATCTAAATCTTGAATTTCTCGAATAGCAAAAATAGAATAATCAATGGATATAATATATTTTTATCTTTATACTTAACCAACATCAAAGTATCAGCTTTTAGAAATTCTCCTTTTCCCTTATATTGATTAAGATATTGCTCAATATTATCAATATCTCCTAACTGTTTAAGACTAGATGTATATGCTTCTATATCTGTTTTTGTTGTATAAGTTCCTAAACTATTATGGCCATGAAAATAGCATTGATAATAAAGAATATTTAGCTTTTTATAATACTTTTTTTCAATTCCGACTGCTTCAAAATATTCTTGTAAAAAATTGAGTCCTGACAAAAAAGCTTTTTGCAGAAAAAACAAGACCCAATCTTTAATAATTTTACGATTTGAGTCACTAACAACTCTTTCATCTATTGCTAGTTTATCAATAATTCTACTAAACTTTAATTGTTTTAAATCTTGAGAATATAAGTCATCATAGTTCTGCTTAATATTGTTTTGTTTGATGTAGGTAAGCAGTCCAATATTAAACCCAACTTCAAACAAAAATCCTAACTTTTCTCCGAGTTCAATTTTTTTGCCAATATTTGACATTATTCTTGTTCCTCCTTTTCTAGTTTATCGTATAAATATCTTCTTACTTCTGTTAGAAAAGCAAGAGAATTAAAATCAATATTCTTATTACTATGTTTTGACATAGATAATGCACCAACAGAGTTATCTCCTATTAAATTTTGATAAGGATCTAATTTAAGATTGATCATACTTGATGCTGCTTCATAGCGAGAAAAATGAAATAAGGTTAAATAATTCAATATATCTTTTTTTAACTCAGTATCATTAATTAATCCAGCATAAATAGTTTTTTCGTGTTCAATGTCATTATAAATATTTAATAAGGTTGTATAGGATATAACACCATTATATGACCTATCATTTTTATTTCCAACAGTAATCCCGTTAAATAGATTAAAGAATACTAATGATCTTTGACTTGCATCTGCTTTATCATTGACTAATCCTCTGAGTTCTGATGTATCTTGAATATAAAGAGAAGCTGCTTTAATGTTTTGCAGTTTAACTACATAATATTTATCGAAGAAAATAGGATAAATATGGATGTCACCTTTCCCTATCTTTAACGTCTTAATAATATCAGGAGACATAAAAAATAGTTCTCTATCTTCTCCCGTAATATTTAAATAGTTGGAGTAGGGAGATTTAGCAATATATAAAAAATGACGATATCCTTTATTATAAAGCTCAGTAACTTTGTTGGTAAGAACATCTGGATTTTTATAAATCTCTTCAGTATCATAATTCTTAGAAAAAGTACCTTGATTATATAATCGAATGGCATTAGAAGTATTTTTTTGATGATCTAAACAGATAACTTCCCCTATCATATTCTTTATTTGATAAGTATTAGTAGATTTGCGATCGCATTCTCGACTAGACACAACAATAATAGCAAGTTTATCTAACTTAGGAGTATAATTATCAAACTTAAATATTTTAGGAATGGTAGAATATAAGGAACTTAATGAATTACGCTTTTTGAAAAAATCAAGTTGTTTAAGACAAATTCCTTGAGAACTAAAACGATGATATTCATTTAAGAGATGGGATAATACATAAGAAAAAGAACGCATAAATACTTCTTCTGGTGAAGCATCATCTTTATCTGTTAAATGAAGACGTAATAATGGAATAAATAACCTTGTATCCGCTTTTTTTGCTTCATCCAGTAATACTTTTAAACTGAGATAGGTTAACAAGGAGAAAGTTAACTGATACCAAAACATCTTAGGATTATCTTCTGCATTGAAAATTTCTTCTTTGAGACGTTCATAATTATAATTACAAACTAAACACGCTTGATTTATTAATCCTTGTTTATAAATCTCACGACATTGCTTTTCTTGAGGAGTTAAAAGCATAGGTATTGTCTTAATTCCTTCTAAATCATACTTCATACTAAACTTTTGTTCTTCATTACTCCGAAAGTATTGAATATCATTAAATTTTATCTCAACTGATAGACTACATAATTCTTCTTTATCGATACCACTGCTATCATCAACTGAAATATACTTTAAACCTTCTTTTTTTGCTAACTTATCGTTAAAAATTTGATTACTATCAATAATTTTATCTTCATCTTTTTCTAAAATACCTTGACTAATACTAACTTTTAAAGTACATGGTTTAGTGTCAAATAATTTTGTTTTTTTAATACAATCAATTAGTAATTTTTTCAACTTATTTAACTTTAATTTCACATTAATTGTTTCAAAACCTTTCTTGATATTTATAAATAGATTTTTCTTGGCTTGATCATCGTCTCCTTTCAAAATAGGTAAAATTTGCGTATCAAAGTTCTCTACTGGATTATAAGTTAATTCTGAAGATGGATCATATTTTTTTTCTTTATCTAATGGGTTACTACGAGAAGCAAATACAAAGTAATATAAAAATAAAACCCTTAAAATTTTTATTATAAATTTGTCTTTTTCAATTTTATTATTGAATCTTTTTTTATTTTCTTCACTATCCAAATCCAAGCTAAGAAAATTAGTCTGGTATTCAAAAGAAGTTTCTCCTTCAGAAGTTTGGACTTGTCCATTTAATTTTAGCGTAACTGCTCACCGCAACAAAAAAGTCTTATTGAAAAGCACTACAAACAACATCAGTTGAGTCAACAAAAATATAAGCCCTGTGATTTAGCGTAAAATTTAAGCTAATTTATTACGGCTATTTTAATGACTAACATTCCCAGAATCAAGTCTTTTAAAAACCTCAAATAAAAACAACAATATGAGAAAAAAAAATAGTAAGATAGTTTTTTGTTAGCGGAGATTATCCGCTAACCCTGTGTATTTTTGTGCAGAGAGATAGGGGGATCAAGAAAAATCTATCCCCCATCGGCTCCGGAGCCTTTTACATCTCTAATCCTGGGGGACTCCGACCAGCTAATGAAAATAATTCGCATAATTGGACAATGGCATTTTGCCCCTGTAATCTCATGGTCTCTAAAAAACTGAACATTTGGGTGACTAACTCTGCACCCCAGTCGCTTCTTGCTCCCCCACTTACTTTGCGGTGAATGACAATGGGACGTAAAGCTCTCTCAGCATCATTATTATCTGGTTTGACTTCAGGATAAGTTAGAAAGGTGAACCACTCTTCCCAATGACGTTTGAGACGGTTAATCAATCTTTGTGCATCATAAGGCCATCCTTTTTTGGGAGTTGCTTTAAAAATCTTTTGCAGTGAGTTCTCGACTTCTGTTCTTTTGGAGCCTAAGTCTTCAAGGGTTAAATTTCGAGCATGATAATGACGATAATGGATACGGGCGGTTGCTAAAACTTGCTGTACATCGGCAGCAAATTCTCGATTCGCTTGAAAACGACTGGTTTTAAGGGACTCTAACTCTCTTTCTAAATGTGCCAGACATTTCTGTTTGGCCATCGCACTTTGTCTAAAGTAGGCACTATAGCAGTCACTGGTGAGGATGCCCTTAAAATCTGCTCCTAACAATTTCTCGACTTCTGCGGAGCTTCTAGTGGGAGCCAACATCAACACACAGACCTCATTTGATGTGGCTACCCAAACCCAATACTTGATGCCATCGATGCAATAACTGGTTTCGTCAACACATCGGATTCCTGGCTGCTGGATGTACTTTAACCACTGTTTGGTCAAGGGTTCTAAACTTTCTTGAAACCATTTGTGCATTTTGGCAAGGCTCCCTTGAGAAATGGGAATGCCAAAGACATACTCTATAAAATGTTCCTGTTTACGCCATGTAAGATTACCCCCATAGCCAAGCCAGCCCACGATGCTACTTAATCGCGCCCCATAACTGAATCCTTCTTTAACTCCCAATGGAACAGGACTGTAATCTGACCATCCACAACTAGGACATTTATAGAATCCGCGACGATATTCCCTGATTTCTATGGGTTGGTCTACTACTTCAGCCACTTGCTGGACTTTTTCGGGAACTACTTCATCTCGTTCCACTGAACCCCCACAAACAGGACAGTTTTCTAGTTCTAAAGGGACTATCTTATCGGGCTGACCAAAACCATTACGGGTCTTCCCTGGGTGGTCATATTTTGGTCCGCGTTTAAATCCTTTTTTGCGTTTCTTTTTGTCAGAAGGCTTTTTTAGTGGGTCTGATGATGGGGGGACTGAACTGTTTTTTGAGTTACGGTTTTTTAGCTTATCTCTCTCTTCTTTCAATTTTTCAATTTCTTGCTGTTGTGTAGAGATTTGTTGTTGTTGCTGGTCAATCAGTCTTTGTTGAAGAGATAACTGTTGTTGTGCCTTGACTAGCCACTCAATCATGAAGACATTGTTCGCCAACTGTTCATCGGCGATAGCTCTAACTAGCTTTGAATCAATGGTAGCATTTGTGGTCATAACCCCCACTATACATAAAAATCCCCGATTTTACCTTTATGTTGTCAAGACAGATTCTTTATTGCCGTGAGCAATTACATTTTAGCTTCATTCCAAAGATAAATTCTTGCTTATCTTTATCTCTATCATTCATTTCTCCTAAATATCCCTCAATTTGTGGAATAATAGGTAAAGAATTAAAAGCATAGGAGTTATTAAAAAACTGTCGAAAATTAAACTTAACACCTTGATAATAGACCTCGTAATACTCATCAGATTTAGTTTCGTCATTTATATAAGGTTCTATTAATTTTAGTCGTCTAATTAAATCTTTTAAATAAACCGCATCTTGATCATTTTTAACTTGTTCATATAAAAATTCTAAATATTTAATACTTGCTGCTTTTTTAATCTTTCCTAATGCTTCTTCTCTCATTAATTTTTTAAGTCTATAAATATCATTATCTTCTTTTTCTTGATTTTCAAATAAAGGTTTGAGAATATCATCAATTAAATCATCTTTCTCATCCTCAAATTTCATCTCAATATAATTTTCTAAACTATTTCTTAATTCACTTAAAAAGCTAGTGGGTTGTTTAACAGTTATACTAAGTTTATGTAATCTGAGTAATGGATTAGTATCTTGTGGATCTTTAGGTAAAGTTAACCGTTGTTTTTGTAAATCAGTATATTGTTGATCAAAAGGATAATTAAAACTGATACCATTATTAGTAACGTTTCCTTTTAATTCGTCTAAAGGGGTTGCTATTGTTTCTATATATTCTTGAATAGATATAGATTGACCATTATTTCTAGTTAACGAATTTTCTAGTAATTCTTTAATCTTTGCTTGAATTAAATGTAATTGTTCACTAAATGTTTTTTCTGTTCCTTCAATAAAATTAATTGATGCACATTTTGTTCCGTAACTCTTCCTAATATCTAACAAAGGATAATTAATAGACAACTGAGAAACTTGATAAGCAAGTTCATCAACATTCATTAATAAACGTTTACGATCTCCAGATACCTTAAATAGTTGTTGAGATGTATCACTATTTAAAACTTCAAGAACTTTCCCCAGAAAATCACTATAATTTAGTTTAACTAAGTCGTTACCATCTTATCGTAAATTAGATCCAGAATTTGTCATTTTAGTTTACACTTTGACCCTAAATAATGATTAAGCGTTTCCCAGACTATGACTATCTTCTATCAGTAGGTAATCTATTACTGTACTAAATTATAGTTCAAAGATAACTCATCTAGGTAATGCTAATATTAGGGTTCCCTAACTTGTGCCTAAAGTTAACATCAATAGCAAAAAATGCTCCAAGTCTGAGCAAGGTTAACGTTTTCCTGCACAACTTAACTATAGGTATGATAAGATAGACTAAGGGTTTAAAAGTATAATTAAAGGAAGATTAATAAAAATCAAAAATTAGGTATTTTTATCATGAAATCAACGGATATTCAGTATGTTTCAAATGAAAAAGGACAAACCGTTGCCGTTATTGTTCCCATTGAAGTATGGCGAGAAATGGAGTCAGAAAAAGAAACCGCTTACTTATTAAAAAGTCCTAAAAATGCTGAAAGATTAAACACAGCAATAGAAGAATTAAGGAATGGAAAAGGAATAGAAAGAGACTTAATTGAAGAATGATTTTAAAATGGTCGGAACAAGGTTGGGAAGATTATGTATATTGGAAACAAACCGATAAAAAAATAATCAAACGTATCAACAAATTAATTGAAGACATTAAACGTCATCCCTTTGATGGACTGGGAAACCCTGAACCCTTAAAATATAATTGGTCTGGGTTTTGGTCACGTCGTATTGATCAAGAACATCGTTTAGTTTATGCTGTAGAAAATAATGAAATCTTGATCGCTCAATATCGATATCATTATTAATCATCCTGGGGTAAAAAATCAAAATCTAGAGTTTCTTCTGTAGTAAAAGGACTTGTATTAGGAAAAATATTAAGCGGTAAACCTGTCTCAATACTTGCTTGTTTCACTGCATATTTATAACATTCATCAAAAACCTCTTGATAATAACGTTTCAAACTAGGACTTGTTTTAAATGCTTTTATTAAACGACGACGATGTTCAAAAATGGAAGACAACCAACTCCTTGAACGTTTTTGTGGTTGATATTTATACTTCAATAAGTGCATTAAGACCACAATAAGATTACTTTCCAGACTATGTTTCTCACTTCTTCCCATTGCTTCTATTTCTTCAATTAAATTATCATAATCTAAATTTTCAAGTTGACGATTTTTTAACAGTTCTGCGGTTCTTTCTAACCACAAATAAAAATCTTCTTCATAAAGAGTTGCCGTATCTACATTAATATTAGTCGTCATGGTTGTTAGAATCTATATTTTTGAGATTAACTATATTCATCAATTATGGCATAATCTAAGAAGCAGGAATATCACGAATTTTTAAGGCATAAGAGCAAAGCAATATAACCAGAATGAAGGAATAACCCAACCAAGAACGATTATCTTCATCAACCTTTCCCTATATTTTTCTTGACCTCCTGATGCAGAATAAACATGAATAACTGCACCTACAGATATTAAGAACATTAGGAGAGAATTTCCAAAAATTACAATACCTTGTGCGATTATATTAAACCACCGTTTTTGAGATGTCAATAAAAAAAATAACTCTGTAAACAATAATTTCATATACCCCCGATGATATGGCACAATTTAACAAATTCTTGGCGAGAAATCCCCGATCTCGCCGAGGAAGCTGGCGGAGGTTTCCTCCGCAAGAGCAGGTCTTGCTTGAGGAACGAAAATCGAGGGATGATAGCCAAGCCAGCACTTTTGTGATATAGTACCCATCGGTTGCGACACACCCGAACTTTGGATTGACAGACAGCCTAACATCAAAGCAAAGTAGCAATACTTTCGGCGCAGAAACATTGTCAGATCGGGAAAAGAAATTACTGAAGAATCAAAAAGTCGGCAGCAATAGCGTAAGTCCAAACAGTGATTTGTCGAAGAACAATTTATACTCCTTGGGACACAGGGAGTCTGCCTCGGTACAGTGAAAACTGTACGACAGTTAGTACCACTTTTGTGAGTAAAACCTGCGGAGGGAACGTAAGACCAAAACAAAACTTGTTTTGTGGAGGCTGATCCCGTTGAAAGAGGAAGCCCCGTATGAAGCGTAGCGAAATACGTGGGTATGTCACCAAGGTAACTATTAACACAGCCACTTTGTATTGTCCATGACTGCAAGTATCCCTGAACTACCCACCCAATACGATCCCAAAACCACCGAGGCCAAATGGCAAGAAGCATGGTCAATCCATCAAGTATTCCAAGCAGACAACAGCAAGGACGGTGAAACCTATTGCATTGTCATTCCTCCCCCCAACGTCACTGGAACCCTCCACATGGGTCATGCCTTTGGAGATTGTCTTATGGATGTATTAATACGGTATCATCGGATGTGCGGTCATAATACCCTCTGTCTTCCTGGAACCGATCACGCTAGTATTGCGGTTCATACCATTCTCGATAAGCAGTTAAAAGCAGAAGGTCTAACCCGTCAGGATATTGGACGGGAAAAATTCTTAGAAAAAGCCTGGCAATGGAAGCAAGAATCTGGTGGACAAATTGTTAACCAGATGAAAAGAATAGGACTCTCTGCCGACTGGTCACGGGAACGGTTTACCCTGGACGAAGGTTTATCAAAAGCGGTGAAAACAGCCTTTATTAAACTCTATGAAGCAGGGTTAATTTATCGGGGTAATTATTTAGTTAACTGGTGTCCTGCTTCCCTGTCTGCTGTGTCGGATGTAGAAGTAGAAAGTAAAGAAGTAGATGGTCATTTATGGCACTTTCGTTATCCCTTAAGCGACAATAGCGGTCATGTTGAAGTAGCCACGACGAGACCAGAAACAATGTTAGGAGATACAGGAGTAGCGGTTAATCCTAACGATGAAAGATACAAAAATTTGCTCGGAAAAACCATAACTTTACCCATTGTTGGTAGAGAAATTCCTCTCTTTGCCGATGAATTAGTCGATCCCGAATTTGGCACAGGCTGTGTTAAAGTTACCCCTGCTCATGATCCCAATGATTTCGAGATGGGGAACCGTCATCAGTTACCGTTTATTAATATTATGAATAAAGACGGGACACTGAACGAAAATGCCGGAATATTTGCAGGACAAGATCGTTTTGTTGCCCGTAAAAATGTAATTAAAAAGTTAGAAGAAGATGGCTTTTTAATTAAAACAGAAAACTATAGTCATGCCGTTCCTTATAGTGATCGGGGGAAGGTTCCTGTTGAACCCTTACTATCCACACAATGGTTTGTCAAAATGGAACCCCTAGCTAAAAAAGCTCTCAAATGTCTAGACGAAAATAATTCCCCTAATTTTGTCCCTCAACGCTGGAAAAAAGTTTATCGAGATTGGTTAGTAAAATTAAAAGATTGGTGTATTTCTCGTCAGTTATGGTGGGGTCATCAAATTCCGGCTTGGTACGTCATCAGCGAAACTAATGGAGAAATTACCGATAACACACCCTTTATTGTGGCTAACTCAGAAGTAGAAGCCCTAGAAAAAGCCAAACAAGAATACGGAGATAACATCAAATTAGAACAAGATCCCGATGTCTTAGATACTTGGTTCTCCTCCGGTTTATGGCCATTTTCAACATTGGGCTGGCCCGAAAATACAGAAGACTTAAAAACATATTACCCCACCAGTACCCTAGTAACAGGATTCGATATTATCTTCTTTTGGGTGGCAAGAATGACCATGATGGCCGGCTATTTTACCGATGAAATGCCCTTTAAAGATGTCTATATTCATGGCTTAGTTCGGGATGAAAACGGCAAGAAAATGTCTAAGACGGCTAACAACGGCATCGATCCTTTGATCTTAATTGACAAATATGGTACAGATGCACTACGTTACACCCTGATCAGAGACGTTGCCGGTGCGGGGCAAGATATCAGCCTACAATACGATCGCAAAACCGATCAATCAGAGTCCGTAGAAGCATCCCGAAACTTCGCCAACAAACTCTGGAACGCTGCCCGGTTTGTGATGATGCACCTCAAAGGAGAAACCCCCCAAAGCTTAGGGACTCCTGAGATAGATAAATTAGAACTATGCGATCGCTGGATACTATCACGGTTCCATCAAACCGTCCAACAAACTAAGAAGCAGATCGAAGCTTATGGCTTAGGAGAGGCAGCCAAAGGGCTATATGAGTTCATTTGGGGTGATTTCTGTGATTGGTATATCGAACTGGTAAAAACCCGTCTCTGGCAAGAAACACCCTCCCGTGACGTTGCTAGACAAACCCTAGCATACATTTTGGATGGAACCTTAAAGCTACTCCATCCCTTTATGCCCCATATTACCGAAGAAATTTGGCAAACCCTTAGCCAAAGTGAGGGGCAGTTTATCCCTGTACAAGCCTACCCCGAAGTAGATAACGCCCTAATTAATACCGACTTAGAAACCTCCTTTACCCTCCTCTTTGAAACCATTCGCACCCTAAGAAATATGCGGGCCGAAGCCGATATTAAACCAGGGGTCAAGGTTTCGGTTATTTTACAGAGTGAAAATGAGCAAGAAAGGACTATTCTAGAATCAGGTCGAAAATACATCCAAGACGTGGGTAAAGTGGAAACCTTAACCATTACGCCCCAACTCGAACAACAGACGGAACAAGTCATTGCTGGAGTCGTCGGAACCATACAAGCGTTAATACCTCTTACTGGGGTGGTTGACATTGCCAGTCTTCGTGCCAAACTAGAAAAGAGTTTAGCTAAAATTGAGGCTGAGATTAAATCCCTCTCTGGCCGACTCAACAACCCGGGTTTTGTCAATAAAGCCCCCGAAGCGGTTGTTCAGGGGGCCAGAGATGCTTTAGCAGAAGCCCAAAAACAAGCCGAAATTTTACGCGAACGTCTTAAGCGTCTGCAATAATGGAGACTGCTACCCTGCGAACCCCTTAACCCACTATGTTGGACCTAGCCCAAGTGAAAAAAATCCCAATTCAGGGGAGATGGAACTTTTGTTGCTGGCACGCCAAAGCACCCAAAATGTCTGGGAAATTATCTCTGATGAGATCATTCCCTGTAAAATTTTGATGGGTTTTGCTGATGGGGCCTTGGTGTTAGTAAAGCTAGGTAATAATCAAGGGATTTTAGAGCTTGAACAAGCAAAAGATTGGGTTATGGGTTTAGTTGAAACCTATTTAACTCATGGGGCTATTACCCCTGAATGGGTGGAAAAAGAACAAGAAAAAGTTGAACAATGGCGACAAGAGATTACAGCCAAAAGTCTCGATTTAACCCGTCGTCAATTGGAACTAGAAACGCAAAAAGAACAACTGCAAGAGTTAGAAGGAAAGTTAAACAATAAGGAATGAGAATCTATGGAAATCGACTACTAAAAACATTACCAGGGGAGTTAACCCGTCCCACTTCAGCTAAGGTGAGAGAAGCATTATTTAATATTTGGCAAGGGGAAGTTACTGGGTGTCGTTGGTTAGATTTATGTGCAGGAAACGGGGCAATGGGGGCAGAAGCATTATGTCGTGACGCTTCTGTTGTTATTGGCGTTGAAAAGTATGGCAAAGCTTGTAAAATTATTCATGAAAATTGGCAAAAAATAGCGAGTGAGCAACAAGATTTTCGCCTTATTAAAGGAGATATTTTAAAAGTATTAAAGAATTTAGAAGGTCAACAATTTGATCTTATTTATTTTGATCCACCCTATCAAAGTGGTCTGTATAAACCTATTTTAGAATTAATTGTTAATCATAACTTGTTACATGAACAAGGAGAAATAGCTGTAGAACATAACCCTAAATTTTGGCAAGCAACAGCTATAATAGGATTAAAAATGGTTCGAGAAAAATCTTATGGTAACACCAGTTTAACCTTTTACTCTGATCACAAATCACCTATTGGTGGGCAATATATGAGAGACGAAGCAGAGCAGAATTAATTTGACATAAAAACGTCATCTCATTGTCATTGGGTTGTCATATCTCCCTCCTATAGTAAAAAATGTCAGTCCAATAACCGTTTTCCCATCAATCACTCCTCATACGGACTGACTTTTCTTTCTTATTGTTGACAATATAAATAAACAAAAGCCATGAAAAACCATAGTCTAAATCAATCCTATACCTCAGCCAAAATGTCCAATTCTCAAAGTTCTATCTTACAAAAACCAATCACTTATATCTCCTTGATCCTCTTAGGGATGGGAGTCGGTATCGGGGGAACCATTGCCTTTAGTTATCCCCATGTTTTCCGCCAACAAGCAGAAGCGATCGCCCCATCTGCCACTCCTGAAGTTCCTCCAGAATGGTCTTCTTTACCCCCGATAACCTCAGAAAACTTTGTCACAGATGTGGTTAAAAAAGTCGGTCCGGCAGTAGTAAGAATTGATGCTTCTCGCACCGTTAAAACAGAGGTTCCACCTATGTTTAAAGATCCCTTTTTCCGTCGCTTTTTTGGCTCACAAGTTCCCAATGTTCCCGAAGAGGAAGTTCAACGGGGAACCGGTTCAGGATTTATCTTAAGCGAAGATGGCAAAATTGTTACCAATGCTCATGTGATTGCTGGAAGTCAAGAGGTTAGCGTTACTTTAAAAGATGGCCGAACTTTTACCGGGAAGGTATTAGGAACCGATCCCATTACTGATGTAGCTGTTATCGATATTGAAGCCGATAAATTACCTACGGTTAAAGCAGGGAATTCTGATAATCTTAACGTGGGAGAATGGGCCATCGCTATTGGTAATCCTTTGGGATTAAATAATACCGTTACCACAGGAATTGTTAGTGCCACTGGACGAAGCAGTTCTCAAATTGGGGTAGGAGATAAACGAGTTGATTTTATTCAAACCGATGCCGCTATTAACCCTGGTAATTCTGGTGGTCCTCTTCTCAATGCAAGGGGTGAAGTTATCGGAGTTAATACCGCTATCTTCCGAAATGCTCAAGGTATTGGCTTTTCTATTCCTATTAATAAAGCGCAAGAAATTGCCTCTGAATTAATTGCTAAAGGTAGCGTAGACCATCCTTATTTGGGTATCCAGATGGTAGAAATAACCCCAGAAATTAAACAAAAAATACAAGCAAGTGGCGAGCTAAATATTAATGCATATTCGGGAGTTTTAATTGTTCAAGTAGTTCCTAATTCCCCGGCAGCAGCATCTGGTTTAAAATCAGGAGACATTATCCAATCTATTAACCAGCAATCCCTTAACACGCCTTCACAAGTCCAACAAGCAGTAGAACAAGTTGAGGTTGGTAGTGTGATTCCTGTAGAGGTTGAGCGCAATGGGAAAGCGTTGAACTTGAATGTAAAAGTTGGCGTTCTCCCCAATGGTTAGGTCTCAAAAATAGGCGACTTATTTTTAACTGAGTCGCCTACTATGAGTTGAATTAGTTATTTCTTTAAGCGCAAAATATTCAAAGCTTTAGATAATAACTTGGGTTGAGCAAAATTATCCTTAAATTTCTTAAATTCCCCTGCATCGAACCAAATACCTTGACACTGAGGACAGGTTTCATACCAAATGGGATGCTTATCAAAATCTAACATTTTTATCATTGGAATATTACAATGGGGACAAAGAATATCAGTGTCTAATTCTTCTTTCTGGTGTTCATTATCTATTGTTCCAATATCGATTTTTTCTGAACCCCTAAGCTTTTTTAGGTTTTCTGCTTCTGAAGAGTCAAACCAAATACCGTTACATTGACAACAGCGATCAACTTCGATAATCTCATACATAACGGGTTCTAAATTTCCCCCACACTTAGGGCAGCTTAATGACTTCATGACTTTTTTGAGTGTTCTAACAAAGGATCGAAGTGGTAGTCACCTACCACCAGTCTTATTCCAATTTGTCTAGGTATCCTGCTTTTAAGCATTGTTTGATACGGGACCTATTCATAATCATACAGCAGAAATACTTGACTCAAACAGTTTACCTTAGAATTATGTATGGTAATTTTCATAATTAAAAAATTCTTACTCTTAGCAATAGCTACATTGAAAGGGGTGGTATAGATGAAAAGCTATATTAGGAAATGAGACAAATTTAAGGGCAACAGGAGGCGAGAATATCCCAAATATTGTCAGGAGCAAAATAATTTAAAGAAGCAGATTTTGTATTTTTAAGCGTCTTCATTAATTTTGGAAAGGAGCAGAGTTGGCTGTCAAAACAGTTAAAAATATAAACATTCATGTCTTCTGTGAACTCAAAATATAGTGACTCCTGATAGTTAGTCGGAGGAAATAAACGATTTAATTCAGCTTGAATGACGTGAGAAAGGGAATCAATAGTGGAAGCGTTAACGGGCATATTTTCTGTGAGCATTACGTAGGGTTTGCTGAAAAAGTTTCTCCAAAATTTATGCCACTTTTGACCAAGAATTTTCTGACAAATCAATAAGTTTTAGTACATAAAAATTGTTTAAAGTATAATCAAAATTAATGAAAGGCGGTTTGATGAGTTCCCCTGTTCTATTATTAGTAAATAAGGACAAAAAAAGCGACAAAAACTGCCTCAGAAGTTTAGAAAGATTGACAACTAAAAATGTAATAGCAATAGATGTAATGGAGGTTTCAGGGAGTTTTGTCATCACGAGATTTAGGCTAAATCTTCGTTTAGCTTGTCCAAACTTTCCCTCAATAGCATTACGGAAGCATTCATCGGAGTGGGCTTGTTTCTTTTCTTCTTCACTGACATTTTTCGGAGGTCTTCCTAACTTCGGACCACTGATTCTTATCCCTCTTTCCTTACACCAATTTCTGTTTTCCCTAGTTCGATAAATTTTATCTACATGGACGGATTCGGGATAATAGCCAAACGTTTCTTTATACTTTTCTACTTGTTCTTTTAAATGACAAGATTCATTGAAGTTTTCCCAACTTATTTTGTCTAGAAACACATAGTTATCTACACAGCTTACTGAGAGTTTAGCTCCAAACTCTATTGGTTTTCCTGCTTTTCCCCTCACTATTGGACGAATATGCGGTTGAGTTAAACTTACAATTCTTTGAGGAACACTCTGGGTCTTATTCTCCCACATTGACTGTTGTTGTTCATAAACTTTTTTGATAGTCTCTAGACAATTTTTCTGTCTTTTACTCAGATTTTCCAGGGAAGCCCCAGCTTGAATTAAGTCTTCTATATTTCCTAAATTTTTCTTAAGGTATTTTAACTGTTTCCCGATAGCTTTTCTTCTTTCTTGATAAGATACTTTTCGTTTTTTAGCTACTTTTAAGTATTCCTTTCTAGCAATTTTTCTAGAAGTTCTCGGCTTTTTTCTCAATTTTACTCTTAATGGTTTATAAAGATTATCTATTATTCTTTCTGTCTCAATTCTGGCTTGATTTAATATGCCTAAATCCGTTGGGTATTTGATGTCTGCTGGCGCACAAGTCGCATCTAAAATTAGTTTACCTTTATTTTTTATTTTTTCTCCTTTTTCTTGGAGACAATCCTTTTTTTTTACTTCTTTATCACTCTTGTCTATTTCTCTTTTTACTATTTTTTATTGATTTTGTTTATCAATTCTCCATCAATTCTTTTCCTAAAATGAACTAGCATTGAAGATTCCAGTGGTGGCTCTTGTTGATAACAATTTAAACCTATAAAGTATTGTAGATAGGGATTTTCTCTAATCTGTTCTATAGTTTCTCTATCACTTGTTCCTAATTTTTCCTTAATAATTAATGTCCCTAATGCCATTCTAAATAGTTTGGCTGGCGCACCTTTTTCTGCTGAAAAAAGTTTAGCATATTCTTCCTCAAAATCATCCCAAGGTATCAACTCTGCCATGATTACCCAACGATTATTGGGGGACAATTTGCCCTCGAAAGGTAATTCAAATTTTTCTGGGGGCGGTAAAGGTTGCTCCTCTTTTCGATACATTTGTTCTTGACCAACAACTGGGAGGTGTTTCTACCAATTATAGCGGTTTGTAGCCGACAAAGCTGATCTTTTTTGCGATCGCGAATATGGGTGTAACTTTTTAAAGAATAGGGTTTTGCTTTTATTCAGCAAACCCTACGTAAAAATAGGGAACAATGTGTTTTATTACGTAAAAAATTGTAACATTGAGGATCAAGCTAGTGCAGTGATCAAAATCACAACAATTTAAAAAACACATATACACTAAGCAATAATTACATAATAACCTTAACTCCCTAGGATAATTCCAAACTAAGCTGATTGTATTCATTGTCAGTCTTTTGTTTTTTTTGTTCACGACTAATCTGATTAGATTTATCTTGTGCTATTCTTGAATTTATTTTCTCTATATATTTATCTTCTTTTTCAATACCAATATAATAACGATTCAGGTTTAAACAAGCGATCGCAGTTGATCCCGATCCCATAAAAGGATCTAAAACTATCATATTTTTATGACTACTTGCTCTGATAATTCTCTCTATTAATTTAACAGGTTTTTGGGTAGGATGTAACCTTTTTTCTTCATAAAAATTGATATCATTCCAAACATCCGTTAACCCCATTTCTATATTGAAAGTGCTTGAAATATCTTCATAAGGATAATTAAATTCTAAGACATTTTCTAATTTTTCCCACATTTCTCTAGTGGGAACTTGAGCTAATATATTATTACCTGTATATAATGACCACATTCCACCCCCATTAGATTTTACTCCCAATCTTTTGTTAATTTCTAGGGCAGTTAATCCTAATTCTTTTTGTCTTTGTTTGAGAAAATTTTCAATAAAAGGACGACTATCATAAATAAAGAATAATAAACTTTCTGTCACATTAGGAAACATCTTATGATTTTTAGTAGCACGTCCTCCAATAGCTTTAATTCCTTTGTCTATGATAATTTGTTGTCTAAAATTAAACCCTAATTTTATGATAGGTTCATACAAATAAAATAAGTTTCTTAGATAACCAAATAAATATAAACTACCCGACAATTTAATAACTCTAGCAATTTCAGTCAGCCATTGTAAACACCATTTCTGATAATCTTCTTCCGTGCGCCATTGATAATCCCATTTTTGTTGTACAACTTTCCAATAAGGAGGATCAAGAACAATTAAGTCAATACTTTTATCCGGTAATTCTTGTAATATTTCCAGACAATCACCCTTTATAATTTTATTAATATGTTTCATTTTTGATAGACATTACTTTTACAGAATCAAACATTGTAGGGTGGGCAAACTATAATATAGCAATCAGTTATCAGTTGTGAGAACTAAGTGAATTCTGATCCCCCCAACCCCCCTTATTAAGGGGGGAACTAAAGGGGGGATCTCCACGTTCTCATGAATCATTCCTGATTGCTATATATAATATTATCATGAACAAGATTGATTTATTTTGCCCACCGAAACCATTAATTAGTTTCACTTTGTGGTAGAGAAGGACGAAAACATAAATAAACTAAAGTTCCCAACAGAGGAATTAAACTAATTACCCAAAATAGAGTATTACTGTCAATATTTCGCCGTAACATATCATCCCTGATAATAAGAGGAAAAATTAAACAGAGACATAATAAATCTAAACTCATGACATTAATAAAACGTCTGCTTTGCCATTCAGAAACAAAGTCTACCCAACTTCCAGAGATAGCCCCCCAAAAAACAAAAACCAGCAAAGTTATGGTTAAAAGGAGATGTAAAAACCGAGAATCACTAAGTTTAATAAATAGATTTTTCTCACCGCTAAATTTTGGGTTAGGTTCTCGTAAAATAAAATAAGGTAAAATGGCAAAAGTACCCAGTGCTAAACCTGTGATCGCAAACGGCCAAGCGACAATTTTTTGCTCTCTACCATCAATGAATAAAAGATTAGCATAAAGAACAGTAACCAAGCCAATACTATTAAAAACACTAATAATTAAAGGGTTAATATTATCCCAGTTTCCTGTTGAAAGATTTTGGATCAATTCTATGGTATCTGGTTGGCCAGGAGGTGCCAATAAAAACCCATAAATAAGAAATCCAACCCAAAGCAAACTCATAAAAATTTTGCTAATCATTACCAGACTCTCAATATAACTACAATAAATCAGCTTTTACTGATTACTATAGCGTTTCTCGGACTCAATATGTACACCTAATATCGCGCCTCCGAACTCCGAACTCCGAACTCCGAACTCCTAACTCCTAACACTAGAAAACTCTGTATCTCACAAGTATGAGAAGTGCTATATATCATTGTTTTAATTGCTCAATAATTCCCTGAGAATAACCGATTAATTCCTTAACCTTTCCTTCTACCTTCTCAAGCCTTTCCCCAGTCGTTTTCTCCTGACGAGAAGACGTTAAAAATAATAAATCTGTTCCTAACAACCTTAAATTTTTATAAATTTCTGTTTGTGCCGATCTCAACAAGGGAATTGCGTTACAATCTAACTCATCCAGGCTTACACTGAGAATCTGTTGCTGAAAAATAGTTTGGACCTGCTCATAAGTAGTTTTGATCGCTATCATGTCTATATCTTCAGTTAAGACCAGATTTTGCAGTTTTACGAGCTTAAGCAAAAGCTCTTGATAAAACTGATGATAAAATTTCAGTAACATGGGACACCATATTAAGTTAGAATTTGTAAATTAATATTAAACTTTCTGAGAGACTTTAACCAATCTGAATCTGTCCTTAAACTGAAATTATTAAAATATGTCCTTCCTTTAGACAGTTTGGATATAACTGATGGTAAAAACAGGGTAGAACTAAGCATAACTAACGGTTTGACCCCTGAGACTTTACCATCAGAGAAGCATAAGCGTTAAAGCCACCCTACTGCCCATTTCCGTATCCATCCTTTTTCTGTAGACTTCGAGCTTGATCCTCCTATGAACGCAGTTACTTTTCCTGACAGTAAACCCCAAAATCTCACCCTTCCCGACTGGTTAAACCAGTGTTTGCTCTCCCATGAGTCAGACAAAACCAACTCAGATGTAGACTTAATATGTCGAGCCTTTAATTTTGCGTACCAACTCCACGAAGGACAAACCCGTAAGTCAGGAGAGCCTTATATTGCCCATCCTGTGGCCGTTGCTGGTATTTTAAGAGAATTAGGAGGAGACAAAGCCATGATCGCCGCTGGTTTCCTCCATGATGTAGTAGAAGATACGGATGTCACCGTAGAAGATATAGAACAGAGGTTTGGTCAAGAAGTAGCCTTATTAGTAGAAGGAGTAACCAAACTCTCAAAATTTAACTTTTCCAATAAAACAGAACAGCAGGCCGAAAACTTTAGACGGATGTTTTTAGCCATGGCCAAAGATATTCGTGTCATTGTGGTGAAATTAAGCGATCGCCTCCACAATATGCGTACTCTAGAACCCCTCAGACCGGATAAACAGAGACGCATTGCCCTGGAAACCAAAGAAATATTTGCTCCCTTAGCTAACCGTCTAGGTATTTGGCGGGTAAAGTGGGAATTAGAAGATTTATCCTTCAAATATCTAGAATCAGAAGACTATAGAAAAATTCAAAATTTCGTCTCAGAAAAACGCATAGATCGCGAAACTCGTATAGAAACCGTTAAAAAGCTTCTCTCTAAGCGACTCGATACTATGGGTATCCAAGTGGAAGAGTTACAAGGAAGGCCCAAGCATCTCTACGGAATCTATTGCAAAATGCAGCGTCAAAACAAAGGATTTCATGAAATTTACGACCTTGCAGCCTTAAGGATCATAGTTAAAACCAATGAAGAATGTTATCGATCCTTAGCAGTGGTTCACGACCTCTTTAAACCCATGCCGGGTCGGTTTAAAGACTATATTGGACTCCCCAAACCCAACCTTTATCAATCCTTACATACAACGGTAGTGGGACTCAATGGCCGTCCCTTAGAAATTCAAATTCGTACCCTAGAGATGCACCATATCGCCGAATATGGAATTGCAGCACACTGGAAATATAAAGAAACTGGAGGCTCCGATCATACTCAGTTCTCCGACGAAGACGAAAAATTTACCTGGTTACGACAACTTCTAGACTGGCAAAATGACCTCAAAGACGATCAAGAATATGTAGACAACCTCAAAGATAACCTTTTTGATGATGATGTGTATGTATTTACCCCCAATGGGGATGTGATCGCCCTAGCAAGGGGAGCAACCGCCGTAGACTTCGCCTATCGCATCCACACAGAAGTAGGTAACCAGATGAAAGGGGCCAGAATTAATGGGAGATGGTCTGTTTTAGATCAACCCCTACAAAATGGGGATATTGTGGAAATTATTACCCAAAAGAACTGTCATCCCAGTTTAGACTGGTTAAACTTTGTTGTTACTCCCACGGCCCGTAACCGTATCCGTCAGTGGTTTAAGCGATCGCGTCGAGAGGAAAACATGGCTAGGGGACGGGAAATCTTAGAAAAAGAATTGGGCAAAAATGGCTTTGAAGCTTTATTAAAGTCTGAACCCATGCTAACCGTCGCCCAAAAGTGTAACTACCAATCAGTGGATGATTTATTAGCAGGTTTAGGTTATGGAGGTATCACCCTCAACCAAGTGGTTAACCGTGTCAGAGAAGTAACAGTCACTCAGCAAAAAGAAGAAGACTCAGACATAGCCCTACCTACCGCGTCTCCTTCTCCCTCCTGTCCCACTAAACCCAATAAATCCCCCATTTTAGGAGTAGAAGGGCTAGTTTATCATATTGCAGGTTGTTGTACTCCCCTGCCCGGAGACCCCATTATTGGCGTAGTCACTAGAGGAAACCGAGGTATCTCTATCCATAGCCAAAGTTGTTCTAATATCGAAAATATCCCAGGAGAACAATTTATTCCCGTGCGCTGGAATACCTTAGATGATAACGGGGGTGCAGCTACTTATCCCGTAGATGTACAAATCGAAGTCTTAGATCGTGTTGGGGTTTTCAAAGATATTTTATTACGGTTGAGTGACCATCATGTTAACGTTTGCGACGCAGGGGTGAAAACCGGACGCAATAAACCCGCTACCATCAATTTACGCATCGAAATCCGTAATCGTCAACAGTTAGAATACATCATTAATCGTATTAGTAATATGAGCGATGTTCTCCATATTCACCGAGTTAATGGCGTTGATTTTTGAACAATGGACAATGGATAGATAGTAGGGTGGGTTAGGTGCGACTTTAATTGTTATAAAAACTTATGATGTTTTTATCTGCACCGTAACCTACTATTCTAAAATATTACTGATAATTTAATTTATTTAGAGGTAATATAGCCTTTCTCGGATTCATGAGGTACACCTAACATCTAACTCCTAACTCCGAACTCCTAACTCCGAACTCCTAAAACTAGAAAACTATGTACCTCACAAGTATGGGAACTGCTATAGTTATGGTTAACTCTTTAGAAATCAAATTTGAATCTTTTAAACTCACAGATGAACAATTTTATCAACTGTGTCAAGATAATCGGGATCTTAGGTTTGAAAGAAATATCAATGGAGATATGGTAATTATGCCACCAACGGGAGGAGAAACTAGCAATAGAAACCTCAGAATTATACAACAATTAGGAATATGGACAGATAAAAATCAAACCGGGATAGCTTTTGATTCTTCAGGAGGGTTTAAGCTTCCCAACGGTGCCGATAGATCCCCTGATGCTGCTTGGATACCTAAAAAAAAGTGGGAAAATTTAACCCAAGAACAACGTCAAAAATTCTTACCTTTATGTCCTGATTTTGTCGTAGAATTGCGTTCACCTAGTGATAATTTAAAGTCCTTACAAAAAAAGATGCAAGAATACATAGAAAATGGGACAAAATTAGCATGGTTAATTAATCGTCAAGATCAACAGGTCGAAATTTATAGACAAGGACAAGAAGTAGAAATATTAAATAATCCTCAAACATTATCAGGAGAAGATGTGTTAGTGGATTTTGTCTTAGAATTAGAAAAAATCTGGTAATATATTAAGCGAGAAATCAAACTAAAAATTATGATGATGTCTATAGATAAATTAACGCCATGAACAAAGTACAAATTTATACCGACGGGGCTTGTTCTGGCAACCCAGGGAAAGGCGGTTACGGGATTATTTTAGCCTACAATGAACACCGAAAAGAACTCTCCGGCGGTTATCGTTTAACCACTAATAACCGTATGGAAATGATGGCCGCTATTATTGCCCTCGAAGCCCTAAATAAACCCTGTGATGTAATTTTATATACTGATTCCCGTTATGTAGTCGATGCTATTACCAAAGGATGGGCTAAAAAATGGCAAGCCAATGATTGGCAAAGAAACAAAAAAGAACAAGCCAAGAATCCTGATTTATGGCAAAGATTATTAGACCTATGTGAACAACATCAAGTAGAATTTGTCTGGGTTAAAGGTCACGCCGGACACCCCGAAAATGAACAATGCGATCGCTTAGCAGTGGCCGCTTGTCAAGAAGTAGAATTATCCATTGATGCAGTTTATGAAGAGCAAAAGTAACTAATTTAACAATTGCTTAAGATAACTTTTCATAAATCCATAACTTGTAACAGATAATCAGCGAAATGAATTCCCTTCCTTGTACAATAGGATAGAGAAGATTGGGAAAAAATTATGAACGATAATGCGACCTCTACTCAGCGAAACGCTGATAAAGTAGAAATCTCTATTAACATTGATGCAGAAGTTCTAGAACAAATTAAACACCTGACCAATGATCCTAGTCGCATTATTGAAACAGCGATTAAGCAATGGTTAAACGGGGAACGAGATAGAGATGATGATTTAACTCGTACCTTTCGCCGTAACCCCTCCTTACCACCGCGAGGAGAATGGAACGATTAACAGTTTAGGACGCAGGGTTTGCGTCCTGCTTTTATGCTAATTTGGCTCGCCAATGGTATGAATATCAAGGAAACTGGTACTTCTGGCTTGTCTCAAGGGTAAACCCCCCAAAATCAAAACTTGATCCCTTTTAGTTACGAAATTTCTCTCTAACAATAAGGAGTCCATCTGTTTAACTAAGTCTTCTAAGGTTAAGTCATCGTATTCAAACAGAACCGGACGTACTCCCCAAACTAGGTTAAGACGGTGATAAACCTCTATGCTAGGAGTCAAAGCTACCACGGGAACCTTGGGACGCTCAGCAGCAGCTAATTTGGCTGAATATCCTGTTTCTGTCAAGGCTACAATACATTGCAGATCCAGCACTTGATCCACAGCATTGATCGCCTCCGATAAAGCATGAGCCTTATCTCGATTTCTTGGGGGATAATTAGCAAAGGTAATTTCCGGCTCAACATCACGGGCAATACTGGCTAACATATTCACCGCTTGCACAGGAAAATCTCCAACCGCTGACTCTCCTGAAAGCATAACTGCATCAGTACCATCAATAATAGCATTGGCTACATCGCTGGCTTCGGCACGGGTAGGGCGAGGGTTACGAATCATACTATCTAACATTTGCGTCGCAGTGATCACGGGGATGCCTTTTTGATTAGACATCCGAATAATACGCTTTTGCAACAAGGGAACCTTCTCAGGGCGCATCTCCACCCCTAAGTCTCCACGGGCTACCATAATGGCATTACATTCATCCACGATCGCCTCTAAATGTTCTATGGCCTGGGGTTTTTCGATTTTCGCTAACACCGGAATATCTACATTTCTCTCTGCTAAAAAGGCTTTGAGGGTTTGGATATCGGCTGCTTGACGAACAAAACTCAGGGAAATGATATCCACTCCTTGGGAAATACCAAATTCCAAGTCTTTTTTATCCTTTTCTGTCATAGAAGGCAGTCGTAAATTCAAAGAGGGAAAGTTAACCCCTTTATGACTTTTGAGAATGCCCCCTTCAATGACTTTACAAGTCACTGCTTTGCCTTCCACGGTTTCTACCCCTAACTCTAGTAGGCCATCGTCTAACAAAACTTGTGTCCCAGGTTGGGCTTCTTCGGCTACATAAGGATAATCGATCCCCACGGTATTCTCTTGCCCCTTCCATTCTTCTAACCCAGATTCCGCACTTCAAAAAGTAGCATTAAATACTACAAGCCTGGGGTTAATAATTAAGTATAATTGCTTAAGCTCTTGAAGACAAAAAAGTGGGATAATTGCTTAAGTTGTTTCCTCTGTAAAAAAAGAGCGAAAAATGTCTTATTTAGAAGAAATACAAGTTAAAAATTTAGACCATTTAGGGATAGTAGCTGGTTTAATTGATGAAATAGGAATAGTCAAAATAATTAATAATAAATTAGGAATAGATGTTAGAGAAAAAATCTCAGCAGGTACAGTAGTTAAGTCTATTTTAATCAATGGACTAGGATTTGTTTCAAGACCTCTATATTTATTCAGTCAGTTTTTTCAAGATAAAGCCATTGAGAAATTGTTAGGAGAAAGAATTAAACCTGGTTACCTTAATGATGATAAAATTGGGAGAGTAATGGATGAATTATATAAATATGGACTAAATGATATTTTTATTGAAGTAGTTTTAGAAGTAATTAAAAATTTGAAATAGACCTTAAATACTCCCATTTAGATTCCACATCATTTCATTTAGATGGAGAATATAAAAGGGAAGAAGATAAAGAGAAACAGGAAGAAGAAAAATTATTAAAGAAAGACCAATTTTTATTAAGAAAGGATATTCTCGGGATCATAGACCAGACTTAAAAACAATGTGTCTTGGATTTAATAACAAGCCAAGATGGAGATATTCCA